>Ga0187864_10001909_pt1 | contig 18946 bp, 15 predicted proteins | sample June2016WEW_11_4_FD_132985 | JGI IMG/M metagenome (GOLD analysis project Ga0187864, IMG submission 132985) | Peatland microbial communities from SPRUCE experiment site at the Marcell Experimental Forest, Minnesota, USA - June2016WEW_11_40 | ecosystem: Environmental > Terrestrial > Soil >...
GCGGGAGTTCGGTTACCGCGGCAGTGCTGACCACGTGGCCCTGATCGCTGGAATCGGTCTCCAGAGGGGCGGCGGCGCTGGTAACTTCGACGGAATCCGTCACGGCGCCCACCTTCATCGAAACGTCCACGCGCTGCCGGGCGCCCACGTCGACCGTCACATCGTTCATCGTGAATTTGCTGAATCCGGCATGTTCGATGGTGAGCGAGTAGCGGCCCACCTGCACGTTGAAGAAATCGAAATCGCCGTTCTCCGCGGTGACCACCTTGGACTGCACGCCGGTTGCCTGATTGGTCAGCGTAACGGCCGCCCTCGCAATCACCGCCGCGGAAGGATCGCGTACCGTGCCCAGCACTTCAGCCGTTTCAAACTGAGCGAACAGCAGCGTGGCGCTCAAGAGACACAAGAAGACTCCGATGGAAAGAACCTGGCGCATGGATTAACCTCACCAGAAATCTTCGCAAGGGAATGTCTACGCATGATTAAAAACCGGTCACGGATTTGTGACTTCGATGGTAACACTAACGGACACAGTCCATGGAATCGAACTCATTTGAGAGCAGCTCACTCGTCGCGTAGCGCCCGCATCGGATCGATCAGAGATGCCTTGCGCGCCGGCGCCCAGGTGGCCAGCACCATGACAAGCAGAAGCAAAAGCGGGAGAGCGACAAAGATCAGGGGATCGAGCTGGTTAAACCTGACGATTGAAAAGACCGAGACAACCATGCGGCAGGCGAAGAAACTCAGCACCAGGCCCACGGAAACCCCGGCCGCGCCGAGTTGCAGTCCTTGTTGGAGCACCATCCACACCACATTCCGCTGGTCCGCGCCGACGGCCATGCGGATGCCGATTTCGCGCGTCCGGCGGCTCACGGAATAGGCCACCAGGCCGTAGAGACCCACCACCGCCAGAAGCAGACCCATCAGGCCCATGCTCGCCACCACGCGAGTGAGAAAGGTCGTCTTCGCCACGATCTCCGCAAAGAAGTCCTGCATGGTTTGAATGTCGAACACCGGCATATCCGGATCCAGGCTTCGCACCACGTCGCGGAGCACTGGCGCCAGCGTCCCGGCGTCGGGTACATTCGACTCGGCCACCAGAACCAGCGTGGTGCGTGGATATTGCCGGAAGGGAAGGTAGACGAAGTCCTTGGGAGGCTCGGAAACAAAGGTGTACTTCGAATCCCTGGCGACGCCCACGATTTCGATCACGGGGCCGGTGGCGGCGCCCAGGTGGAAACGCTTGCCCACGGCGTCGCCCTTGGGCCAATAATGACTCGCCACGTGTTCGTTGACCACGGCCACCGGCGGGGTGTCCTTCCGATCCGATTCGCGGAAGCCGCGGCCAGCCAGGATGGGGATGCCCATGGTGCCGAAGTAGCCGTCGCTGACATAAGCGCCAAGTCGTGGGAGCGGATTGTTGTCGGGGGGCAACTCGAAGCCGTCCACGAAGATGTCCATGGGCTCCCATCCGCCCATGGGCACAGCGGAGACGAGGGCTGCCGATCGCACGCCCGGCGCGGAACGCGTTCGCCGCAGCAGATCGTCGTAGAACCGCTGCGTCCGGTCTTCGGAGTAGCGGGCCAGTTGTGTGTCGAAGCTGGTTAGGAAAAGGCGATCGGTGCGGAAGCCAGCCCCCTGCATCAATTCACCGCGGAAGCCCTGCACGAGGGCGGCCGAAACCGCCAGCAGAACCAGCGAGAGCGCCACCTGTCCGGCCACGATCAGGTTGCGGCCCCAGAGCCGGTGCTTACCGCCGCTATCGGCGTCGGCTGCCTTCAGAGTCCGAACCAGGTCCGGGCGCGTCACGCGAAAGGCGGGCGCCAGACCGAACAGCAGCGTGCTCAGTACCGAGACCACCAGCGCGAACAACAGCACCCGATGGTCCGTGCCGATGTCAAGGACTATCGGCAAGTCGGAGGGAAGCCGGTAGCTGCGCCAGAATTGGGCGAAGGCATCCGTCACCGCCAGGCCGCCCACTCCGCCGGCTATGGCCACGAAGAGATTCTCCAACAGAAGCTGGCGGATCAATGCGCCGCGCCCGGCGCCGATGGCCAGCCGCACTGCAATCTCGCGCGAGCGGGCGCGCGCCCGGCTCAACAGCAGACCCGCCACGTTGGCGCAGGCCACCAGCAGAACCGCCAGCCCCAGCAGGCCCAGCATGACCAGGAACTTGACCGGGGTGCCCTGCTCGACGCGAAGTTGCAACTCGGTCTCCGCCGTGAGCCGCCGGTCCTTGTTCGCCTGCGCATGCAGCTTCTGTAGCCCATCCGAGATTGCCTGGACGTCCGCACGCGCCTGTCCGATATGGACGCCCGGCTTCAGCCGGCCTTTGACGAGGAGCCAGCCGGCGTCGCGGTCGCCGAGCTCGTTTTTCGGCCCCATCCGCGGCGACATGGCAAGCGGAACGAACACCGTGGGCCGGAAAACGACGTCGAGACCCGTGAAACGCTCGGGCGCCACGCCGATCACGGTGAGTTCGATCCCATTCAGCCGGATTCGGGAGCCGAGAACCGACGGGCTGGCCCCATACTGGCTCACCCAGAAATCGTGGCCGAGCACCACCACGGCATCGCGTCCCTCGACCCGATCCTCATCGGGACGGAAGTCGCGGCCCAGCGCCGGCCTTACGCCCAACACGCGGAAGAAGTTGCCCGAAACGAAATAGCCGAATTTCATGCGGGCCAGAGAGCGGGCGTCGGGGCTGAAGCCGAACTTTGCGTAGGAGGCAGCTACCAGGCCTTCGAAGCTGCGGTTGTGGTCCCGCAGGTCGACGTAATCCAGATAGGAAATTGCCGTGTTGCTGCCGAACGGCGCCGACTTTGCGGTGTTAATCGCGACCACGCGATCGGGATCGGAAACCGGCAACGGCCTCAGCAGCATGAAATCGGCCATGTTGAACATGGCCGATGTCGCGCCAATGCCGATGGCCATGGAACCGATGGCCACGGCGGTGAACCCAGGGTCCTTCAGTAAAACCCGGAAGGCGTGCTTGACGGATGTCAACATAACGGGCCGCTCCTGGCAGGAGAACTTAGCAATTCCTTTGCCATATCTGCCGGGTATCACCGGCCACTTGAGTTTCAGGGCCGAACATCTTATTTGTAATTTGTTTGTAACAATGCGTTGCGGCTGCCGTGAACGATTCTGGCGTCCTAGTGTCCGCAAGCGGACAGTGCCACAAGTCTGGGTGTCGGCGCGAGCGTCATGCGCCGTTCACGCCTCCGCTTCGAACGCCAGCCGCAGGTATGACTTGGGCTGATACTCGATGCGCAGGGGCACCGGGTGCGCGGCGGACTCTTCCACCCATAACCGGAAGTCGATCGGTTTACCGCCGGTGACGCGCTGCAGCGTGCCAGTAACGGCAATGACGGGGCCCGATGCGAGGCCGCTGGCTCGGAAACGCTCGCCGGCTTTTGCGTCGGGTGTGCGCCGCAGCCGCAGGCGGTAGAATCGGCCGTTATAGATGTAGCGGCCCTCGCCGCCCTTCGGCTGGCGTAGCAGTTCAGCCATAGCTTGGAGGAAGGGAGGCGGCGTCTCGCCGTCGAGAGCGAGACCCACCGACTCGCGCGGAGCCGCGGCCAGAGCCTGTCGCGCCATCTGCTCCAACTGCGTGCGGTGGCTCGCGGAAAGCGCGGACGGCGCCGTGAAATGAGCGGTTGCAGTTTCCATCGAACGATTTGCAATGCGGGCGTCCACGGTTGTGTACGCGACTTGGCTGGCAGTTGGGTGGAGGGCCTTGCGAGCTTCGTCGGCGCTCTCTTCGGCCGATGCCGTCATCAGGCCGAAGTAGATCGCTTCGGCCATGCCGGTCTCGGCCAACCTGATTCTCTCCTGGATGAATCCGAGGCGGTTCAACCCGGCGGCGCGGTCGGGAAGCGAGTACGCGGCGAACTCGAGGACCCGCGTCGTTCCGTCTTCCGCGCTCGATTCCCGCCATGCGGCGGTACCCGCGCCTACACCGGAGCGCCGCAGCAGCGGCACAGAGAATAACACCACCTGCGCATCCACCCGGTACCTACGCTCGGCGCCTGGGCCGCCGCGGGTCGGCGTATCCCATGACAAGCCGGCGGTGTGAGCCTTCGATCGAGCCGCCGCGAACAGTGCCGCGCCCGTCAGCAGCTTTGCCCACTCACGCCGCGTTATCCGCCGCGAACAATCAGATGTTGGTATCGGATGACTCGGTCTCACGTCTCGTACCCCCATCGGTCGCCGGGTGTGGAATAGAACTCTGGAGCGAGCGCTGGCTGCGGCGCGCCCTGGAGAACCAAGGCGTGGAGTTGATCGTAGAGATGGAAGAACCCCTCGGTGACGTGCCTCCAGTCTAACTCTTCGGCCGTGGCGCGCGCCGCTGTGCACTTTTGACCAGTGGCTTGCGGATCCGCGGCGATACTCATCAGACTCTCTCGCGGATGGCGCAGCAAAGCGCGACGCCCGGCGCCAGGAACAATGCCGCCAACAGGCGAGGCAGGCGCCGCAGGTCGGCGCCGAGCGAGTCGGAGCCGTCGCCGGTGATCAGCACTCCCTTGCGCATCAGGAACCAGTTCAGCAGCAGCGACCCTACGCCGACCGCGATCGAAACCGCCATGCCGGCGCCGATGTGCGTGGCGTGTCCGGCCTGAAACGCCAGATACTCGAGCATGTGGGCCGCCGCTGGCAACATCACAGCAGCCAGCAGGGCCGACAGCCACGCCGGCCGCGCCTCGCGAAACGCTTGCAAGAGCGATCCCCAGAAGCCGCCGACAACAATCCGAAACGCCAGTTCGATCCAGACCAGGCGCATTGCTCCAGGGCCGCGCGGCAGCGCTACGGCGAGAAACAGAATGCCGCGGAACAAGGCGCTGAGCAGCGCCGCCTTCCAATTCCAATCGACCACGAAGGTCTTCCACGGATTGGCGAGCACCCGCACCGCCGCCTGCCCTACTGTCATCTCGTCAGGCCGATACAAGACTGCCTGCATAGCCGGCGTACACCTCTTCGAAGACCCAATCCCAGGATTGATTTTCCACTTGGCGGCGCGCGGCGGCGGCCATGCGTTGGCGCAGCGGCTGGTCGCGGGCCAATGCCACGACGCAGTCGCAAAACTCTTCGTCGCTTGCTGCCACGAAGCCGGTCTGCCCGTCGCGCACGATATAGCGCGGGCCTCCGGCATCGGTCACCACGGCGGGCACGCCGGAAGCCAGCGCCTCCTGCACGACGTTGCCGAACGTGTCGGTGCGGGAGGGGAACGCGAAGATGTCCATGTCGGCGTAGGCGCGCGCGAGGCCTTCGCCGTTTAGTACGCCGGTGAAGATGCATCGCGGCAGGTTGCGCTCCAGCCACTGACGCTCGCTGCCCGCGCCGGATATCTGAAAGCTCGCATCGGCGAAACCCGCGGCACGCAATGCCGCCTCCACCCGCGCCAGCAGCCGCAGATTCTTCTCCGGCATCAGGCGCCCCACGTAGCCCACAACCAGGGCGGCGCCGGAGCGGGTGCGCCGCGAAGGATGGAACAGCCCGGTATCGATGCCGCGGCGCATGGCGACGACCGGCTTGCCCGTGCGCCGCCGCAGCAGGCTGGCCAGTTCCGGATTGGGCGCGAAAATAACCGAGGCACGGGCGAAGAACCAGCACACCCGATCCATCGCGAAGTTTTCGACAGTGCGCGCCGCCGATGAACGCACGCCGCGCGGGACCCATTCGAGTATGCGAGCAACGCGCCGCCCCGCGAACTCGTGCAGGTTGGTGTGCCAGGACGCCGCCAGCGGCGTCTTCAGCCGCGCCGCCAGTATGACTCCGATGATGCCCAAATCGCCGGGGCTGGTCACATGAATGTAATCGGGACGAAATCTCTTGATCTCGGCTTCGATCGGTTCGATCTGGCGCATCAGCCAGGGGTCGAACCGTAAGTCCGGATCCACCGGAAACGCCCAATGGCTGCGCACCAGATCGAGCGTGCGAACCGCGCCTTCCTCGCTGACGCCGCGCGCCGCGCCCCAACGCACGCAGAAGAACGGGATCTGGCGCCGAAGCGCGAAAGAGTGCCATTCGCGGCAGGTGCGGGCGGCGCCGTTCACCTCGTGAAAGGTGTCGGCGAACAAGGCGACTCGCGGCGGGGCGTCCATGCTATGCTCCCGTGAGTTCCTGCCCGCCGAGGGCGAGGCGCAGTGTGGCGCGCACGTGCGGCGTGGCGAGCCAACCCACCGCCGCGATGAATTGCCGCAGCGCCCTGGGGCCGCCGTTCGGCCACAGGACGGACATCGGCTTCAGCCCGTCGGTCTCGTGGTCGTAAAACACGCGGTCCAGCCAACTCTCTCGCCCGGGCGATCCGGGATGTGGCTTTACGGCGTGCCAGATGAACTCGATATAGCGCGCAGCCAGCGGTTCCCGGTACTGCGGAAGGAACAGGACGCGGCTCACACGGTCGCGCCGGATTTCGTCGATGAATTCGTCCAGGCTCGCGGCATTCGTCAGGTTGAGATTGGCGTTGGGCTCCAGGCAATGGCGGTCGCCGCCGGAGATGACCGGGAAACTGAGTTGGGCCGCCAGATGAATCGTCGCGCGGTTGTCACTGGCGGGTTGCAGCCCGTTCAACTCGAGCGCGTGGACGCGGGCGCCATGGCCGGCGAGGAACCGGCGCAACTCCACCACGTGAACCGCGCGCGGAATCCGGAACTCGCAGCAGAACGGGTGATTGAGCACGGTCAGCACATTCGGAGTCCGGTCCAGTTCCGTCAGCAGCGAGGTCAGCAGGTCCGGCTCGGGCGCGGCCGTGTAGCGCGCCATCTCCGCCTGGAAGGCGCGCGCCCGCTCGGGAGGCAGATTATGCACGCCGAGGTGAAAGACGGTGGCGCCGAAAGGCACGCTCCACTCGAGCGAGAACGGCGCTGGGATGCCGAGCGTGCGCAAGTCGGCGCAGGCTTCCAGATCGTCGTGATCGGTAATCGAGATCAGCGGGCGCAGGCCGAGCGAATCGCCGATCTGGGCGGCTTCCAGGGTGTGAGCCGCCAGGGCGTTCAGCGGCGGCCGCCAGAAGGCGCGGTCAAAGGCCACCGAATGGCCGCTGTGCGCTCTTCGTCTGTCGCTCACCTTGGCGATCAGCGCGTGGATGGGCGGCACCTTGCGAAGCACGCGCGGAATGAAATCCAACGACTCGCGGGAATGCACCGTGTGGCTGTGCAGCGATACCGCTGTCCGGTAGCCTCGGGTCGCCGCCGGGGTGCGCCACAGGCAATCCACGGAATGGGCCGCTTTCAGAGACCTGCGAATGGTCCTCATAAGAACATTTGGCACCAGTCATGTTTTCACTCGCGTGACTGAGATGTGAAGATTGGCACACCTCACGCGGCGCGTGCGCCGCTACCGGGACCGCGGCGATTGAGTTGGCATCAAATTGCAACGTTTTGAGCGTAGACTCTGTGTTATCTATGGAAACTACAGAGCTAGACCGCTTAAGGCAAGCCTATAAGGTGGCTGTCGACCAATGGGTGGTCACCATTCGGGAGGAGGAAGAACTGGCGACACCGGATCACTCGATGGTGCAGATGGAGCGATGGGACGCTGCCAGCTTTCGGGAACAAGACGCCCAGGAAAAGGCGCAGGCAGCGAAGGACGGTTATAAGGACGCATTGCGCAAAATCAACTACTCTTTCTGAATCTGGAGCAGAATTTGGTCGGGCTGGCGAGATTCGGACGCGCAACCCTTGCACCCAAGCAAAAACGGCTGCACGTTTGACTTTGGTTCTGCGGCTCAGACGTGACCTGACAAAGTCCCTGTGAGGTAACTGTCGAGCGCGTGGCGCCCCCGCTTCGCTCATGGCTCGCTCCAGCTCCGGCGTCACGCGGAGTTACGTCTCTCAATTGATATCAGCGGAAGCGAGAAGGGGCTTGAGCAGATACTCGGATAACTGCTGGACCGATAGCTTTGCGCCCTCTTTCGTGGGTTCGCCGAGAACCCAGAAAGTGTGTTGGCCTTCCTTATCGAGTTCGATGGTAATGGTCAATTGCTGGTCGGGAAAATCAGGGTGAACCGTGACGTGGAGGTCGTTGTCGTCTAAGGTCAGGACCAGTCTCTCGCCATGCATTCCAGGCACGTAAACCTCGCATTCCAAAGGCCTTTGGGACATGCGCACCGCGGTCTGTCCGGCGCGCTCCTTATGATTGTTGAAGTCGCTTACATCAACCGTAATCGAGGAAACCAGCGCGCGCCACGCGTTCAATGCGCCGGGGATTTGCTTTTTCGGATGCTTTGTCCCGTTGACCTTGCTCCCGTTCGCACTGCTGACCAATGCCGCGGCCCTCTCCTTCTTCATGTCCGCAAACATTTCATCAATCCATTTCATATGGTTCTACTCCCCGCGACGTCAAGCCAGCGAATCCGCTTCCGTCCTCAGATCCACCAGAGACCTCGGCGCCAGCCGCAGTTCTCACCTCAACGCGATGCCGACCACGATCAGCGCGATTACAGTGTTAATCAACGACATGTCTTTCCAGGGTCCTGGAACTCCAAGTAGCAATCGGATGCCCAGTCGCCGGACTGGTGCAGGTCCTTATATCGCGGGGTTGATGACAATTCAATGACAGGTAGTGTCTCCAGCCAAAGCGGACCGTCAACCCGCAGGCAACCGGCGAATTGGATCGCCAGCCCTCCTCCGGCCATTCTGAGCCGACGCCGTCGTATCGTCGCCTGCCGGGGCGAACCCATGTTCAATTCCTTCGGACCTGTGCGGCCTTTGCAGGGGCTGCGGATCTGCCGGGTATCGGCCGCGCTCGCTCAGGGGCGAAGGCTGGCGTGAGCTTGCTCGCTGACGCTTCCGCCCGGGGTATGGGTCAGGGTGAGGCCGAAACTGACATCCTCGAAAACGGGGTAATAGTCTACGCCGCCACGCCGCAGCGTATCGAGGTCTAACACGACGTCTTCGCTCTCCGGGCCGTCGTGAATGGTCAGCGTGGCCGTGGTTGCATCGCGAACGGCCTTCGCGGCACGATTCCAGGTCAGAAGCAGATGGTCCTGGCGCTCGACGGCCTGGAAGTCAAAGGTCGGCATTTCGAGACGGGTTGGCGCCACCGCGGCGTTACCATCATGAACAAGAATGCCGACCGCCAGCCAGCCAACCGCGCAAACAACCACGAAAAGGGCAGCAAACACCCAGCGATACCGGCGGCGAGGGCGCCTGGCAGGCGCGGCCGCCGGCGGAGTTTCCACGGCAACCCGCCGCTCTTCGTGGAAGGGGCGCAGTCCTTCATCAATACTCTCGGGTTCACAGATGGGCATTGGTTTCGTCCTCAGTGTCCGGCCGCAGTTTGACAAACTCGCGTCGGGCGCCGGTGTCCTCACGCAAGTGAACGGAACGGCACGGTTCCTGGTTGAAGTATTCTTGCAGCACTGTGGGTGACTCTTCGCGCCGCTGGGTCAGGAGCACGCGCTGACTGCGGCCTGTGATTGGTGGTTGCACAGTACAATTGCTAAGTAACATCCGTTCGCAAAACGTGACGAACTCTTTCGACTTCAGTCACGGCCTTTCAAGCGGCTCGCCAGTGACTCAGTTGATTTTCGCATGGGCACATTACATCAAAATGACTTCGGGGTTCGTGGCGGGTCAAGCCCGGGGCCGATTGTCCAATTGAAGAGATGAGAATCAGACCCGAAATTCATTTTTCTGCAATAGGGCTGTAACAGCCGGCTGGTAAACCTTTGTTTATGCCACAAGAAACAGAGTCGAAAGGCCGTTCGGCCGGTCTCCTGGTTCTCGCGATTGCGATCATGCTGCTGATCGTCGGGGGATTCGCACTATGGCGATTCGCGCCCAACTCGTTGCCCAGCCTCTTCGAGAGAACGCGCAAAGCGGCTGCGCCTGCGCCGCCCGAGATCATTCTGAGCATGCACGGTTCGAATACGATTGGCGCGCAACTGGCCGGCGCGCTCGCGGAGGCGTTTTTGCGGCGGGAGGGCGCCCAGTCGGTGACTACTGCGCCGGGGACGCACGCCGACGAATACAGCGTAGTCGCGACCCTGCCCGGAGATACTCACCCGAAGGCGATTGAGATCCAGGCCCACGGCTCGGCCACCGCGTTCACGGACATGGCGGCGGGGAAGGCCGACATCGGTATGGCTTCGCGGCCCATCAAACCCGAGGAGGCAGCGACGCTCACTCGGTTGGGCGGTATGACGTCGCCCGAGTGCGAGCACGTGGTGGGGCTGGACGGGCTGGCCATCATTGTGAACAAAAGCAACGCGGTGTCCGCGCTGAGCAAGACCCAGGTGGCCAGGATTTTCACCGGCGAGATCGCGGATTGGCGGGAAGTCGGGGGCGCGGCTGGACCCATCAAAGTGCTGTCGCGCGACGATAAATCGGGCACCTACGACACGTTCAAGGCTCTGGTTCTGGGCAAGGAGAAGCTAACAGCCGGCGCGGTGCGCATCGAGGACAGCCGGGAACTCTCCGACCACGTTGCGGACGACCCCAGCGCGATCGGCTTCATCGGATTGCCCTATATACGGAGCGCGAAGGCCGTCGCGGTTTCGGAGCCGGGAGTGGCCCCTCTGGTGCCGAATCGCCTGACCGTGGCCACGGAAGACTATCTGTTGTCGCGACGGCTGTTCTTCTACGTGGCGGCGTCGCCGAAACCCTTGGTGCGCCGGTTCGTGGAGTTCGCTCTGGGGAGCGACGGCCAGGACATCGTGGCACGGATCGGCTTCGTGGAATTGAACGTAAAGGCTGGATCCGCTACGGCCGCGGCCAACTCCACTCCCGAATACATGAGCCTGATCGCCGGTGCGCAACGGCTTTCCCTCAACTTCCGCTTCCGTCCGGGGAGCACTGAACTAGACAACCGGGCGTTGGTCGACCTGGACCGCGTATCGGGCTTTCTCTCAGATCCGGCCCATCAGCATGGCGGAATCATACTGTGCGGATTTGCCGACTCGCTGGGGACGGCCGAAACGAACCAGGCGCTCGCGTTGAGCCGCGCCACTGGGGTGGCGGCGGAGTTCAAGCGCAGGGGCATGGTGCCGGCCGCAGTAAACGCTTTCGGAGCAACCAATCCGGTCGCATCGAATAAGACCGAGGAAGGGCGGCAGAAGAATCGGCGCGTCGAGGTGTGGATGCGCACCATGTGACAAGGGCGGAGGCGGCACTCTCAAATCGCTATTCGCAGAGCGCCTGCGACAGCTTGCGGAAACTCTCCCGCTCTCTGCTCTGCGACACTGTCCGGTTGCGGGCACTCGGATGCCAGAATCGCGAGTGCAGGGTGCAGCACTTACGTGTTAGCGAGATTTTCACCTCTTAAACTCAACAGTTTTAGTGCATGGCAGAATGGCAGCGCAATTGCTCCGTCGTCTCATCGGAAATAGTCCTCCATGTTGATATCTCTCCGCCACGCCCTCCGGGTGCTGCGCAAAGATCCGGGCTTCACTGCCGTCGCGATTTGCTCGCTGGCCCTTGGCATTGGCGCAACCTCGGCCATGTTCACTTTCGCCGATGCGGTCCTACTGCGGCCGCTGCCGGTCCGGGAGCCGGACCGTGTGGTGGCCATCAGTGTGAAGACCGCTTCGTCGGCGCCGGTCGGCCTCAGCACAACGATTTCGTACCCGGATTACGCTGACTTCCGAGACCACAATCGAAGCTTCGAAGGGATGGTGGCGGCCTCTCCCGCAACGTTTGGCTTCAGTCCAGGCCCCGGCACGCTGCCGCGCATCAAGGCTGGCCAGTATGTCTCGGCCAACTATTTCCGGGTGTTGGGCGTGGAGCCGACGCTTGGGCGGGACTTCCGCCCGGATGAGGATCAAGTCGAGGGCCGCGATGCAGTCGTCATACTCAGCCACAGTTTCTGGGCCGGCCAGTTCGGCCGAAGCCGGTCGGTTCTCGGTTCCCGAATCCGGCTGAATGGGATCGACTTCTCGGTCATCGGCGTCGCGCCAGAATCCTTCACAGGCATTGACACGGGGCCGGCGGTGTACATTCCCTTGGCCATGTCGCCGCGCCTGGGGCACGGGGATCTTTATAACCGCGACACCGGCTGGCTGTCCGTCAGGGGCCGGCTGAGGCCGGGCGTCAGCGTGGAGCAGGCACGAGCCGACATCGGCGGCATCGCGTCCGGACTCGATAAGCTGTATCCGCTGACCGATCACGTCCGGCGGATCGAGGTGCAGACCGAGTTCCAACTTCGCGTCGAGCAATCGCCGGCGACTGCGGCCATGATGATCATGCTGGCACTGCTGGCGCTCTCGGTCTTGCTGGTGGCCTGCGCCAACGTGGCCGGCCTGCTGCTGAGCCGTGCCCGCGCGCGATCGCGCGAGATTGCGTTGCGCCTGGCCATTGGCGCCAGCCGCGGCGCTCTGGTGCGGCAGCTTCTGCTGGAGAGCCTCCTGGTTGCCATCGCCGGCGGACTGGGGGGAGTGGTGGTCGCCGATCAGGGGGCCCGGTTCTTCGCCAGAATGCCGTTCCCCTCCGACCTGGGATTTTCGATCGGCGCAACAGTCGACCATCGGGCCTTGCTATTCACCCTGCTGGTTTCGATGATGAGCACGGTGTTTTTCGGGCTTGGGCCCGCGCTGCGGATAACGCGTCCGGACCTGGTTTCGGCGCTCAAAGCAGGCGATGCGGACAGCGGCAAGCGCCGCCTCTGGGGCCGCAACACCATCGTGGCGAGCCAGGTGGCTCTGTCGCTGGTTCTGCTGGTGATCTCGGCCGTTCTGGTGGAGGGCTTCCGATACGAACTGGCGCAGGGAGCCGGCTTCCGCCCGGACCGTCTCTTCCTCACCAGCTTCGACACGCAACTCGCGCGTTACTCGGACAGCCAGACGCGGCAGTTTTACGATCGCCTGCTGGAGCGGACGCGCTCGGCGCCGGGTGTGCGGTCGGCCGCCCTCACTTCCAGCCTGCCGCTCTGGTGTTGGGACACGATCGGCGTCATCCCGGAGGGCTATCGGCTGCCGCCGGGCGAGCAGCCACCCACGGCATTCAATCACTATGTGAGCGACGGCTATTTCAGCACCATGGGCGTCCGCGTTTTGCAGGGGCGTGGTTTGCTCGAATCGGATCGGGAGAATTCACCGCTGGTCGCGGTGGTGAACGATCACCTGGCAAATCGCTACTGGCCCAAGGAAAACGCTTTGGGCAAGCGGTTCCATTTGACCGGCGCAACCGGGCCCCTGGTGGAAATCGTCGGCGTCGCGAAAGCGGCGAAGGTCTTTTTCATCTCCGAACCCCCGGCGGATGTGATCTACCTGCCCTTCCGGCAGCATGCCCATTCCGGACTGACGCTGGTGACCGAGTCGGATGCCTCGGATGCCGCAACCATCGCTCCGGTACTGCGGGAGGTTGTGCAACGGCTCGATCCGGATATGCCGGTCTTCGACATTCGCACCATGCACGATTTCTATACACAGCGCGCCGTGAAGCTGCCCAACATGACCGTCGAGATCGTGGCCGCCATGGGCCTGATCGGGCTGCTGTTGGCAGTGACCGGCCTCTACGGACTGGTGGCCTACTCGGTAAGCCGCAGGACTCGCGAAATCGGTATTCGTATGGCCATCGGCGCGGACCGGAGCAAGGTGGTCCGGATGGTGTTAGGTCAAGGGCTGAAGCTGGGGGCAATCGGGGTCGCGGCCGGCCTGGTGGTGAGCGTTGTTGCCTGCCGCGCGATGACCTCGGCCACATGGTTTCTCACCTTCGATCAGGTCAATCCCTTGATCTTTGCCGTCATCGCGCTGCTGCTTCTCGCGATCACGACGCTGGCGGCGTGGACGCCGGCGCGCCATGCGGCGCGGATCGATCCGATGCGAGCCCTGCGGGACGAGTGACGTGCGGCTTCCTGCTTCGGTGGGAGGATTCGGATTAACGCCCTCAAGAATGACGCGCCATGCGGCGCGCGGGCTGGTAGCGGCCTTGCCGATTCGGAGCCTCCGCCATCCCTCGGCAAGAACCCGAACTGAACCGGCTCGTTCCACGATGCTTCCGTCGTGCTGCCGAATCACCGTGTGCATTCTTGAGTTCCCCTGGGGAGGGTGCACTAACTCTACTCGCCAAAACAGACCCGCTTCCGCCCGGGGCATGGGTCAGGGTAAGGCGGGCACTGACATTCTCGAAGATGGGGTAATACGCTACACCTCGATGCTTCGCGGCGCCGACTCAGGAGTACTCGCTGACTACGGCCCTTAATTGGTCGTTGCACCGTACGTTGCTAGGAACATCGGTTCGCAAAGATGTGATGCACCGTTTCGACTTCCGGCCGGCCTTTGAGCCAGCTCGCTGCCAGCCAGGCACATCCGTGGGCTGCGCCTGATCCGGCCATGTTCACCCGCGCGGCTGCCTCTTGCTAGACTGCCAACAATGGCGCATCGCATCCAGCAGGTCAGGTTCGACAAATCCGCGGGCCCTTTCGCCGCGCGCTCCAGTATGCCTTCTACGACTGGACTCGCGAGATGCCGAAGTCCAAACGCCTCATCACATGGGTCGGGTATTTGATGCAGGGATACGCAGTCTATGCCCTTTGGATGCGATCTCTAGCGTGGCCTCTGATGTGGCCGAAAGGGACACTCCTCTATGCGAGTGTGTGGCTGCTTTACGTGCTTGGCTGGGGGCTGATGAACGGGATGCTGACTTCGGAGTTTGTCCGCAAGACACAACTGGAAGCCGACCAGATTGCCGCGCGACAGATCCAGCAGACGCTCCACCCCCAGAAACTGGACGAACTGCCGGGTTACGAGGTTGAGACGTTGTATGAGCCCTTCCGTGACGTGGGTGGCGACTACTTCGACCTGATCGAGCTTGCCGGTAACCGAACGCTAATCGCGGTGGCCGATGTGTCCGGGAAAGGAATGCCGGCGGCGCTGCTGGCGGCAAACATACAGGCTCTGGTCAGGAGCATCGCGAATGTGGAAGCGGACCCGCTGGCGCTGGCTCGGCAGATCAACAAGCACCTCAGCCGCTACACCCCGAGCGATCGCTTTGCGACGGCAGTGTTCATCGTGCTGAGCCGCGATTCGGGAGAACTGACCTATGTGAATGCCGGCCACAACACCCCGATTGTGTTTTGTTCGGGATCAACCACATTGCTGGAAGCCACTGGCATGCCGCTTGGATTGTTTAGCGATGCGGAGTATGAAGCCCGTGTGGCCGTGATTCCTCGTGGCGGCGGGCTCCTCGTATTCACCGATGGATTCACCGACTCGATTCAGGCAGAGGATCCCGCAAACCGTTTGCGCGACGCTTTGGCTGACGGTTCGGGGCAAACGATGTCCAGTCTCAAATCCTTGGTAGACCCGACACAAAACGAAGACGATGTCACCATAGTGCTGGTGAGACGGACTGGAGATTCTGCTTCTGGCGGCGTGATCGCATAGGCACCGCGTATCGAGCCCTCAACGCGATAACTCACCGGGTCGCCGGCGATCCACGTGGACGCATGGTCAAGCCATAGAATTGGCCCTTCCTGTGGGAAGCAGGCGTCGGCAGACACGCGCATTAGTAGCCTGGTGGACGCTGGAAGCCGCGTGTGACCGATGCAATCTGGCGCACAGTATTCAAAAGAGCCATCTCCTGCCAACGGCTTCCAATAACCTGCACACCGATTGGCAGACGCTCGGGTGACAAGCCGATCGGCATCGTGACGACCGGATGGCCAGTCGTGTTGAAAATGATGCTATGGAGATTCGCTTCAAGCTGTGACAGTGACTGACGGTCAACCTCGATCGATGCTTTGGCGGGCCGGTGGGTGAAAGCTGGCGTTGGAAAAGCCGGACAAATCCAGCAATCCCACGCCCCGAGGAACTCTTCCAACTGCTGGATGAGCCGTATCCGCTGTTCGAGGGCACGACGCAGGCATGCACGATCGAGCGCTAGCCCCGTGAACAAGCCAAGCATCAAGGGATGTCGGGGGCCGAACTGCCGGAGCAGCGGCGAGACAGCGCGGCGGACCCATCGCGTCGGCAAGGACTGAAAGACGGTGTTGACTGCAGCGCTGCAGATTCCCGAAACTCGCCACGCTTCGACATAATCCACCACGCTGCTACATCGTTCGACGTGGCACCCACCCCGTGTCAAAGCCTCTATGAAGCTGTGCATGAGGCGCCGTGAGCCGCCATCCAGAGGTGCCCCGCCAAAGTCATCGGTCCAGGCAACGCGCAACTCTGACAACGTCCTTGGTGCGGGCGGGGTGAGGGGCGGGGTGCCTGGCTCACTGATGATCCGCAGCACCAGTTCGAGATCTTCAATTGACCGTGCGATCGGGCCAAAAGACGCGAGCTCAAACAACGCTTCGCACCCAGTTGGCGCTGGTAAGCGCCTCGCGCTCGCGACATGCCCTTTGGCCGCGATCCGACCGGCAGTTGCTTTGAGACCGTACACACCGCAGAAGTGCGCCGGAATCCGGATTGAGCCGCCGATGTCACTACCCAATTCAAGAAATGACAAACCGGCGGATACGGCCGCGGCCGCCCCGCCCGAACTGCCGCCGGGGGTACGACCCAAATCCCATGGGTTGTTCGTACGACCGAACAGCGTGTTGTTAGTCTGGAGGCCATTTGCCAACGCTGGTAGATTGGTCTTGCCCAGAATGATTGCACCCGCTTCGCGCAGCCGAGCTACGGGAGTTGCATCCTCAACGGGGACACGGTCACGGAACGGCCGATAGCCGCTAGTAGTACGGAGCCCCGCCGTGTCAAATGAGTCCTTGAGAGTGATGGGAACGCCGTGAAGCGGTCCACACGCCTCCCCGGTTGCGATGGCGCGGTCGGCCTCGCGCGCACGGCAACGCGCGTTGTCGGCGTCGAGCGTGACGATTGCATTCAGTGCCGGGTTGAACTTCTCGATCCGACCGAGTTGCGCTTCGACAACTTCAGTCGCGGACAGTTGACCTATGCGAATGGCACCAGCCACTTCTGAGGCCGTGAGTAACGCCGGAGTACTAGCTTCTTCCACAACTCTCCTCGTTCAGATTGAACAACGCTCGATCCACAGCGAACCTCGCCCCATACGCCAACCGCGGCGGTTCTTGTCATCGCAGAGCCTTGATTGTAGCTGGCTGTGCGCGGGAGGAGCGGCCGGGGCTGGGGTCTCCGGTGTGGTCTTCCGGGGGAATGGCCAATAAAACCCTGCGATTCGACTTCGCCAAACGCTCGTTTTCAAAGGTTTCGCGTCTGGGGGTCATCGGTGCGGCGCAGTCAGCCGCGGACAGCGACCGTGGCACTAATGCTGGGACACGGCCCCTTGAGGACCTGTGCGCGCATGCCGCCAAAGTTCCCCTGCATTTGGTTCACGCCGATTACGAGCTCGTTTGCAGCGAGACGTGCTTGGAATGCTTGCCCAGCACCGGTTGGAACACGCCTGGGACGATGTTTCCGGCTCTGGACACGGGCGGGCGGCAACACGCCGTTGCGAAAAGCACTCTTGCTGCATCGCGACGGCGATCGCATGGGCCGAGTCAGGCGACTGGCTGGAGGCACACGCCTAGACGTCCCGAAGCGACCGACATTCCGCGCGCGATTCCTCGCACCACGGACGATATCTGCGGACATGTAGGGAGAGGCGGGACGCTAGCGATGAAAATGCGCGACGCATCCGAAATGGCCGTTCTGTCAGATTCCTGCACCGAGCCCGATTCTCTTGTTCTCTCTGATCGACCTCATGTACACTGCGAAGCCTAATAGGAGCATACCTAGCTCCAATGCCGTGGCTTCCACGGCGCTGATCACGTTGTATAAGCCGAGTCCCACTTTCGGTGAGCCAGCGAAAAGCAGTGGCAGGTCGGGGGGCAGCGGGTGGCCGAAGCTCCATTGCCACGACCGCCAGGAGAAACTCGAGTACGGGATGGGATGGGAGACGAAGTCAAGAAGCCAGTGGCTCAAAACAACAAGTCCAATCACCGCTCCAGCGCGGGCGCTTTGAAAGATGCGTGCGCCAGCGAGAGCGGCCGCCCCGGACCACAGCACCGACATCAAGAGGCCGTGCGACCACGGGATCCCTTTCGCTCCGCTTTCGAAGCCGGTGATGGCGAAAGCGATGGCCAGAATATCGAGCGTCAGCGCGGCCAAAAGCAGAACGCCGAGCGGCACTTTCGGACTCAAGGGTTTGGCCGCCAAACCCACCGCGCAGTGTCCGAATATGCCCATCGCGACCTCTTCACCAGGATATGCTATCGGCCCGTGGCAACAATCCGCCGAAACGCGCGACTCTTGGAAACGTTTCATTTTGCAAACAGCAATACGCTGGCCGGAGGGAATTCGAGTCGACTTCGAGGAATCTGCCCGGAGATTGCCGAGCGACTTACTTTCCTGCGCGACCCCATTGTCCACGAGTTCAATCGAGCGGTGGCCCGCATCGTCGCCAATACGCCTAGAGTGAATTGCCGACGACCAGGACGACGAATGTGCCTGGCTTTACGGTACGCTGAGGCCGTTTTGACGGATCTGAGGCCGGCGTTTCCAGTATCTCGGCGGCGGGGAGGAAGATTCTCCCGGTTTTCGGATCCAGGGCCATAGTCTTCGCGCTCGCCTGCGTTTTCACCGCTCCCGCATCCTCGTACTCGTCGGCCGATTTCTCATGGAAAACGCTGAGTGTTCCGTCTCCGCACGAAAAGAAGATCAGGCTGGCCTTGCGATCGAACCCGGCAAAGTCGACGCCCGAACCAATCGCGAAACTAGCAATTACCTTGCCGGTGGCGGCATCCATCACGACCATCTTCGGCTCGTGCCGGCAGCCGATGAACAGGCGGTTGGTCTTGGCATCGTAAGCAAGACCGGTTGGGGTCTTCGCCACACCGATGGGGAGTCGTTTTTTAATCTCGAGCAATTTAGGATCGAACACCACCACCTCGGACGTGTTCTCGCTGTTGACGTAGACCAAGCCATCGGCGCCGATGACGGCCTGTTCGCCATCGCCTTCAGCCTTGACCGCGCCTATCACATCGCCGGTGGCAGCGTCGATTGCGCTGATATCGTGTGATCCATGGTTGTTGGTAAAGACGC
>Ga0187864_10001911_pt1 | contig 18942 bp, 27 predicted proteins | sample June2016WEW_11_4_FD_132985 | JGI IMG/M metagenome (GOLD analysis project Ga0187864, IMG submission 132985) | Peatland microbial communities from SPRUCE experiment site at the Marcell Experimental Forest, Minnesota, USA - June2016WEW_11_40 | ecosystem: Environmental > Terrestrial > Soil >...
ACTGGGCGATGCTCCTTAGATCGGACTGCTGTTGTTTGGAGAGTAAGATTTCACTGCCAGTGGCCATGACAGCTTTGATGCTAACAGTCTAGTAATGGTTACTCTGCGACAAGCCACTAGGAGATGCAAATCTGCATCTCGCCAGCGAACGGCTGTGAATTTCGCCTCTTCTCGTTGCGCCACCATGTAGAGGTTGCTCTTCCGCAGTACAGCCTCGACTTCGGGATCACTCTTCATCCAATCAGCGACCTGATTAGAGATAGGAGGGTAAACCAGTCGCAATGACGTGATTTGAACTTTCACGATTTCTCGCCTTGGAAATGCCGCTTCTGTAGCTGCTTGGAAGGTTCTGTAATCGCCATTAGCTTGTCCAGCCGCGCATGCCTCACTTGTGAACCTGTTTCGCCATTTCGCGGAGTGCGCTTGATCTTCGGGTTGGCGGCGTTCTTGCGCATCAGGAAAGGTCGGTCCTTCGCCAAATCTACACGGAGTGAGCGAATTTCGGATCGCACCAAAGTAACTGGAAAAAGGCGTTGTAACTTCTCGCGGAGCATTTCCCAAGGATCACCGTGCAGAAATCTGTGACACGAACGGCGGCAGACTCCCTTGCCCGCGTCGGGAACCTCAGCAGTGCGTCCGAGTGGGAAATGTAGACTTGCGCCGAGCAGGAGCAACTGACTTTCTTGGGCAGAATTCTTATGGAAAGTGAACTACGGAACTCTCTTGCAGTATTTACCTTTAGGGGTACGTGCATGAGCGAGAAGAAAATAAAGCTTACGCCCTTTGCCAAAAGCCTTGGGTTCGATCAGGACAGCATCGAGTTCTTCGTCAGGAAAGTTCTTAAGATCAAACCTCAACCGCCAACCAAGAAATCGAAGAAAAGGGAATGAACACATCTGCGCTTGAACCGCCGTGCTGTAGAGTTCCTTGACCGAGTATCTTCGTGAGCGTCTCTTTTTGCAGGACAAGCCAAAATCCATTTTTATCCTGCTCCGTTATCGTGCCGTAAAGTACAGTGTCCACGCCACGAAGCTTCAGCGTTGCGGATTTCTTAGCCGTTTTATTCTTCTGCATGGTGTGACAAATTATACGCCGTTCTAGTTCAGCCCGACTTTTGGGGCAGAATGCAGACTTTACTTGGCAAGATGGGGCACTACGAGGGCGAAGACGCGATTTCACTGTGATCTGTTTTCATCAAGTGATATTGCTAGCTCGGTCCAGTGATCAAAGAGGGCGCTCCACTTCACAGTACCAATTTTCCGCTGGAAGATTGCCCTAACATCCGCTGGCAGATGCGGGAACCCGGCTTTCCACGTCCCCGCTCGATAGCCGCTGATAAGTTCCTGTTCGTGGTGCTTCAACTCATGCTCATGACAGATCAAGAGCCAAAAATCCTTCGTGCTCTTGCTCGCCAAGAGCCACACAGCTTCGAGGTTGCGTGCCAGTTGGTCGCGAGTAACGTCCCACTTCGTGCTGGGCGATAGCCAGTCATTGCGTTTCCCTTCGATCCAGACAAATGCCTTCTCGCATTCAACGAGGCAATCCGCATGGGTAGAGCCTTCGAGTTTCAACTCTTTGGGGATGCCGTCTGCTTGACCAGCATCAAGCTTGCGGAGAGCCTCCTCTTTCTTGGGGTTGTCGATAACGCGTCGGCGATACTCGCGCCACTGGCGACCATCTGCGGGAGCCAGCCTGTGTGCGTTGCGGATCATCCATGCCAGTCTCTCGGGGCTGGGTTCAACAAGCCGCTCTTCGCCGACCGTCAGCGAGATGACCCCTCCCACGCCGTTGGGCACCAGTATTCCGTCCGCAAGGCGCAGGAGTTCGGTTGCCCAATCCGCACCCCCGTGTTCGAGAAGCCATGCAAACACCGGGCTGACTCTGGTGCGACCGCTATGCTGATCTTGTTCTTGCTCTCTCATTGGCAGAACTCCAAGGCACCTATCAGTCAGCATAGACCAAGGGAAACGGTATGGGGATCACGTCTTCGGGTCTGTGATCCGTATCACCTCTTCTAGGCATGCAGAAACCGTATGCTGGGCAGTGAGCCAAGCATTGTAATCACCTCAGCGGTTTCATCCCCGTTTGAAAACCAGTGAGGATTGCAATCTGCCGCACTAGGCGGGAGAATGCCCACATGTTCGAGAGGGCAAGGGAGTACTTCAAGTTTGGGGCTGGGCGACCGCCCGGTACGATTTGGGCGATGGAAAGAGCCTACTTCGAATTTCGGCGAAAATATCCCGGCAAAGACGAATACGCCTACCTTCGTCTTGCTCTGGAGAGTAGGTACCCTGACAAACCAACCGAACAGATTCACACACTTCTTTCCGAATGCCGCAGCCTAGACGACATCATCGTCAAGGCGGTCGCTCTCGATTTTGACCAATCGGTTGCAATTCAGATTCGGATGAACGTGCTTTGGAGCCTTCCCGCGTGCTCTCGATGTGGAAAGTACAGGGCGCTGAGCACGAAGGATACTCTCTGCTATGGCTGCCGGAACTATGCTGGATTCGCGGCGTGCAGCAATTGCCGCCTTTTCTGGAAGGATAGTCCGGCATTTTGCCAAAGATGCGGTGGGAAAGTTTGGAAAATTACCGACGGTCCGGGCGTCCCAATACTTCCTCTGGGCGACGAACCGGGATCGCCAACTTGTACTTCCCAGAACCCTTCACAGAATTCATCCGAATTTGCAGGGGATCGGGGCGGCGAAGAAGTGGACGATTTCGTCAAACTGGTGGCTCAGATTGATTTTCTCGAAGCGCGATGTGCAAAGGCGTGGGACGCGAGTCTGCTCCAGAGGAGAGAGTACCGTCAGCCACGGCGCATTGATCCAAATCTTGCCCGTGAGAGTCAGGAAGGTGCATCGACAGCAGCACCGGATGCCACTTTGGTTGAAGATGTTGACCGATTCTTTGACGCGCTCTGTGCGGCTTATCTAGGAGGCGATTCTACGAGGAGAGCCGAGATTCGCAGTTTGATGGAGAGCAACAGGAAGCTTCTCAACAGCCTCGATAACTATGCTGCACGAGCGGCGAAAAAACTCGGCGAAACGGGGAACCCGGAGCATCTGCTGCGGGGGCTTGCCGCCGCTTCGATTGACGATGGTCGTAGTTGCCGGAGTTACGGTCATGCACTCGGTCAACTGTACAGGAATGCGGCGCAGCACGGTCTTGAACCTTCGGTTTTTTTCACGACGGTTGCAAAACTGTCGGACAACGAGATGCGCGGTGTCCTTGAGAATTTCCAGAGTTCGGAAGACTTCTCCGTCTTTGTGAGACCATACCTTGAAACGAAGTGAAGTCAAACCACACCCGCCTGCCTCAAGAATCCTGATGCTGGTGGGAGACATGCAGGTCGATGCAGACGTCGGGAAGCCAAAAATGATGCGAATTGGTTACGACCGCATCACGACGACCATCGAGCGCGAGTGGCTGGCTCAGATCATCGCGGGCACCAAAAAGATCGAGTACCGCCAGATCAAGCCTTATTGGACGAATCGGTTCGAGAAGGTTTCGCTGCCCTTCGAACTGCGCCTACTCAACGGGATGAATCCACCTGTTCCCGAAGTCACTGTGCTGATCCACAAGATCACAAAGGACCGCCGCGCTGGAGAATACCGACTGCACATAAAGAAGGTTCTGGGATTCAAACATTGGGACAAGCGGCGGCGGAAACCTAAACGATGAGTCCAAGGTCGATTGTCCTCCGTCAGAGTTCTTCCATCTCGCACCCGCGTCCGTCCGCTACGAAGCGAGCACGGTCAGCATTCCATTTGTCGCGATGGTATCCGCATATCCATTCGGTGTCAGGGTTCACACTGTCGTCCCCACACTCTATTACTGCGTCTCATGTTTTTTCTCGAATTCTCGCAGCAGATCCCAGCCTTGACAGAATCGGCACTGGCACCGTGCTTCGTGCGGACGTGATGGAGGTCCGCCGTGGCTCTACAAGTCAAGGTGCGCCGTTCTGGATCGAATCCCGGTCGGTTCATGGTGCGTAAGGCGTGGTCTATCTTCCCCATCACAGTCCCCCCGGAATGTCGAAGCGTTCGGCAGCACGCTGGTACTCGGCTTCTTCGCGAATAAGTTGTAAGATCGCCTTCTTCATGCTTCCGCAACAGGTATCGGACAGTCCCTCTGGACACCAGCCGCGTTCCGTGTGGTTGCACCACGGACAAGTGACTTTTGGCTTTCCCTTGCCGCGACGGACGATCCCCACGTGTGACCGCCACTCGGCTTCCGCGAGCTTCTGGTCATAACACTCTTGGCACAGGCGAGCAATTTGAAGGGGACGCTTGTGGCAGTGCGTGCAAGCGACACACTGGACGCCATTGACGGTGACCATCGGATTAGCGGCTTCCATAGACCGCTGGCGTATCTTGGCGATATCTTCCGGCGTCAAAGGTTCGTCTTCTTCCATGATTGCCGCCTTGACCTTGGGATCAAACGTCGACTTGCCGGGATAGAGTTCGTTAGGCATGGTGTGTTTCCTTGGCGCAACTGTGGACGTAGCCTTCCGGCGACCAGTCACCACAAAGCGGACAGTCGCGGTTGAGGTCGGTTTTGGTGTTGCTGTTGTTTGTTGCTTTGGTAAGGTGGTTCAAACCAAAACCTTTGCGGTTTTGATCTTGATTTTGACTTTTCTGGTTTTCTTGAAGATTTGCGAGAGAGGCGGCGAAGCCGCCAAAGCCGTCCCCTATCTTAAGAAGAAAGGAAGAAGAGTCAAAGTCAAAGTCAATATCTGGTAATTCACACAGAATAGGTAATTGGTAGTTAGGGATTCTATTAGAGTAGGTATCTAGATCACCTATTCCTAAAGAATAGGTAGTTAATCCACAATTGTTTGTCTTTTTCGTCCAGCCAGCCTTCGGTCCCGGCTTGGAAGCCTGTTTCTCTTTGCTGTATTCCTTGAGGACGTTGTAGATCGTAGGTCCGTCCGCGAATGCCTTGAGTATGATCCGGTATTCCGTGACATCCCACTTCCACGATCCCTTTTTCACGATCTGGATCGCGCCAGCTTTGATAAGGCGCTGTATGCAACGGTGAACGGTTGGCTGGGACTTCCCGGTAGCTTTAGCCAACGCGTCCTCGCCGTGGTGTATAAATCCGTCGTCGTCCGCAAGTTCGCACATGGTAATGAGGATCAACTTGTCATCGCCAAGGATCGTAGCTTGCTTTACGGCGGCGTTGACGAACTTGAAGCGTTCGACTGTTCTGGGAGGTTTCCTCTGGAATGGTGCCTTGGCGGATTTCACCTTGGCTAATATCTGGCGTGCTTTGTCTCTGTCCATGTAACTGTCCTTTTGCAACTGTCCTTGTATCCGCGCTGGTGAGGCGCTAGGTGGAAGCGTTCCGGGGACTGGTAGGACAGTCTTGGTTGACCAGTCCCCGCGCTTTGATCTCTTACGAGACCCACCACTGTCTAAATACTGAGGCAATGGACAAATCCGCGATTGTTCATGTCCGCTTGTCCTAAAAGCCAGATCAGCGCCTAAAGAAGGTTTCCGAAAGTCAGTTTCTTCCTGTCAATTCGTGGCGGGAATCGCGAAATTGCCATTCCTATTGGCGTTTTCGCGGCTGCGAAGATCGCCAATGAATTTGCAAAAGCAATTTGCGATCCATCTGAGAGGACGTATGGGACGGTACAAGGACATCAAGCAAGCAACTGCCGAGATCGTCGGCATCCGCGTTCTCAGGAAGGTAAGCACGGAAAAGGCGCATGCGGCGATTAGGGATGTAATCGTCGCGAACCCGACCCTGAGCTACCAGCAAATAGCGGACTTGCTGAATTGCTCAAGGTGGTTAATTTATAAGGTCGCAGTAGAGTTCAACGTCCGCCGACCAAGAGGCGCAGGCAGTCCGTCCCGCCACAGGGAGGCGCGGTGAAACGCAAAGCATTTCGACGAGGAACAGGCGTTCGAGTTTATCTGGCAGAACGCGGATCGAGACGGAATCTGGCACGGTGATGCTTCCACTTTGGGAGCGGAATTTGATGTAACGGAAGACGACGCCCACTCTGCTCTGAGTGACCTGTGCGACCGCCACATCATCGAGAAGCTCTATACGGGGAAGTACATCATCGTGAATTGGCGAGAGAAGGACGATCTCGACTCAACTAATGTGATGTCAGGCGCAGATCGAATGGGACAAAATCGTTAGTAACCACACTCCACCAGATGCCGCACTGGGCAATGCGTTTCAGGCGGCAGCTAATTCGAGGTGTTTTGACGTGCGGTTATTTCTCTGGCGTGCGCCGACCGGATCGTCCAGATACTACGCAAGAGAACCGAGGCTTAGTTTTCGTCGAATTGCGTAGGCGTGGTTCATCGCTGGACGTGTCTTATGCCGCCAGTCTGCCAGTGCCGCCGCAATGCGGACACGAATTGGTCGGTGGCTGGAAGTCTGCTACATCACTTTCGTCATTCCTAACGAAACGTCCCCCCGGCAGTTCCTTGCCGAGGAAGCTGCCGTCCGGCAACTCCATGCCGCGCACGTCAGATTGGTTCTCAAGGATCGTGCCGCGTTCGAGGAAGTGTGCCTTCCCCGCTTCGCCTTTGCGTCCCATCGCCTTTCCTTCCGTTGTGTGGATGTCCTTGCAGTCATCGAGGAACTGCGGATCGGTTGGCTTCGGTTGGTCGGCGGCTAGATCGGCTTCCAACTCCGCCATCGTTGGCGGCATATACGTCAGGTTCTCGTTGAACCAATGACCTGCTTCGTTCACGCCGCGAGACTTTTTCACGCGGCACAGAATCTTTACCGCCTTGATGAGGTACAGGAGATCGGCGTTCTTCGTCACTACTTGAGAGTCGCCATTGGTGGCTACACGTTTAGCACACTGTTCGAGATCGAGTAGGCGACCAGACCACCGCTGAAGCAGAATAAAGGTTTTCACCCGGTACTCGACCGCAGGCGTAAACCCGCACTGATCGACTGCTGCCAGAATCCGGTCGAAATCGTCACGAGAGAGGGGTAGGACTTGGTGACGACCAGAGGGAAGCGATTTCAGCTTTGCCGAAGGATCGGCGGGAATTAGGTCAGTGGAGAACGCCCACTTGAAGAAGGTCTTCACAACAGACCAGTGGACAGCGGGGCTGTCGCTACCTTTCTTAAATGTCCAGCCGCTCCGCCATTCGGTTAGCAGTCGGGCAGTGACATCTTTAAGCAGGATGACGTTTTGCCCGTTGGCATGGTCACGAAGGCGGGCAAGCATGCGTCGGGCTTTCGAGCGGTCTTCGATTCCTCTCTGAGCCATGTCGTTCAAGTACAGATCAGCAGCCGACTCGATGGTGATGTGATCCGCCCTCATGGGCGGCTCTATTCCGTTTGCTAGCAGATCAAGTTCTTCTTCGAGCTTCCGAGCAGCCTTGTTCGCCACTTCCCAACTACGGGTCTTTGCGGATTTCTTGCCGTTCTTGCCCCATCGCAGCCATTTGGGGCAATTGCAACGCTTGTATTGCCCAGCATTCTTTTCTTTGCTCTTGGGACACTTTTTCGAGTGCCTTGGGTAAACCGTTACCACCGCCATAGCTAAATTCCCTCTGTCTGCTAAATACTGCCTGCGCGGGAAAACGCCCGGAAAGCGACGTCCGGCAGTACAAAAGCAGTACAAAATCTTTGGGATTCAACGTAAGCGGTTGGAAAATTAGGGCAAAAGAATGGCTCCTCAGGTAGGACTCGAACCTACAACCCTCCGGTTAACAGCCGGAATTAGCTGTCCCGCTCGTACCTCGCCGTACCTTGTAGTACCTGAATAATCAGACAGTTACAGGGCTCGCCTCGCGGGCGGATTAGTCCTGAAAGGTACCAAAATACCCACAGGGTACGCACAAAATCCTACACATCACTTCGGCTGATCTCGCTTCGCCCATCTGGCGTTCGCGGCCGCTCGCGCAATCTCGCTGCGGCGCTATGGCCGCCAAACACCACCAGACTGGGAACCTGCTCCTGGTTTGGGGACTATACGGAGGACCTTCATCCCCGGCATAGTCTTGACGATGTCCGCGAACCCAGATGCCTTAACCATGTCGGGAAAGATGAACTCGATGTCCCGCAGATTCGTGTGTCTGTGAAATTCTTTTTGCCCAGGTTTTCCGCCAAGGGGTGCGGCTTTCTTGACCAGGCCCTTATCCTTCTCCCGAACATCCGTAGGGATGCCATCCTCGAGGACTGTGCTCCAGGCTTCATACTGTACCCACACTTCGACTCCGACGATAGTTTTGTTCTTTTGCTCTTCCATCGCGGGCTGTGCCTCCCTCCACTCTCACAGAGTAAGCGCCTGTTTAAAGGAATCATCAATGCCCGTTTTTGGTGCAGTCGCCAGGATGCAGCAAGGCAAGGCGGGGCGATCACTTCCCGCGTTTCGACAGTACGGCATCTGCCCCTAGCTTTGCCAGTCTCGCGGAAGATGCTTCAGAAACCTCTGCGCGTAGGCTCACCGCTTCATGGGAGTTGCTGGCTGCAACAACACTGCGAGGTTGCTGACATCCCCTTCGATCAATAGCTCCATTGACTGATTATCGCGCCATTCATAGCCCCTCACAGATGGGGCGAGACTGTACACGCCTCGGGTAAGCCCCTTGAACTCGAAAAGTCCGTCCGGAGCAAGCCTCAGAGTCTGACTGTCTCGCACTCGATCGGAGAACAGATTGATCCGCATGTCGGGCGGGATCGGCTTTCCATCGCTCAGGACGATCTTTCCGCGAAGAGTGTAGGCGGGCCTTACCGGAATATCGCCGACATTGACATCTTGGCCGTCGCCCTTAGTGGCACACTCAACGATCTCCGCGGATAGATCACGAGGCGCGAGTGCCTCCATCTTGGCGTAGAGATACCAGACCCTGCCGGGCGGGATATTGGTGATCGCGAACTTCCCATCCTCATCGGTCCCGATGCGCACCTCTGGCAGATTCTCCCCATCACGCTGACTATGACTTGAGAGACCCATCTCGGCTTGCGCAACAGGCTTGCCGTTCTGCAGTAGACGGCCCCGAATGGTAGCGCCCTCTGTGACGGTGATAGTCTTGCGGTCGGGCCCAGTGGATACCGTCACGAGTTTGGGCGCCATCCCGCGCGGGGATACCTGCACTATCGCGGCGTCGAGGGGTTTGCTGTAAGCGATCTCGAATTCTCCCTGGTCGTTCGTCACGGCGATGAGGTCAATCCAACCCGTCGGGCCGAATGATCGTCCCTGCCCGAAAATCGCACCCTGTTGCTCCACCAAGGCGTCACGGACTGGTGTTCCCTTGCGATCCACAACTCTGCCTCGAACAATTTGCGAGGGATTTTCCGGAGACGTGCGCTTCTTGAGTACGGCCGTCTCGGCGGGGCCCTTCTGCGGATCTACCCTGTCCACGAACGTGGCGTTGTAACCTTCGTGAACAATCAGGAAATTGAACACGAGATCGGGGTTTAGGCCCGCAATACTGTAAGTTCCGTCGGCGCCTGTGAACGTGCGCTTGCCGCAGTCGACGTAGCAAGTCGGGCAGAAGATGCTAAACCCCTTCTTCACACCGGCCGAGTAAACCAGAACTGCTGCGTGTTTGATGGCGTTGCCGTCGGCATCGACGACCTTTCCGACAGCCGTCACGCGTTCGGCAGCGAGGGCGGCTCCAGCGCAAGAAACTACCAACGCTGTCAAGAATAGCGTGAGACCTATGCTCCGCATGGCGCCAATTGTAAACGGATTTGGCAGTGTCGGGTCGAAGAGTCTTTCACTTCGTGCCCCGAAAGCTAGTTGATCTAAACAGGCGTTCTCCGCAAGCGTGCGCTGTTTGTTCGCCCCCGAGTGGGGGTTTTGAGTGTAATCGGGATTTATCACCAGTTTGGTTTGTTATATTCATGATTCGTGTCTGACTCGGCAGAAAATCCGGCAGTTGGAGCCACAGGCGACACGGTTCTTTCGCAACCGACGTCCCGCACAAAGCGGCACCTCTTGGCCTCGTTCCTCTCGGCCCTGGTGCCCGGTGCAGGACAACTCCTTCTAGCGCAACGACGCAAGGGAATTGTGTTGCTGCTAGTCTTTGGCGTCCTCCTTTCCTGTGTCTGGCCACTCCGCTTGCCGCGCTTCTTCGCGCCATTCATCCTACTTGTTCTGGGCTGGCTCGTATTGTCGTTCTATGCAGGCTGCACAGCCCTGTTTGAACACAGAAGTCCAACTGGTCAGAGGACACCGAAATGGTGGTTTGCAGTGATTCCGCTGTTCACCTATCTAGGAATCAACGTGGTCTTCACTCCGCTCTTTCTTATCGCAGGCTTTAGGGCACTGAAATTCAACTCCTCAGCAATGGAAAACACTTTGTTGATGGGAGATCAGTTCATCATTGACAGGCCCTTTTATAGTGACCACTCGGTGGCCCGCGATGATCTCGTTGTCTTGCGCAGGCAGAATTATCAGACTGTGAAACGGGTGGTCGCCATTGGCGGCGACACCATCGAAGGAAGGAATCGACAAATCATGGTTAATGGCCAATTACTGGCAGAGCCCCTCATTCGGCACTCTCTTGCCCCCGGCACCAACCCGGAGATGGATAGTTTCGGTCCGGTTACCGTAACCGTAGGCAAGTACTTTGTCATGGGTGACAATCGAGATGTGAGTCTCGATAGCCGATCGCCTGACTTTGGCTTGCTGGGCGCACAAGCCATAATTGGAAAACCGCTGTACATCTACCGGTCTCCGATCAAAGGACGCGTCGGTAAGAAGCTGGATTAGCACAGCGCGGTTTCGCTGGAATTGCCCTTTTCCCAAGCCACTTGGTCCCGTTGGCGCATAGTTGACGTAACCAGGCGTTATCGCAACTTTGCGCCTTTTGTTCGCCAGATAGGCGAAAGGAAAGCGCAAACTTGTGTTATCGGGATTTCTCAACAGTTAGCCGAACTCCGCGGCCGCGCGGCGGCGGTCACACCGGACGCTTGGCGTATCTCCCCGATGCCAGCTGAGGGAAAAAGTTTTCCTTCCGGGAAGTGCATTTCCCGGCTGTAGTTTTCGCGAAATGCCATTGGTCGCCCACACCGAAAACATTTCCTTATTCTTCTGTGGGTTAGCGCTGGTTACTTGGTCCAGTTTGGCTATGGACGTGCGGTGTCGAGGAGTGCCCCCCGGTTCGCGTAGTTCACCGACCGTATTTCCCCCCTACCGCCGAATCGAAGACGACAAAGAGAAGCCGACGAGGAAGAAGGACCACTCTCAGTATGAAGCCTCAAACTACTGTCCTGATCAATCGCGAAGCAACCCAGCATGACGTGGATAAGTGGATGGAAGATTTGTTTGTACGAATTCAACTCTGCGTCATGCACCCGCGCAGTGTCATTCAGCGGGACGGCACCACAAATGAGGTTGCCGGGTCAGCACGTGGTTAAGCCGGGGCAGTCCGTGCCGATCATGCTGGTGCGGGACGCCTCGGGGAAGTGACCGGCTCGACGCTTAAAGAGAGAGAATTTAGCTAGGACTGCGGGATACTTCCGGCCCTTCCGGGGATCGGCGGGCCGCAAGATTGCGGAGGAAAGGCTGGGCCAGCCCAGCCCCCCTACATGCCCAACAATAAGCAGCAACTGCCAGAGATCAACTATGACGCGCTGGTTTCCGATCCCGTCAAGAAACGAGGCGGCTCCGGCGCCTTCATTCTGCTCATACTTCTCTTGGGTGGCGTAGTTTTTTTCTTCAGAGACCGTCTCGCGCATGTCCTCACTTCCGAACCGGCGACTGTGACACAGAACACATCAGAGGTTGAGAGTCCTCGACCGCCAGTGCCGCAACCGAAACTCAAGCCCAAGAAACTCGCTGAGGCGGAGCTTCCATCGACGGCCAACTCTGGAACGAATGAGCGGGTCACTCGCCCTGTCATCTCCGTCGAGGTCATCTTTCCCGGAGGTCAGCGTCGGACTATTCACCCTTCGCACAATGCAACCGTCAACGTGGATTTGGGAGGCTCGACTACGACAACATCGGCGCAGACACAACCTGCGGCAGCAGCCGCGACCGCTGTGAACGCCGCCGAACATGAACAAGCTTTAGCCGACTCCCCGGAGGTCCTATATCGTCCTTCGGAACCGGTCTATCCACGCCTGGCGGAGCAAATGAAGATCGAGGGATCCGTGACGCTTCAGGTGAATATCGACAAGAATGGAACCATCGAGGACATTCAGGTGCTGAGCGGTCCCGAAATCCTGGCCACCGCCGCTCGAGAAGCTGTTCGACACTGGCGCTTTCGGCCGCACTACAAAAATGGCGCACCCATCGAAACGGAAGCTCGTGTCGTAGTGAACTTCACGATTTCTACGCGGTAGGCTTCTGGCCGTGGCGGTCTCGTCGAGGATGTCCAACCCCCAGGCGTGCGCGAAAGGCATGGACGGATTTTCGCCTCTTGGATTTGGAAAAAATAAAAAAAGGTCGGAATTAGTGCGAAAGAATGCGTTCGTCCAAAATTGGACGCGGGTCACGCTCGCGGTGCCGTGCTTCATCTCGGGAAAGGCGTTTACACGCACGTCTCACCGGGTCAATGAGTGATATCGGGATGTTACGTCAACTAATAAGGACTAAACGTTTCGCTGCATTCGCTCGACGCCATACGTTGGCTATTTGTGGGCGGATTCCTTAAACGGAGGGATCTTGAAATCTGGCTGATCGGAGCAGCGCAGTCCGGTATAATTTTGTGGCCTGAGTACGAAAGGAGAGCTTTTCATGGCGTGCTTGAATCAACTCTCGTGGGTGGTCGTGCTACTGCTTGTCGCATGTTCCGCCGAACTGGCAAGGGCAGCCGAACCCCCGTCCGGCTTGTGCTCGCTCCTGCCCTCTGCGATGGTAAGCAAGACATTAGGATACGCTTACGGTTCTCCGACAGAGAGTATTGCTCCACGGCCGTTCCGGAACACCAATGAAGGAACCGATTGCAAGTATGGATCTGGGTTGCGCCTCTTATTGTTCCGTGTATACGTCGATCCCTCGCCATCGGCATCGGCTGACCTCTTTGCGAAGCTGAAGAGTTACCTTGGAGACGGATCAACTATCGTGAGCGGCGTGGGAGACGAAGCTTATTTGGACAAGGAGCGTGGACTGCATGTCCGCAAGGGCAAAGTCCGTTATTTTCTGGACGGGGCGGGAACACCCAAACAGAAAAACGAGCTGGCCGTTGCGATCGCAGGGCAACTCTGAGGCGCATTCCTTAGCCCACGTGTGCCAGACGACAGTACAAATGCGCCCGTTTGTTCGCCTTTTTGAAGGTCAATGAGTGCAAAGGCGATTTATCACCAATCATCCCGTGATGATGATTCCCTCACGAGCAGCACTTTGAGGACATGCGGGCGAACACCGCCCTGTCACGCACAGGGCCAATTGCGGGACAGTTTGATACCTACAGACCCCCGGCTTTCGCCCGTCAGGATTGAATGCGCCGGAGTCCATCGACCGGCATCCCCATGTGCCCTGTAATCAGTAGTGTACAACTCATACCATACCCCACTATGGTACTAACACACCGAACCTTGCTTCGTCTCTCCTGCTCCCCCGTCACTTGCTCTGTGTGTGCAACGCATCACCGCGCGGCGCCCGAGGAGGAGGAGAAAACCTCGAGCGCCACGGTGTTGACTGCAAGACACGCCTGCCTGCAGCCGTTTCCTCGGAGCCCCGCGACGCCGGCTGGGTAGGACCTCGCGCCGCTGGGTTGAGGTTGAGTTCAACTCATATCCGCCAACGCCTCTACCAGAACGTTCGAGGCGTCCACGTCAATCACTGCGGTGTCGCTCACTACAGCAACGCCCGACTCGACAGCATGAATAAGTGCCTCGGCAATCTCTTGCTCGATGCCAGTGAACATGAACAACGCCGCCGGATTGAACCTTGGATCTGCATATAACTCATCCCATCTCGCCGACTGAATCCCGGTCTTTGCCCAAACTAGGAGCCACGCCGGGATTTTCCCAATCTGCTGCTTAGGTTGTTTCATCCGAATCTCCCAAATATTTTGGATAGTTTCTTGAGCCGCGCTGACTCCTTGTTGGCCCCTTCGATAATGAGATCGCACTTTTCTGTGAACACCTTTGGGATCCTCCCGTGTACCGCGTAAAATAGACCAAGCAGAGCCGCCTCTTGTGCCTCTAAAACATCGGTTACGGTTTGAGCCTTCTCAAGTGCCATTTTGAAATCCGCTTCTTTTCTTTTGAAATGGTCGTGGGCCACTTCGGAGAGCTCGCCGGCAAACTCCCTTAATTCGTCGCGTGACTGTTTCATACGACCGCCTCCTTCTCAAGGGCCGCCAGTTCGCGTTCTGCCTTCTCAACGAAGACCTGTATTGCGGCGGCTTGATCCTCGTCGCCCTGCTGTACGGCGCGATCCAGCAGTCCGACATTCATTTCCAGTTTTCTCCTAGCGCGTGCGAGCCGTTCATCGGGGCTTAGGGGTTGACTTTGACTTCCTTTGCGAAGCAAAGAGGGGGGATTTTCGGAAACCTTAAGATCTTTCCCCTTTAAGAAACCCATTAAACCCTTATCGGCCACGTAGGTGTCCGGTCGGTGTGGGCACGTAGGTGTCCGGTCGCTCCTCCCTTTTTGGCCAGTCGAAATGTCAATTTGGCCAGTCGAAACGTCCTCCGGGAGGCTTTTGATATCATCCTGGTACGGATTGCTAGCATCTTTCGACTGGCCACATAGGTGTCCGGTCGAAATCAAGGTATAGACGTTAGGCAGATGCAGGTGGCGCCTGTCAGTCCGCGAAACATAGCCGAGTTCCCGTAGCCTCTTCAGTCGCCGCCGAACTGTACGCTCACTACAGCCTATGATCTCCGCCAACTTTGGGAACGAGGCATGACTTACCGTCACCGAAGTCGCACCTTTCTCTAGTCCCCCAGCAAACTGGAGCAGACTAAGCACCGTCAATCGCAATGCATCGCCCTCAACATCCGTCCGTGCCATCCAATCGCGGGCCGCCGCCGCTAGAGGTGGTCTAGTTGGTTTGGCCTTATCCACGGGGCACGCGCCCCTGGCCCTGTAAGTCCTGTTCTAGAGCGGTGGTCACCGCTATTAAGTCGTTAAGGTTGAGTCTGCGGAGAATCTTCGCCTCGGCAAGTTGCGTCTGTGGGGCGGGATGCTTGCGCAATGCCCGTAACTGTTGTAACGCTTGTAGTGCCTCGTTCGTCATTTCCTCATTCCTTCCTGCGGTCGTTCCTTTTTGGGTTGTTACTTACTGCGCCGTTGCTGTCTAGCCCGTTCGAATTTGCTGGCCTCAAACCCCGGTTCGACGCGGAGATCCGCCGCCAAGGCATTTGCCGCTGGAAATATGGCCGCAGCGCCATCCAGCAACTCATCTTCCGTGACAGTGCCACGCAAATGCTCGTGTAAGAGCACTAGAAACGACTCCTGTATGCAGACGCGCGCGATTTCGCGAGGGTCCTTCATGTATTCTCCTTTGCTGGGACTTCCATCCCGACTAACATCATTTTCCCGGCCTGCCATAGTAACGTCTGCACTTGGCGGCGGGTGAGTTTGAGCTCCTTGGCTATCTCGAATTCGCCCAGACCACGTTCCGCCAAAGCCAGAACCACTAACTGTGTGTCTTTCTCACTATTAGTCGAAAAATCGACACTTTCGCGTGACACCTTACGGCGTCGAGATTTCCTCTTCCGGCACTTTGGGGAGCAACACTGCGTCCCTTGCCTTGCAAAGAAGACTTTGTGGCAGCATAGGCAGGTAATCTCTGACTTCTCCTTGGGCAGCCGGCCGTGGAATCTAGATTGCGGATAGATCACCTTCCTACGGGGCGGCACAGTGCCCCAATCATCGGAGCCTGCCAGATCGGGGTTGGACACAAACGAATAACTGTCGATAATTCTCACCAGCTTAGTTCTGGCCGCGCCGTAGCCTTGGCGGTGTCTTGCGGTCTCCATAAAGCGGAGAGGGTGCGGCCAGGGCACATACATCTCCCATCCGACAGGCAGTGATTGCAGTTGTGCTTGCTGTGTGGGGCAACGGTCCCGCCTGACTCGGTCCACCTCATACGTGTAAGTGTCATGGGCTGGCGGGTTGGTGAATACTAAGCCGGGGTCTTCAGGCGGTAGTTGCTGCCGAACGATGGTCACCTGGGATGCAGCGATCAGCACGCGGTATCGCTGCCACTGATCCAGACACCGCTCTTCGTAAGATTGTGTTTCTCGATACCTCGGCGCCGCCTGTTGGCGTTGGTGGATGCGGGCGATTGATTCGGCGGCGGTCGCGAGCGGCATTGGGAATTACTTCATCTGTTTGGTAGGCGGCGGAGCACCGCGGGCTTGGCTTAACCATTGGCGGGCAAGTTGGAGCCGGCGTTCTTCTGATGGCCTGTAGAACGGCTCTGGCGTGGGCGCCTTGCCCTGATCATCCTTGGTCATGGCGTCACCGCGGGGACGGTGTGCGTCTCAATGAATCGGTCGAGTTCGGTTTCTGGAATGCGAACTGATCGGCCGATCTTCACGAATGAGATCTGGCGGCGCTGGATCTTCTTTCGCCCCCACTCGTAGCTCATGCCCAGCCGGTCGCAGAATTGGCGGTTGGTCAGTAGTGCCTGTCTTGTCTCGTTGGTTTTTTTCATTGACATTCCATACTCCTCAGGTGCATCATGCCATAAGGACGCTAAGTTGAATCTAAGAATTTAATAGGCCGGAGGTAGCGATGAAGCGTACCTTAAGGAAAATGGAGTCAGAGTCCGCGGAATTCTTAGTCAGAGCAGCTCAACTCAATAAGGAATTCGACCGGCTGTCGAAGCGCCCAAAGAAAACCAAGGCAGAGCTGCAATTGTCGATTAGATCAGCTCTGCTCAAGCAGGATGAACTGCGGGGGCTCGAACGGCTGTTGAAGCATGGCCCAACGAAACCGGAATCAGACGCGCACAGGTCCGCGCGAGAGTTGATTGATGCTCTCAATAAGATTGAAGAGCGCAGTCCCGAAGAGCAGAAGGCACTGCGGGAAATCGACCGGCTGTTGACCTTGCTCCTTGAACTGCGCCGGAAGTCAGTCTGCGGTGAACCGATCCGCCCCGATGAACTCAACCCAGTTAATGAAATTCTCGCCCGCTACAAATGGATCACTCAGTACGTTTGGCACCCAGATAAGATCAAGAGTTTCCCAGCGTTCGCCGGGATGTGGTCCGGGTCGGAGTCGGAGGCGATGGCGAAGTACCTGGCGCAGGCCCTTGCTGACATCGTGGTCCATTTGGATGATCTGCTTGATCTCATCCGCCGCTGCGATCACTGCGGTCGATATTTTCTCGGGGAACGCCGCGACTCGCGGGAGTACAACTTCTGCACAACGGAACACCGCAAAGCACACTGGCGACAGCAACCCGAGGCAAAGGAAAAACAGCGTGAGTATGCGAGGGCTTACTACCGTGACGTGCTCTCGCCTGTGACATCACGGACGGTGCGCAACAGGAAAAGGAGACGGTCATGAGTATCTACAAGAGGGGCAGAACCTGGTGGTACCAATTTGAATTTCAAGGCTCGTTGATCCGCGAATCCAGCGGACTGACCAACAAGGAAGCGGCTCGACGCGCAGAAGGAGTGCGGCATACCGCATTGCGGGAATCACGCGCTGGCGTCACCCGGCAATTGCGAGTCCCCCTATTCTCCAAAGCGGCCGACGATTATCTAAAGGCCAAGCAAGGCGACTGGGCACCGAAGACAGCCATCATCGAACGCACCAACCTCGCGCATCTTCATCCCGTCTTTGCCGGCAAGTTGCTCACCGACATCGTGCCGGTGGAGGTGGCCGCCTATCGTGATGGTCGGCTTTCTGCCGGAGCTGCCCCGAAGACTGTGAGTCTGGAACTCGGGACGCTGCGAGCGGTCCTGATCTATCACGATCTCGATGCAACCTGGCGCACCATCCGCAAGAAGATCAAACTCGGGAAGGCTAAGAACATCGGCCGCGTGATCACTGCGCTCGAACAGACGGCATTGTTACGGGAATGCCTCGCCAGCCGTTCGCGGTCATTGTATGTTGCGGTGATGCTGGCGCTCGAAACGTGCATGCGGTATTCCGAGATCCGACTGCTGCAATGGCGCCAGGTCGATCTTGTGCGCTCGATCCTCACCGTTGGCAAGAGCAAGACGGATGCTGGCGAGGGCCGGGTTATTCCACTGACCGCCGCGGCTGCGCAGGTATTGACGTTCTGGGCGGAGCGTTTCCCGCAACGCAAACCGAATCACTATGTATTCCCCTCGGAGCACTACGGCCAAGGCGGGGTTGTTTACGACACGGACTCCACACAGCCGCTCACTACATGGAAGGAAGCCTGGGAAGGGGCAAAGGCGAGGGCTGGCGTTGAATGCAGATTTCACGATCTTCGGCATACCGCTTGCACACGCCTGCTCGACGCCGGCGTGTCGCATCCTATCGTCGCGGAAATCATGGGCTGGGCCACGTCAACAGCGATTCGAATGATCAAAGAGGTGTACGGTCACATCGGGCTGGAGGCAAAACAGCGGGCCATGCAAGCGGCGGAAAACTTCTCGGAGCCTCTCAGGGTACCCACAAAATCCTACACAATTGAGAAAAAACAGGATGCCTCGATTCAGTAGATTGTCTGCAAGTGCCTTGAAAGAATGGCTCCTCAGGTAGGACTCGAACCTACAACCCTCCGGTTAACAGCCGGATGCTCTGCCATTGAGCTACTGAGGAGTGGGAGCAACACGCTTGCCTGCGTGCTGAATTGTCAACGAAATCATATCAGAGGCTGCAGCCGATTGGAAACTCGCGAGTCCGAGGTGCGTTGAACGATCAGCAGGCGGCTGTTTCATCGCATCAGCTCACCACCGGTTCTCTCCCGAGAGAGCCAGGATTATTCTTTCGAATCGTGGGCCGCAGGATCATCGTGGGGCATCGCCGCTGCCAGTAGGGCGCGCTCGTGGGCCACTGTTCTGCTAACCTAATCCTCGGCGTCTCGTCCACAACAGGAGTGAGGTATTCATGCTGGGAGGTTCGC
>Ga0187864_10001913_pt1 | contig 18913 bp, 17 predicted proteins | sample June2016WEW_11_4_FD_132985 | JGI IMG/M metagenome (GOLD analysis project Ga0187864, IMG submission 132985) | Peatland microbial communities from SPRUCE experiment site at the Marcell Experimental Forest, Minnesota, USA - June2016WEW_11_40 | ecosystem: Environmental > Terrestrial > Soil >...
CCGTGAAGAGGGAATTGACAAGTGAATTAGCAAAGGCCGCCGGACCACTACGATGAAAACCGGGTACACCCTTTGTATGCGAGAAGGCTCCAAGCATGCGAAACAGCGGCCTGCGAGGAATGTATCTCGGTGTGGAAGGCGTTGCGCACCTGGCCGGCGGTGCCGGAGAACTCAATCACCGTGCGGCCGTTCGAGACCCGGTTCACCTGAAAGCCGTGCGATTGCAGCCAGGACGCGATCGTCTGAACGTCCTGATCGGCCGGGCCGAACTGCTGGCCGAACTGTTGGGGCGTGAGCCATAGGTGATAGTTGGGCGAGGATTTGTCCTGCTGCTGGTCAAGGAGCGCGTCGAGCGCGGTTTCCTGTGCGGCGCTGCGTTTGAGCACGAGCAGCATGCGCTCCATCGGCAGGGAAGCGGGCGCGGGGCCGCGGTCGAACTGGGGCCGAGCCAGCGGATGCGTGTTGCCACGAAGAGTCGTCAGGTTCGCTTCGTCAATAGCCGCGGTGATGCGCGGCTGGATGTTGCTCGTTTGCGCTGGCGTGAAGAATGGAGTCAGGAAAATCGCCGCGGCCAACAAAAAGCCGCGAGAAAATGGCACGTTTCGCACGGTCGCCTCTGGTGGCTAACCAGCCCCAAGTGATCGTCTTTTCGCCTCCGGCGAGGAGGAATTTTGCGCGGCCGGAAGGCGGAATCGAACAAAGGCGTTCGATGTGCCGGAAATATCGCCAATGGCGGCACGGGCGGTCAAGGTAATTTTTCAGGTAACCGCTAGAGCATCTGGCGGAGGACGTACTGAAGGATACCCCCGTGCTGGTAGTACGCGACCTCGAATGGTGTGTCCACCCGCGCGATCGCCGTAAAACCCTTCTCTTTGCCGGACTTATCGCGCGCGCGGACCTTGATTTTCTTTCGCGGCTCGAAATTTTGGGCGAGTCCCTCAAAATCGTAGATTTCGAGGCCGGTCAAGCCGAGCGACTTGGGATTCTCGCCGGGCAGGAATTCGAGCGGCAGCACGCCCATGCCGACGAGGTTGCTGCGGTGAATGCGCTCGAAGCTCTCCGCCAGCACCACGCGGACACCGAGCAGAATGGTTCCTTTGGCGGCCCAGTCGCGCGATGACCCGGAGCCGTATTCCTTTCCCGCGATGACCACGAGCGGCACGCCCTCTTCGCGATACTTCATGGCCGCGTCGTAAATCGTCATCTGTTCGTCGCCGGGCTGATGGACCGTCCAGCCGCCTTCGGTTCCAGGCGCGAGCAGGTTGCGCAAGCGAATGTTAGCGAACGTCCCGCGCATCATCACTTCGTGGTTGCCGCGGCGCGCGCCGTACGAGTTGAAGTCCTTCGGCTGGACGCCGTGCGCGATCAGGTATTTTCCCGCGGGGCCATCCGGCTGGATCGAGCCGGCCGGGGAGATGTGGTCCGTGGTGATGCTGTCGCCGAGGACGGCCAGCACGCGCAGGCCGCGCAGGTCCGAAATCGCGGCAGGCTTCACCTTCATGCCTTCGAAGTACGGCGGATTCTTGATGTAGGTCGATTTGTCGTCCCAAGCGTAGAGATCGCCCTCGGGAACGGGCAGCGCGCGCCAGTGCTCGTCTCCGGCGAAAACGTCCGCGTATTCCTTACGGAACATTTCGCTCGTGACCGAACTGCGCATCGTCGATTCGACTTCCTGCGGCGTGGGCCAGATATCCCGCAGGTAGACGGGCTTTCCGGATTTGTCCTTGCCGATCGGTTCTTCGACGATGTCAAAATCCATGCGGCCCGCAAGCGCGTAGGCCACGACGAGCGGCGGCGACGCGAGGTAGTTCGCGCGGCACAGCGGATTGATGCGGCCTTCGAAATTGCGATTGCCGCTGAGGACCGAAACGGCGACGAGGTTATGGTCCTTGATGGCTTTGCCGATCGATTCCGCGAGAGGGCCGCTATTGCCGATGCAGGTGGTGCAGCCGTAGCCGACGAGGTTGAAGCGAAGCTCGTTGAGATAGGGCCACAGTCCGGCCTTTTCGATGTAGTCGGTGACTACTTTCGAGCCGGGCGCGAAACTCGTTTTCACCCAGGGCTTCACGCTCAGGCCGCGCTCGACCGCTTTCTTCGCGAGCAGGCCGGCGCCGAGCATCAGCGAAGGATTCGAAGTGTTCGTGCAACTGGTGATCGCGGCGATCACGACGGAGCCGTCGGCCAGTTCGAATTTGTCGCCGTTGCTTTGCACGCTGGCGTGTCTCGGCGGCCCGGTCAGCGATTTCTCGAAGGCCGATTTCGCCTGCGTGAGCGGCACGCTGTCCTGCGGGCGCTTGGGGCCGGCCATCGTGGGCACAACGCTCGCGAGATCGAGCTCGAGCGTATCCGAGAAGATCGGGTCGGGCGTTGCGTCCGTGCGGAAGAGATCCTGCTCCTTCGTGTAGGCTTCGACGAGCTTGACCTGGTCTTCGCTGCGGGCGGTGAAGCGGAGATACGCGAGCGTCTCCGCATCGACGGGGAAGAAGCCCATCGTCGCGCCGTATTCGGGCGCCATGTTGGCGATCGTGGCGCGGTCGGGCAACGTGAGGCTCGAAAGTCCCGTGCCGTAGAACTCTACGAACTTTCCGACGACGCCCTTCTTGCGCAGCATCTGCGTGACGGTCAAGACGAGGTCGGTGGCCGTCGCGCCTCCGGGCAGGCGGCCGTGGAGCTTGAAGCCGACGACCGCTGGAATCAGCATCGAGAGCGGCTGGCCGAGCATGGCGGCTTCTGCCTCGATCCCGCCGACGCCCCAGCCGAAAACGCCGAGGCCGTTGACCATCGTTGTGTGCGAGTCGGTGCCGACGAGCGTATCAGGGAACGCAAATCGCTTGCCGTCCTGCGCTTCGCTGAAGACGACGCGCGCGAGGTATTCGAGATTCACCTGGTGGCAGATGCCCGTGTCCGGCGGAACGACTTTGAAGTTGCGAAGACTCTTTTGGCCCCAGCGCAGGAAGGCGTAGCGCTCGATATTGCGCTGCATTTCGAGATCGGCGTTGAAGGCGAAAGCGTTCGCCGTGCCGAATTTGTCCACCTGCACGGAATGGTCGATCACCAGTTCGGCCGGAAGCAGGGGATTGATCTTTTTCGGATCGCCGCCAAGGTTGCGGATGGCGTCGCGCATCGCGGCAAGGTCGACCACGGCCGGAACGCCCGTGAAATCCTGGAGCAGGACGCGCGCGGGCATGAAGGAGACTTCCTTTTCTGTGGCGCCGGAGGCGGGCGTGGGATCCCAGGAAGCGAGCGCGCGAATGTCGTCCGCGCGAACAAAACGCTCGTCCTCGTGGCGCAAAAGGTTTTCGAGCAGGACCTTCAGCGAGAAAGGCAGGCGCGCCACATTGCCAATCCTCGCGGAGGCGAGCGCGTGCAGCCGGTAAATTTCAAATGAATCGTTGCCAACGCGCAGCGTCGCGCGGGTCGAGAAGGAATTTTTCGAGGCAGCCGTCATACGAGGGCGAATTCTCCTTTGGCCGAACCCAACATCTTAGCGCACTCGCGCAGGCCCGATGGCTCCGTTTTTCTGGATTCGAGAATTCGCGCTAGAGAGGGCGACGCCCTCAGAAATTCTCGATTAGGAAAAATGTCGCCGCGTGTTTTCAGCGAGTTAGGAGAAATTTTATATTCCATATTATCGATTAAGAAAATCATAGGCGCCCGCAACTCTGCGTAGGGGGTGGGGGTGGGCGCCAAGGTTCTCGCGTCCGCGCTTCCTTCGCGCCGCCGACCGGCGCTGCCAAGTTTGACCGTAATATTCACGATATCCATGTTAGGCGCGGGGTAGTGGTTGTCAAGCGCGAGGGCCTGTGGAGTCCTACAGCCCAGTGTAAACTGGGAAAACATCGTACCCGGCAAGTTTGTTATCTTCGTCGAAGACGAATACAACTTGGATTGATTCGTGCCAGAGCACAGCACGCGCGGTGTTCCTTTTTATTGCCACTATGACGGGCAAGTTGTTGCCGTAATCGTGGCCCCCAAGGAGCATGTACCACGTGCGCATCAACGAAGAATGTTCGAAATGTTGCGCGTCCAGGAAGCGGAGCACCTCTTCGGGCGATTCACCCGTCCTCACGTTCTGCGCGACACGTTTCTTCACTGTGTCAAGTCGTGTCGTTCTCAGGCCGAAAGTTGCGAAGTACCCGACCAGAAGTAGGCCTGCCAGCGAGATCGCGATGATATTTTTCTTGGACATATGCTTCGTCTAAACTGAGTTTACATAAAGCGAAGCTGACGCGGTTACTTTGGGGGGACGTAGCCTTCGGGGAGCTTGGCGCCGTCGCCGAAGAAGAACTGCTCCATCTGCTCTTCCATGATTTTCAGGGAGTTGGGATCGAGCGGATTTAGGCGGAATTCATTCAAGAGCATCTTCGAGTGGTTGATCCACATGGCCCAGGCTTCCTTCGAGACGTTGTCGTAGATGCGCTTGCCGATTTCGCCCTTCCACGGCTGGCGATCGAGGCCGGGCAAGTCGCGGCCGAGTTTGACGCACTTCACCATGCGCACGGTTTGCGCGCCCTGTAGTTTCTCATCAGCCATTTCGAAGATGCCTCCCGGTGAAATTTCGGCGAAAGTCCAAGATACTGCAAGCAAGCGCGAAATTCTAGAACAGAAGCCCTCTAGATGCGAAGAGGCGAAAAGCAGATCCCTCACCACCATCCGCAAGAAACGCGGCTGGGTTCGGGATGACAGCGTTGTGCTTGTTGGGTTCCTGCGTGAGGAAGCGCTCGGTTTTTCGTGAGTTGCGGCTGAATAAGAATTCGGTTGAGCGAGCGCGGCGCAGGGCCGACAATGAGCGGTCTGTGAAGGGGGAGCACGTGCAACATGTAAGGCTTGGGAATACCGGATTGAGGGTGTCGAAGCTGTGCCTCGGTACGATGACCTTCGGCTATCAGTGCGACGAAGCGACGTCCGTGGCTATTCTGGATCGCGCGGCCGGTGCGGGAATCACATTTCTCGACAGCTCGGACGTCTATCCGCTCGGCGGAGGGCTCGAAAGGGCGGGGCGCACTGAGGAGATCATTGGGCGCTGGATGCGCGGCAAGCGGCACGATTTCGTGATTGCGACGAAATGCTTTGGCGCGACGGGGCCGCAGCCATTTCACGCCGGGAACAATCGCCGCCACATCTTCGATGCGATCGATGCATCGCTGCGGAGGCTGGGCACGGACTACATCGATCTCTATCAGCTTCACGGCTACGACCCGCAGGTGACGGTGGATGAAACGCTCGGGGCGCTCGACGATCTGGTCCATGCGGGTAAGGTGCGCTACATCGGCTGTTCGAACCACCTTGCGTATCAGGTGGCGCGCGCGCTCGGCCGGAGCGACGTGCGCGGGCTGGCACGCTTCGTTTCGGTGCAGCCGCGCTACAACCTGCTCTATCGCGAGATCGAGCGCGAGCTTTTGCCGCTGTGCGCCGAGGAGGGTGTCGGCGTGATTCCGTTCAACCCGCTTGCGGGCGGATTGCTCACCGGCAAGCACGACCGAACGAAGCCGCCGAGCGAGGGAACTCGTTTCGGATATGGCGGGCGCGTCGGCGCTCTCTATCAGGATCGCTATTGGAACGAGCGCGTCTTCGACGCCGTCGACGACCTACGGCGCGTCGCAGCCGATGCTGGCTTGCCGATGCCGACCATGGCCGTCGCGTGGGTCCTGGCGAATCCGGCGGTCACAAGTCCGATCATCGGCGCGAGCCGCGCGGAGCAGCTCGACGCGTCGATCGCGGCGCTCGACGTGACGCTGGATGCGGCGCTGCTCGCGAAGCTCAACGAGATGACGCAACAGTTTCGCTAGGCGCTTGGGGCTGTGGGAATACCCGCCACGGCGGGTGCAAGAACGGCACATGCTGCGAGAGGAACAGCGCAAGGGAAGGGCTTCGTCCGACATCTCTTTTTGTCGGAGCCCATTCGCTGCGCTCAGGGTGAACTAAAGCTCCGATCCCCTACTGCAGCAGGCGCTGTCTGGGTTAGAAAGCCGAAGAGAGATTCTTCGCTGCGTGGCCGCACGTCCCGCAGGAGCGGGACGAGAAACGGCGTGCGGCCACTTCGCTCAGAATGACGAGGAGAAGAATTTTGGCAGGTAACGAAGCAAAGGGACGCGTGCTGCCGCCGGGCATTTCGAGCCGGGATTTCGAGAGAGCGCTGAGGGATTTTGCCGGGGCGATCGGCGACGAGTGGGTGGTGCGCGCCGAGGAGAAGCTCGCGGAGTATCGCGACCCGTTCGCGTTTGCGTCGGCCGATCCAGGAGAGTTCGCGAGCGCCGCGGCGGTCAAGCCTTCATCGGTCGAAGAAATCCAGGCCATTCTCAAAATCGCAAACCAGTACAAGATTCCACTATGGACGATTTCCCGCGGGAAGAATCTCGGGTACGGGGGACCTGCGCCGAGAGTTTCCGGCTCGGTGACGCTCGATCTGGGGCGCATGAACAGGATCATCGAGGTCAGCGAGGAGTTTTGCCACGCGGTGGTCGAGCCGGGCGTGACGTTCTTCGATCTGTACGAATACATCCGCGAGCGAAAGCTGAAAGTCTGGATTTCCGTGCCCGCACTGGGATGGGGCAGCGTGATCGGAAATGCGCTGGACCGCGGAATCGGCTACACGCCGTACGGCGACCATTCGGAGAAGATCTGCGGGATGGAAGTTGTGCTCGCCAATGGCGATGTGATCCGCACGGGAATGGGGGCGCTGAGCCGGGGAAAGACCTGGCAGGCGTTCAAGCCGGGATACGGGCCGTCGATGGATGGGCTGTTCATGCAGTCGAATATGGGCGTGGTGACGAAGGCGGGCGTGTGGCTGATGCCCGAGCCGGATTTGTTTGTGCCGTGCGACGTGCGCTTCGAGCGCGAGAGCGACCTCGAGCAGATCGTCGATATCACCGCCCGCCTACGGCGGGAGGACATCATTCAGAACACGGCGGTGCTGAGCAACGCGGTGCGGCTGATCTCGCGCAGGGGATCGCGGAGAAAGTGGTTCGACGGAGAGGGAGTCGTGCCGCGGGACGTGGTGAAAAAGGCGTTGGACGAGAGCGGGCTGGGAGCGTGGAATTTGACGTTTGCGATTTACGGGCCGGAGAAGCTGGCCAACGCGCGCCTGAAGATTGCCCAGAACGCGTACGCCGCGATTCCGGGCGCGCGGCTTTCGAGCAGGAAGTGGGACGTGAAAGCGGAGAAGCCGGGCGCGCTGACAGCGTCCATGGGCCCTGACAGCGTGCAGGCGGGGATTCCGTCGCTGGTCGCGCTGGAGGTGCTGAAGTATCGCGGCGAGGACGGAGGGCACATCGGATTCTCGCCGGTGGTGGCACCGAGCGGCAGGGAAGCGGTGAAGCTGGCGAACTTGGTGGGGGCGCGATGCCACGAGCACGGATTCGACTATTACGGCGGATTTTCGTTCGGCGCGCGGCATCTGTATTCGGTGATGATGATTCTGTACGACAAGGCGAGCGAAGAGCACAAAGTGCAGGCGCACCGGCTGTGCGAGAGGCTGGTCGTCGAAGCCGGGCAGATGGGATTCGGGGAGTACCGCGCGCACGTTGCGTACATGGATCTGATTTGCGAACAGTACGACTTCAACAATCACGCGCTGCGGCGGTTTGCAGAGACGCTGAAGGACGCGGTCGATCCGAACGGGATACTGTCGCCCGGAAAGCAGGGAATCTGGCCGCGAGCGATGCGCCCGACGCGAAAGGCGACGTGAAGGATCCAGCCCGCCTCTCGCAATCGACGACCTTCGGTTAGTGTTTGACGTCAGCCTGGCTGCGGCGCCAGGCGTAGTAGCCCTCCAGAACCTTCAGCTTGTAGACGTTGGGAACTGGGATCGGCTTCGATGGATCGTTCAGATTCATTACCTGCTGGTTGGCTTCGGTGAACGCCGGCCATGCGGGCAGGCCCGATCCATTCGGATTGCCGGTCTTGGCGAAGTTCACCCAGTAGGAAGAAATCTGATCCGACACGGCCTTGTCCTCGGCGCTCGGAGACATGGTCGCCGAAAAATTCCCGAAGACGTAGGAAATTTCCGAGCCGTGCGACGCGCCCCAGTCTTTGAATTGCGGAGTATCGGGATAGGGCGGGCGGTGGCTGAAGTAATAGACATAAATCTTGCCCTTGCCCGTGCGGGACTGGAGGCGGGCCCAGGCCCATGTGTGCCACGCGAACGTCGTATCCCGCGAAAGGTCGCGAGCCGAGCGAAGAGCCTGCGCATCGGTGCCCGAGGGATAGACAGAGAAAATCTTGTCAGCGTATTCGCCGTAGCCGGAGCGAACGCTCGCTTCGTAGGCCGCGGCAGTGGTAGTGCGAACGAAGAGCGAGCCTTCATCCGCGTTCGTTCCAATCAGGATGGGCGTGTCGTTGTATTTGCGCGCCTCGTAGAGCTTGTACTGGTCGTCGGGGAGGACGTAGCCGTCGAAATCGGGCCACGGGCCGTTGCCCAAGCCGGGAGTTATGTTCTTCTGAATGGCTTCGGCGGAGAGCTTTCTCGCGTCCGCGACGGACGACACGCCGAGTTTCGAAAGGAACGCAGCGCCATTCTCTTCTGCTGTGGCGAGCGACAGCATTTGTTCACCGCCTTCGTTCGTGCGGCGAGCGGGCGCGAAGCTTCCACCACTTTCCGAGATGACACCCTGGAACAGCCCCTTTGCCAGGGGAGAAGCGGCTAACATGCTGACGGAAAGTCCTCCGGCGGACTCGCCGAAGATGGTTACGCGGTTGGGATTGCCGCCGAACGCCGCGATATTGCGTTTGACCCACTGAAGGCCGGCGATCTGATCGAGCAGGCCGTAGTTGCCGGAATGGCCGCCCTGTTCGGCGGTAAGCTCCGGGTGCGCCAGAAAGCCGAACTGGCCGACGCGGTACGCAATGCTGACAAGGACGACACCTTTTTTCGCGAAGTTTGTCCCGTCATAGCTTGCGAGCGACGTGGATCCGATGGTGAAGCCGCCGCCGTAGATCCAGACCATCACCGCCAGACGATCCTTCGGGGACTTGGCGGGCGTCCAGACGTTCAGATAGAGACAGTCCTCGTTGACCGGATAGCTTTCCAGGCCGAGCGCCGGAATCACGACCGGAGTCTGCATGCAGGCGGGCGCGAACTTGTCGGCTTGGCGGACATCTTTCCACGGCGCAGGTGGCTGAGGGGCGCGCCAGCGCAAGTCGCCCAGAGGCGGCGCGGCGAACGGGATCCCTTTGTATACGGTGATGCCGTTTTCGACAGTTCCTTGCACGAGTCCCGCCTGCGTGCGAGCAGGCTTGGGCGTTTGCGCGACAAGCGTCGGTGCGAAGGCAAGCGCAGCCATGAGTATGGCAAGTTTGAGAACTCTCATCTTCCATCCCTTCTTGCGGCGGCACGATTCTTCGAGCCGTCGCAGTAAACCAAATCTATGTGGCCCCGATAACAAGCTCTGGCGGGCGCTTGCGCGGAGTGCGCTGGCCGCGGCCGGGGAAACGCGCGAGAACCTCGCCGTCCCACAGGCGGATGATGCGTTCCTTGAAGAGCCATCGCCCACGCACCTTGACGAGCCGATCCTCGTAATAGCCCGCGAAGCGGAGTATATAGGGCGGCTCGCCCTTGCACTCCGTGACGAAGACGAACGAGCGTGCGGAGCAGCGGCGGCTATCGCCTTTGACGACCAACTGGCTGATATGGTGCTGGCGGCCCGGAAAATTAGGGACGGAGCGGAAGTGCTCGCCGAGCCGGCGGATGCCTGCTGCGCCCTCCCAGCGATCGGGTTCCTCGAAGACTTCCTCGATGACGACGGCGTCGGGCGTGAAGCAGGCGACGAGGGAATCCACGTCGCCGGTGTCGAGTGCCCAGGCGTACTCCGCGAGAAGATCGTTGATGGCGATCCGGTCTTTGATCGTGAGGGGACTGCCTTTCGGCATACCGGTACTCCTGGTTTAGTAGCCGACGGTGAAGCGTTCGCGATGATGCTTGGGGTGCTCGAGTTCGTCGATCATCGCGACCGCGTAGTCCTGGAGCGAGATTCGACTGGCACCTTTTTCGTCATAGAGCACGTGATCCTTGCCAACGCGATACGCGCCTGTCCTTTTGCCCGGTGCAATCATCACCGAAGGCGCGAGAAACACCCAGTCAAGGCCGGTCTCCGGCTTCAGGAGGTAGTACAACTCGCGCGTGCCGCGGATGCCGGGTTTGAAGGGCTCGAAAGCGGCGGGGAATTCGGGCGAGTCGATGAGCTCCACGCCGGCGGGCGTCTTCAGGCTGGCCGCGCCGCCTACGCCGAGGAATCGCTTGACGCCGGATTTCTTGGTGGCGGCGATGATCGCGCGGTGCCCTCGGACGTGCTTGTGGAAGACTTCGGGGCCGGGAGTGGCGCGCTTGGGATTGAAGGAGCTGATCACAACATCGTGGCCGCGCAAGATACGCGCAAGCTCGTCCCGGTGCAGGACGTTGGCGCTCTTGACGGTCAGATTCCGATGAGGCGTTAGGCGCTGGGGGTGGCGAACGATCGCCGTTACCTTGTGGCCGCGCCGCAGCGCTTCCGCCAGAATTTTCGATCCGACGAATCCCGTTGCCCCGATCAATGCAACCTTCATGCCGCTGCCTCCCAAGAGATTTTGACTACGCGTTCCTGGACAACGGATCCGTGCCGTCGCCCGCGACAGGACCGCCGTTGACAGAATGAAAGATCGGAGGGACTTTATCACATCGCTGGCCGAGACAATCCATCGAGGTGAGAGATCCCATGACCCATATCCGACCGTTTGGTTCGCAAGCGTCGACACTGACGCAACCGAAGCTGGAGTTCGCCTTCGAGGTTCGCCTGCACTTCACGCGCGTGCAAACCATCGCGCACATGCCGACGGGCGCCGACCGCGGCGGCGTGTATCTGGATAGCGGAGAGTTCCAAGGGCCGCGGCTGCGCGGCAAAGCGGTTCCCAACAGCGGGGGCGACTACGCTCTATTCCGCCCGGATGGGACGGTTTCGTTCGACGCGCGGTACATGCTGCAAGAAGACGACGGGACCCTGATCCTGCTGACGAATCGAGGCTACCTCTGGGGCTATAAGGACGACACCATGAAGCGGCTACGAGAGATGGTCTTCTCCGCCGGCCCGCCGGTGGACCCTTCGGAATACTACCTCCGTGCATTTCCGGCGTTCGAAGTCGAGGCGGGCAAGCACGACTGGCTGACGAGGCACGTCTTCATCGGCATCGGCGAGCGGAAGACGGACGGAAACCTGATCCGCTACTATGCGCTGCTCTAGCCTCGGCAGAGTTCATTGCAGGCGGCGCTACCATCCCATCATCGGTGAGAAGCACCGAATGGAGAATATGGTACGCTGGACCGGAATCGAAATCCGATCCGGCCAGGGAGACGGAAGATGAGCAGCCGCACAACGGACGTCGCTGAATCGCTCCAAACGGATGGCTATTTTTGCGAGATTCCTTCCGAACCATGCGCCATCGTGATGTTCGGCGCCTCGGGCGACCTGGCGAAGCGAAAGCTGCTTCCGGCGCTCTACGACCTCGCGATTCATTCCTGCCTCGCCCCGCGGTTTCGGCTGCTCGGATTTGCGCGCACACCCATTACCGACGATGAATTCCGATCGAGCACCGATGCGGCGCTTCCGAAAAAGGGTGAGCAAGACCGGCGGCAGGATTTTCTGAAAAATCTGGAGTATTTCACGGGGAACTACGACGATCCCGAATCCTACCAGCGTCTCGCACAACGGCTAGAGGAACTCGACCACGGCGCTCGTCTCGGCGGGAACCGCCTCTATTACCTTTCGACGCCGCCTGACGTCTACCCGCACGTGATCGAGCAACTCGGGCACGCGGGTCTCGCAAAGCCCAAGTCGAAGGACACATGGACGCGCATCATCATCGAGAAACCCTTCGGCCATGACGGAGCCTCGGCGTGCAAGCTGAACGAAAAAGTCCTTCGCGTGTTCGACGAATCGCAGGTCTACCGCATCGACCATTATCTCGGCAAGGAAACGGTGCAGAACCTGCTGGTCTTCCGGTTCGGCAATGGCATCTTCGAGCCGCTGTGGAACCGGAACTACATCGATCACGTTCAGATCACGGCCGCGGAATCGCTCGGTGTGGAGCGCCGCGCCGCGTTTTATGAATCGGCGGGGGCGCTGCGAGACATGATTCAGAGCCACGTGCTACAGCTGACGTCGATCGTGGCCATGGAGGCGCCGGCAACGTTTGACGCCACGCCGGTCCGCAACGAGAAGATCAAGATCCTGCAATCCATCCGGCCGTTCACGCCCGCGATGATCGCGCAATCGGTCGTGCGCGGGCAATACGGGCCGGGCAAGGTTGCGGGAAAGGACGTTCCCGGATACCGGCAGGAGCCCGGCGTGAAGCCCGACTCGGCGACTGAGACTTTCGTAGCGCTGAAGCTTCTGGTGGACAACTGGCGCTGGAGCGGCGTGCCATTTTTTCTGCGCACCGGAAAACGCCTGGCACGGCCCGGCACCGAAATCGCCATCCAGTTCAAGAAAGCGCCCCACATGGTTTTTCAGGGCAGGGACGTCGAACCGAATTCGCTGGTCATGAATATTCAGCCGGACGAGGGGATTTCGCTTTCGTTCGGCGCCAAAGCTCCCGGATCGCAGATGCAGATTCGTCCGGTGACGATGGATTTCCAGTACAAGCAGGCTTTCAGTGCGGGCTCGCGCGAGGCTTACGCCACACTGATCAACGATTGCATCCGCGGCGACGCCACGCTGTTTGATCGCGCTGACAGCGTTGAGGCCGCCTGGGGGCTGGTCGATCCCATCCTCGAGGCATGGCAAACGGCGGCGCCGTCCTTCCCGAATTATCCGGCGGGGAGCGCAGGGCCGGAGGCGGCGCACGACTTGACGGTTTCCGAAGGCCGGTGCTGGCGGCCCCTATAACGCTGTGCGAACCGCATTCTTACCTGCTTTGCGGCGGGGTGGAAGCCTCGCCATTCCAAGATCATTTGTGAGGCGACTTTCGGCTTGCCGCGCTGAAAAAGTTCTTCGAGCTTGCGGCCGCGCGTTCCGGAGGAGCGGATGATACTGGCGGGCGATATCGGCGGAACGAAGACGAACGTGGGGCTGTTCGACGTGCAGCAGGGGAAGCTTTCCAAAGTCGCTGACAAGCGCTATTCGAGCCGCGATCATGCGGGGCTCGAAGAGATCGTGAAGGATTTTCTGAGCGTGACCGGCGCGAGAATGAGCGCCGCGTCGTTTGGAATCGCCGGCCCGGTAGTGGACTATCGCGTGCGCGCCGGCAATCTTCCCTGGATCATCGATGGCGCAACAATGGCCAAGCTGCTGGGACTCGAGCGCGTCCGCCTGATGAACGATCTTGAAGCAGCCGCGCACGGAATCGCCGTCATGCAGCCGGGCGATCTCGAAACCCTCTACGCAGGCGTTCCCGCTCCGCAAGCGCATCGCGCGGTGATCGCCGCGGGAACCGGGTTGGGCGAAGCCATCCTCTTCTGGGACGGCTCGAAGCATGTGCCCTTGGCAACCGAGGCTGGCCACGCCGATTTTGCGCCGCATACGGACCAGCAGGCCGAGTTGTGGAAGTTCGTGAAATCCCGCGGCGAGTTTGCGAGCGCCGAACTCATATTGTCCGGACGGGGATTCCGGACGGTGCACGAATTCCTGAATCCCTCGGTGCGCCATCCGGGGTTCGACGATTCGAGCGTCGATCCCGCTCCCGGAATCACGCGCATGGGGCTTGAGGGAAGCTGCCCCGTTTGCGTGGCCACGCTCGATCTGTGGGTCGAGATCTACGGCTCAGAAGCGGGAAACCTTGTGGTTCGGAGCGTCGCGCGCGGCGGAGTCTACGTCACCGGGGGAATCGCCGTGAAGATTCTTCCGAAGCTGAAAGACGGGCGATTCGTTGCGGCGGCGAGAGACAAAGAAAAGATGCAGGATTTCCTCGCGCAGGTTCCCATTCACGTTGTGCTGGACGAAGAATGCCCGCTTAAGGGAGCAGCGTACGCGGCTTGGAAGGGCCTTTAATCCCTCGAATCTCGCCCGCAATCCGGTACCAGAAGTCCTAGGACGCCATCCCGATCATCGCAGCACCACTTTTGCACACAAGTGAGTTTGAATTTCGCTTCGGGCCGGGCGCGACCGCGCGTTTCCGCCGATCGTTGCGCTTGAATCCATTGAATTCGCGGTAGATAAGCGAGAAACGCTGCCGGGGCGGCATCTGGCAGGGCGATTGCCGAAATCATAGCGCGCTGTGAAAAGCGCTTGCAGAAGAAAGGCTGGAATCCCATGAAACGGCTTTTTGGTCTCGCAATCATGATCCTAGGACTCACCCTATCGGCTAGCGCCCAATCCGGCGGCAGGATACTCGGCGGCGGCACCCCAGGCCCGACGAACGGCGGCGCTTCTGGCGGTGGTGGATCAGTCGGTGGCGGCGGTTTGAGCGGTGTCGGCTTCTCAACGCTTCCCAGCCACCCGCGTGCCAGTTTTGCGTCGATTGCAATCAGCGGGACGGATGCCGAATTCGTTCCTTCGACATTCCTTCCGTTTGGGGATGCTGTGGCCGCAGGGCAGGCGATACTCGATGCTGAGCATGCCTCGGTAGCCCAGGAGGCCGAAGCGAACAGCCGCACGCCGAAAGCAAAGGCGAAGTTCGCTCTGATCGAGGACGCCGCCGGCAATGCGGTGATCGCGACACCCCGATAGCCCGCAGCCAAATCATCAACCCCAAAATACAACGGCCACCCGGCGGGGGTGGAAGACGCCGGATGGCCGTTTAAGTCTGAAGCGCGGCTCCCTCGCGCGAGAGCCGGTAGAGTGACTATTTGGCGTTCGCGCTGCTGAATGTGTAGACGAGGCCGAGTTCCAGCTCGGGCAGCGTCTGCACGAATCGAGTGCCTTTTTCGAATATGTTCCGGTTCGAGAAATCCTCGCGGAACTCAAACCGGGACTGAAGGGCGCTCGTCCAGTTGTATGCGAAGGTGCCAGTGCCTTCCGAGACGTGGCCGTTGGAGTTGCCGAGGAAGAGCGCGAACCCCTGCGGATCGGAAAAGTACTCGTAACGGGCCGCGAAATACGCCTTATCACTCAGGGTGTACTTCAGATAGCCCGCCGCACCGTACCAGTCCACTGGCTTGGAATTGCCCGCGGTGGTCTCGCCGTTCCCGGTCTTGTCCCCGTAGCCGTAGTCGCCGTTGACCGCAAAAGCCCACTTGGCATTCGGCGTATAGGCGATGACAGCGTCTTCAAGCTGACGCCAGTTGTCGTTCGGCTTGCCGACATAGCCGGTTCCGAGTGCAATATCGTCCTGGGGACCAGCCAGGTAGTTCTCGGTCACCGACCAGTACTTGTTCGGAGTCCACGCCAAGCTCACACCGTACGTCTTGCCAGTGTTTGGCTGCTGGCTGTTGTTCCAACCGTTGACCAAGAATCCCGTGATAGTCCACTGAGGATTGAAGGTATAGGCCGCTTTTACACCGAAGTGGAAATACGGAATCGCGTAGTAAAAGAGAATACTGCGCGAATAGTTCCAGTTTCCGTTGGTTTCGATTACCTCGTTGCCGGTCGGCGTAACGAATTTGCCGACCGTGATCGTCAGGCCCTTGCCAACGGGAGCGATGTAATCGATGTACGCTTCCTTCAACGCAACGTTGTTGAAGTCCGTCGCATTGTTGGTCACCCCGGTGAACAGGTTGCCGTTGATGGCCGCTGCCGCCTGTCCGTAGATGACCCCGATGTGGTAGCCGGCCCTGCCGGTTCCTCCAGCCGTCGCATCAGGCGCTTTGTCCACGACCAGCTCGGCCGCGTTCAAGCTGAACTGGTTCGTGTTGTTGTCGAAAAACTGCAAGGCATTGCCTTCAAAGCCCGCGGGCAACGACCCTGTAGTCCCCAGAGAATGGGGCTGGTTGAAGTTGAAAGCATAGTAGGTGTCGACAAAACCGCTGATCGTCGTCGGACCAAGTAGTCCGGCGAAGGTTACTTTCTGTGGTGCGTCATCTGGTTTTGGCGCCGGAGCATTCACCGGCTGCACGTAGGCAGCCGCCTTCATGCTCGCGGTTTCGCTCTCCTTCAAAGCGGCGATTTCGTCCTGCAAGGCCCCTATTTCCTTTTCAAGCTCCGACAGGCGCTGCTGCGTCTCCGAAGACGCCGATGAAGCAGCCGAACTGGAAGGCGGCTGGGCAGCTGCCGCCGAAGCGGAAGCTGGCTGGGCCGCCGCTGACTCGGACGGTTTGTCTTCCGCCCTCGACATTGGCGCCCAAGCGACTGCAAAACTTACGGCTAATATAGCCGTTGCTATCCTAGAAGCACACTTCAACGCAGGTTTCATATGCAAACCTTCCCTCCCTACCGCGCTCATCTTCAGTGCAAGGATTCGCGACGGTGAAAAACAAACTACAGAGGATCGTGCGAATGGTCCAACTCATTAAATCTATGGGTTAAATAAGAATATTGCAATGTGCACCTTATGAAATCCTTATATCGTGCGGCGAAGATGGCAGAGGTCGAAAAACGCACCCTGTTTTCGAGGGCTTTGAAATGCCTTGTGTAGATGCGACGGCATTCTAGCGGGCGATGGCCAGACGTCACTGGATACTGGAAGCGTAAACACAATACGCGAAACATAAGGACCAATACGTTTCGAAACCGGCCGGTTAGTGCTTTGCGAGGAGTGCGAAGAGAAAGAGGAGCCCGAAGATCACGATGGGGATCAGGGCCAGCATGATGTAAAAAAGGACCCTCCTCACCCAGGGAGTGCGACGCTTCTTCCAGTCCCGCAACTCAGGGCGCTCAGCGACGCCGACCTGATCGAGGTGCTCGAGATCCCAGGCCATTTCACGGGCGGTCGCATAGCGGTTCTTGGGATCGCGCTCGAGAGCCCGGTAGATCACCTCCTGCAACTGAGGCGAAATGGAGGGATCGATCTCGCGGGGCGGAATGGGATTGTTCAACAGCCGGTCGTTCATGATGGCGAATGGATTGGGACCCTGAAAAGCCGCCTTGCCGGTGAGCATTTCGTAGAGCATGACGCCGAGCGCGTAGACGTCGCTGCGGCCGTCGCCCCGCTTTCCCTTGACCTGCTCGGGCGAGATGTACTCGGGCGTGCCCATAATCTGGGAGAGCTTGGCGAAGGTCAGGCGCCGCGACCCTTGCTTGCCTGCGATGCCGAAATCGATCAGTTTCACGTCGTCATTCGCATCGACCATAATGTTCTCGGGTTTGAGGTCGCGGTGGACGACGCCGTGGCTGTGAATGTAATCGAGAGCGCGGCAAATGCCGGTGGCGATGCGAATCGCGCGCTCCGGCGGCAGTTTCTTCTTTTCGTTCAGGATTTGCCGCAGCAGGCGCCCATCCACCCACTCCATTACCATGTAGAGCTGGCTGCGGTCGTCGTCGGTGAAAACCTTCATCACGCCGGGGTGATCGAGGGCCGCGCCGATTTCCTGTTCACGTTTGAAGCGATCGAAGAAAACCGGATCGCCTTCCATTTCCGGGTGGGGTACTTTGATGGCTACCGTGCGGCCTGTGCGGAGATCCGTCGCGCGGAAAATGGACGCCATTCCGCTGCGGGCCGCAACGCTTTCAAGGCGGTAGTGATCGATTTGTTGGCCGGGGTGTACGGAAATCCTCGCGAGAGCGCGTCAGGCAAGAAGCGCCGGCGCGCCGGGACTAGCGAAGCCGATAGGGCCGCCCCCGGTACATGCCGACGCGTTCGACGCCTCGAACACGGATCAGTTGCAGGCTGATATTATCACTACCATCTCGCTGATTGGCAATATCCACGAGCCTCTTTGCCGCCGCGTGCAAGTCGCCGCCATTTCCCGCCACGGCGGCCATCTCCGAACCGGATACCGAGCCGTGTAGCCCGTCGGAACAGAGCAGAAGGACATCTCCGCCAAACACCTGGTGTTCGGTGATGTCCACATTCACGAAGAGTTCCGCTCCCAGCGAGCGGCTGAGCAGATGGCGCGCTTCCGAGCCGGATGCCTCGGATGCGGAAATGATCCCGAGACGCACCTGCTCGTTCACGACCGTATGATCTCGCGTGAGCAGAGCCACGTCGCCGCGCCGGATCAGGTAGCAGCGTGAATCGCCCACGTGGGCCACGGTGGCGCGGTCGTACCGCAGCGCGCAAGCGACCAGCGTTGTCGCCATGCGCGAGCCGCCCGGGCTGCTGGCTGCGTGTCCCGCGTCGATCACCCGCGTATTGGCGGTTCGTACGAGGCGTTCGAGCAGCGCCGCGTGGGATGTGCCCGCGGGCGCGCTGCGAAAGCCCTCGAGCAGACTCTCGACGGCGGTGTGGGAAGCGACCTCGCCGAGGTCGTGGCCGCCGACCCCGTCCGCGACCGCAAAAAGCCAGCCGTGGCTGCGCGTCTGCTCCGGCGTGGCGGGCTGCACGAAGCCGAGATAGTCCTCGTTCCCCTCGCGAATGCGCCCCAGATCGGAGAGCTGTGCGAACTCCACATCCATCGATATCTGCTGTCCAACGGGTGATCGGGCCGCGGCAGCGGCGGCTCCGGAGGCCGATGCGTGAAGACCTCTATACATTAGAACTCATCCCCCACTAAAGAACAAAGGGCCTCGCCAAAGACAAAGGGGCGGGCCGAAGCCCGCCCCTTTGTTCCGATTGCTCCGCGGGTCACGTACGAGCTGTGACCAGAGTTGTCTTTCCCTTCTTCTTGCTTGAGATTGTGAAGTAGATGCCTCCGTAGATGGCCCAGACGGCAGCAATTCCCAAGGCAAAGAACGGCTCCATCTTCGTGCCATAACCCATGAACGGCAGCACGATGTACGCTCCCATGCACACCAGGTTTGCGGCTATTCCGAACAAGGGGATGAGCATGTGCTTGACGAAGTTGAAGTTTGGATGCCCGTGGTAGCAAAAGATGCAGGTTACGCAGCTTAGCATGTAGAGCAGGAACGTCCCGAAGTTCGAAGCCAGGGTAATCGTGAGCAGGCTGTTGGGCATCTTCGCCATGGTGTCATGA
>Ga0187864_10001914_pt1 | contig 18901 bp, 14 predicted proteins | sample June2016WEW_11_4_FD_132985 | JGI IMG/M metagenome (GOLD analysis project Ga0187864, IMG submission 132985) | Peatland microbial communities from SPRUCE experiment site at the Marcell Experimental Forest, Minnesota, USA - June2016WEW_11_40 | ecosystem: Environmental > Terrestrial > Soil >...
GAGCACATAGATCGCTGCCCACAGGGTTCCGTTTTCGCCATCGTTGATGATACGTATGGTTTGATCCGGGGCACCCGTGGTGTTGGCATTGGAATAGTAGGTGCTGAAATAGACGCTGCTGTCCCCCACGTTTTGAGCGAAGGCATTCCCCCCAAGCATCAGGGTGATTGCCAGTATCGGAAGCGGCAACACTCCAAGCTTTTTCATTTCTTGGATCCTCCTGTCGTTCTTGGCGCGCCTTGGGCCGGGGGGAGGATTAGCTCGGGGCGCTTGGTGAAAGCTGAACCTTTAGGTTGGTTCTTTGCAAGTACCCACTTGGCTTAGCCCATCCTAGGCTAATACCTATGGAGTAGTTCCACGACCCAGCATACGGCAGGGCAACTTTCGGGACACTCGTGAACCTCGCCGAAGACTGCAAGCCTTACATACATGGTAAGGAGCCTCCCAATGCGACTCCGGGTGATCTGGCTGACGATCAGCGCACTGCCACAGCCCTGGCTGAAATGAATGCAGTGGTCAAGGAGTGTACCAACCAGGAAGAGCGTTGCGCTGCACTCCCTAATTGGGTAGAGGACACCAAGACGGAGATTCTTATTGGGAGCTGTTGGAAATATGGTGGAGCTAGTCGGGCTCGAACCGACGACCTCATCGTTGCGAACGATGGCGTCTGCCAAATTATCTCTTTGACCCGCTTGCGCCTGGCAGCCGAGCACGGTCCATTACGGTGCAAATCAAATCGGCTGGCCTAGAGTTGCCTCACAACTTCCTGAGTTGTTGGGCGACAATCAGAAAGAGGGGGAGCAGTAGCAAGACTTCGTGTTTACTGGCTGCATCTTTTTGCTGGTGCGGCATGCAAGATAATGGGTACTGAGGCACCCTTGCAGAAGCCTTGCGAGCACCGAGGATCTAGCGCAGCCTGGTCCGGCTTTGGTAGCAGGAAGATGTTGTTTATTCCATGAGCACAGAACTGCTTACCATTAGCTAAGGCAAAGCTGAAATCCTTCCCTGTCAAGGACACCAGTTGCACCGCTATGGAAATGCAGGTTTGCGTCCAGTCTTGTTCTTTGTTCAGCCTGGCGCACGGCGCCAGACTAAAGCCAGCCGAACTTGGGCCTCCCTCGAAACGTAAGTCGCATGGAGCCTGCTGAGGTGGTAGGCCGCAGCCGAGGCCAGTGGTGATTGCGCCGCTGCCCTGCTTGGTTCCCTTAACGAGCAAGCTCACGTTACTGAAAGAGATCGGCTCCATCGTGATACCTGTTGTGTCAAGGCGGAGTTCGTAACTACTCACCCCTACGACAGTGCTGTCACTTTTAGTCTGAGAGCCTGTGCCTACGTAGGTGAACTTGCCGATAGTGATGGAACGGGTATGCTCCGTTGCCTGCGAAACGGGCACCCGAATAGCAATCGCCAAGCACCAAAGAAGAGCGAACTTCTTTACCACGCTGTCACCCCTGCCCGTACATTGCCATGATAGGCCACTCAGTCGCCGACGTCCGTTGTCACAATTGATTACCATTTGATGTCTACCGGTTCTGACCGGTCTGGATGCGCGGTACCTGGGGCGGAAATTGTTGAAACACACGCTTGAACCAAGAACAGCCAACCCCTCGCTCAACGACAAATCATTTCGGAAGCAACGCCAGTACCACCCGCTTGAAGTCTATCACCGTAGAGGTTCGGGCGAGACGTGCGATCCGAAAACACAAGCTGTTCGAATCTGCGGAACCGGACGAACCGGTTTTTCAGAGCGTGCAGGATGGCAAGCCGAAGAGCGACCAAAACATTTTGAAAAAGCATATCCAAACCGGTGGCTCGCAAACTGGGGCTGTCATGCGTGAACTGGCGGTGTTTGCGTACTTCCCACGCAGCTTGGCTGGTTCAAGCGGGAGCCGACCCGAAATCGGTGCAAGGACAGATGCGTCACACACGTATCTCGACCACGATGGATATTTTCGCCCAAATCGTGCCGCAGGCCCAACGCCGAGCGTTAGAGCAGCTATCGGAGTTTGCCAAAGGGGGGCAGTAGATTCACGGTCCATTCCGGTCAATAGAAGTGAGTTTTTCGATGGTCAAGAATGGTTGCTTAAGTCCGCAAGTCATTGAAAGATTTGGTGGAGCTAGTCGGGCTCGAACCGACGACCTCATCGTTGCGAACGATGCGCTCTCCCAGCTGAGCTATAGCCCCATATGGCGGCGAGTTTGCTTTTTTGATTTTAGCAGCCGTCTCTTGATTCTCCTATACACACGTGATTTTGCAACTGTGTGCGCCGCGCACCGTGGAACGCTAGAAGCATCGACCATCGAGACATTGCACTCGAAGCGGTGTGTACCTGAAATCGAAGGCTATAATTTAGTGGTGAGTTCTTTAAAGGTAAAACAAGTGGCGTCCGCGGACTTCCCGACGCGCTGGGGACATTTCCTGATTCACGGGTTTGCGACCAAGGCGTCGGCATCGGGCGACGGCGCCAGGACCGAGGAGGCCGTGGCGCTGGTGATGGGCGAAGTGCACTCCGGGTCGCCGCTCGTCCGCATCCACTCGCAGTGTCTGACCGGCGACGTATTTGGCTCGCTGCGCTGCGATTGCCGCCAGCAACTTGAAATGGCGCTCTCGATGATCGCCGAAAAGGGGGCGGGCGTCCTTATCTATGAGCAGCAGGAGGGCCGCGGTATTGGGCTGATGGCGAAACTGCAGGCTTATGCGCTCCAGGACAGCGGATTTGACACGGTGGAAGCGAACGAGCGCCTTGGTTTTAAGGCCGACCAGCGCGAGTTCCTCATGCCGGTCGCGATCCTGAAGGCGTTGGACATCAAGCGGGTTCGCTTGCTTTCGAATAATCCTGACAAAGTGGCGGCGCTCGAACTCGCCGGGATCCAGGTGACCGAGCGCGTGCCGTGCGAAGTCGCGCCTACCGAACATACCGAAGAATATTTAAGGACGAAGCAAGAGAAGCTGGGACATCTGTTCAGCAGTCGCCGGACCCGGCATTAGAGATCACGCGGTCGGCGAGCTTTGCTCGTGGACGGCCGAGGGCGGTGGTCTCTGCCGAAAAGTCTCAGTCGTGCAGCAACCGCTTTAGTTCATCCTGGTTCTTCACCGGCAGGCCGCGCATTGCGGCTCGCGCCAGCGCCTCGTAAACCTCGCGGGCTCCGGGATGCTGCTTCAGCACCGCCAGGTGTTTCGCCACAGTTTCCGCGTCTCCACGAACCAGCGGCCCGCTAAAAGACTGCGCCGGACCGAGGCGCGAGTAGTTTGCCAAAGTCTGCCGGATGATGGGCAGGCTCTTGCGGCGCGCATCCTGACGCGTGAGTCCGGCGGCACGAGCCGCATCTTCTAGCGTCACCAGGAACGCCAGCAAGAGCGGCGAAGTCATCGTGGCCCACGCGTGGTATGCGGCTTTGCGCGCCGCAGGCAATGAAAAACTCTCGCCTCCCAGCTCGCGGACGATCCGCCTTGCAACGCGCGTAGCCGCGTCATCGCCTTCCATGGCAAAAGGCACGCCCGTCAAGGAAGGATGCGCTCCGGCAACGAACGTCATCAGGGGATGCACCGATGCGACCGCGGCGCCTGCTTTGCGCAGAGGATCCAGTTCGCGGCTGAGCAGCGCTCCGCTGGAGTGGAAGGCGAAGCGAACCTTACTCGGAACTTTACTCGGAACTCTACTTGGAATTGTGCCCTGAACTTTACCCTGGACTTTACCCTGAATTCTGCCCTGCTTGTGAGCGGTTGCGCGAGCCGCTAGATGATCCGCCAAAGCCGAAGCCGCGCCGCGAATCTCGCGATCTGGAACGCAGAGCCACAGCAAAGTGGCGTCCAGCGCGGCGGAATTTGCGGTGACGATCTGCGCGCCCACCTTCGCGGCAAGCGCGCGAGCGCGCTGGCGCGACTGCGGCGAATCGCGTGTGACGATCTCGGTAATCGTGAAACCGGCGTCGTTCAGTGCCACGGCCAGAAAAGCCGCCAGGCTCCCGGCCCCGACGATGGCTACGGAGGGCTTTCCGGTCGTTGTTCTTCCGGTCGTTGTTCTTCCGATCATCTTTTCGGTAATGGGTTTTCGGCTCACCGGCGCAGCATACCTTAATATTGTTGTCATGGCGAAATCAGCAGGAACGAAATCAAAGCAAGCGCGCGTCCTCTCTTCCCGCATCAGTTTCCGGGGTCCGGTGTTCAGCGTCACCACGGATGAAGTGGAAGAGCCTGGAGGCGTGCGCGCCCGCCGCGATGTCATACGGCATTCCGGCTCCATCGTTGTTCTGGCCGTCGATGATCTGGCCATCAATATCTCGGCGAAAACGGCCCGCAAAGCCGAGCCGCGCATCCTCCTCGAGCGCCAGTATCGCCACGCCGCGCAGTCGATGATGTGGGAGCTGCCCGCGGGACGCATCGACGATGGCGAAACGCCGCTCACCGCCGCCAAGCGCGAGTTACTCGAAGAAACCGGCTACACCGCTCGCCAGTGGAAGAGAATCCTGCATTTTTACGTGAGCCCCGGCTTCCTCGACGAAACCATGACCATCTACCTGGCCCGCGGCCTCCAGGCGGGCGGGGCCCAGCCCGAGCCGGACGAGAAGATCGCAACCAGGTTTTTCACTTTATCGGAGGCGAGCCGGATGGCGCTCAATGGACGCATTCGCGACGCCAAGACTATCTCGGGGATCTTGTGGCTGGCTCAGACGCCGCGACCAGCGCGCTAGAAAGAAGCCGGGGAAAGTCGGCTCATTTCCCCGATTTTTCCCGCGCTGAAGCCCTACACCCCATCACACCAAAACCGGGCGTGCTGGGGACCCCGGCGCTGGCTAAGCTGGTTCGCCCCTCCGGGACTGGATCATCTCCTTACTCCGCAAGTCCTGCCCACTACCGCAGATGTGTGACGCTGAGCCTTGACAGCCCCCTCGGTGAGCAGCACAATTCCTACACATTTTTTTGCGGGCCCTGAAATCGCGCCTTTTCGGGGAAATCCGCAAGAAAGAGGGGCGCACGTGGAACGTTTGAAAGGTACCGTCAAGTGGTTCAACAACGCCAAGGGGTACGGCTTCCTCGGCCGAGACGATGGACCGGATGTATTCATTCACTACAGCTCAATCACTACCGAAGGCTACAAGAGCCTGCAGGAGGGCGACAAGGTGGAGTTTGAGATTGTCCAGGGACAGAAAGGGCCGCAAGCGGCCAATGTAACCAAGGTTCCCTGATCGGAGGTCGCTTTACTCAGGCCGGTTTTGCAGATCAAGCTGTGTGTGCTCTCTACGCCTGGGCTGGCTGTGTCCTCCGGCCCGTGCTAACTCCCTGCTGCGACCTTTTCATCAGCGTTACAATCATTCCTCGGGTTGACAACTCTGGATGGACAACAAAGCCATCGCGGGAATTCTCTACGAGACTGCCGATCTGCTGGAGATCGACGGGCAGGATTCGTTTCGGGTGCGCTCTTATCGCAACGCGGCGCAGGCCATTGAAGCGCTGCCGCAACAGGTGGCCGACCTGATCCAAGAGCCGAAGAAGCTTCTCGAAGTACCGGGCATTGGCAAAGGCATGCTGGCCAATCTGCAGATGCTTTTCAAAGATGGCAGCATCGAAGCGCACGCCGAGCTCCTGAAAAAATACCGCCCCTCGATGCTCGAACTGCTCAAGATTCAGGGTCTGGGGCCGAAGACGATTGCCTTGATCTGGAGCGCCTACCAGGTCAGCGACCTCGAAGGGGTAGAGAAATTGGCGCGTGAAGGCAAGATCCGCACCCTGCCGCGCATGGGTGAAAAGCACGAACTGAAGCTGCTTAAGGCGATCGAAGACTACCGCCGCATCGCCGGGCGATTCCTGCTCGACACCGCCGAAGAGCTGGCAGAAAAACTGGTGGAGCATCTGCTAGCTGCTCCGGGCGTCGAAAAGGTTACGCCTGCCGGATCGCTGCGCCGCGGACGCGAAACCGTCGGCGACCTCGACATCCTCGTCACGGGCAAGGCCTGCATCGAGGCAGAACCGCGGCAGAAGATCATCGAACATCTGCTCCGTTTCCCTGGCCTGATGGACGTTATCGCGCAAGGAGAAAACAAGGTCAGCTTCCGGCACCGCAATGGCATGCAGGTGGACGTGCGGCTGCTGCCGCCGGAGTCTTTTGGGGCGGCCATGCAATATTTCACCGGGTCGAAGGCGCACAATGTGGCCTTGCGCCAGCGCGCCCTCAAGATGGGCTTCACGCTCAACGAATATAGCCTCGCGAAAGTCGAAGACGAGAAGCCGGTCGCGCGCAAGACCGAAGAAGAAATCTACGCCAAGCTCAAGCTCGACTTCATTCCTCCGGAACTGCGCGAAAATCTTGGAGAGATCGAAGCCGCCGCCGGACACACGCTGCCCGTGCTGGTCCAACTATCCGACATCCGCGGCGACGTGCATATGCACACCGTCGAAACCGACGGCCGCAACACCATTGCAGAAATGGCCGAGGCGGCGCGGGAACGCGGCTACGAGTACATGGCGATCACCGATCACTCGAAAAATCTGGCCTTCGCCAACGGCCTCACCGACGAACGCGCACTGGCGCACATCGAAAGGATTCGCGCGGTCGAAAAAGAGATGAAGGGCATCCGCATTTTCGCGGGGATTGAAGTGGACATTCTGGGCGATGGCTCGCTTGATCTCTCCGACTCCGTGCTTGAGCAAATGGACATCGTCGTCGCCAGCGTGCACTCGCAGTTCAACCAGGATCGCGCCACCATGACCGAGCGGCTGCTGAAGGCGATCGCCAATCCCAGTACCTCGCTGATCGGGCACCCCACCGGACGCCTGCTGTTGCGCCGCGATGCCTACCAGTTCGATCTCGACGCCGTGCTCAAAGCGGCGGCCAAACATAAAGTAGCGATGGAACTGAACTCCTATCCCGACCGGCTCGATCTCAGCGACGTTCATCTGCGCCTGGCCAAACAGCATGGCGTGAAAATCGTCATCAACACCGATTCCCACCACACCTCGCACATGGAGAAAATGCGCTACGGAATTCTGCAGGCGCGGCGGGCTTGGCTCAGGAAGGAAGATGTGCTGAATACCTTGCCTGTGGCGGAGTTTACCCGAGCCATGAAGCGTGTTTGGTAAGCGAGCGGGGCAAGAAAGGGAAACAAATTACCCACAATAGATGGTCGCTTGCCCAGGAGATTTCAGTGCCTCTTCCTGCCGACGGTAAACATCCATTAAAATCAAACAGTTAGACTGAGGTGCCTGGACGGTTTTGGACTCCGGGTTGCTGGATCAGGGTCGCGGGAGGGGTGTGCATTTTGGACGAGCGGCAACAACCTCTGGTAAGCGTCATCATTCCTGCGTACCAGGCGGCGGAGCGTATCCGGGAAACGCTGGATTCCGTCTTCGCGCAGACGTATCCGAATTTTGAGATTGTGCTGGTGAATGACGGCTCGCCGGACACGGAGGCGCTGGAACAGGCGATCCGGAGCTACGGCGAGAGGCTGATCTACATCCGGCAGGGAAACCGGGGCCCATCGGGGGCGCGCAACACGGCGATCCGCACGGCGCGAGGCAAGTACATTGCCTGCCTCGATAGCGACGACATCTATTTGCCCGAGCATCTGTCCCGTCTGGTTCCGCGGCTTGAGGAACATGGGCTGGATCTGGTTTACTGCGATTCCTACTTTATGAAGGATGGAGCGCATGTCGGCCGGTCCTTCGAGCGGCAACCGCAGAGTCCACCGGTAACGTTCGAAAAGCTGCTGACGGAAGAATGCGCGGTGACGACTTCGGCCGTGGTGGCCTCGCGGCAGGCGATGATCGACGCCGGACTGTTCGACGAACGCTATCGGCGCTCGGAAGACTTCGACCTCTGGGTGCGTATGTCGTTTCGCGGGGCGAAGATGGATCTTCTGCGGCAGGTAGGGATTGAACACCGGCTGCTCCCCGGCGGGCTTGCATCCGACGGCTATCTCCTCAAGCAGGCGCAGATCGAGATCTACAAGAAGGTGCTGGCGACTTTGCCGGTTTCGGCAAAGCAGAAAAGGCTGATCCAGGAACTGATTGCGCGGGTTGAGGGGCTCTCCCAAATGGATCTGGCAAAGCGCTACTTGCGGGAGGGTCGTTACCCTGAAGCGCGCGTAGCGGCGGGCAAAGCGGCAGCACTGTTGCAGGACCGGAAGAGCCGACGAGTAGCGCTGGCGGTGCAGATTGCGCCTTGGGCCGCCCGCCGTTTTCTAAGCTTGCAGGAGGCACGGTTGGCGCGGAAAGGCAAGCAGAGAGCGGAACGGGCCAACCGAAGTGGGCCAATCAAGGACGGGAAGCCTTCGGCTATAATGAAAAAGATCTAGGAATAACGCAAGCTTGCAGTACTAGGACGCCCCCAGCCGGCGTGGCTACCCCGGATACATGCCGCGTCTCCCCCGAAGGTCCCGGGTGGGTAGTCGATCAAGAGAGCGAGAGGTTCGACCTATGATGCAGTGGCTGATCCGCGGAACGCGGCGGGCGCTGGGCTTGCACCACCCAGGACGCAATCTGGACGTTTGGCCGGATGACGTCTTCATTCTTTCTTTTCCGAAGTCGGGCAATACCTGGACCCGGTTTCTGATCGCCAACCTGGTGTATCCGGAGACCCCGGCGGATTTTTCCAACATCAACCGGCTGACGCCGGACCCGGAGGGGCTGTCGAAACGCGCATTAGCAAAAATGCCGCGGCCCCGGATCATCAAGAGCCACCAGTACTTCGATCCACGCTACCCACGGATCATCTACATCGTGCGAGACCCGCGGGATGTGCTCCTGTCCTGGTACCACTTTCAACGCAAATGCCGCGTGATCGACGACCAATGTCCGCTGGAAGAATACGCAGCCCGTTTCATAGCGGGAGAAATCGGCCCCTACGGTTCGTGGGGAGACAATGTGGCATCGTGGCTGGTAACCCGGCACAACCGCCCCGGGTTCCTTTTGCTGCGCTACGAGGACATGCTGGCCAATACCGCGCAAGAATTGGCTAAAGCGGCAGTTTTCCTGGGAATCGATCCAGATGCGGAGCGGATCGCAACCGCAGTACGCCGGAGCGACGCCGGCACCATGCGGAAGCTGGAGAAATCGCAGGCCCTGTTGTGGAGTTCGACCCGGGAGACGCGCCAGGACATTCCTTTTGTGCGGGCCGCCAAGGCCGGAGGCTGGCGCACCGAGGTGCCGGAATCGGCCGTTTTGCAACTGGAAGCTCAATGGGGACACCTGATGACTTATTTGGGATACGAGCTTCATTCTCCCGCGCAAGAGACACATTCCGGTTCGCACCCTGTAAGCACTCTGCTCGGCGAGGCTTTTCGGTAGCTAAGAGCGACGCAGAGCACGACGGTGTTCTTCAGCTCCGAGAAAGCGCGAAAGATGCTGGGCTACGAGCCGCGGGTCCGGTTTGCCGAGGGAATGAAACTGGTCGAACAGTGGCTGCGCTATGCGGCCTACCTTTAGGAACTGGTCGCGAAGAACTGGACACGAAGAACTGGGCGCGAGAAACGGGACAGACCGGAGCCGATGCGGAAGTACGAAAAAACGCAGATCCTGAAAAACGTCGGCTCCAGCTGGTCGGCGCTGGCCATGAACGTGTTGGTCGGGATTTTTCTGTCGCCCTTCATTCTGCACCGGCTGGGCGATGCCGCCTACGGCATCTGGATCTTGATTTTTTCGGTCACGGGTTACTACGGACTGTTTGATTTAGGAATCCGCTCTTCGATAATTCGCTACGTCTCCAAATACACTGCGACCGGCGAAAGCGGCAAGCTGGCGAGCTTCGTCAATACCAGCCTGTTTACTTACACCATCATCGGTGCGGTGAGCATGGTCCTGACCACGGTGCTCAGTTTCTACGTGGGAGGACTGTTTCGTATTCCGCCCGAGATGCACAGGCAAGCGCATATTCTTCTGCTGCTGGTCGGGGCCTCGGTCAGCCTGGGATTTCCGTTGGGCGTTTTCGGCGGCATGCTGGAAGGCTTGCAACGGTTTTACATTCTGAATTGGACGAGCATCGGATCGAGCCTGCTGCGGGCTGCGCTGATCGTGCATTTCTTGAATCGCGGTTATGGACTGATCACAGTTGCGCTGATTACGGTGGGGCTGCCCATCCTGTCTTCAATTCTGCGCGCCATCATCGTCTTCCGGTTTTGCCCCGTGCCGCTCGGCCTGCGTTACGTAGATAAAGAATCCTTCCGCAACATGGCCACTTATGGCGGAACGACGTTTCTTGTGATCGTGGCGGCACGACTGCGCTTCCGCACCGACGAACTGGTGCTGGGCAGAATGATGTCAGCGGTGGCAATCACGTATTTTTCGATCGGCGCGCGGATCGTGGACTACGCCCAGGAATTCGTCTCGAGCCTGGCGCAGATTTTTGTTCCCATGTCGAGCCAGTCGGAGGCGAAAAACGATCTGGACCGTTTGCGGAAGGTTTATATCGCGGGAAACCGCGTGTGTGCGCTGCTGATTCTGCCCATCACGGTAATCCTGATTCTGCTGGGGAAACATGTCATCCGGATCTGGGTCGGTGCCCGCTACGTTCCGCACAGTTACCCGGTGTTGGTGGTGCTGATTATTCCCTTCGCGCTGATGCTCATGCAGTCGGCTTCGGGACGGGTGCTGTTCGGCATGGGCAAACATCAATCCATGGCAAGAGTTACCCTCCTCGAGGGGATCGCCAACTTGATCCTGAGCATTGCGCTGGTTCCGCCCTTGGGGGTGGTGGGTGACGCGCTGGGCACGGCAGTTCCGCTGTGTTGCACTTTCCTCCTCTTCATGCCGCGCCATTTAGGGAAACAGATCGGCGTGCCAGTGAGCAGTTTCGTGCGCCAGGCGTATTCGTTGCCTTTTCTGCTGAACTTGCCACTGGTGGGAGTGGTCTGGCTGGCAAACAGGCTCTTTACTCCCAAGAACCTGGTCCAGTTGGTGATGGAAATTGGAGCGGCGTTCCTGATTTATGGCATCGGCGTACTCTGGGCTTATAAAACAGGCCGTGTGTTTCAGGTCACGAAGTCTGGGGTGCCCGTCCAGCCTCGGACCCCTCAGGTTGCCACGGAACCCGTGATCTCGGTGGAATACCAGGAGGAATCTTAAGGAGGAACCATAGATTCCAGTTTGAGGATGGAAGAGTGCAATATTTTTCACTCAGGTGAAGAATGATGATTCACCAAGAGGTTTCCAGTTGTAGCACGCTTTATTCCAACGGTTTACCTGCTAGATCGGATCCCCCTTAAGGAAGCGGAATTGCTGGGTTTATCCTGATAACATTGATTGCACATGACTCTCTTGGAAGTGGCCATGGCGCCGCCTGAACAGCGGCCGCCCGCCGCCCGCAGCCTCAGCGGGCCAATGGAACGAAGATCGGGAGTTTCGTCCTTCGTCATTCTGGACAAGGCGCAAGCTTGAAGTACACATACGGGAGGAATACGGCTTTGAACGCAACGACCAGTCATCTTATCGCCCCCCACGGGGGAGAGCTTGTTCAGCTGCAAGTGCCAGCCGCGCGCGCCGCGGATTTGAAAGCGCAATCGAAGGATTGGCCGTCATGGGACCTGACCGCCCGGCAGCTTTGTGATCTGGAACTGCTGATGAGCGGCGGCTTCTCGCCGCTGCGCGGATTCATGAACCGCGCCGATTACGAAGGTGTTTGCCACAACATGCGGCTGGCCGATGGCACCCTGTGGCCCATGCCGATCACCCTCGACGTCAACGAGGAATTCGCCAAGCAACTCACGCCGGGCAGTAGCAAGGTGGCCCTGCGCGATGCCGAAGGCGTGATGCTGGCCGTGCTCAGCGTTGAAGATGTCTGGCAGCCGGACCGCAAAGCAGAAGCGCAGTCCGTTTTCAATTCCACCAGCGCCGCGCACCCGGGCGCCGATTACGCCATCAACAAATCGAATCCGTGGTACGTGGGGGGAAAGATTGAAGAATTACAGGCTCACGCGCACTATGATTTCCGCTCACTGCGCCTGACTCCCGCCGACCTGCGCGCCCAATTCGGCCGCCTGGGCTGGACCAAAGTCGTGGCATTCCAGACGCGCAATCCCATGCATCGCGCGCACGTCGAACTGACCATGCGCGCGGCCAAGCAAGTCGAGGCGAATCTTCTGATTCATCCCGTAGTCGGTATGACCAAGGCGGGCGACGTCGATTACTTCGTCCGCACCCGCTGCTACCAGTTGCTGCTCTCGAAGTACCCGCACGGCACCGTCCAGCTCGCCATGCTGCCGCTCGCCATGCGCATGGGCGGACCGCGCGAAGCGGTGTGGCACGGCCTGATTCGCAAGAACCATGGCTGCACCCACTTCATCGTGGGCCGCGATCATGCCGGCCCCGGAAAAGATACTGACGGCAAGCCCTTCTACGGTCCTTATGACGCCCAGGAACTGTTCAAGAAGCATGAAGACGAAATCGGCGTCACCATGGTTCCGTTCCAGATGATGGTGTATCTGCAGAACGAAGACCGTTACGTCCCGGTCGATGAAGTGACACCGGGCGCCAAGGTGCTCGACATCTCCGGCACGGAATTGCGCCAACGGCTCAACGAGGGCCGCGATATCCCGGCGTGGTTCACGTATCCCGAAGTCGTGCAGGAATTGCGCCGCAGCTATCCGCCGCGGCACAAGCAGGGCGTCACCATTTTCTTCACCGGGCTTTCGGGGTCGGGTAAATCCACCATCGCCAATGCTCTGATCACCAAGTTTCTCGAGACGGGCGGACGTCCGGTCACGCTGCTCGATGGCGATCTGGTGCGCAAGAACCTGTCGAGCGAACTCGGATTCTCCAAGGAGCATCGCGACATCAACATACGCCGCATCGGCTATGTCGCCTCGGAGATCACCAAGAACGGCGGCATCGCCATTTGCGCTCCGATTGCGCCCTATGAAGCGACACGCAAAGCGGTGCGGCAGATGATCGAACCGTTCGGCGGGTTTATCCTGGTGTACGCAGCCACCTCGCTCGAAGTATGTGAACAGCGCGATCGCAAAGGCCTATACGCCAAGGCTCGCGCCGGCATCATCAAGGAATTCACCGGCATCTCGGACCCGTACGAGGCGCCAACCGATGCCGAAGTCGTGATTGACACGGTTAAGCTGAGCCCCGAGGAAGCGGCGCAGACCATCCTCCTGCACCTCGAACGCGAAGGCTTCGTCGGCGCCAACGGCAACGGGTAAAGGCAGTTCTCGGTTCCCAGTGGTTGGGCTCGGTTTTGCTGCACTGAGAACTGAGAACCAGGAACTGAGAACCGGGAACTGAGAACTCGTTTCGAAAAACGGCATGGAATTCTTGCTGCTAAAAGTGCTGATCGGCTTCACGGTGGGAACGTTGATCGGGTTGACGGGTCTGGGCGGCGGCGTATTGCTGCTACCCATGCTCATCTTCGGCCTGCGCGTGCCCGCCATCATTGCCGTCGGTTCGGACGCGCTGTTCAACTTCTTCACCAAGATTCCCGCCAGCATCATCCACTTTCGCAAAGGCACGGTGCGGAAAAAAGTCGTCCTGGCGATGGCGGTCGGCAGTGTTCCCGGCTCTTACCTGGGCGTGACTTTTCTGGTGCACCTGCGCCACGTGTATGGCAACGGTGTCAACGACTTCATCAAGTCCGCCGTGGGACTGCTGCTGGTATTGATTCCCATGCTGCTTCTGTTCCAGGGGCGGATTGAAGAACATCTCGCCAAGCGCGAGCCCACGATGAAATCGTTTGCCGGCATGAGTGTCATCGGATTAGTCGGTGGATTCCTGGTGGGCATCACTTCGGTTGGGTCGGGCAGCATCATCATGATGTTGCTTCTTTTGTTTTATTCGTTCGTGCCCAAAGTCATGGTCGGCACCGACATTGTCCATGCCGTGATTCTGACCGGCATCACCAGCCTGTTGCACTGGCGGGCGGGCAACGTCGATGCGCATTTGGTCGGTTCCCTGCTGATCGGTTCGATCCCCGGCGGTATGCTCGGCTCGCATCTGAGCACGCGGGTTCCGGTGCTGTGGCTGCGGCGAATCCTGTGCACGGTTTTGCTGATGACAGGGGCTAGAATGCTGTGGGCTTAGGTCGCGTGTAGAGTAAGGAGCGTCTTTTTTGAACGCGGCGGAAGACGCGGCAAGCCGCGTCTTTACAGGAAAATGGACAACAGCTTTTAACGGAGATTTAATGTCTTCTTCTAATTCCAAAGAAACTCTAAAACGCATTCACGCCGCGCTGGAAGCGGCGCGGAGCGTGCTTAACCGCTTCACTCCCGGCGCCACTGAAACCGAATACAAAGTTGGACACGACCCCGTCACCGAGGCCGACCGCGCCGTCGACGACGTTCTGCGCAAGACCCTTCTCCGCGCCGGCGAAGGCTGGCTCTCAGAAGAGACCGTGGACGACTTCACTCGGCTCGACAAACAGCGGGTCTGGGTGGTCGATCCGCTCGACGGCACGCGCGAGTTTGTGCAAGGCATCCCAGAGTTCTGCGTTTCGATCGCCATGGTTGAGAATGGAATTCCCATGGCTGGAGGAATCTGCAATCCGGCAACCGACGAGCTCATTCTCGGATCGCGCGAAACCGGCGTGACCTATAACGGCAAGCCCGCACAAACGAGTCAGCGCAAGGACTTGCACGGCGCGCTCGTGCTCGCCAGCCGCAGCGAAGTGAAGCGCGGCCAGTGGAAGCAGTTCGAGTCCGCCGAGTTCAATATTCGTCCCATGGGATCGGTCGCCTACAAACTTGGACTGGTTGCCGCCGGCCGCGCCGATCTTACCTTCACGCTGGTTCCGAAAAACGAGTGGGACGTTGCCGCCGGGGCGGCGCTGGTCGAAAGCGCCGGAGGCTGGGTGCGGAAGCTCGACAATTCGCCGCTGCGCTGCAACCAGAAACATCCGCTGATCTCCGGCCTGCTGGCGGGCGGCCCGTTTCTACGCGATCCGCTGCTCGTCCTGCTCGACCGGCACTCGCAGACGATCGGCAGCGACAAGCAACCCTAACCTCAGAACATCATGACTGCCTCACGCATTGTCTTCCTGATGTACCACGAGTTGGAGTTCGCTGGCCGCAAGCTCTGCCAGCCCCAGCCGGGCTATATGCGCTACATTCTGCCGCTCGAAACTTTCCGCGGCCAGATGGCGTGGATGAAGAAATCCGGCTGGAGCGGCCTGAACGTCGGCGAAGCTCTTTGCTATCCTGCCGAGCCGAGTGTTTGCATCACCTTTGACGATGGCTGCGAGACCGACCTTATCGCCGCCGCGCCCGTGCTTCGCGAGTTCAGCTTCAACGCAACCTTCTACCTCACCGCTGGATTCGTGGGCACGCCCGGTTATCTCAATTCCAGCCAGGTGCGCGATCTTGACGCGCAGGGTTTCCAGATCGGCTGCCATTCGATGACGCACCCTTATCTCTCCGATCTCACCGAACCGGAACTGAGGCGCGAAGTCGTGGATGCGAAGCTCCAGATCGAAACCATCGTCGGACACCCAATCGAACACTTCTCCTGTCCCGGAGGACGCTACGATCGGCGCACGCTCCAGATGGCGCGCCATGCCGGATTCCGAACCGTTGCCAACAGCCAGTTTTATGCGAATTCCTCCAGCATTAGCCCTTACGAACTTGGCCGCGTAGCCATGTTGCGTGACCTCACCATCAAGGAGTTCGGTGCGATCTGCCACGGCCGCGGGTTGTGGAAGAGACGCCTTCAGCATAAGGCCCGCCGGAGCGTGCAGAGCGTGCTCGGAAACCGCGCGTACGATCACCTGCGCGCGGTCTTGCTAGGGGAATCCCGCCGGTAACCGCATTGTTGGTTACTTTAGTTTTCCCTGTTCTCGGCCTCGTTTTCCAGGCCATGCCGCGATCAGCGCATCTCCCTCTCCGCCCAAACGGCCCGTCCCGCAGCTGTGTCCATACTTCGCACCAAGCACACCAGTGGACACTGGGCGCCGCGAATCTGTACATGTCACCCGCAGGTACTAACGCTTTTCCAATGCACTTCTGGTATCTGGGAACCCTTGAGACCTGTCGATAGATTCAGCGTGAGGACCCATATCGACTGGTCCCCCATTTTTTAAAGTCGAGGGCTCGCAATGTTTGAAACCGAAGTTGCTTTTCGAAACCGTCATTATTCTCATTCCAGATTTTCCCGAGCGCTCGCACAGCGCCTGAGCTTCTTGATACTCCTGTTAACGATCGCGCTGACGACCGCCTCCTTTGCCCAGAGCAATTACGATGGTCCCGCGGAACTGCCGAGAGTGACCGTTCCCAGTGCGATGGCCGACACGCCCGCGCCGGGATCGATCATCACCGTCAACGCTGGCGGCGATCTGCAATCGGCCCTGAACAACGCCAGCTGCGGCGATGTGATCGAACTTCAGGCGGGCGCAACCTTTACCGGTCAGTTCGTTGTGCCGGCCAAGAACTGCGACGTCAACCATTGGATCTGGGTCCGCACCAGTGCTCCGGACAGCGCTTTGCCCGCAGAAGGGCAGCGCGCCACGCCCTGCTATGCCGGGGTCGCTTCTCTCGCGGGGCGCCCGCAATATAGCTGCACCAATCCCCAGAACGTGATGGCGAAAGTACAGATTCAAACGCGCGGCAATGGTCCGTTTGAGCTCGCCGCCGGTGCGAACTATTACCGCTTCATCGGTCTGGAAGTTACTCGTCCGGCCGGAACCCCGGGGACGGCGCGGCTGATGTTTGTCAAAGGCACCGCGGATCACCTTGTGGTCGATCGCTCATGGCTGCATGGGGCGCCTCAGGATGAAACTGACGGCGGGGTGGCCCTGAACGGCATGAACAACGTGGCAATCGTCGATTCCTACTTCAGCGATTTCCATTGCATCTCCAAGACCGGGGCTTGCACCGATTCTCATGCGATTGCCGGAGGCACCAGCGACACCCAGGATGGTCCCTTCAAGATCGAGGACAACTTCCTGGAAGCGGCGGGCGAGGCCATCATGTTCGGCGGGGGAGCGGCCACCTTGACCCCTGCCGACATCGAAATCCTGAACAATCACTTCTGGAAGCCGTGGCAGTGGATGCCGGGCAGCCCGAACTTCATCGGCGGACCGGACGGCAATCCCTTCGTCGTCAAGAATCATCTGGAACTGAAGAATGCGGTTCGCGTGCTAGTCGAGGCGAATCTCATGGAGAACACATGGGGAGGCTTCAGCCAAACCGGTTACGGCATTCTGCTCACCCCCAAGAACCAACACACGGCGAGCGGTGCTAACGTTTGCCCGATGTGCCAGGTGATCGACATCACGATCCGCTATGTACACATCTTTCATGGCGGGGGCGGAATCCAGATGGCAACGGTCCTCTCCGGGAACGGGAAAGATGGCGCCCCAGCGCTGGCTGGTACTCGCTGGAGCATCCATGACGTGGTTCTCGACGACCTCAGCACCAAGTACAAGGGCGGCGGCAACGTGTTCGAGATCATGAACGGATGGCCCAAGAACCCGCTCAACACCGTCACCATCAATCACATCACTGGTTTCCCGGATCCCACCAGCCACGTGATGATCATAGGGAACCTGGCCAAAAATGCGCCAATGTATGGATTGGTCTTCACCAACAACCTGGTGACCACCGGCAGATACCCGGTGTGGAACACGGGAGGCAAAACCAGCTGCGCTGTCAAAGACGTGCCGGTCGCCAGTATCTCCAACTGTTTCGCCACCCATACATTCGGCAACAACGGCCTGATTACGCCTCCACCGGAGTTTCCGCCGTCGACTTGGCCGGGGAGCAATATGTTCGCGCCAACCATCGACAATGTCGGGTTCGTCGACTACAACAACGGCGATGGAGGGAACTACGAGCTTCAGCCGAACAGCCCTTACAAGAACAAGGGGACGGACGGCATGGATCTCGGGGCCGACATCGTTGGGCTCAACGCAGCGCTGGCTAACGTCGAATAAGTTACAGCTTCGACGGATTTTCAGCTTCCACGCAATCGGGGTCCGCGGTTCGTCGCGGACCTTCTCTTTTCTTGCCGCCATCACGACCGGCCATGAAATTCGAGTCGCTCCGGCCCCGTGCTATCATCTGCTGATGCCAGTACACTGTGGACGGAAGGCGTCTCCGCCTGCTCATGCACCGGATGGGCTTTAGCGATGGTCGAGAAGCTGCAATCGGCTGCGGGCTGAGATGTCTAAGGCGCTCACCCTAATCATTCATGGCCACCGCCATCCAGCGCTATCGTCTCGAGCACGAGCCGGCGTGGCCGGGTTCAATCAGCGGAAATATTCCGCCTACTTATCGATGAGGGTAGCTGAGTAATTTACCAACCAGCGGGAGAGAGGCGTGTTCACCTTCGCCCATTGCTTAAACTCGTAGAAATTCGCGTACTCAAGGCGCAACATCCCGACTGTCAACCGGCGCTCCGACACGCTTTTCGGGTGCGAGAGCGGATATCCCAGCTCCACCAGATAGTTTCCTACCAGCCTTTCGCACCACTCCAGTTGATCTTCGGGAAACCTAGTTTTCCAGCGGCCAACGGGAGCGAAATGTCCTTCCTTCAGATCCTCTTTGAACGAGGTCAGCGGCTTCCTGACGGAGCCGACACTGGCCTGCTGAATGCGGGCGTAGTCCAGATCCTGTCCGAGAAATTCGCCGATCGGCTCAAGGGATTGTTGCGGCTGCGCCACAAGTTCCTCGTAGCGCACCTCCATGTACTTCGGCCCGAGGAGCGCCCCGAATCTACGGCCTTTACGGACGATTCCTTCCCAGTAGAGTCCCGCCGCCAGCAGGCTGCGTTTCCTGTCCCAGGGGAGCGGCCGGCTCCACCGATTTTTGTCGAGAGAGAGCGCCACGTCGCGGCCGTCCCGGATGATGTGAATAAATTGCGCCTCGGGAAAATCGCGGCTGATGCGCGGCATGTGCGGGATGTTGGTGGGCGTTGAATCGATCCAGCGGTCCACTCCCTGGCTGCGTGCTACTTCTTCCATGACGATGCGCAGGAAGTCGC
>Ga0187864_10001918_pt1 | contig 18887 bp, 10 predicted proteins | sample June2016WEW_11_4_FD_132985 | JGI IMG/M metagenome (GOLD analysis project Ga0187864, IMG submission 132985) | Peatland microbial communities from SPRUCE experiment site at the Marcell Experimental Forest, Minnesota, USA - June2016WEW_11_40 | ecosystem: Environmental > Terrestrial > Soil >...
CAAGTAATAAAGAACCAGCGGTCCGATACCACTAAGCGGCGAAGGCGCGACATGCACGCGATTATATCCCGCGGCCCGGTATGACGAAACCAGGATTCGCGCCGCCCCAAAGAGCCGCAGAGGAGGGCAAAAGACGTCCACCTCTGCGCTACCCTCTACCAGACATCATTGGCAAAGGCAATTCCCCGCGGGTGGCCCCGGGTGGAGCAGACACTGTCTTGCATGTCTGCGCCTGACGGGCAGGGATGTCCTGCCGTGTGTGGAGGGTAGCGTGCTGGGGTCGGCGACATAAAGAGCAATGTCACCGCCACCCGGCGGAACGGTGAGAAACGGTATTCGGGAGGGTCGGCCCGCTTTTCTTGCATTTTTCGCTTGACAAACCCTGGGACCTATGATAGCCTACTATAGTGGTTATTTTATGGACACATTGGCGTAGGCGGGGGCCGGTTGGACACGCGGGGCAAGGGATGGCGGAAGCGTCCGGGCTATGGCGGAATGTAGGGAACTACAAAAAATGAAAAATAGTGGGAACGAAGCTAAGAAGTACTTGAAAACAAAGCACATCACTTTTTTGAATGCTGCAGATCATGTGCGTTTTGCATGCGATTTGGCACAAATTAGGGCCTGAAATGAGCAAAAACCGCACAATTTGCGCAAACCAAGTCAAGGCTTCCGAGGCGCACGGCGAGGAAGTGCAGATGACAAGAAGTCGGCTACAAAGGACCGTTATCAAGGATGCGTATTCGAGCGCGAGGTGCCGTAGTGGCCGGAACATACTTGTGGCGGCGTGCGCGATCTGTACCCTGCTCATGACGGCGGCCGGAAAGGCGCAGTCGGCCGGTGGCGCGACTCCGCTTTCCCTGAGTGCCAGCGGCCGGTACTTGGTCGACGCGAACCGCGTTCCCTACCTTTTGCAGGGTGATGCGGCGTGGTCTCTGATCGTCGCAGCGGACGACCAGGAAGCGGAGCAGTACCTCAAAAACCGAACAGACAAGGGATTCAACGCGCTGTTGGTGAATCTGATCGAGCACCTCTACTGCAAAAAGCCGCCGCTCGACGCTGCGGGTGACCCGCCATTCACCACGCCGGGAGATTTCACAACTCCCAACGAGAAATATTTTGCCCACGCCGACAAGGTTATCCGTGAGGCCGGCGAAAATGGCATGCAGGTGCTTCTGGCGCCCATCTACCTGGGCTACGTCGGCACGCAGGAGGGATGGATCGAAGAGCTCATGAAGCTCAAGCCCGAGAAATGCCTCGAGTACGGCCAATATTTAGGAAAACGATATAAGGATTTTAATAATATCATTTGGGTGATGGGTGGCGACCGCGATCCTAAGGCGGCACTCGAACGAGTTGACTTGATCGCTCTGGGCATCAAGGAATTCGACAAGCGCCATCTGTTTACCGCACATGCCAATTCGGAGCCCTCCACCCCTGAGCAGTTCGGAAGCGGGGGGTGGCTTGACATCAATTCTTCCTATTCCTGTGAGAGGGTTCACGAAAGGCTTGCGTCGGACTACAACCACCAGCCCGTCCTGCCGACCTTCCTGATCGAATCGTGTTATGAAGGCGAGCACAACTCCTCCGAAGTGCAGATCCGCAGGCAGGCGTACTGGTCGGTCCTTTGCGGTGGTTTCGGTCACGTCTTCGGTAACAACCCCATCTGGCATTTCGATGGCCCGACGCTCTACCCCTTCAAGGGAACTTGGCAGCAGGCGATGGATCTTCCCGGCTCGGTAGACATGATGTATTGGGGAAAACTCTTTCGCTCGCGCCCTTGGTTCGACTTGGTGCCCGATCAAAAGCACGAGGTGATTACCGGCGGCCTGGGCGAGTTCGTGGGCGACGATTACTTGGCCGCGGGCCGCACTCCTGACGGCAGCACAGTCATTGCCTACATGCCCACAAGTAGAGCCATCACCGTGGACATGAGCAAGATATCCGGCGCTCAAGCTCTGGCTTGGTGGTACGATCCCCGCACGGGTAAAGCGATTTCAGCCGGCACATTTCCGACCAGCGGGATGCGGGAACTTACCCCGCCCACAGAGGGCGATTGGGTGGTGGTGCTTGATGACGCATCCCGAAAACTGCCTCCGCCCGGGCGTCGCTGAGGATACACCCCGCGCTTCGGCTGAACAGTTTGCGGCCGAACTTCGCGCCTGACTTCACAACGTTTACAGCCTGTTTGGCACGTGGGACGGCGGGCGGAAGAAGCCCCTGCGCCTCACCACCACGTGGGGACGGGCTTACCTTCGATCCTTAAGATGGCCTCCTGCCCTGCAGCCCCGATGCGGTGCATCGCGATGGCCTGCTGGAGCGCGGGGATTGCGTCTTTCGCCTCGGGTCCGATGTCTCCCAGAGCGGTGGCGATGCTGCTCAGCACGAGTCCTTGCTCGTCCTTGGCCAGCAGCCTCTCTGCCATGGGGCCTACCGCCGCCCGCGCGGCCGGGCCGATGGCGCCCAGCGCGTCGGCGACCGGGGATCGCACGTAAGCCACGGGGTCACTCAGAGCCGCGATTAGCTCGGGCACTGCCGGAGCAGCCGCAGGTCCCATGGCCTTCAATGCAAGGGCAGCCAGGTCGCGCACCCGGGGGTTGGAATCCGCCAGGGCCTTGCCTAAGGCAGGAACTGCTGCAGCGGCGCCCTTCCGCCCGATCTGCGAGAGCGCCCACGCCGCCGCTGCACGAACCTGAACCTCGGGATCACCGAGGGCGGCTGAAAGCGCTCCGGCGGCTGGCGCTGCGTCCTCACCAAAAGCACCGATGGCGCGAATCGCGGCGGCCCGGCCGTCCGAGTCTGCCTGCTGGAGCTTGTCGCGATAAGCCGCAAGCGGGAGCCCGCGGTAAACGGCCACTCCCGCAGGGGCCGAGGGAGCCACGGATGGCGGTTCCGGAGTCAAACGCGGTATCGTCTCCGCCTCCGGTCCGCCCGCAGATTCCGGGACCTTCTCCAATACCACATCATTAATTCCCAAGTTGTATCCGGCGGAGCGTTCGTCCTTTCCCGTGCAAACGAAACTGAGTGTGTGTCGTCCTCTGGTTAAAGAAAACCAGCCGAGCGGCCTGTCTTGTGCCACGTAGACTTCGGGAAGGTAGTTGTGGAACACCTCCGGACCCGGCGCCGGAACCTCGGAGGTTGCGGGCTTGCGTTTGTCGAGATTAGCCGGCTCGTCGTCCACCAAGGCCGTGTAATCGCCATAATCAGGTCCCTTGGCAAGCAGGGCCACAAGCTCGCAGCGTCCCGCCTTCGCGATGTCGATGGGCACGTTGATTCTGGCCCCCTTGCCTTGGGCCTGGAAGAAGAGCAAGTCCTTCGCCCAATCGACCTCGCGCTGTACGGACGCTTTCCCATTCTCCGCAGTCACGTCCTGTATTGAGTCCTCCACCGCGAGCTGCGTGGCGTTGCCGAGCGGCAGGCGCTCCTCACCGTAAGGGGGCTCCGGCAGATCTTCGTTCACGCCCTTCTGGTACCAGAAGGCGACGCTCGAATAATAGTCAGGGCGTTCTTCGAAGCCGGAGCGAACCGTCCCGTCTGCGTTGTAGGTCCACCCGGCGTGCTCGATGCCCGCCCAGATCGACTTGGTGAATGGTATGGGGTCGGGAACATGCCATCGGTAAGCGCCAAGCCTTTGCCCGGGGAGTTCCCCTCCCGAAATCGGACTGCCGCTCCAGGGACCTGTGAAGTCGCGCAAGCCCCAGCCTTCACTGAAATAGTCCTCCGCGCCGGTCCCATAAATCTGCGGGTGCTTCGCGCCATCAACATAAAACAAGTCATCGCCTTCGCCAAACCACCCCACGCCAGTCTCGATCACGTTGAGTACGGTGCCGATATAATGTCCGGTTCCCCGGATATTGAGGAATTCATAATTCCGGCCCGGGATTGCAGGACGCTCCTGCCGGTAGTAGGCGTGGAAGTACGCGAGGTCATTCCGCCAGGCCGGCCACTTTTGAAAGTCGACGTGGTAGTAAAACGAACGAACCGGCCGATTGCCCTCGTTGGTCACCGTGATTTTGCAGGATTTTTGAAAGGGCATCGGCCAGTAGCTGTTTCTCGCTCGACCCAGCGAGCTGTCCTCCACCATCATGGAATTGAGATCCATCTCCATGCCGTGTCCGACGCCGAAAAAATCACCCAGAGGCGAGTCCACGCTCGGCGTCTTCTTCCCGTCGTAGTAAGCACGCAGGCGAAGCAGGCGCGGCCAGCCATACTCGTTGTCCGCCACCGTTACCCAGATGTGGGTCACCGCGCCGGGACCGGCAAGATCAGCCATCACCAGTGTCTGGCCTGGCATGATATGTTTGCTGTCATCGTTGCTGAAGACGTATCGGTTGTCGCTGGAGACGCGCCCCGCCGAGAAGTTCTTCAAGCGCGCGAGGCCGAGAGAATCAAGGAAATCATTCGTGGGCGTCTGCGCTGAAGCCATTCCCACGCAGAACAGAATAATAGCAAGCAGCAGTGACCTCATGATGTTCCTTCCGCTGGGGAGAGTCAAGGGCATCAATCTTTACGAGCACGGAATCACACATGCATGTTGTTCGAGCAACAAACCTGTTAACAAGGTGCTTTGACACTTCGAGCTACATGTTGATATCTGAATACGCCGTTTCAGTGATGGTCCGCTGCATGGCCAGGAAGTTCTCCATGGGCGTATCGAGTTGGACGTGATGTGTCGGGGCCAGAATCAGCCCGCCGTTCTTGCCAATCGTTTTGAGCCTTTCCTTCACCTCCCGGCGAATCTCGTCCGGAGTTCCAAACGGAAGGGTGTATTGCTCGTCGATGGCTCCCCAGAAGCACAGCTTGTCTCCGAATTCGCGTTTGATTTCCGCCGGATCCATGGAGGCCGGCTGAATTGGATTCAAAACATCCACTCCGATCTCGATCAGTTCGGGAATTATGGGAGCAATCATGCCGTCGGAATGATACGCGACTTTCACCTGCGGGTTGATGGCCTTGAGTTCGGCGATGAAATTCGCCATGCGGGGTTTAAGAAATCTCCGCCAGCAAGCCGGGGAAATGATCATGGCCTTTTGCCCGCCCACATCGTCGCCGGTCCAGATCATGTCCACGCCCATTTGCACCAGTCGCTTGGCAGCGGCGAGATGATATTGATAGGGAATCTCGAGAATCCTCTCCGCCAATTCGGGATTGAGCGCGAAGTCCATCAACATCTGCTCCAGCCCGCGCAGGGCCCAGGCGGTCTCAAAGATCGTGGTCACCGTCACTCCCACAATCCAATATTCGCCTTTGAAGTCCCTGATCGTTCGCGCTGCATCTTCATAAAGTTCCGCGCGGTCAGGATCCGGGGGGCGGTAAGTCTCCAGCGCCTTCGCCTCGGCGAGAGGATGAATACACATCTCCGTGTAGCTGCCCTTGCCGAATCGCGTGGTGTACTCGCACTGCTTCCACCCCACGCCCCATTCGTCCATATAATCGCCCGGGTGCTGGTAGTAGCAGTTTGCCCAGCCCACCGAGGTCAGCAGCATGTCTTCGCCGAGCGAGCGCTCGAGCGCGTAGGTGTTGCCTCCGCCGTGCGGGTTGTGTACGGAGGAGTCCTGGAAATGCAATCCCGCTCGCAGCCGGTTTGCGAACTCCGGGGTAAAACTGATCTGCATCGGACATCTGTCCGCTTCCTCGTGCTCGAGGGCCATGCATACCCTATCGCGATGTTTCATTCGCCTCCCTTCCCCCCTGGGCGCCAATTGCCAGCTGCGCGGAACCCTCCGATCGGCACTGCGAAGGCCTGCGAGGGTCATGCCCGAGAGTTGTGATTGCAGTCTAGCCGATCCGTTTCGTTGCACGCAACCCGTCAACCCTGAAACTGTAAACCACGAGGATGTAGGGGCGAGGCGCCGCCTCGCCTCTACCAGGCAGCCCCCTGGAGGGGTAGGGGTAGGGCTTGCCCTACCCTCGTCGGGGCCGGCAAAAACGCGGGGACGGCAAGCCGTCCCCCTACGGCGGGGTGGCTATCGACGGATTGGGCGCGCTGCAGCCGGTCTTGACTTCGGCTCGGTTTTGAGGTTTATGGTACGTCTGCCGGCCAACGACTTTTGTCCACCGGCCGTTTTGCCAGAGTTCATTCGTGCGGAGGCGTGAAACAACCCTCCGTATGGAGAGAGATTTGTCATCATGAATCGAAGAGTCTTCGTCCAGGTACTTGGTTCTTCCGCCATTTCATCAGCGTGGGCTTTAGGGGACGAGGGGGTCTTGGCCAAGGCGAATGTCGGCCTTCCAACTGCTCGAGAAGCCGGACAACCCAACGCAGTCTGGCCAAGGCCGGTCCTTGTTCCGCTGCCGAAAGAGGTCGCGGGCGTCTCCCACCCCATCGTTGATTTGGGCGGAACCTGGAAACTCACTACCGCTCCTTCCGCTGACTTTTGGACCAATGGTGTTGATCCTACCGGTTGGTCGGACATCACCGTCCCGGGTGAACTCACCGCGCAGGGAATACAGTTCGCAAGAGACAATGAATTTGCTTACAAGCGCCCCGTGGAGATCTCCGCCGAGGCAAGAGGCAAGAGAATCTTATTGCGGTTCGACGGCGTCTACAGCTACGCGCGGGTTTGGGTGAACGGGAAGTTTGTGCGAGATCATCATGGCGGGTTCACGTCTTGGGACTGCGACGTCACTGAGAACGTAACACCCGGCCAAATGGCCTGGATTACGGTCGGAGTCACGGACCGCGCCGACGAGATCTCTTACGCCAGCAATTATGCCAAGCACTACATTGGCGGAATCCTGCGCAGCGTGAAGCTTGTGTTGTTGCCTGCCACTTCCGTTTCGCGCTGGCACGTTGAGACGGATTTCGATGCGTCCTACCGGGATGCGCGTTTGAAGGTTATGGCAACGGTGGCCGTCCGGGATAGCCACGACGTTTTCTTGAACCTGCATTTGACGGACCCCGACGGGAATCGAGTTCCCTTACACCCGGATTCGATCGCCTTTTCTGCTGACAGGCAGGAACTCTTCATCGAGACGCCGGTCCTTGCGCCGATGAAGTGGGACGCCGAGCATCCGAACCTTTACACGCTGGAAGCGGAATTGATGGTGGGCAAGTCAGCCGTGGAAAAGTTGGAGAAGAAGCTTGGATTCCGAAAAGTCGAACGACGGCAGAATAAGCTATACGTGAACGGCGACGCCGTGAAGCTTCGTGGTGTGTGCCGGCACGATGTTCATCCTCTGTGGGGAAGGAGGACATCGCCCGAGCAGGATGAGAGAGACGCGCAGCTTCTACACAGTGCTAACGTCAATTTCGTGAGGACTTCGCACTACCCTCCGACGGAGAGCTTCCTCTCGGCCTGCGACCGCTACGGAATTTACGTCGAAGAAGAATCAGCCGTCTGTTTCGTTCACCAGGAATGGTCGGTCATGGGTGAATCGACCGAATCAGACCCGAAGTTTACTTCCCGCTACATGAATCAGTTTGCGGAAATGCTCGAGAGAGACAGAAGTCATCCCTGCGTCATCTTCTGGTCATTGGGAAACGAAAGCGCCTGGGGCTCGAACTTTCAGAAAGAGCACGACTACGCAAAACAAGAGGACACGACACGGCCCATCATCTTCAGTTACCCCCAGAGTGTCCCGAAGGGTACGGATTGCTACGACATCTTCAGCTACCACTATCCTGACGTGGGTGCGGATCTGTCGAGCAAGGAATTCCCGAAACTCAATGACGAATACGCGCACATCTCCTGCTACAACGTCGAGACTTTGCGGCGCGACCCGGGCGTCAGGAACTATTGGGGACACAGTCTGAAGCTGTTCTGGGAAAGCTGTTATGCCGCCGACGGCTGCCTGGGCGGAGCGATTTGGGCCGGCTTTGACGAAGTGTTCATGCTTCCCGGATCGCCCGTTGGCTACGGCGAATGGGGAATCGTAGACGGATGGCGCAGGCCCAAGCCGGAGTATTGGCTAACCAAAAAGGCTTATTCGCCGATCCGCATCCTCGACGAAGACATTCGTAATGTTCCCGCTCGCGGCGCCCCTCTGACGATTCCCATCAAGAATTGGTTTAACCATACCAATCTGCGTGAAATCGAGATCGCCTGGGCGGTGGGCAGAGAATCCGGCGAAATATCCGGAGTGAACGTGGCTACCGGCGAAGCAGGCGTCCTGCGTGTTCCTGGTCGCGATTGGAAAGCGGGGGAGACTGTGCATTTGACGTTCTGCGACAAGAGCGGAATGTTGGTGGACGAGTTCAACCTCAGAATCGGTGAGCGCCGGGTGACGTTCCCGGCTGAAAGGGGCCCTGCGCCCAACGTCCGAGAGACCACAAAATCGCTTACCGTGCAGGGTGCGGATTTCACTTTGGTTTTCGATAAAGTCACGGGACTGATTGCGGAAGGGACATATCGCAGCAAGCGGCTCATCGAGAGTGGGCCCGTGGTAAGCCTCGGATCGGTTGAACTACCTCCCTGGTGGTTGACCAGTCTGACTCACTCGACAACCTCGGACGCCGTGATCATAAAGACCGCAGGAGCTTACATGGCGCTCCGCGGAGGGGGCGATGATCTGGGGGCGGAATTCGAGATCCGGGTTGATGGCCAAGGCCTGATCACCGTCGAGTACACATTGCTCGGCCAGCGCAAGGGCATGAGTGAGGTGGGACTCGCATTCACGCTTCCCCGTACAATCGACCGGCTCACCTGGGACCGAAAAGGCCTGTGGTCAGCTTATCCCCCGGACCACATCGGCCGCCCGCAAGGAATGTCGATGAAAAATCCCAGCGGACCGGCAGAAACTTACCGTAGCGCTCCACAGGGGCCGTGGTCACAAGACTCCAAGAACTTCTTCCTTTTCGGTCCCGACGACCCTGGCGGCCGCGGCACGAACGATTTCCGCAGCCTGAAAGAGAACATTTGGCGCGCGTCTTGCGTTCTTGGGGGAACCGAGTTGCGCGTCAGGGCAGAGTCCGGCGGCACGGCGGCAGTGCGGGCAGAGGTTTTGCCGGATGGCACGGTCTGCCTTTATATTCTCAACCTGTGGGGCTATCCAGACTTGCAATGGGGGAACTATGACAAGCCCCTTGCTTTCGACTCAGGCTACAAGAACATTGTGCAACTGCGCCTGACAGATTCCGACGAAAGCTAGCGGACTGCGCTTGAACGTTCGGCCGCGCACCGCCCGCGTTCATGCCCTCGCCCCCTTGGGGGAGAGGGTGTTCGTCAGCCGACGGACGGGTGAGGGGGTTGGTCCGTCACGATATTATGTAACGCTCAGTAGTGAGGTGTGGACTTATATCCGGACAGATTTCTAAAGGAGATAGTCGATGACGAAACTCCCTCGAATAGTTACTGCCGTTTTTATGGGACTGTTGCTTCTTGTAGGTTTTGGCAGAGGGGAAGATCCAGCCGCGAAGCTCCGCTCGGATCAGGATGGATTGGCACTCACTCCGCCCATGGGCTGGTATCCCTGGAATGAGTTCGGCCAGGAGCCGCAGAATGAGAAACTGATTAAGGAGACGGTGGAAGGGCTGGTCCGCAGCGGCATGAAAGAGGCCGGTTACACCTACATCGGCCCGGACGAGGGAATCTGTTTTTCTCGCAACGCGAGCGGCAAGCTCACTCCTAATCTCGCCCGTTATCCCAGCGGCCTGCGTGGCCTGGGCGACTACGTCCACCAGCAGGGGCTGAAATACGCCCTTTATACGGATGCCGGAACCCGCACGTGCAGCAAGGCCATGCCGGGAACCAAGGGCCATGAATTCGAGGATATGAAGGCCTTCGCGGAGTGGCGCGCGGATTACCTCAAGGTCGACTGGTGCAACACAACCGGGCAGACCCCCGATTCGACTTATCCCAAACTTCGGGATGCCCAACTGGCGGCTGGGCGGCCTCTCGTTTTCAGCCTGTGTTCATGGGGCGAGGGGCAACCGTGGAAGTGGGCCGCCTCGGTCGGGCATCTTTGGCGGACGACCGGAGACATCTGCGGGCCCGGGAAGGCCAGTTGGACCGCGGCGATGAAGAATGTCGAAGCCAACGAAAAGCTCTCCGCATCGGCCGGTCCCGGCCATTGGAACGACCCCGACATGATGATCACCGGAATGAGCGGATTGAGTGAAGTGCAGAGCCGCAGCTTGTTCAGCCTGTGGTGCATGATGGCCTCGCCCCTCATTGCGGGAAACGATCTGCGGAGCATGACCGAGTCCACCATCAAGATTCTCACCAGTCGCGAGGCGATCGGAATCAATCAGGACCCCTTGGGCATTCAGGCGAGGATCGTGCGTAAAGATGGCGCGGCGGAAATCTGGGCGGGCAAGCGGTTGTTCGATGGCAGTCAAGCCGTGCTGGTGTTCAATCCCGGCGAGGCCCCGGCGCAGGTGCAAGTAACCCCGGGCGACGCGGGATTTGAGGAATCGGCCTCACTCTACGTGCGTGACCTGTGGACGCACCAAACCTCGGGGCCGCGCGCGGGAAGCATCCGTGTTACCGTTGCTCCCAAGGATGTGGCCCTGCTTCGCATCTCTAAGACGAGTTCCTTTCCCCTGCCGCCGGTTATTGTGGCGGATTCGTATCGGGTGGTTTTCCACGCCTCGGGCAATTCAGCTCAGAAGCTCACACAGGCGATTACCGTCAAGAACAATGGCAGCAGCGAACTACCGCTGTGGACAGTGAGCCCGGGGCTTCCCTCTTGGTTGTCGGTTACGGTGACTCCAAGCGGTAAGACCCAGACGTTCTCCAACAAGGTTTCTGTCGCGGGACTTGGTAGGGGCCACTACCACGCCGTCGTGAAAGCCGACAACCGCGAGCCCATCTCAGGGCTCCCCATGTCCGCGCTCTATTACGACGTTGACCTGGAAGTAAGCGGCGCCGCCGGAGGGCCTGCAAACCGTTGAGGCTCTCTGCACCACGATTCTCGAATTTCCTCGCGGCGCGCCAAGGGTTTTTGCGGACAATCGTTCTCGTTACCTGCTCTTGAATTTCAAATCTTGAATTCTGAATTGCGGCTCTGCCGCGCTGTGCTCAAATTGAGCCACCGCGGCAAGCCCAGGCTTCCCAGTTCACCCGAGACATTAAACCTCGCGATACCCGGAACCGCCACCCCGAACCGGAAGTTGCCGGTAAAAATTCCCAAAATGTAAAACAGCGCGTCAAGTTCGCGCCCCCATGCATAAACCACAGACGAAAACGAGGTTCGCTACCCGCTCCCTGACTCCGGCCGGCCAGCCCCCGGGTAGATAAGAATGCACGCGCCGCCAGAGAGTCTCGGCAGGAATGCCGCACTCTTTGCAAGCCAGGTGCACTCGCTTCATCCGGGCGCACCCCCACGCAACGCAGCTTGGATCGACTCCGCGATAAGGCCGTTGTACGGCCAAGTGATCGGCCCTCAATGCACGAGAAGCCGACTTTTCGGGCCGGATCCACGACGTCGATCGCCAGTCGATTTGATGGTTCTTGCGCTCCTGACGTGGCGTGGGTAGGATGATTGCTGTGATCTACCTCGACCACAACGCGACGACGCCGGTACTGCCGGAAGTACTGGAGGCGATGATGCCGTACCTCACGGCGGAATGGGGCAACCCGTCGAGCGCCTACAAATTCGGCGCGAAATTGAAGTCGGTGATCGCGACGGCGCGCGAACAGGTGGCGGAGTTGATTGGGGCGCACCCGATGGATGTCATCTTCACGTCGTGCGCAACCGAAAGCAACAATGCCGCCATCGCGGCGGCACTGAAGGCGAACCCCACCAAGCGCCATATCGTGACATCCCAGGTGGAACATTCCTCGGTGTTGAATTACTGCATGGCGCTAGAGAAGGACGGCTACCGCGTCACCTGCCTGCCGGTTGACCGCGAGGGCTTATTGAATTTGGCCGACCTGGAAGCTGCCATCACGGATGAGACCGCCGTGGTGTCGCTGATGTGGGCCAATAACGAAACGGGTGTGTTGTTCCCTGTCGAAAAGATCGCGGAAACTTGCCGGTCGCGAGGCGTGCTGTACCATTGCGATGCCGTGCAAGCAGCGGGCAAGGTGGAGATTGACGTGCGAAAGATTGCGGCGGACTACCTTTCGCTGACCGGCCACAAGTTCCATGCGCCGAAAGGTATTGGCGCACTATACGTCCGGCGCAAATCGCCATTTTCGCCATTGGTCTACGGCGGGCATCAAGAGCACAACCGGCGCGGCGGCACCGAAAGCGTACCGCTGATTGTAGGCATGGGGAAAGCGGCCGAACTGGCCCGCAAATACTTGCCGGATTACGAAAAGAAAGTCCGCCCGCTGCGTGACGAACTGGAGGGGGGTATCTTAAACTCGATTCCGAACACAGAGTTGAACGGTCACAAAACGCAGCGGCTCCCCAACACGACCAATATCAGCTTTCATGGTGTCGAGTCCGAAGCTTTGCTGATCCTGTTAGACAAGGAAGGAATCTGCGCTTCATCCGGATCAGCTTGCCTCGCCGATTCAGACGAGCCCTCTCACGTCATCAAAGCAATGAAGCCAGAGTCGACAGCCTCGCGGCAGATGATCCGATTTTCCCTTGATGGCGAGATTAGCAAAGCGGAAATTGCGGATATATTGGCCATGGTTGCAAGCGAAACGACATCCCTACGAGATTAGGTCCCAGAGACTTTCGCGCGCAGGTCTCCAAGTACTTCTCGATATTGCCGTAAGGTTTCGAAGGTGCTCGGGGACGGTTGCGTATGCGCAAGATGGAGAAAGAGATTCATGGCGAGTGGCTTATGCTTTACAATCATGGTATTCGTGGATGTGTTCCAAAGTATACCCGCCCACGGCCTATCAGTGAGCTGAAGCGGAACCGCAGCGAGCTTGCTTACAGCGTTGTTAATCTCTTCTCCTCTATCAACCATGACGCGTGATGCCCTAGCGAACGCAGACAGTCCAGCGGGACGAAAGAGCAGGTGACCGCCGCTTTCAGTTCGATATTTCGCAGCTAGGTGCTTGTCTGGGTCCGACGCCATGACTCTCCGGATTGCTGGAACATTGGCTTTGAGCGCGTCCCAAAAAGCCACGACGACTTTATAGAGTCTTTCGATTCGACGCCAATTAGGCGGCCCAACTTCGAGAGCCTTTCGCTCTCCACGGCCGGCACCAACCGAAATGGCCTTTACAAGCTCATAAAGTGCGATTACGGTCGTAACGCACGATTGATTCCCGGCCGGAACATTGGCTGTCGACTCGAACGCCACGAACTCACTGCTCAAGCCAGGATACGAATCGATCAGGCGGCGTGTGATAATAGCAAACGCGTCGTCGTCATTTAGAGCGATGAGTTCCGCCTGTGAAACCGGCTTCGCATACTTGTTCAGCGTAGTGAAGAGCCGCCTCGTCCGTTCCCTTCCGCGGGGGGTTCTCTTGTGGGCAACGAGTAGGACTGTTAACTCCTCATCTTTTAGCGATTTGTTCTGATCCAATGCCTCCCGAATACCCTCTACTCGATGTTGCCCGTCTATGGCAAAGAGACCTTCCGCACCTGAAATGCGGAGCAAGCCGAATGCGGTAGCCTGCCGCTCACCCAAATGCACGTCCTTTAGGGTGACGCTGTCGCCGACTTCGACTGGAAACCACTCCGGATCACCACCGTAAATACCAACCACAACAGCATTAAAGAAACGCTGATCCTGGCCGAGAAGGTACGCCGCGATCTCCTCTCTCCGCTCAGGTCGCAGTATCCTTTGAATCCAAGTCTTCAGCTGTTTCCGTTCATGTATCTTGTCAACCGGTTTAATCCATTGACGTACTTGGGCGAACGTCATTGTTGTTACGTAATACCAGCGGTCGCCCATTTTGGCGCGCAAAGCCGGAAACAAATTGGAGGGTACATTGCTCATATGCTTAGTGCGCAAGCAAGGTAGCAACTGCGTGGCGAACCGTGCTTGGGAATACCCTGTTTGATGGCGGTAAGTATGCAGCTAAAAGTCGGTTCTCGACAGTTTTAATTTTATTCTTTTTGGAAATCGCTGCGTAGTAGAACCAGAGGAACCCATCCCACTTCAAAAGCATCTCGGTAACGTGAGGCCGGCGTGACTTCGCCCCTTTAGCTTTCTCGGCAAGATACTGACGAAACCTTGAACGAAACATCTGGTTTTCCACTTTACCGACGTAAAGGAGATAAGAGCAACTGGGGTGACTTGCAATTCCGGGCTTCACGACGAACGTGTATACGCCCCTTTCGTTCTCGGGGACGTGAACTGCATTGCCATACGCAAACTTAACACGATGCCAAGCCAACTTCACCGGCAGCTTGCATGCTTGCCAATGCTTGGGCGATAGAACCATCCGAGTCAGCCTAAAGTCACTCAGCTTATAGGCGCTTGGTGGTTTCGAGAAGATGTCGTCGATCAATTTGTGTTCCTACCTCCCTCCGTCTCTCCAAAACTGTCTCGCCGGACCCGTAATGAGCTTCCCCTGTAAGCGCAGGACGGCTTCGCCCTTATCGAACTTCTGGTGAATAATGCCCCCGAGAATCATCTTTTGGTCGGAGTCGTTCAGCGTCTGCGGTGAGAAGTGGACTCCGCACTCGGCGAGTTCCGCGAAGTTAGTTTCGTGCGTGCCGGTGGTCAGGAATTTATCGGCATCCTGCGATGCGAGCCAAACAGGGAACCCCCAGGACCGGCCCTGTCGAGCAAGATCGCTCAGCAAGCCTGCCTTGCTTTCCTTCGGCAGAAGAAGGTGTGCCTCATCGACGAACAAAACCATCTTAAGGGGCTGAATGCCCTTCTTGACTCCGAGATTTTGATTCAGCTCCTTCATTAGGAAATTAAGCGTCAAGGCAACCGCAAGAGCTTTTGTCTCCGTGTCGTTACCAAACTCTTTGAAGTCAATTACCAGTGAACCGCTGAGCCATTCCTGAGCGCTAATCGCGGTGTCTGCATTAGCGAATAAGTGCAACCTTTCAATCTTCTGGATGATCGCGAGATCGACACCATTCGCCCCGGTGTTCACCAATTCCTGCTCCAATGAGCGGAAATCTGGCGAAGTAAGATGCTCATAAGCATCAGCAATGTTCCGCTCCTGTTTAGAGCCCAACTGAGGAGCAAAACACCGGATTAGATTGGCGACCTCGTACGCCGCCCGAGCGATCTGCGCTTCGGCGTCAGCATCCGGGTTCAAATGGCGGCTCAGTGGATTTATAGGCAAGCTCTGCTGGATGAGCCGGATGTGTCGGGCCCCGGTCTGCCCCAGAAACCGGGTACGATTCTGACGCTGCTGAGCGTCGTTCGGATCGTCTTCGAGTTCCCCCTTCATGTCAAAGAATACGAACCGCACCCCAGAGTTAGCCAGTTGCGCCAATAAGTCCAGGGCAAGCTGGCTCTTACCAATACCCGGCTGGCCCGAAATGACCAACAACCCGTTGTTAGTACCGGGGCCGTTGAGGGACCATTCGGGTGCATCTACAAGAACCTTCAGTTTGACTTCTGTTTCAACTATTGGCAGTGTTAAGGGGGCTTTTTTCGGACCCTCTCCAGGTTTCAGGTCCCCCGCTAGTTTTAGCAATTCGGTGACGAATTTTACTTGATCGTTCCCGCAATCCGCCCAGATGTCCTTCAAACGACGGCACCCATACTCGAAATGCAGCCGAAACGCTTGGCGGTAACCCGTTTCATCAAGTTCCTTGCTCATGCGATGGTTAAGGGCGGCGTGAACAACATCATGGAGTTCATCACCAATCACAGTTTCATCATCCAAGTCCTTACCTTGGGAATCTAAAGATTTGAAATCCGGAGGAACCCCCTCACCAAGGGCCAGGAATAGGGCGGAGCGGCCCAACACTGCCTTGTTGCGAGCCCCAACCCGCTGATGAATGTCGGTGATAAACTCTTCCGCTGCAAGACTTGGCTTGAATTTCATAGCTTATGTCCGAAGTAATCGTTGGTCATGCGCACTTCATAGTTAACGCTGTCTTCGCGTCCGTATGGGTGCAGCGTATAAACCCGGGCCAGCTTATCCTGAATTCGCTCAAAGAGCGGCCCGTCTGGATCGATTTCCGAATTTGTGGTCAAGATAATTGTCTGATGCCCTGTCAGATAAAGCTGGTCGAGTACGCTGTCCTTCACCTCCTTGTCGAGGCGACCAAGAGGAGTATCTACCACTAGGGGCGGCTCGATCTTTGCCAATCGGCGCAGAGCTTCATAAAACGCAAGCATTCGAACTTGGCGCTGACCAGCCGAGGTGTTGGTTTCTTCCCATTTGGCACGCTTGCCATCCCGACGCAATAACCAGCAATTCCAATTCTTGTCAAAGTCCATGCCCAGGAATTCCTTTTGTCGTTCGGTGATTCCTACCCAAAGCTCGCCAACATTCTCGGAAATCTTGCGCCTTAATTGGTCTGCCGCACGCGCTAAGATTTCCGTCGCGGCCTCACGGTATCGAGCAGCCTTGGCAATTAATGATTGCCCCTGTTTTGCTTTGTTTGCTAAAGCGCTCTGGTTGGTCTCTTCCCGTTTTAGTTCCTTAAGCTCTTCCTCGAGAGCCTTGAGTTGCTGATTCAAATCATCCCTCTGCTTTTGTAGCTGCTCACACTGCTCCATTAACTTGCCCCGCTGTTGATGCAATTCCAGTCCCACGGCAATCGCAGCAGAATCCTGCCTCAGCCGTCTGACGCGGGTGTCAGCCTCGCGAAGATTAGCGTCCACGGACTCCACCTGGGCGCAAAGCTCACTGATATTGCGGAGCGGCGTGGTGGCGGAAGTCAAGCGGGCTCGAATTTGAGCGCTTCGGTCGTTCCGGTCCGTAACGAAGACAGCATCTGCCATTCCTTCGGGTGGGGGGTGAAAGAGCCGGTGAAGGGCTCGCTCCAAACGGTCGCTGTAGAATGCATAAAAATCATCCGCCAGCCGATATTGATCGGGTGCATCCCCAAAAACATCGTGTTTAACCTGTGGGATTTTGGGTTCAACAGTGGCCTTGCTGCTCTCCCATTCTCGGCGCTTCTCCTCTTGAATCAGATAGTCGTGCAACTGCCCCCGGTAGGGGCCGAGCAAAGCCACGGGCAAGGCTTGCTCCCACGCTGATTCGAGTTGCGCTACTAACTTAGCCTTCGCCTCAGCCAATTCGGTCCGGGAATCTTGCGCCCGCTGTAACTCGGTCGGATCAACCGCGCCCAGGGTCTTAAGCCGTTCTTCCACGTCGGCGAGTTCCACCTGGGCCTCGCGGAGCCCGAGACTAATACTAGTTAGCTCATCTCGGAGAGCAGTCTGTTGTCCCGTCGCCGTGACGATCCTGCCGGAAAGCTCGGCGAGTTTTTTTGCCGCTTCGTGCCCCTCCGCTGAGTTAAAATCACGCGGGATCGTATTTTGAATTAATTGACGAAGGTCGGTCTCAAGTTCGTCATAAGACCACAATCCCAGAATGCGGCTGATGCCCTCGACGATTTCTTGTTCACCTAAGCTGAAGTTCTGGCCGCGCTCAGCATCAAAGAAAAAGAAGCGGGCCAAATGACGAGGCAATAATGCATCTCGCAACCTCTCAAGGTGGTCCTTGTCCTCTATTCGCCCGGAACCGTCAAATCGGTCAGCATAGGAGCGCCAAACAGGTCCCGAGTTTAGGCGGTGGCGAATCTCTCGCGTGATTGTTGCCTTTCTGCTACCGCCGCCCGTTTCATTTTGCTGTGAGATTGTGACTTGGAACCGTGTCGTATCTGCACCCTCGGCTTGGGCGCGACGATTAAGGGAATTATCGAATAGAAAGCGGGTTGCCTCTGACGCGGGCTCGACCTTCTTCAAATCGTGCACGCCTGTTTCGCCCACCACTGCAAGATAAAGCGCCCGCAATAGATGTGTTTTGCCCGCGCCATTCTTGCCACCAATGAGAATCCCGCAGCGGTCACTTAGGGTTTCGAAGTTGAACGTATGCTCGCCGTAAAACGGGCCAAAGTTTTCGAGGGTTAGGGAGTCTATGTAAACCTCAAGCATTACCGGCTCTCTCCGCTTCTTTTTCGCGATTCAAATCATCCTTGAGTATATTGAGCAGGTCACCGGGCAGGCCGAATGCGCGATGTTTTTCACTGTATTCGTCGACTTTAGCAACCATGCGGCGCAGTGTTTCAACATTAATTCCTGTTTCGCGAGCCACCTCCTCTTCCAACTCGCGCAGGCGACTGAGGTCGTTGAGGTTAGCATTCATGATGACACCTCTCTGCTTGTTGACGATGCGCGCCACGCCACGCCCATCGTCGGGGTCGCGGGCGGCCTTCCACATTTGCTGGATCAGGAGGAGTTCTTCGGGACTGATAAGCCGCAGTCCGGTCTCTTCCTGCAACGCGAGCAACTTGGCTAGAAGCTCGCGCCGGGAGGAAATCAGCAAGGGGCCGTTGCCTTCGTTGCCGTTCATGCGGTGGGTGTCGCGTTTGCCGTTGGCGGGATCGCGGTGGAACAGAAGTGTTTCGCGGAATTCGATCAGTTTTTCCATGCGCTCGTCGCCCGAGGCCAACAGTCCTTCGCTGGCTCGGTCGCGCTCAACCACCGTGCAGGTCCAGCAGCCGAACCGGCTATTGCCGCAACTGGGCGTGCTGGTGTCGATTTGGATTGGGCATTCACCGTTGCTGGCGCTGGCGTAGAGCTTGTAGAGGGGGCGATTGTCACCACCCCAGGGGTTGGGGTTCTGAAGCAGGTAGGCCCAAACCTCTTCGGTAGACAGGAACTCGATGGGATTCGACACCCAGACGCGGGGCAAGTCAGGATGCCGCCGCAATCCGTTGCGGGTTGGGCGGGCCGCCATGGTTTGGGCGCGCGTGGAGCTTTCGGCTCGGCGCGCTCCGAGGTGCAGGATGGCCTCGCCCCAATGTCCAACCCGCTGCTTTACCAGGGCATTTACCGGATCGATCTTCATCCGCTGCGTGCACCAGCGGAAGACGCGGTTGGGCGGCGGGTAGCCCCGTCCAATGATGTTGACCCAAAAGGATTCTTCGATCAGCGGCTTCAGCAG
>Ga0187864_10001920_pt1 | contig 18876 bp, 14 predicted proteins | sample June2016WEW_11_4_FD_132985 | JGI IMG/M metagenome (GOLD analysis project Ga0187864, IMG submission 132985) | Peatland microbial communities from SPRUCE experiment site at the Marcell Experimental Forest, Minnesota, USA - June2016WEW_11_40 | ecosystem: Environmental > Terrestrial > Soil >...
GCCTGGCTCTGAACGGCGAAGGTGGCATAGGTCGGAATGCTCTGCGTATCATTCGCCACTGAATACCCGTCGGCGCCATATACTCCGTGCCAGCTCCCCTTCGTCGTCGCGTCGGATCGGACGAAGCTGGCAACCGGACCCGTGTATGCGACGTTGGTCAAAGAAAAGCTCGCCGGCGTCAAGCCTGAGACTGTTGCTGTTACTGCATACGGTCCGCCCGCGACGCCATTGGCCATAAAAGTCGAAGCCGTTGCCAGGCCTTGAGCGTTTGTGGTCGCTGTAGTCGTGCTCAGGCCGCCGGAAAACGTGCCGCTGGGGCCGCTCGTGGGCGCCGCGAACGCTACCGAAATCCCGCTCACGGGATTGCCGTTCGCGTCCGTCACTCGCGCTTGTAGCGCGGTTGCAAATGCCGTGTTCGTATTGGCGCTCTGCGGCGTTCCCGCGCTTGCCGTCACGAACGCCGGAATGCTGGCGATCGTGGTCGTGTCCGTTGCATTCGCCGGCGATGCACCTCCGCCGGACACACTTGCCTGGTTCACTTGCGGCGAAGTCGCATTGTTCGCTACGCTCACCGTCACCGTAATGGCGGAATAGCTCGATCCTCCATTGAGGGGATCGCTTCGAGTGCAACTGGTCGCGAGGCACGCCCACCCCATGCCCGCCATCGACGTCAGTGTCAATCCTGAAGGCACGTTCTCCGTTACAGTCACCGTTCCGTTTGTCGGCGCCGCGCTTGGCGCATTGGATACAGTGACCGTGTAGGTCGCGTTCAGCTGTCCTTGCGAGAAGTTTCCTACGTGCGTTTTCACGATGCTGAGAATCGGTGTGGGCGGGGGCGTCCCTCCCCGAAGAATCGCGCGGACGCGCTGGTTTGCTCGGTCGGCAAAAAAGATGTCACCCGCTGCGTCCAGGCCCATGCCGAGTGGATAAGCCAGCATGGCGCTCGTGGGCGCAATGCCGTCGGCGTTGTAACCGTAAATACCGGTCCCGGCGATCGTGCTGATCACGCCGCTCGAGTTCACCACGCGAATGCGATTGTTGTCTGTGTCGGCGATATAGAGGTTCCCCGCGCTATCCAGCCACTCCGCTTCGGGGTCATCAAGACTGGCACTGATGGCCGGTCCTCCGTCTCCGGAGTAACCCTGGATGCCGTTTCCAGCCACGGTCGCGATGGCGCCGGGTTGAATGGTCACACCGACTATCGTGACGGGGCTCGTGCCCGCATTCACCGCCCGAACGCGGAAGTTCGTCATATCCGCAATGTAGATGTTTCCGGCACTATCCAGCGCGACGGCATGGGGGTTATAGAACTCAGCGCTCGTCGCCGGTCCGCCGTCGCCGCCGTAGCCCAGAACACCGCTGCCCGCTACAGTTCCGATGGTGCCCGGCTGGATCGTCACCCCCGCGATCGTGATCGGGCTCGCACCCACGTTCACTACGCGAATGCGGTTGTTTCCGGTGTCAACGATATAGATGTTCCCTACGCTATCCACATCCACGGCCGTCGGGTAGTAGATCTGGGCAGCGGTGGGGGGCCCTCCATCACCGGTGTAGGTGGTCGCGCCATTGCCCACCACCGTCGCGATGGTGGCCGGCTGGATCGTTACGCCCGCAATCGTAATGGTGCTCGTGCCCGCATTCACCACGCGGATGCGATGGTTGTACATGTCGGCGAGATAGATGTTTCCGGCGCGATCAACGGCAACGCCATGCGCGTAGTTCAGTTCCGCGTTCCTAGCGAGTCCCCCATCACCGTAGTAGCAGCAGACACCGCTTCCGGCCACGGTTGCGATATTGCCCGGCTGGATGGTTACGCCAGCCACGGTGATCGCGCTCGTACCCATGTTCACTACGCGGATGCGATTGTTTCCGGTGTCTGCGATGTAGATGTTCCCTGCGCTATCGAGCGTTGCCCATGTTGGAGAATATAGCTGGGCGCTGCCTGCTGGTCCCCCATCGCCGCCAAAGCCCGCCGTGCCGGTGCCAGCAACTGTCTGGATCACTTGCGCATCTGCGCACAAGGCGAAGGTCAGGCATAGGGCTGCTGCAACCAGAAGGACCGAGAGACCATGGCGCATCAGGTTTCTCCTCAGACGAAAGCCGCGAAAGACTCGACGGGGTATGCGAGCCCGGACGCGCACGAAGTTCGCGTCCAGATACACTGAGTCGGCAGTTTGCGCCGCGGTGCAGTGAACTCGGTCATCGATGTTGGCTACGCCCGCCATGCATGGCTTATCTGCCACTCAGGCGAGCGCGAAGCCGAGCCCGTAGCCGACCCCTCAGCTACCGGCGGAAAGTGTTACGGATTGACCATCGCTCTAGGCTTGGTCGTTTATGTTGCGTTGCGTGTGAATGCTAATCCGACCAGGCATGGTCGGAAAGTATCGATCTTCGGCGAGGAACGAAGATCACATGAAAAAACGGAAAACAAGATGGCGAGTGTACATGAAAGCTTGGGAAATGCAAGGCCGCCGTTACGTGGGTGGTCGACCCGAGGAACGGAAGACGGGAAGCGGCCTTTTCGCTTGCGCCAAGATTCTTTCCAGCTAGCATAGGTTCTTGCTCAAGAGGAAATCCGTGACTCGACTTTTTCGCGAGGCTGCCTTGTTGCCGATTTCCATCGCCGTTCTGATTCTCGCGGTGGCCGCGCCGCTTCGCGCGCAGACGCCGCCCGGTCCCATTCGTCTCGAAGTTGACTCATCACACGCCCCGCAAAAGATCCTGCACGCCCATTTGCAGATGCCAGTGCGACCCGGGCCGCTGGTGCTGTACTACCCGGAATGGATTCCGGGGGAACACATGCCGGACGGCCCCATCATCAACGTGGCGGGCCTGAAATTCGCGGCAGGCGGAAAGACGCTCCCGTGGCGGCGCGACCTCGTCGATATGTTCGCGTTCCATCTAGACATTCCGCAGGGCGCAAGCTCGCTCGACATCGATCTCGATTTTCTGCTGTCAGCGCCTGCATCCGGATATTCGTCGGGAGCTTCTGCGACCGCTTTTCTGAATGTCCTGAGCTGGAATCAAGTGGTGCTCTATCCGCAGGGCTATCCGGTGCGCGAACTGACGTTCGTGCCGAGCCTTCGGCTGCCGTCCGGATGGCAGTTCGCGACGGCCCTTCCCGGCGCAAAGCAAAATGGCGACACCGTCGATTTCTCGCCCGTATCGCTCAACACGTTGGTTGACTCGCCCGTTCTCGCGGGACGCTATTTCCGCGTGGTGCAACTCACGCCCGGCGAGACTCCGTCGCACGAAATCGATATCGCCGCCGATAGCGCTGCGGCACTGGTGATGACGCCGGAAACGGAAATGCATTTCCGCAGACTGGTCGCAGAGACGGGCGCGCTCTTCGGCGTGCGGCATTATCGCGACTACCACTTCCTGCTCACGCTGAGCGACGACGTCGCTCACTTCGGCCTCGAGCACCACGAATCGAGCGACGATCGCGATAACGAGCGCAGCCTCATCGACGAGCAGGCCCGTATCTATTTCGCGGATCTGCTCCCTCACGAATTTGTCCATTCCTGGAACGGCAAGTACCGCCGTCCCGCCGATCTTGCCACCCCGGACTACCACCAGCCGATGAAGGACGACCTGCTGTGGGTCTACGAGGGTCTCACGGAATACCTCGGTGAGGTGTTGACGGCGCGGAGCGGACTTCGCAACATCCAACAGTCGCGCGAAGACCTCGCTCGCGTCGCGACGGAATGGGGCAGCGACCCGGGGCGGGCATGGCGTCCCCTCCAGGACACCGCTGACTCCGCTCCGTTCCTGTACGACGCCGATGCGGATTGGCAGAACTGGCGGCGCGGGGTGGATTTCTACGAAGAAGGCGAGCTTCTTTGGCTCGACGTGGATACGACGCTGCGCCGCCTGACAAACGACCAAAAATCCATGAACGATTTCTGCCGAATCTTTTACGGCGGGCCCGGAGGCGAGCCGGCCCTGAAAACGTATACGTTCGAGGATATCGTTGCGACGCTCAATGGCCTCGCTCCATACGATTGGGCCGGATTCCTGCGCACGCGCCTCGATTCCACGGCGCCCGACACGCCTAGCGAGGCGGTCGAAAACAGCGGGTGGAAGATCGTCTACAACGATCAGCCGAACGAGATCGAAGAGAATAGGGACGCCATCAGGAAACGCGTGACCCTGACTTTCTCGCTCGGGTTGACGCTTTTCGGAGACGGGTCGGTCCTCGACGTGGTTTACGGCGGTCCATCTTACAAAGCCGGCATTGGGCCGGGAATGAAGATCACCGCGGTCAACGGGCAGCAATATTCGTCGGAAATGCTGAAGGACGCGATCGATGCAGCCAAGGCCACGACCGCGCCGATTCGACTGATCGTCGCCAATGGTTCCGAGGTCGAAACGCACTTGGTCGACTATCACGGCGGGCTGCGCTATCCGCATATCGAGCGCGACGCCAGCCGCCCGGATTATCTCAGTGAAATCTTCCATCGGCAGGCGCCGTGAGGCGAGGCGCGTCCGCAAGTGCCTGCATATAAACGACTTCGTGCAATGCCAAGCCTCGTACGTATTTTCCGATATTGACACTCATCTATTCAAAATGAGATCGTTCGCGGCCAAATTTAATTCCCTCGGAGGGCTCCGATGCAGCCATCGAGGCGTCCCTGTCTATTTGCATCGCTCGCGCTGCTGGCTCTTTCGCCGCTCGCTCCGCGAACGCTTGCTGAAACTCTGACCATCACGAGTTCGCCTCCGGGCGCCACCGTCGAAATCGACGGCGTCGTGGTTGGTACAACTCCTTATCGCGTCAAATACCCAGGCGGATATTTTCACAAGACTCACACGATCTTCGGCGAGCGGCTCGAACATTCACTCACTGTCCGAATTTACAAAGACGGCTACACGTCGCAGGAACTCAAGTTAACAGACGGCCCGTTCGAATGGGTCGCGCTTAATGGGCGGGATCACGGAAAATACTGGCTCGTCAAGACCAACCACATCGAAGCTACCCTACAACCGGTTTCGACCGTGTTCACGGGCGTTGTCAAAACAACGATTGCACGTGGCCGCGAAGTAGACCTGCGGCCTGAAATTTCGACTGAGCAAATTGTGGAGAATGCTGGTCCCGCCGTCGTAACACTTCGAAATTCGGACAGCTCGGGAACTTGGTTGGGGACCGGATTCCTGATCAGTGAAACAGGCGTAATTGCCACAAACCGTCATGTAGCCGAGGGCGGGACTTCCATTAGTGTCGAGCTGTCGAACGGGCAAATGCTATTGGGCAAAGTCGTGTATCTCGATTCAACTCGCGACTTCGCTCTAGTCAAGGTCGATACAATAGGCGCCCCATACCTTAGACTTGCCACCTTGGACCAGGTTCACGTGGGGGAGGCGGTAGTCGCAATTGGAAACCCCGTAGGACTGCAGCAAACCGTAACGAAAGGGATCATCAGTGCTGTCAGATCTGGACTGGCCGATCATCCGGGGACTTGGCTGCAAACAGATGCTTCCATCAATCCCGGCAACAGTGGGGGACCTCTACTCGATGCACATGGCGAAGTCGTTGGCATCAACACCATGGGGCTCGTGTCGGACGCAGGCGGCGACGCGATTACTGGGATTGCGTTCGCCTTGAGTTCAGAGGATGTATTGATTGCATTGCACCGATTCTATCCGTCGGAGACACGTGCCGAACCTTCAGACACGGAACCACAACTGGGGCGAGTGAGTTTTGCCTCAGAAGATACCGGCTCCGAAATCTACGTGGATGGGAAGTTTTTCGGACAGGCTCCTGCAACGATTGATCTTCCAGTCGGCTCTCATCACATTGAGGTCAGGGCGCCGGGCAAGAAAATCTGGGAGCGCGACCTCGAAGTTATGAAGGACAGCCAGCTCACACTGCATCCCGTCCTCGAATCATCTCCGTGAAGCTATCAAGAACGCACAGCGCGCAGAATCGAAGTTGACATCTCCGCGGGTAACTCTTGTAATGAGTTTCTTCACACTCATGCACAAGCCCGCTCGATTTCGCTCACGACAAATCCGGGGATGAACGACTCCCGCCAGGCTGGATCGAAGCGCTTTGCGTTTCTGGTGGCTGCCGGGATTTTTCTGAGCCGCGTCTCCGGGCTGATTCGCGATCGCGTTTTCGCGCACTATTTCGGCCTCTCCGACGCGGCGGACGCCTTCAAGGCCGCGCTTCGGATTCCCAATTTCTTGCAGAACTTGTTCGGCGAGGGCGTGCTTTCCGCCTCGTTCATCCCGGTGTATGCCGGCCTGCTCGCACGAAAAGATGAAGAAGAGGCGCGGCGTACCGCGGGCGCCGTGGCGGCAATCCTCGCGTTGACGACCTCCGTGCTGGTGCTGGTCGGCGTCCTCGCCACGCCGTACCTGATCGACGCAATCGCGCCCGGCTTTCACGGTGAGAAGCGCGAACTGACGATCCGCCTGGTGCGCATTCTCTTCCCCGGCGTGGGATTGCTCGTTCTCTCCGCCTGGTGTCTCGGAATTCTGAACAGTCACCGCCGCTTCTTTCTTTCCTACAGCGCGCCAGTCATTTGGAACGCGGCGATGATCGCCACGATGTGGGGATGGGGCGGCCGTTACGCACAATTTCCTTTGGCGATTATCCTTGCGTGGGGTTCCGTCGCCGGCAGCGCGCTTCAGGTCGGAGTACAGCTTCCTGTCGTTCTGCGGCTCCTCGGCGGCCTGCGCCTTTCGCTCGGCCGTCATGCGGAAAACGTGAAGACGGTCATACTTAATTTCTTTCCCGTTTTCGTCAGCCGCGGAGTCGTGCAAATCAGCGCGTACGTGGACGCCCTGCTCGCCAGCCTGCTGCCGACCGGCGCCGTCGCCGCACTGGCCAACGCTCAGACGCTTTATCTTCTGCCCGTCAGCCTCTTCGGGATGTCGGTGTCCGCCGCCGAACTCCCCCAGATGTCCGGAGCCATCGGTGACGAACGGCAAATCGCGGAAACGCTGCGCGGGCGTCTCGATGCCGGTCTTCGTCAGATCGCGTTTTTCGTCGTGCCGTCGATGGCCGCGTTTCTAGTGCTCGGAAACGTGATCGTCGGCGCGATCTACCGCACAGGCCAGTTCACGCAGGGCGACGTCACCTATGTGTGGGGCATACTCGCGGGATCAACGGTCGGTCTGCTCGCTTCCACGCTCGGGCGGCTGTACTCCTCGACGTACTATGCGCTGCGGGACACGCGCACGCCGTTGTATTTTGCAATCGTGCGCGTGGTACTGACGACGATCCTCGGTTACCTCTGCGCTGTACCGCTGCCGCCCGCGATCGGCGTCGCGCCGCGATGGGGCGTCGCCGGGCTGACCATCTCCGCCGGAATTGCTTCGTGGGTCGAGTTCACGCTTTTGAGGCGCACGCTGAACCACAGGATCGGACGCACCGGCCTTCGCCCAGACTATGTCGCGAAGCTCTGGGGTGCGGCTCTCGTGGCCGCGGCGGCAGGCTGGTCGATCCATCACCTCTTCGGCCACCACTCGCCGATTCTGGTCGCTGTTTTGGTTCTCGTGCCTTACGGGGTCATCTACTTTGCGGGCACTTCGATCCTGGGGCTCGCAGAGGCTCGCACGCTTTTCGGGCGGGCAATGGCCCGAATCGGACGCTCCTAATGCGCATTCGCCGCCGTGGCGCACGAGAATCCGGGGGTGCCGGAAACGAACGTAGGAGCGGCTCGCTTCAGTACTTGAAGACGATGCCGGCGGAAATTTTGGGGCTGTATTGATACGCGTTGAAGTAGTGCGTTCCGATCATGTCGCCCGACACGCGTATCGCCCAATGGCTGTGAAGGACGTTGAGGTCGACGCCGGCGCCCAGTTCATAGACGAACGCCGACTGCTTGCCGAGCGCCGTCTGGGGCAGAAGATTCGATATTCCCACGAGGCCGTGTCCCCACACTTCGAGATCCTTGGGAGCCGACCACCGGACCCGCCCACCTCCCATCCCCGCCACGAACTTCGTGGTGTTGGACCCTATCGACGAGCCCCACGTCCCAATGAACTCACCGTCCGCGCCGAACCATCTTCCTCCCGGATAGTAGACGATGCCGAGGTTCAGGCCGTTCATGTCATCGGTGAACTTCGGCACAACATAAAAGCGGAAAAACGTGTAGCCGAAGTACGCCTGCCAGTTGTAAGTCTGGAACACACCTTGGACGCCTGGCGCCTGCTGAGCGGCCGAGTCGCTCGACGCCGCCGAGCTTGAGGTCGGCGCGGCGGCCGCACTGAATGCGCCGCCAAACGGAGCGGTCGCCGGAACAAATGCATAGGTTGTGCCCGTTGCCGGTGCAGTGGATGTCGATTCCGGAGCAGGAGTTGTTACGGGGAGAGGACTTCCCGAATCAGCCTGTGCCCCGGCGGTTGCCGCGAAAAGAAGGATCGACCCGAACACAAACGCAATGCGTTTCATCGCCTATGACCCCCTCAGGCGTCCCACCGCCTTTTCCTACGTCCCTAATTTGAAGGAGAACGGCTCGCCTGTCCACTCAAAATTCGCTGGGAAATCGCGGGAGTCACCTGGAAGCCAATGGCGCCAGTGGTATCAGAGTCTTGATTTTGGAGCTAGCGGACGGACCCGGCGGGCCCGGCCGCACAGCCCACGACCGATAGGAGACTATTTCTTGGTCGGCGCCGGCTTGATTTGCACGAATTGCCACCCGAAACGGCCTTTGATGCACAGAGTGCCTGGGTGATGCTGTGATCGTAGGGTGAAGTGACTTTGAAGAGATGAATTCGCTATTCCGTGCGTACAAAATCTGCGGACCCGCGCCGGAGGTGTATGTTAGAATGCCTTGTTGAACGCGAAATCCGAGCTGTGTTCGGGTCGGATGTATTTGATTCATACGAACTTAGAGGCGTGAAACGCATGAGCAAAGAGCAGGGCTGGGACGCAGATCGAGCCTTATCCCGCATACGGGAATTGGAGCGTCTGCCCGGAGCTCTCCTGCCGATTCTTCACGCCCTGCAAGACGAGTTTGGTTATGTAGACAAGGCCGCTGTTCCGCTCGTCGCCGAAGCGCTCAATCTTTCCCACGCCGAAGTGCACGGCGTGATCAGTTTCTATCACGATTTTCGCCATAGTCCTCCCGGAAAGCACCTTCTAAAGATGTGCCGCGCCGAAGCCTGCCAGTCGATGGGCTGCGAGAGCATGATCCGGCACGTTGAAAATCGGCTCGGAGTTCATCTCGGCGAGACGACCGAAGATGGCACCTTCACGGTGGACGCCGTCTACTGCCTTGGCAACTGCGCGCTCTCTCCGGCGGTCATGCTCGACGGCAAGCTCTACGGTCGAGTGTCGCGCGAAGTCGCCGACTTTCTGATCGATAGCGCCCAGAGGCACGCGTGAGCGTCAAAGTCTACGTTCCGTGCGACGCTGCGGCCGTTTCGGTTGGCGCCGATGCCGTTGCCAAAGCGATCGCGGATCAAATCGCGTCGCGCCGGCTCGGCGCTTCTTTGATTCGCAACGGTTCGCGCGGCATGTTCTGGCTCGAGCCGCTGGTTGAGGTGGAAACGCCGCGCGGGCGCGTCGCATATGGCCCTGTGTCAGTAGATGCCGTGCCGGGTCTTCTTGACGCTGGATTCCTGGAAGGCAAACCCCACAAGTCTTGTCTCGGTCTCACCGAGGAGATTCCATTCTTGAAGCGCCAGGAGCGACTGACGTTCGCGCGTTGCGGGATTACCGATCCTCTGTCGCTTTCGGATTACGTGAGCCACGGCGGCTATCGCGGCCTCGAAAAAGCTCTCAAGCTCACGCCGCAGGCGATTGTGGAAGAAGTCACGAACTCCGGACTCCGCGGTCGCGGCGGCGCGGGATTCCCCACTGGAATCAAGTGGCGCACTGTTCTTAACGCCCCGGCGGACCAAAAATATATCGTTTGCAACGCGGACGAGGGCGACAGCGGCACTTACGCCGATCGCATGATCATGGAAGGCGATCCCTTCGTGCTGATCGAAGGCATGACCATCGCGGGAATCGCCGTCGGAGCCACAAGCGGATACATCTACATTCGCTCTGAGTATCCCCACGCATTCCGCACTCTCCGGCGCGCTATCGCCATCGCCCACGATAAGGGCTATCTCGGCGCGAATGTCGCCGGAAGCGGAAAAAGATTCGATCTCGCCGTGCGCCTCGGTGCCGGAGCGTACATCTGCGGCGAAGAAACGTCGTTGCTTGAAAGCCTCGAAGGCAAGCGCGGCCAGATTCGCTTCAAGCCGCCGGTGCCCGCCATTAGTGGACTGTTCGGCAAGCCGACCGTCGTCAACAACGTGATCTCGCTAGCCACCGTCCCGATCATTCTCGACAAAGGCGGCCAGTACTATCGCGACTTCGGCATGGGCAAATCTCGCGGCACATTGACGATCCAGCTTGCCGGGAACATCAAACACGGCGGCTTGGTTGAGAAAGCATTCGGTCTTACTCTGCGGGAGGCGATCTACGATTTCGGCGGCGGCACGGCCTCTGGGCGCCCGCTGCGAGCCGTGCAAGTGGGTGGGCCCTTGGGCGCTTACTTTCCGGAGTCGCTTCTCGATACGCCGCTCGACTATGAGGCGTTTGCGGAGCGAAAGGGCATGCTCGGGCACGGCGGAATCGTGGTGTTCGACGATACAGTAGATTTGGCCCGACAGGCGCGCTTCGCCATGGAGTTCTGCGCGGTCGAAAGCTGCGGCAAATGCACACCCTGCCGCGTCGGCTCCACGCGCGGCGTCGAGGTGATTGACAGGATTATCGCCAATCAGGATAGGATGCAGAATCTCGAATTGCTTGACGATCTGTGCGAAGTGCTGACGGACGGCTCTCTATGCGCGCTGGGCGGACTTATACCCTTGCCCGTGCAGAGCGCGATTCGCCATTTTCCGGAAGATTTCCATAAGGCGGCGCCTCCCCCGCCGGCAAACGGGTCCAGCAAGGCTCAGGAGACACAATCATGGCGCTGATTCGAGAAATAGACTACGGGACGCCGAAAAAGACTTCCGAGGCGGCCGTGACACTGGAGATCGACGGGAAGCCGGTCACCGTACCGGCTGGCACATCGCTCATGCGCGCGGCGGCCGAGGCGGGCGTCCAGATACCAAAGCTTTGCGCCAGCGATAACCTGGAGCCGTTTGGTTCTTGCCGTCTTTGCCTGGTCGAGATCGAAGGGCGGCGCGGCACGCCCGCCTCCTGCACGACCCCTGCCGAGGCCGGCATGAAGGTGCGAACGAACTCGCCAAAGCTCGCCAAGCTGCGCCGAGGCGTGATGGAGCTCTACGCTTCCGATTTTCCGCCCGATGCGCTCAACGGCTCCGCCGGCGTGAACTCCGAGTTTCAAGAGGTGGCTGTGGCCGTCGGCTTGGGAGAGGTCCGTTATGGCCTCGCGGGTCGAAATCATCTGAGTTCCGAAAAAGACGAGTCGAATCCATATTTCACCTTCGACCCCGCGAAGTGCATTGTCTGCTCGCGTTGCGTGCGCGCGTGCGATGAGGTTCAGGGCACTTTCGCTCTGACCATAGACGGGCGAGGCTTCGCTTCGAAGGTTTCGGCCGGCGACAAGCCTTTCCTCGAATCGGAGTGCGTTTCCTGCGGCGCTTGCGTGCAGGCTTGTCCGACAAACAGCCTTCTGGAAAAGACGGTCATTCAAAGAGGGCAGCCGGATCGCAGCGTAGTCACGACGTGCGCCTACTGCGGCGTCGGCTGTTCCTTTAAGGCCGAGTTGCGGGGCGATGAGGTCGTCCGCATGATGCCCTTCAAGGACGGCAAAGCGAATCACGGCCACTCCTGTGTGAAGGGCCGGTTCGCTTGGGGCTACGCCACGCACAAAGATCGCATTACAAAGCCGATGATCCGCGCCAAGATCACCGACCCGTGGCGCGAAGTGAGCTGGGAAGAAGCCATCGGCCACGCCGCGAGCGAATTCAAGCGCATCCAGGCAAAATACGGGCGCGATTCGATCGGCGGTATCACATCCTCGCGCTGCACGGACGAAGAGACCTATCTGGTCCAAAAGATGGTCCGCGCCGCATTCGGCAACAACAACACCGACACGTGCGCGCGCGTCTGCCATTCCCCCACGGGCTATGGCTTGAAGACGACATTCGGCACCTCAGCTGGAACACAGGATTTCGATTCAGTGGAAGCGGCCGACGTGATCATGATCATCGGCGCGAATCCCACCGACGCGCATCCGGTCTTTGCCTCGCAAATGAAGCGCAGGCTGCGGCAAGGGGCGCGGCTCATCATCGTCGATCCCCGCCGCATCGATCTCGTGAAATCGCCGCACGTCCAGGCGGACTATCACCTGCCTCTGCTGCCCGGCACAAACGTGGCGATGATCAACGCCCTCGCGCACGTGGTGGTAACGGAAGGCCTGGTGGACGAAGCTTATGTGAAGGAGCGCTGTGACGTCGCGGCCTTCGAACAGTGGCGCAAATTCGTGGCGGAAGAGCGCAACTCGCCCGAAGCGACCGAAGCATTCACCGGCGTGCCTGCCGCAGACGTTCGCGGCGCCGCGCGTTTGTACGCAACCGGCGGCAACGGGGCGATCTACTACGGTCTCGGCGTCACCGAGCACAGCCAGGGCTCCACGATGGTGATGGGCATGGCCAATCTCGCCATGGCGACCGGCAACATCGGCAAGAAGGGCGTCGGTATCAGTCCGCTGCGCGGACAGAACAACGTGCAAGGCTCCTGCGACATGGGCTCGTTCCCGCACGAATTCCCCGGATACCGTCACGTCTCCGAAACCGCCGTGCGCGAATCGTTCGAAGGCGCGTGGAAAGTGCATCTCCAGTCCGAGCCTGGGCTGCGCATCCCGAACATGATCGATGCGGCTTTGGACGGTACGTTCAAGGGCATTTATATTCAGGGCGAGGACATCGTTCAGTCCGACCCGAACACGCAGCATATCTCTGCTGGCTTGAGGGCAATGGAATGCGTGGTCGTCCAGGACCTGTTCCTGAATGAGACCGCAAGCTACGCTCACGTGTTTCTGCCCGGATCGTCCTTTCTGGAAAAGGACGGGACCTTCATCAACGCGGAGCGGCGCATCAGCCGCGTGCGGAAAGCCATCGCTCCTCTGGCCGGGAAAGCTGATTGGGAAGTTACAGTAGCGCTTTCCAATGCGCTCGGCTATCCGATGCACTACAACCATCCGTCCGAAATCATGGACGAGATAGCTCGGCTCACTCCGACGTTTGCGGGCGTCACCTACGAGAAGCTCGAGCGCCTGGGCAGCGTGCAGTGGCCCTGCAACGACAAGGCTCCCGAAGGCACTCCCGTGATGCACATCGGCGGGTTCGTCCGCGGCAAGGGCCGGTTCATGATTACCGAATTCGTACCCACCGACGAGCGGACAACCGGGCGCTTCCCGCTGATCCTGACCACCGGCCGTATCCTCTCGCAATACAACGTCGGCGCTCAGACCCGCCGGACGGCCAACAACGTTTGGCACGACATGGACGTGCTCGAGATTCATCCGTCCGACGCCGAGAACCGCGGTATCAAGGACGGCGACCTGGTTTCGCTCGCGAGCCGCGAGGGGGAAATTACCCTGCCGGCCCGCCTCTCGGGGCGCATGCAACCGGGCGTCGTCTATACCACATTCCACCATGCAATGACCGGCGCGAATGTCGTCACCACCGAGTTCTCGGACTGGGCTACGAACTGTCCCGAATACAAGGTGACGGCGGTGCAGGTCCAGCTCGCGAGACACATATCCGAGTGGCAAGAGCACTATCGCCAAACGCGCCGCTTGACCACGCGGATCGAGAAAGAATCAACCGCAAACGACTGAGCCATGGAATCCGAAAACATGGTTCACATGGCGAACCAGATCGCCCTGTTCTTCGCCAGCTATCCCAAAGACGAAGCCGTGGCCGGCATCACGGACCATTTCCAGAAGTTCTGGGAACCGCGCATGCGGAAACAGATCATCGAATACGTGGCGCACGGCGGGGGTGGTCTGCACGAACTCGCCCTCGAAGCCGTGAAACACCTCCAATAAAAGAACCAGTCCGAGCCGGTGCGCGAAAGCGCGCGCCTAACTGCTGTTCCCCCCTCCGAGTAACCGCGATTGCTGTTTGCAAAATCCCACGATCCGCGCCTCCGACCAGAACCGCTCGTCTCCGTCCTCTTGCGAGACAAACGCGCAGTGCCCGCCGTATCGCGGTGCCAGAAGCGCGATTTGGGGATTTTCGCGCATCGCCCGATTGGCGAAGGTTGAGAATGGCACGAACGGATCATCCTGCGCCGTCAAGATCAGCGTGGGCCTCGTGATTGCGCCAAGGACGTGCATGGCGCTCGACCGCGCGTAGTAGTCATCCGCACTCGCGAAGCCGCAGAAAGGCGCGGTGATCGCGTCGTCGAAATCGCGCACCGTCCGAATTCCGTTCAGCCCCTGCATCCACCCATTCGCCGAGTAGATTTTAGGGAACAGCCGCGCCTTATGGCGCATTCGGCTCTTTAATCGCCTGACGAAGTGCCGGTTGTAGATGAAATTCCGGGGTTCGCCGAGCGCGTCGGCGCAAGCCGCCAGATCGAAGCATGGCGCGACGGCCGCGAAGCCTCGAACCTGCTGCGGCGTGGAATTCCCGAATTCGCCGACCATCTTTAGGACGAGATTCCCGCCCATCGAAAAGCCCGCGGCGAAAATCTCCGGCAGCCCGTCGCGCTCGATGAGTTCGAGGACAACCGCGCGGAAATCGGCGCTGCGGCCCGAATGGTACAGCGTCGGAGTAAGGTTTTCCGTGCCTCCGCAATTCCGCTGGTTCATCCGCACGACGTTGAAGCCCGCGACCCAAGCCTTTTCCGCAGTGCCGAACATGTACGCGGATTCGCTCGACCCCTCCAGACCGTGCAACAGCACAAGCGTTGGATGCTGGCGCGGATCGTCCTGCCAGTGGCAGTCGCCGCGCAGCTGCGTTCCCGGCTCTGCTTCAAATAGTCTCGGAACACTCGGAGGTAACTGCGAAAACCGCCGCCGCCAAAACGCCCCGGCGATGGTCATCACATGCGCATTGCGAAGCGCTCGGTGCGGAATGAACTCTTTCACTGAACTCTATGGTAGGCACTCCGTTGACTTCACGCAACCTCGGCTCTGGCACGGGCTAGGACGTTCCGGATGTTATTGATAAATGGGGCGTTCTGGGAATCTTTACTCAGCGATCGCCTTCCGGGCAAAGAAATTCATCATCACGACATCGTCCATTTCGCCCTCGCCGAAGTCGAGCGCGAGATGAACGATGGAAAAGAAGGCGAGGTCCTCAGCCGGATCGAGGACCACCTGCTCGAAATCGAAAATCGCCGGCAGACCCCGTAAGGGATTACCTACAAATCGTTGATTGCCTTATCGGGCACGCCAGATATTGCCGTCGGCGATATTCTTCCTTCTGCGTTAGAATCCACGCTGAGCGCTCGCCGGCGCAGTCATGCAATCTCTCTGTGAGCGGAATCTTGCCTAAGGAGACCGACATGAATTCGACCATTCGTCGCAGCGTTCTGTTTTCTCTTTTCTGCGCCGCCGCATTGGCCTTGGCTGCCCGGTTCCGCTCCGCGCGCAGCAGCAGCCTCTGCCGGACGGTTACGTCAGGCCCGGACCCGTCACTGCGCGGGGATTGGCGCCAAAAATGAAGGGACGCGAGCTCCCGGCGGCCGCCTCGCGGACGTTCGAAGTGACTTTCGGCCAGGGTGATGAAGTGATGTCCGGCTTGACCGAGTTTGCCGAAAAGAACCACATCACGTCCGGTTACGTCAGCGGGATCGGCGGCCTCGCGACCGCCACGCTCGGCTGGGGCGATCCGGAGAAGGGTGGCGTCAAACCGATCGCCGTTGATCGAAAAAGCGAACTGGCGTCATTCCTCGGCAACATTTCGACTCAAAACGGAAAAATCTACGTCCACGCCCACGCCATCGTCAGCTTTTCCGACGGGAGCACGCAGGGCGGCCACCTGATCGACGCGCACGCGTATCCCTTCGTCGAGATCTTCGTCGTCACAACGGATTCTCCGGCCACCGCACAGAAGCCGGGCCAGTAGATGATTTGGATCTGGACATTTGGGAGAACGATGTGCCTCTTACCCGTCACTGGAATCGGGCCCTTTCGGCGCCCCGCCGCACCTTGCTTTCATCTGCCGATGCGCCTAAAATACGAAATCGATTCATGAAGCTGGTTCTCGACAAGGGAAACTTTTTCAAGCCCGGCGCGCCGCGCTGGGCTTTCGCGTTTATGGGGAGAAAAGCCCATGGCTAGAGAAGCCCTCTTTGTGACTACCAAGGAAGAGATCGCGGGAGAGCGGATGGTTGACCGCGCGATTCCCGAGGGGCTGACGTTTGACGACGTGCTCCTGGTGCCTGGCAAGTCCTCGGTGTTGCCGGCGCAAGCGGACACACGCACGTTTCTTTCGCGCAGGATTGCGATCAACATTCCGATCGTCGCCGCCGCGATGGATACCGTCACGGACGCGCGCCTCGCCATCGCCATCGCGCGCCAGGGCGGCATCGGGTTCGTTCACCGCAACATGACCATCGACCGCCAAGCCGAGGAAGTGGACCGCGTGAAGCGCTCGGAAAGCGGGATGATCGTCGATCCGGTCACGATTGCGCCCGAACTCACCGTCCGCCAGGCGCTCGACATCATGAACAAGTACAAAGTCTCGGGCCTTCCCGTCACGCGCGGCCAGCGACTCGTCGGCATCCTGACGAACCGCGATCTCCGCTTCGAGCGCAACCTCGACCAGCCGGTCACCAACATCATGACGAAGGACAATCTCATCACCGTGCCCGTCGGCACCACTCTCGAAGAAGCCGAGCGCATCTTGCAGCGGCATCGCATCGAGAAGCTGCTGGTCGTCGATAAGGATTTCAACCTCAAGGGCCTCATCACGGTCAAAGACATCCAGAAGAAAATGGAGTTCCCGAACGCGGCGAAGGACGAACAGGGCCGGCTGCGCGTCGGAGCGGCGATCGGCGCGACAGGCGATTTTCTGGAGCGCGCCGAAGAAATGGCGCGCGAGAAGGTGGACGTCATCGCCATCGATACGGCTCATGGCCATACCACGCGCGTGATGGACGCGATCAAGGCGGTGAAGCATCGTCTGCCGGAGATGCAGTTGGTCGCCGGAAACGTGGCGACGGCGGAAGCCACGCGCGATCTGATCGCGCTCGGCATCGACGGGCTCAAGGTCGGGATCGGCCCGGGCTCGATCTGCACCACCCGCGTCGTCACCGGAGCGGGCGTGCCGCAGATCACGGCCATCGCCGAGGCTTCGCGCGCCGCGCAGGGCAGCGGCGTGCCGATCATCGCCGACGGCGGGATCAAGTTCTCCGGCGACATCACGAAGGCCATCGCCGCGGGGGCATCGGCGGTGATGATCGGAAGTCTCTTCGCCGGCACCGAGGAATCGCCCGGCGAAACGATTCTCTATCAAGGCCGCACGTTCAAGTCGTACCGCGGAATGGGGTCAATCGGCGCGATGGAAGCCGGCTCGGCCGACCGCTACGCGCAGGAAGGCGCCGAGCGCGGCAAATCCGTACCGGAGGGAATCGAAGGCCAGGTTCCCTACAAAGGACCTCTTGCGGGTCTCGTCGAGCAACTCGTCGGCGGCCTGCGCAGCGGGATGGGCTATTGCGGCGTTGCAAATTTGAAGGAATTGCAGGAACGGAGCAAGTTCATCCGCATCTCGTCCGCGGGGCTTCGCGAAAGCCACGTCCACGACGTGATCATCACCCGCGAAGCGCCGAATTACCGGTTGGAATAGGGTGCGCTGGCTCGCGCGATGGTGGCCGGCGCTGGCCTGGGCCGTGGTCATCTCGCTTTTCTCCACGGGCACGTTCACTTCCGAAAACACAAGCCGGATCATCATTCCCCTGCTGCACTGGCTTTTCCCCGCTGCTCCTGAAGCAACGCTCCGCTTCATGCACCACATCATCCGCAAATGCGGGCATTTCACCGAGTACTTCGTCTTGAGCTTGCTGATCCTGCAGGGAATTCGCGCCGGGCGTCACGGAACGCGGCTCGCGTGGGCCGCGGTCGCCATTCTGCTGGTCGCCGGGTACGCCGCGCTCGATGAATTCCACCAATCCTTCGTGCCCGGGCGGACGCCAGCCGTTTCCGACGTGCTGCTGGACACCAGCGGAGGAATCACCGCACAGGCGGTCGCGGCGCTCGCTGCCCTCTGGTTTCACGTTCGCGGCGAGCGGGAAGAGAAAGCGGACAAAACCAGCTGAAAAAACAAAAGCCCGCCCTGCGAGCGCAGGGCGGGCCGATCGAACGGTTCAAGAATCCGCGCTAGGTCTTGGCGGCTGCTTCCTTTTCTTCCGGGGCCTCTTCCGCAGCGGCCTTCTTCGACTTCTTTTCCTTTTTCTTCAGCTCCGAGCCGATGAACTCAATGATCGCCAACTCGGCGCCGTCGCCGATGCGCCAGCCAGTGCGAATGATCCGCGTGTAACCTCCGGGGCGTTCCGCGAAGCGCGGCGCGAGATCGGCAAACAGCTTCTTCGTCGCTTCCGGAGTCATCAGAAATGCAGCGGCCTGACGCCGCGCATGCAGCGAATCGCGCTTGCCGAGCGTGATCATGCGTTCGGCAAGCGGGCGAGTTGCCTTCGCGCGAAGAAGCGTGGTCTGGATGCGCTCCTTCTCGATAAGGTTCGTCACCAGATTGCGGAGCGTGGCGCGGCGGTGCGCCGGTTGGCGACCGAGTTTGTAGCCTGACTTGAGGTGTCTCATGTTTCCTTCCGCGGCCTAAAGAGCCGAAGCGTCCCCTTCCGACGGCGGAGGCGCGGTCTGGCTGGGTAGCGGCGGCCAGATGACGCGGCCGTGCTCGTCGAACTTCATCCCGAGGCTCAGGCCCATCTTGTGCAGGATGTCCTTGATCTCGTTGAGCGACTTGCGCCCGAAATTCTTGGTCTTCAGC
>Ga0187864_10001922_pt1 | contig 18870 bp, 16 predicted proteins | sample June2016WEW_11_4_FD_132985 | JGI IMG/M metagenome (GOLD analysis project Ga0187864, IMG submission 132985) | Peatland microbial communities from SPRUCE experiment site at the Marcell Experimental Forest, Minnesota, USA - June2016WEW_11_40 | ecosystem: Environmental > Terrestrial > Soil >...
CCGGACAACAACACCCAACGGCGGTTCAGCCCCTTAACGTTGCCGACGAGACGCGAAAACCGGCGTCCGTTCACTATTCGTCCAAGAAGCCGTACAAAAAGTAACAGACCTTGCGCTGACCTCACGTATTGAAGCGCCTCGGCGTGGGCGGCGCGCCGCCCGCTCAAACGGAAAAAACGCCAGAGTCCGAAAACCCCGCGAATTATCGGCCCGGCGCGCTGGCGATTGTCCACGCGGCGCCCGCGTCGGCGCGGCTTCTTTCCGAAGTGCCGGTCGATAGCGTCGGCGGCTTCACCTACTCCGGCGGCCCGATCGCGTTGCATGATCTGAATTCGCGCGGGGTGAACTTCTCCGGCCTCGCCGGAATCGAGCTGCAAGGCTGGCTGAAGGTCAAACAGGCCGGCCGCATGCAGTTCGTCGCCGATCTACACGGCACGCTCGCGCCCAACATGTTCGTTCCGCCCGAATGCCTGCTGCAAATCTGGCTGGAGGATCGCCTCGTCGGCCCCGAACGGACGACCCTCGCGCCGGACAAAAACCGCGACGCCAAGGCGTCGATGCTGATCGGCGCCGAAGTCGAGCCCGGCCTGTATAAGTTTCGGCTTTGGACGGCCTGCTCTGCCGCGCAAACTCCAAACGCTGCGCGCGTGACCCTCGATCTATTGATCAAGCCGCCCGGCGATTTGAACTTGCGCGGCGTGAAGAGCGACGAGCTGCTCCATCGGCCGGGGTGAACTCGCCGCATCGCCGCCTTAAGGTTTTTGCTTGCGATCTGAACCGATCGAAGCATTCACCGCGCGGCCAAATTTCGGCCTATCGATCATCTCACTTCTGTGATTTTTACCCCGCCCATAAACCTCATTTATTTGCATTTCCAATAGGTGTTTTGAGCTTTGCCCCCTCCCCAGCCAAAATCTAAAAACATCGCCTCGTTTCGCGCCTTATGCAGGATTTGTCCCTAAATCCCTGCCAACCCAAACCTTTCCACTCCCCGAGTCTGGGAAGTTGAGGCGTGACCTTGCCTTTTCTTTATCGGTGAGCCTCTTGCGGCGCGGTAGCGCCGCCTAGGGTGGGTTGCGCGGGCAGCGCGAAGCGCCGGGGGCGCATGTACAGGAAAGACTTTGCCGCCGTTAGGCGGCTCCGCTTAAAGTTATCGCCGTAGGCGATTCCGTTCAGTACGCTGCTCGTTAGAGCGAACTATGCGGTATTGGCGCTTAGTGTTCTATGTTCTTTTGGTGTTCTAGTGTTCTAGGCCGATTTAGTGGCGTGAAAACAGCTGGTTACGAGGCGAAAGCATAGTTATTGGGGGAGAAAACATAGTTCTTGGGGGCGGAATCCATAGCTTTCGGGGGCGAAAAGCTAGTTCTTGGGGGAATTATCCACAGGCGGGCGGTTGAGAGAGCCTTGGATGGGCATGATGGGTTGCCGGTTTCCTCCTCCCCTTCGGAAATGGCTGAAATCCTGATGCTTCAACGCATAGTTTTTGGGGGAGCCCTCTTAAGGTATTGAATAATCGATAGTTTGAAGAGGACAACGCATAGTTTTTGGGGGAAGCCATAAAACTAGTTGAAATTTCGGTATAACTAGGCATAGTTCCGCGAAGGTTGGAAACTATGGAATCGGCTCAGTCCGCTCAAAAATTTCAGCGCACGCTCGACGCCAAACCGAATGACGTTTCGATCGTCAAGCCCGGCGAGTTGGTCGATATTGTCGAAATGACGCCGCTCACTCTCACCGATCGGCGCATCTACAATCTGCTGCTTGCGAATGCGTGGGAGAAGATCGCCGAACCGGTCCAGCATTCGATCCCGAAACGGGAGCTGCAAAACACGCTGCACAAAGGGACGGATCGGCTTGAGGATTCCATTCGCAGGCTCATGTCGGCGATTGTCCAGCTTCGCGTTCAGGATGGCAAGGAGTGGGTGACGAAGCGCGTTCAATTGCTGGGCGGCAACGTGGTTCCTGACGCGGATGACGGCTTCATCCGATACGATTTTCAGCCGCTCATGCGCGAGATTGTGGCCGAAAGCCGCGTGTTTGCGCGGCTGCACAAGCAAATCATGTTTGCGCTGTCGAGCAAATACTCCCTTGCGCTCTATGAGATGATTCAGAAGCGCGGAAACATGACGCGCACCTATGAGGAAATGACCATCGACGAATTTCGCAGTTTCCTCGGCGTGCCTGCCGGGAAGCTCAATACGTGGATCAATTTCAAAAATTTCGCGATCCGCCCGGCCGTCTCGGAAGTGAGCGACCTCTCCGACTTCAAGGTGACGGTCGATCCGGTCAAGGGTAAGGGCAAGCAGTTCACCGGCGTGCGGCTCTCGTGGGAGCGCAAGGCGCTGCCAGAGTTGCGCTCTGTCGAGCGGGAATTGAACGCCAGCAAGGTGGGCCGCAAAGCCCGCCTCGCCGGGAAAGTCGAGGCGATGGAATTCGGGCTGCCCCCTGCCCCTCCGGCTGCGGTTCCGTCCGCCCTCATGCTGCGGCCGGATACTTTCGACAAGGTGCGCAAGCTGTGCCCGGGTTACGATGTCTATGCGCTGGAAAACGAATGGCGGACATGGGCGGCGAAAAAGCCCGCGCCGGGCAATGCCGACGGCGCTTTCATTGCCTTCTGCAAGAGTTACGCGAAGCGTCACCCGCTCTGAATTCACAAACTAATGATTTTAGAAATTCATGAATTTATGAATTCATGATTTCTTTCGGCCGCGCTTTCCGGCGATATCTTCGTCGCTCACTTCGATGCCGATCGCGCGGAGCGCCTCAAGCGTCAGGGCGCGGAGCGGTTTACGGGTTTCGGCGTGCATACGGTCAAGCTGGATGCGGACGTGCCGGGGAACGAGCACTTGCAGGGGGACTTCCGGCTCCTCGGCTGCGGCGAGCGGCGCGGCGGGAGCGGTGGCAGGGGTTTGCGGCTGTTCGGGGGCATAGGGGACCGGCGCGGGCCGGCCCGGCGGCTGGCCGGACACGGTTGCCGAGGGAACGCGGCCGAGGAGTGCGCCAAGCTGTTTGCTGTGTTTGCCGCTCATGCCCGTGCGACCTTTTTGTGGGTTCCTAATTCATGAATTTCTAAATTCATGATTTCCTGTGCAATGGCCGCAATGTCGCGCGCGGCGGGGCCGTCCGGCGCAACGATGCTGGGGCTTAAGCCCTCGATCCCCGCTTCGGGGTAGGCCACGCGGTTCGCCATTTCGGCTTTAAGCAGCGGATAGCCCGCTTCGGTGAGCTGGGTGCGGGCATGCCGGGCGATGACGGTCGCGCTCATGGTCATGGTGAGCACCATGACGCAGCGAACAGGCCGCCCGACGCGCTCCGGCGTGTCATTGATTTCCTTTATCAGCCCAAAAGCCGCGACGGCCGCCTCGATGTCTTCGACAGCGGGTTTGACCGGGATAATGGCCAGATCGGTCGCGACCAGAGCGGTAATCGCCGTGCGGTTTCGGAAACCGGCCGTGTCCACGATGACCGGGGCGTGCCGGCGGCGAAGCTCCTCGATGACCTCGGCGACGCGCTCCTCGGGTTCGGCGACGATGGGAACGCCGCTCATGGGGCCTTCCGGGTTATAGCGCGCCGCAAGGGTCTGCTGCGGGTCGGCGTCCACAAGGGCGGGCTTATGGCCGGTGAGCGACCAATGGGCGGCGAGACTGCGGGCGAGGGTGGATTTGCCCGTGCCTCCCTTGGGCGTGATGAGGGTGATGACGCCGAACATCGCGAGCCTTTCCTGATTTCATGAATTTCTGAATTTATAATTTCAACAATTCATGAATTTCTAAATACATGATTCTCCCAGGGGCAGCAAGAGTTTTATAAATTCATGATTTTCTAAATTCATGAATTTATGGCTTCGTTTCGCCTTTCGGGCGCTCCCGTGCCTCTCTGCTGACAAACGCATCTTCCCAAGCGCTTGGGTTTATGCTACTTTTCAAAATGCCAACAGCTTTACGAATCGATGGTCTCCGGGTCGTGATTTATCCAAACGACCATCGCCCCCCACACGTCCATGTCCTTGGGGCAGGGACCGAAGCTGTGTTTATTCTCAACTGCCCTGCTGGGCCGCCGACATTGCGCGGGAGCTTTGGCTTCACCACTGCCGAACTGAACCGCATTGCCTCGGCCCTTGCCGCAAATCTAACCGCACTGTGTACCGAATGGGAGCGCGTCCATGCCGATAAATGATAGCGACCGCCTCGCCGCCGAAACAAAGTTGCAAACCCAATTGAAGGGCGTGCCGAAGGCTATCCACGCCCGCTATGACCGCCGGGTGTCGCGGGTGATCGTTGGCCTGGATAACGGTTTGGAGCTGGCCTTTCCGCCGCGCTTGGCACAAGGATTAGAGCACGCCACGCCAGCCGATCTTGCCATCATCGAGATCAGCCCCTTGGGGGACGGCCTGCACTGGCCCGCGATCGACGCGGATTTGTATGTGCCAGGGCTGCTACAGGGCGTGTTCGGATCCAAGAGTTGGATGGCTCGCCATCTAGGCGCCGCTGGGGGTAGGGCGCGCTCGGGCGCCAAAGTCGCCGCCGCGCGTGAGAACGGTCGCAAGGGCGGGCGACCGCGCAAGCTAGCGAGCGCGTAGCGGCCTTCCAATTTCTCCAGCCCCGTGTGACTGATGGCGGCGCGTCGAGCCGGCTCACAACAACTCGCGTTGCCCGCCGTGTCGCGTGTCGTGTCGGATTCGGAGAAGCGGTGTTTATGGAACGCGAGGCGAGCGCATTACCCCAATTCTCCCTGAGAGAATGACGCGTCAGTGATTGAACCCGCAACGCGGAAACCGCTCGCGGGCAGAAAGGCGGCTCTGCCGTATCAATCAATCACAGCAATAAGCGTATCTAAGGCGTCCTCACATGCCGTAACCTGACTGGAGTTAACCTTCACATTTGTGCCGTGAACCGGATAATAACCCTGAGACATTGTCGATAATGGGCGACCAAGATGAGAAGCCACAACACCAGCCGTATTGAAATCACGAAGGGCTACAGAGTAATCTTCGCGAAAGGCTTTTATCGTTTTTGCCACTTTGTTTCTTTGTGTAAAAAATGAAGGATGACTATTGTACGCAGCAAACAAAGTATCCGCCGTAGCATCTGAGAGTGACGAAAAGGCGGCAGCAGCCCCCAAAAATTGGGTCAGTCGATTTCCCACCACGATATGTATAGATGGAACATTAATTGAATGACTTTGCGCCTTAGCCGCGTATGTCCAAGCTCCATAAATTGGGTGAGGCGGCGTTTGCCCGTGCAAAAGAATAAACATGGCATTTGTTGCAACACGCGACGAATCGTCAGCGTTAACAGGTGTAATAAGGCGTTCAGCAGCAGAGATAGCTAGTTCAGTGTAAATAGAAAAACTAGGATTTGTGTCAATAAAAACCATCCAATCTGAACTTTGGATGCGCCGAGCTGTGTTCTCTATGAATTCTTTGAATACGAGGTGCACCCATTTCCATGGCTGACTTGTTGGCGTTAATGGCGGAGCGGACGCTGCCCCTGAGATTGCGGGAGACATAGGCTCAAGATTTCCGTCCCCGCACATTAGATAAAGATTTTTTGGCATGTAATTGTTGTATTCATACGCCTGAACAAGATAATCTTGTGGTGCCGGCAAGGCGGCCCCAGCGCCGTTGGATATAACAGTGCTTAAATACCCGACTACTGTTTTCGGCGTAGCCTGTGTGCACAGGTCTAAAACATGATTTTCCCCGGTTGCTCCGCCTCCCAACAACATCATGCTTGAATTTGACTGCGGACATAGATCAATCACGAGAACGTTTTTGTCTGGATTCTTTTCAGCGTAGCGCGATGCCAAATGAAACGTGATCGTGCTTTTGCCAACTCCGCCTTTATTATTCCAAATTGCATAGCTCCGAATGACGCTCATTGTGTCCTCTTTTGTGATCGTTCCAAGCCACACTAATAACACAATACTACCTGTGTTGCACGGAATAGCCGCTATGGTCTGCAACTCTTGTTGCGCAAACTATTGACTAGGCAGCGGCGGCAAGCGATGCACGCAGTCGCAGAACCTTAACCCGGACAGCGCCCTGCAGCATGGACATGGCGATGGATATTTCCTTGTAATCGGAACCGATTGCGACGGCCGTCAGGAGGTCCCAATTTCGATCCCCGACCTTGCGCCGGATTGCCGCAAGCTCACGACGGGCACTCAAAGCACCTTCGGGATGGGCGGTCGCTATATCTTCAAGCAACGGCTCGCGGCGGCTGCCGCGATGGCGTTCCCGCCTTCTAGCGGTGGCGATGACTTGATTGACCTCGTCCTCGGTCAGCGGAACGCCAGAAGCCGAGTCGAGAATATGATCCATGCCGGCCTCGGTGCCCCAGCTACGGTCACCAACCCGATGTTCACGACGGAGATTATTTTGGAGACGGGCGTACATGCCCCATGGATGCGGAAGGTCCGCCATAATTGTCTGCCCTTGTTCTATGCAGGCCGCTGTTGGCCTACAGGGATGACAACCGGCGCGTCCGCCTCAGACTATTTCCGGTAAACCCCTGACCAAGACGCTGTGCTGGTCAGAAGTGATCCGGGCCTGCTTAGGAAGCGCCGTTCGCCGAAGTAATATACCTGATTTTCAGTCAACAGAAAAGGGGAGGGGCGGCACCGCGAATCGCGGCACCGCACAACACATTCAGTCGGTCATCTGAACCCGGTACGAGTCCGACCATTCCTTTCGGAACCCATCAAGCAATTTGCGGGCGTCCTCATTGTTGTAGGACAACACGCTTTGCGTCCGGGCGAGCGATAGCAGCAACAGATCCAGCGCAACGACGAGTCCGTCAGCGCCCTCAGCAGCCGCCGGAACCTCTCCTGCTTCTCCCGTCTCTTCGACCACGGACGCAACGCTCGCCTTTTTTAGCGGCTCATAGAGCTTGCTGAAAAACGGATGAGCGGTGTTGATCGTCATGACCACGCGGCCAAAGCGATTTTCGACGTGATAGAATGGCCAGTACTCATCATACTTGAAAGTGATGAGGTATTTCGACGCTTTCACCCTCTCGAAAGCCTGTTCGTCTGTTTCCGCCTCTCGTTTCAGTGTGAGGGCAAGGCCACGCAGATTATCGTCCCGCTGCTTTTCCTCCTCCGGTGACAAGGATTCCACATTGAGCGGTTTCATTTGAAAACCGTCGGTATCGCTGGCTCTGCCCTCGGCCTCGCTGCGGCCAGCCTCCAGTTTTGCTGCCGCCTGCTTGCTCTGGAAGCGCTTGATTTCTTCCGCGATCGCGGACACGTCGTCGCGAATTTTCGCGTTTATCGCTTCGACGACATACCCCTTCAACCGAACGCCCTGCTTGTTGGCGGCGACGCCGAATGCCTCGTCGAGGATGCCTGGAAAGTCGATTTGAACCCGATACCAGTTCGCCACGCTGTGTTTGGGCACGATCTCGCGCATCGAGCCTGCATAGACTTCCCGATCATTCCTGAGAATCGAAACGGTCAAGCCGTCGAAAACGCGCAAATCGTTTTTCTGGACTTTCCGAGGCAGGCCAAGCCAAGACTCGAATGGCAGAGCGTACAATTTTACCGTCACCTTCGCTTTTTCGCTCGATGACTCCGACACCGCAACATCGACTTCCTTGGTATCGACAAGGCGACTTTGCGTCACGGGAAGGTCGCGAATTCGCGTGTGGCGAGCATTCGGCATCCAATAGGTCGGGTCGAATATCTCGACTTTCCGATTGTTAACGTACAGCGCCACGCCTCCTGCGAGCAGACGACGGTAGACTCGGCCCATCTCCTTGACCGCATGATCCACAAGGGTCTGTGCTTTCGCGTAGCTGAGCCGATCGCAATTCGGAAGGAATACTATCGTCCCGGATGCGCCGAGGACTTCGTTCAGGTCGTCGTCACGCGTTGCAAGGAATTCCTGCTCGTTCTTGTCGGGGAACACCATCGTTTCCGTAAAGAAGTCGGCGACCTCGGTCGGCAACTCCGCTGAAAAGGTGGGGTCTGGCAATTCGACCGAGTTCGCTCGGTCTTTCCCGATGTCCTCGACATCAAGCGTCATTTTGTAAAATGCGCCTTTCTCCTGCCATGAATAGAGTTCCATCACGGGGCTCATGCTGAGAGCCGCCGTCTTCATCCCCATGCCAAAGCGACCGATCCCTTCGCGATTGCCATATCGCATCGAGCCGCCGAACGAGGTTGCCATCTTGAGGACATTTGGCAACATGCCTCGGCCATTGTCGTAAACGGCCGCGTCGATTTCGTAGTTGCCCTTCGATCCCCGCTGACGGAAGTAAATGCGGATTTCCTTCGCGCCGGCTTCGATGGCGTTGTCCACATGCTCGCAAAGGGCTGACGTGGTATTGTTGTAACCCACGTCCCGTAGGGACGCGATCAGGGTCTGAGCGAAGAACAGCGGAACAGTCGCGTTCTCCTTTAGAATCCGGTTCATGACGGTCTTGCCCCCTCGGGGGGCATCCGCTGCCCAGTTCGGCGTAGCCGCCTCGGTCTGGTCGCGATTGGTATCAGGGGTATTCAACATGGTGCTCTCTCCGTGTTTTGTGGTGTCGGCTGTTCGACACCGGCGAGGCCAACGTTGGCTCTCAATCCCTTAGGAGATTTGACCCAGCGGTTTGTTACACGCGAAACGATCTTTTTTATCGCCGCCCGGCTCACGACCTCTGAATGGGCGTTGGTTTAGACTCTCAGGCTGTCGCGCCGTCCCCGACAATCCGCGTTGTGCGGACGGTCTCCGCGCCACGATGTTCAACCTCAAAGGTGACCTGATTAATCTCGGCGGGACGGCCGCCAAAGCACTCGTGGAAGGCTCTCAAAATCTGCACGCCATCAATCGTCCGGGCCTGACGATCCGGATTATTGCGCGGGCTCGGGATTGTCGCCGAAAACACATAAACGCATGGCGGCGGCCTCGGACGCCTTGGACGCGGCGGTGAAAATCGCCTTCTTGTCGGCCTTCAGAGCCACGTTGATCCGGCGGCGGGACCGGTCAACTTGTCCCACATGAGAGGCCGTCTGCGGGTCGCCTTGATGGGGGAAGCGCTCAAGAGAAGGCTGCGGAGATAATCACGCGCATCATGCGCGCAATGATCAGCGCTCGGCGCGGATAATCCGCGCCGGAGTTTTTCAGAAATGCGCACGCAAGCGTGCTTGCCTGATTTATTACCATTGCTCACGTATTTAGCCATATTTATGCCGTATTTATGGTTATACGACTTTTCCGACATGGATGGTTGCCCGAATGCCGCTGAATCTTTCAAATGCTCAAGCTCTCGGGCGAACGTATGCGGCCGCTCGAATGATGGCGGGCCTTGACCAAGCGGCACTCGCCATAGCCGCCGGTCTTTCACCGGGCTCCATCTCGAACGTTGAGCGGGGCCGGGATTCTAAACCGGACACGCTCAAAGCTATCCGCCGCGCTCTCGCGAGAGAGGGCGTTCTGGTTGCTTTCAGCAAGAACAACGGGCTCGCGTCCGTCGCGATTTCGTTTGCTGCCGATGAAGGGGAGGAAGACTAATGAGGCGATATTTCGGTGAATTCAACCGGGTCATTGGAGACAACATACGGCTCGCGGCAAAGCGCCTCCAAAAATTGGGGCTCGGCGCCAGCGTCCTTCCGCACAAAACCGCCCTCGTGATTGAGCGTCCTGACGCCATGCCTTGGGCGGATTTCAGTCGAGCGGTTCAATCTATACTTCAGCCACAACGTGGATCGGTCATGTTGTCGAGCGAATCCTCTGGCCGCACTTTCATCTGTCAAAATCGGGGCAACCAGGCAGGTCGATTCGTGCGTCAGTGGTAGAAAACTGCCGCCTTCCGGACGTTCTAGTTCGATACTTAAGATGGGGAAATCGTGAGCTATACAGCACGACGTGCGCGGGCCTTCCCTTCCCGCAAAGCCGGGGGATTTTATGACCGAACTTTATGAGCAGCAGCCGTTTGATCCTGGCCCATTCGTCGACAATCCGAGCCAGAGGTGTCCGTGCCTTCTATTGCTGGACGTGTCGGCCTCAATGACCGGTGGTCCGATCGAAGAGCTTAACGCTGGCCTCGTGCTGTTCAAGGACGAACTCAGCGCTGATCCGCTAGCCTCGAAACGGGTACAAGTTGGCGTCGTAACCTTTGGCCCCGTCGAAACCGTGACAGATTTCGTCGACGCCCGACATTGGGACGCGCCTGTGCTGACGCCGAAAGGTAACACTCCGATGGGCGCCGCGATCGAGCACGGTCTGCAAATGCTCGAATCTCAAAAGGCGGTCTACAAGAGCAACGGCATTCCCCATTATCGCCCTTGGGTCTTTCTCATCACAGACGGAGGACCGACCGATGCCTGGGAAAACGCCGCCCGAACCGTTCACGAAGGCGAAGCAAAAAACAAATTCAAATTCTTCGCTGTTGGTGTCGGCCAAGCCAACCTCGATGTTCTTAAGCAGATATCTGTTAGTGACCCTATTGCTCTGAAAGGCTTGCGATTCCGCGACCTCTTCGCGTGGCTGTCCAGTTCATTGGGAGCGGTCTCAGCGTCCAACCCCGGCGATGAGGTGAAGTTGGAGAACCCCGCAGGGCCCAAGGGTTGGGGCAGCATTGCTTGATTACCATGTGGCGTTGGGCCGGAGCATGTGCGATCGGCACTTCACACATCAAGGCTGGCTTGGAATGCCAAGACCGGGCAGCCTGCCGCACGATTGAAACGAACTCAGGACCAGTTATTGTCGCCGTGGTATCAGATGGCGCGGGCAGCGCCCAGAAGGCCGCTGTTGGAGCCACAATCGTCTGTACGGACCTCCATCGCAAAATAGCCCGCTATCTACTGAGTGGCGGCGCATTATCAAACATCGACCCAGAATGTGCCGCAGCCTGGATCGATTCCATCCGTGACAAAATTGGTATTGCAGCAAAACTTTCAGAACTTCGCCCACGGGATTACGCAGCAACGCTCGTCGCCATTATAGTCGGCACCGATCACGCGGTTGTCGTTCACGTTGGTGATGGCGCTGTTACTGTGCGCGATCGCGCAACAAAGGAATGGTCTGTTCCATCCTGGCCTTTCCACGGTGAATATGCCTCAACGACGCGCTTCGTCGTCGACGATCCAGCGCCTCAATTCGAGATCGTTCACATCGACTCATCCGTCGACCGGTTTGCCATATTCAGCGACGGTATCGAAAACCTTGTGCTCGACCAGCGCAACAAATCTGCACCGGCTCACTTTTTCGAACGCCTTTTGCAGCCCGTGGTTTCGTGGGAGGGACAAGGAAGAAATCGAAAGCTGTCCAAGCATCTACGCAACTACCTCGAAGGCGAGATGATGTGCGAGAGCACGGACGACGATAAATCCTTGATACTCGGTGCTCGATCGTGACTGAACTGGTGACGACAACGGGTCTGCACCTGCGGCTCGGCAAGTTGCTTGGAAAAGGCGGCGAAGGGAAAATATACCAGGTCGAAGGCGAACTCCCCATCGCAGTGAAACTTTATACCGACGGGAAGGAGGTAGAACGACGTAATAAAGTAAATGCGATGATCGCTGACAAGCTGTCCGAGCGCACACCGTTCGTCGCATTCCCGCTCGAAGCCGTTTCTTCCAGAGGAACTTTCGTCGGCTTCACAATGCGGCGGGCTGTTGGCGCCAAACCACTGCATCAGCTATGCACGCCAGGCGATCGAAAGACCGAATTTCCGTCAGCCAATTATAGGTTTCTTATCCGTGTCGCGCTTAATTTCGCACGTGCCGTTGCCAGCTTAAATGAGTTGGGCGTTGTCATCGGCGACATCAACGAGTCTGTCGCACTCATCGATCAGAATGGACTAGTGACCATCATCGACAGCGACTCCTTCCAATATCGAAGAGGGGGGCAGCTTTATCGGTGTATCGTCGGAAAGAGTGAATACACACCTCCGGAGCTGCAAGGGCAGTCTCTCGGGAAACTGGACCGTACCGTCAATCATGACGCCTTCGGGCTGGCAGTCATTATCTTCGAAATTCTCTTCATGGGCCGCCATCCCTTTGCCGGAACCTACAAAGGCGTGGGCGATCAACTCTCAATTTCGAAAGCGATCCAAGAAGGTCGGTTCGCCTATTCTCCTCAGAAGTCCATCACCAAAATGGAACCCCCTCCGCATGTTCCAGTGCTGGCGGACATTCCCCTGGAAGTGGCTGACGCTTTTCAAAGGGCATTCGGATCACCGGCCTTAAAATCGCCGATCAGGCCGACAGCCGCCGAATGGGTGCCACTTCTCGAAAGGATGGATAAAGGCACCATCGAATGCAAGGCAAACCCCGCACATTACTTCTCTCGGAACGCTGCAAGTTGCCCTTGGTGTCGTTTCGAGAGCGGCACGGGGAGCGTCCTCTTTGTCGCTCAGCACACGGCCAGCCGCAGTTCGTTCGATCTGATCGCCGTGCTGGCTAAGATCGAACGGGTCGAAAGCCCCGGATCAGCGCCGAACTTGGTCTCTCTCTTGTCCGTTAATGCCCAGCAACTAAAGCCCAGCACGGTCGCGCGAGATTTCAGAACGCGGCTCTGGACGCGAAAAGCTGCCGGGCTTGCTGCCGCCGGCTTGGCGTTGCTTCTCATGCTGAATCGCATGGGTTGGGGGTTCTTCCTTCTGATCCCAGCCGGCATCATGCTTTTTGGCGAGGCTTCAGGGCTTGAAGCTATCCGCCGACAGCACGCGAACGCTCAAAGCGACTGGAAAAGCTCCTTGGAGATCTGGAACCGCACGGCCGGCGCCGGCAGGTTTGATGAGAAGAGAGATGGCCTCTTGAAAACGGCGGCGTCTTATCGCGCTCTCCCTTCCGTCGAGCGAGATATGCTGCAAAAACTTGAGCTGAGAAAGAGCGAGTTGCAAAAGCAAAAGCATCTTGAAAGCCATAAGCTCAGCAAAGCTACGATTGACAGCATCGGCGACGGCAGAAAAATGACGCTCCGGTCATTTGGTATAGAATCCGCCTGGGACGTCAACTCGACCAAGATCATGGCTGTCCCTGGATTCGGGCCAGCGCTCTCAAAAAAGCTCACCGACTGGCGGAGGAGAATCGAGGTTGCATTCAAATTCAACCCGAATATTCCCACTGACCCGGCCGAAATATCCAAGGTCAGACATGAAATTGCAATGCGTAGAAGCGCGATGGAAACGGCACTCTTACAAGGTGCCAAAGAACTTACGGCGCTCAGAACAGAATCGCTGATCAAACGCAATTATTTCAAGGAATATCAGACCGCTTACCTAGCTATGCGGCAGGCCGAGGTAGACGCTGCCCTGCTTTAGATTCTTGCAGGCCCGAGCGGGTGAGCTGAAACTCCTGGAGAATGACAATAGGTAAATTCGTTGCATTGCCATCCACAAGCACTCCTATCTGTAGCCGCTCGCAATCATCGAAGCTCGTGCTCGCAAACATCGGCGATTTCTGCTCGGATTAACTGACAATGGAGCGGGCAGCGTGCTCACATTATCTGCCAATATGCTCGCCATCATCGCGCCGTGCTCGCCAACGGAGAACCGTGCTCACAATCCGCGCCAATGGGAATCGGCGGCGCAAGCGGCGGCTCAGCGCCGTGCGTTCGCCGATCACGCGCACGGTGCAGCGTTTGCAGTCGAGCTGGGCTTGCGCTTTTTCAACTCGACGAAACGCACGGGCGGGCGCGTCGCTGCTTCGGCTATTCCCTCGGCCGGGGCGTCGCGATCGTCGTTCTTCTGCGCCCCATCGGTTCTTGGGAGCACGGCAGAATCAAAAAGGAAATCGGGCTTTCATTGTTGCACAATTTGGTTGCCTAACTCGTTTGAATGGCAACAGGTATATGCACCTGCGCGCCGACTCAGGCGGCATAGCGGCCATTAGGCAGTTTTCTGGCCTGCCCCATCGCGGCGAGCGCATCCAGGATCGGAACAATGGTGGTGCCGCGCTTGCCCTCAAAAGCGTGAGCGATATCCGTAGGCAGGAGCGGTGAGGGGCTCGCGGTGAGTACCCCTGCCACAGCGATAATCTGCTCGGGCAATGTGCCTGGCCACAAGAAACGCTGAGCGGTAGGCTGTGACTCGGCCACGGTCAGAGGGAGTTTGGGCGCAATCGGAGGCGTGTAGCCCGGCATCTGGATTTCAGACCGCAGATAGCGAACGAGGCCTTCCGCTTCTTCCGCCGCTCGCGTCCGGTTCAGAGCGACCAACTGGATTAGTATCTCTTCATTCGAGAGGTCGCCGTTCCATCCGTAAGCCAGCGCGACGAGATAGTCGATTTCCGCCAGCCGTTGCGCAACCACAGAAACAAGGCCGCGCTCGTATGTGTCGCGCTCCGCATCGGTCAATAACCGTGCGCCGGATCTCACTTCGTTTAGCGCGTCGAGCACGTTATAGACGTCCGTGATGGTCAACCGTGCCGTCACGATGTCACGGTGCAAAACATCCAGCGCCTCGGCTTCGGTTCGTATACGGTCCTTGAGCGCCCCGTCGGAGACGACGGGGAAGGGAAATGGATCAAAACACATTTCATTCTGATAGCGCGGGTCATTGCCCGCGCCCATTCGGCCGCCGGCACGACCGGACCACACCCGATGGAATCGGGAGGTCAGCACCCCGAGCACATAAGCGTCATCGCTGGCGATGGCGATAACCGAGCCGTCGATTAGGGATGTCTCGCGGTCAATAAACCTGAAGATTCGGTGCTTGGACGTCTCCGACGTGCCTATGAATCGGGGAAGATCGGCGATCGAGGCCCTGAGCTTGGGCCTGGGCTCGGCGAATTGCCACCAATTATCCTTGTAGCTGTCGCGGTCATTCTGGTCGCGAGCCGGGCGAACGTAGTCGCTGAGATACTGATAGACGGAAGGATACCGGGTTTTGAGTTCGTCTTCGCTCAGGCCGTAGCAATCAACTGCGTAAAATTCGGAGGGCGGGTCGGTAATGTCCGATCCCGCAACGACCAGCGGTAACCGCTGCAAGGGGAAGCCACGGGCCACGAATTCGGCCCTGCGGACCCGGTCAATCCGGAAACCTTCCCCCGACATCTTGACGCCCATCCACGAAAGGCCCGCGTTCGCCTTCAGGGGCGTCGCCGACGCCACCTCGGCTCCTAGAGAGAGGTCGACCTGGATCAAACCCGTCTCGCTTACGACGTCAAAGGTCGTGTCGCGACCGACGCGGCGCTCGTTGACCAAGGTGACCAGCGACCCCGGCAGCTTTCCCTTGGCGATCGTGGTCATCGCGATGCGCACCGCCGCTGTGGTTTCGGTGTCGTGCCACGGATAATTGGCGACCGCGAATACAAGGGACACCGGGTTCTGGCGCGACTGCATGTGTTTTCGCAGCACCGGCCTGGCGTTCGACTGCGCGATGGTTTTGGTCGTAATCAGGCCAGCGCGCCGCACCTCGCCAGATGCGACCAGGCGGGCCGCGCGGTCCCACCAGTACATGACGAAATCCACTTCCTGGGGGACGTCCGGATACGATCCCCGGACCGCCTCGGTGTAAGGCGCTCCCAGGCGCTTGCGCATGCGCTTATTGCCAATGAAGGGGGGATTGCCGACGATAAAATCGGCTTTGGGCCAGGACGTCGCGCGGGGTTTCACGTAGCGAAATACGTCCATCAATGCGCTTACGTTGGGAACCAGTTGTCCGGTCACCGGATGCTTCTTCATTGTGGTGCCGTCCCAAATCCGCACTGGGTTACCCGCTTCCTCAAGAGGGATTCGTTTGGTCCAATCAATCAGTGCATCGCGGGTCTGGATCGTGCGGATGTCAGTCAACACAGGGTCCGGCGGTGACTGTCCCGTTCCGAACATTCGGAAATGCCATTGCAGATAGCCTATCCAGAGCACTAGCTGTGCAATGGCGGCGGCGCGGGGGTTCACTTCGATGCCGAGGAAATTTTCGGTCGTGATGGTATGACCAGAAATTTCAAGGACATACTGGCGGTCATCCAGCTCAATCAGCATGCTGATGACCTCGCCTTCGAGCTCCTTCATGCGCGCCATGGCGACATAGAGGAAGTTGCCCGTACCGCACGCCGGATCGAGCACTTTTGTTTGGGCGAGTTTGGAGTGAAACGTTTCGACAACCTTGCGGGCCGCGTCGCGCTTGTTCTGATCAATAAGCTCGACTGCTGCCGTTTGAACGCCCACCCAGTCGGCCCGCAAGGGCTCGATGATGGTAGGCATCACCAACCGCTCGACCGAGGCCCTGGGCGTGTAATGGGCTCCGAGTTTGGCGCGCTCTTTGGGGTCCAACGCCCGCTCCAGCAACGTGCCGAAGATGGCGGGCTCCACTTGGGTCCAGTCGTATCCGGCCGCAGTGATCAGAACGTCGAGTTCGTCGCTGTCGAGTTCGAGGGCCTCCGTGTCCTTGAACAGGTAGCCGTTGAAGCGTCGAACGGTTTCACCCGCCGGCCCCAGCGATCCGACAAAGCCGCCGGTATCCATCTTTTCCCAGAGGCCCCGGAGCTGATGATGCAGCAGCTCCGGCCGCTCCTTTTGCCGCTTCAGGAGTACGGTGAAGCTGTCCTTGGGGAGAAGGCCGATATCCTCGGCGAACATCGTGAAAAGCGTTCGCATGAGAAAGCCCGACGTCTGGGTCGGCGAATACCCGCGCCTCTCCAGTCGGCGCGCGAGCGTGGCGATATGGTCGCCAATTTCGCGCGTCACTCGGGTCGTCTCAGCCGCCGGGTCGAGGCTAGTGGGGTCGTCCCAGATCGCCGCTAGCCGCACGCGCACTTTGTCGCTGTGCAAGTCGTCGAGCATAATCCGGTAGCGTGTGCGGTCGGGAAACTGCGCGTACGCCTTTCCGGTGCCGGAAAAATCGGCGTAGACCTCGATGCAGTATCCGACATCAACTACCAGCAGAAACGGCGGCCAGCCATGGTCGATGGGGAGTGCCTTGGCGTATCGCTCGGCTTGCCGCTTTGCCTGCGTCATTGCCTTTGCCCAGCCAGGGGTACCGCGCCTGGCCGTGCCACGCTTAATCCGGACGGCGGCCGTCTGACCGAACAGGTCGATATCCGCATCGCCCTTCCCGGCTGCGGTGCAGTCGCTTTCGGTCCCTTGCTTAGCCTCTAGGACGAACGATCCCTTCTTGTAGCAATCGATGCGGCCGAAGCTCGACGTACCGTCTCCATTGTCCTCAAACACCCGGCGCTCGAATACGTAGCTGTTTTCAGCATCGTCGACCCGGCTGCCGCGCGGCGGTTCGACACCGATGAGAGCGCAAAGCTCATTGATGAAGCTTTGGGTGTTAGCCAGTTCCGACCCACCGGTCACACTCCACGACAGGATAAATTGTTCGGGCGCGTCGACGTCAGTCATCGCTTAGGCGGGCAACAGAAAACAGCACGATTTGCTTCGACAAATCTATCCCTCCCAAGCCCGCGACAGCGTTGCTATGTAAATGACTGGCTCCTGGTGTTCTTGTCCAGCACCCTGATGACCGATCTCAACTGATTATCAGAAAGGGCAACGAATGCGAGAGCGACGCTTTGCCTAGGCAGTCAGCACTGTGCGGAAGCCGCCGACCACGTATTGCGGGCCGGTCAAAGACATGGCAGCGGCGAAGGCGGGTATCGCGGTGCACGATATACGACAGGAGCGGGCAACCGCCCCTGTCGCCATTCTTTCGCGAAGCAAGTTAGCGCAACATAAAGGACGTTATGTTACCCTAACTCGCATGCGCCAAGCCGTCGCCGTCATCGAGTCCAAGACCTTGGTCGTCGCCAGTCGCGACGGCCTCCTTGTCCCGCGCGTCATCGCCGCCGCCGGCGACCGGGCGGCGCGCCGGTTTTTGGAATTCTTCGCCGCGACGATCAGGAACAAGAATACGCGCATGGCTTATTATCGGGCGTGCCGCCGGTTCTTCGCCTGGTGCGACCGGCACGAGATCGGCGAAATCGCCGATATCGAGCCGCTGCATGTCGCCGCCTATGTCGAGGCGCTCGGCAAGGACTTCGAGAAGCCGACGGTCAAGCAGCACCTCGCCGCGATACGCATGCTGTTCGACTGGCTGGTCACCGGCCAGGTCGTCGCGACCAATCCGGCCCATTCGGTGCGCGGTCCCAAGCATGTCGTCAAGACCGGCAAGACCACGGTGCTGACCGGCGAACAGGCCCGCGAGCTCTTGGACAGCATAGACACGTCGACCGTGGTTGGTCTGCGCGATCGGGCGCTGATTTCGGTGATGACCTTCGCCTTCGCCCGCGTTGGCGCGGTCGTCGCGATGCGCGTCGAGGACTACTACCCCAACGGCAAGCGCTGGTGGGTGCGTCTGCATGAGAAAGGCGGCAAGCGCCATGAAATGCCGGCGCATCACAATCTGGAGGCCTATCTCGACGCTTATATCGAGGCGGCGGGTATCCGCGACGCCGGCAAGGCTCCCCTGTTCCGCTCCGCCGCCGGTCGCGCCGGCGCGCTGACGGATAAGCCGATGAACCGGGTCGACGCCTGGCGCATGATCCAGCGCCGCGCCGCCGGCGTCGGCCTGCGCGTCAAGATCGGCTGCCATACCTTCCGCGCCACGGGCATAACCGCCTATCTGGAAGCCGGCGGCACGCTGGAAAACGCGCAGGCCATGGCGGCGCACGAAAGCCCGCGCACCACGAAGCTTTACGATCGCACCGGCGATGAGATAACGCTCGATGAGGTCGAACGGATTACGATTTAGTGGATAAGCTGGGGACACAAGGGCCGCGAGGCCGATCAACCATTTTCACGCGAGACTCCACGCCGCGACAGCGTGAAGCCTGACATCCATTTTGCGCGGAACCGGACCGCTTAGGCGGAGCCGATCAGTCGTTTACCGTCGTGATCAGAGGCGCGTCAGAGTGACGGCGCAGATGATGATCATGGCAAGCATGCAGATGGGGACGAGAAAACCCATTTTTAGCTCCCTCTTTTGATTGCGCCATTTA
>Ga0187864_10001923_pt1 | contig 18868 bp, 19 predicted proteins | sample June2016WEW_11_4_FD_132985 | JGI IMG/M metagenome (GOLD analysis project Ga0187864, IMG submission 132985) | Peatland microbial communities from SPRUCE experiment site at the Marcell Experimental Forest, Minnesota, USA - June2016WEW_11_40 | ecosystem: Environmental > Terrestrial > Soil >...
AACAACGAGTGGCTCATCGAGCGGCTCGGACACCGGACACCACGCGAGGCGTTCCGCGATGCAATGGCCGCGCAGGCGGCGTGATAGTCATGGAAACTGTCCAACGAACCGGGACCGCAACACCCGCCACGTGGGCGAACGCGGGCGCCCGTGTGCCGGCCCTGTAGCGCCTCTCGCGCATCCCTAGTGGCGGGAGGTTCGGCTCACTGCTAATGAACCCTCTGAGGGACCAATACGGATCAGCGCAGCTCAGAGAGGCAGGTCAGGGACCGGTCACCCGAGAACAGGCTGGCGTTCAGAGCTGAAAATGTAGTGCCTTTGTAGTACCCAGGCACAGCAGAAACCTCTGAGATTGGGGCGTCCGGCCCACACTTGATGAGTTGGCGCGGCACGCGTGCGGGGACTGGAGGAACCTCTACCCCTGCTGAATCCTCGTAGTGTCCGGCGCGTGATCGACGACATCCACCATGAGGATCTGAAGGACGCGCTCCGCGCATTGAACGCTCGGCTCGTCGAACTCGACGACCGCGTCCCCGACAACGCCGAGGAGGCCCGCGATTCGCTCACCCGCGCGTGGAGGGCGTACAACCGTCTCGCCCGCGTCGTCGATCCGACGATGGTCTGGCCTGTCGAGGAGGACGACTTAACCGGTTGACTGTCACGGCGCCCGCACGCCTCTCCCCCGGCGGTGCCGCCTGGCCTTTTCTGGCGCGCAGCCGACCGTGCCCGCCGTGATCGACACCTCGGGAATCTTGTCGCGACCCTGGCCTAACGTCAGTTCGCCGAAGTCGAACGGAATCGATCCCTCGGCTCGAAGGGTGATCCACTGCAATACTTCTTCAGAACCCATAATCCGATGAGGGGGAGCAAGACCGTGAACCACGAGTCAGCAGATAGCCTTCTCGACGGCACCTCTGCGAAATCGCCCGGCCAGCCTCTGACGGCACGTGGCCAATCAAAGTGGCAGGAACAGGCTCGCGCACGTTTGCGGACCACTCTCAAGCAATTGAGCAAGCCGCTCGCAGAGGCAGTTGCCCGCGACGCCAACGAAGCCGATACGCGATTACTTGTGACCGAGTTCTTATGCGAAGGGCTGGGTTATCACCGCTTCGAGGACCTCGATACGGAGTACGCCGTTAAGGGTCAATTTGCTGACTACGGACTACGAATCGACAAACAATTGGTTGCATTCGTCGAGGTGAAACGAAGCACCACGAAGCTCGTACCGCGTCATCTTCGGCAAGTCGAACTATACGCCGTCAATGAAGGCGTCGAATGGATTGTCCTCACTAACGCGGTCACTTGGCAGCTTTACCATCTACAAGGTGGATTGCCAGCCAATCTCGATCTCGTGCTCGCGGTCGACTTGCTTAGTGGAGAGTCAATCGCGTCTCTAGCGACCAAGATGCTTCCCATGACGAGGGAAGCGACCCGACGAGGTGTTCTTGATTCTATGTGGAAGCAGGCGCGGGCTACCTCTCCGCAAGTTCTTGTTAAGGCAATCCTCGCACCTTCGGTGATCCGAACGCTTCGCCGAGAATTGCATCACCAGACGGGTAATCTCGTGGCGGTGGACGACCTAGCTCGCGTCTTACGAGACACTGTGATCCGCCCGAACGCCCTGTAAGTGTTTTTCGATGGCCGAGAGACGCGTCTTCTTCAGTTTCCACTACAAGGAAGACGTCTGGCGTGCCTCCAATGTCCGGAAGTCCGGACAGTTCGACGCCCGTGCCGCGGCGGGCTGGAACGACGCCTCTCTCTGGGAGGAAACGAAGAAGAAGGGCGATGCCGCGGTCCGGCGCCTTATCGACGACGGGCTCGAAGGGACGAGCGTCACCGCGGTGCTCATCGGCGCCCACACGGCAGACCGTCAGTGGGTGACGTACGAGATCAAGAAGAGCATCGAACGGGGCAACGCGCTCATCGGCGTCCGCATCCACAACGTGAAGGACCAGTACGGGAAAAAGAGCAGGCGCGGAGCGGTTCCGAAGGCGCTCGCCGACGGGGGGTACCGGGTCTACAACTGGGACTTGTCGAGCTTGGGACGTTGGGTGGAGCTTGCGGCGATCGATGCGGGGAAGCCGTGCCTCAAGCACCAGACCAAGGGGTGCTGGTGGTGCAAGTTCCTGTTGAGGTACTGGTAATGCCGGAGGCTGACGCGGCCGAACTCACGCCGCCTGTCAACGGCGATGGCATCGAGGCGAAGCTCAAGCACCTCGAATTCATCCAGGGTGCCATCGCCCGGATGTCGACGAGCTCGTTCCTGTTCAAGGGTTGGGCGATCACGATTGCTGCCGGTCTTTCAGCCTTCGCGGCGACGAGTACGACGGGCGTTCTTAAGGTCGCGCTCATTGGCGCCATCTTTTCGTCCCTTCTCTTCTGGGGCCTCGATGGCTACTACCTGTGGATCGAACGCCGATACGTCGCGCTCTACAAGACGGTCTCGGCGCAGCGCCCCGACGAGATCGACTTCTCGATGCAGACGGACAAGCCTCGTCCGGTCTGCGAGTGGTGCAAGACCTGTTTCCGGCCCCATCTCTGGGTCTTCTATGGGGCGATCATCATTGGTGAGGCTGTCGGCCTCGGACTCATAAAGGGGAAGTGATGGCGAGAAGGGTGTTCTTCAGCTTTGAGTACGAGCACGACGTATCGAGAGCGAACGTCGTGCGCCAATCGGGCATGACCAAGGGTTTCGAAGCTGCCGGTTACGTCGACGCAACGGAGTTCGAGAAAGTGAAAAGGAGGGGTGACGCGGCGATTCAGGAGTGGATCGACGATCAGCTCACTGGGACGTCAGTCACCGCCGTTCTCGTCGGTGCGGACACGTGCTCCAGCAAATGGGTGCAATACGAGATCGACAAGAGCATCAAACGAGGTAATGGTCTTCTAGGTGTCGACATCAGCCAGATCAACGATCTGCAAGGGAACACGACCACGTGCTGTGGGTCGATTCCGAAGGGATATGACTTCTACAGGTGGTTCAGCGACAAGGGCTACGAGAACCTCGGGACCTGGATCGAAAAGGCGGCGAAGGCCGCCGAGAAGTGATGCCGGGGTCCGACGCGTACGTCGACGGTTGCGACTTCTGCGCGATCGCGAGGGGAGAGGACCGGTCCGCCCAGATCGTCTGCGAGGGAGAGGACTGGGTCGCGTTCTTCCCGAGCAAGCCCGCGACAAAGGGACACACGCTCGTCATCCCGCGGCGCCATGTCGCCGACGTGTGGGAGCTGGAGGCGCCGCTCAGCTCGGAGCTGATGACGGCTGTGATCCGCGTCGGCCGCGCCGTCCAGGAAGCCGTCCGTCCCGATGGCATGAACCTCATCAGCTCGGCGGGGAGCGCGGCGGAGCAAACGGTGTTCCATCTTCATCTCCACGTCCTTCCCCGGTGGAGCAAGGATGGCTTCGATCGCATTTGGCCCTCTGACAGTCCCTTCGAGGACGCGGAGCTTGTCAACGTGGCTCGACAGATTCGAGAGGCGTGCCTGCAAGGCTGAAGCAAGCCACCTTGACCAGCACCTTCGTCGTGCCGTCATCCTGGTCGGTCATCGAAGCCTTCTCGTATCATCTGCCCATGTCGACTACCAGCAGCGCCGGGACTACTGCTCGCCGCGGTCGCGGAGGTTCACAACGTGGCTGGTAGGGGGCGACCGGGGAAGGCGGTGGCGCCTGCCGTCGGCCGGACGGCGTCGGACGGCAACGGGACCCTCGACGTAAGGACCCTGGAGACGTGGCTCTGGGACTCCGCATGCCAGGTCCGAGGACCCCTCGACGCTCCAAAGTTCAAGGACTACATCCTCCCCCTGATCTTCCTCAAGCGACTCTCGGACGTCTTCGACGACGAGGTCCAGCGAGTCTCCGTCGAAGTTGGAGGCCTCGATACAGCGAAGGAAATCATCGACGAGGACCATGCCCTAGTCCGGTTCTACCTACCGACTGAGGGTCGCTGGTCCCCCATTGCCCTGAAGACCACTGGCCTTGGTGAGGCACTCACCGATGCCGTTCGTGCAGTCGCTCGACAGAACCCACGCCTTCAGGGGGTCATCGACACCGTCGACTTCAACGCCACGACTGCTGGTCAGCCGATCGTTGACAACGACCGGTTGGCCGCTCTCGTGAAGACGCTCGGACAGCACCGACTCGGTCTCCGAGACGTTCAGCCAGACCTCCTAGGGCGAGCGTACGAATACTTGCTCCGCAAGTTCGCTGAAGGCCAGGGGCAGAGCGCGGGAGAGTTCTACACACCCGCCGCAGTGGGTCGCATCATGGCGCGAATTCTCGATCCGCAACCCGGAATGACGGTTTATGACCCGTGTTGCGGGTCTTCCGGTCTGTTGATCAAGTGCCACCTGCGACTGTTGGAAACACATGGCAAGGCAGTAAACGAGCACCGGGAGTTGCCTGCGGAGATAGCACCGCTACGACTCTTCGGTCAGGAGATCAACTCGTCAACATTCGCCATGTCTCGAATGAATGCATTCCTCCATGACATGGACGCCGAGATTGCGCTCGGCGACACCATGAGAAACCCGGCCTTCGTCGACCGGGGTGGATACCTCCGGCAATTTGATCTCGTCACTGCGAATCCAATGTGGAATCAGGACTTCCCGGAAGATGTGTACCGCAACGACACGACTGATCGCTTTGCCAAAGGCATTCCACCAGCATCATCCGCGGACTGGGGATGGGTTCAGCACATGGTGGCCTCTCTGAAGCCTGCGGGACGCATGGCTATCGTTCTTGACACCGGTGCAGCGAGTCGCGGAAGCGGTAACTCTGGCGCGAACCGTGAGCGGGAGATCCGCAAGTCCTTTGTGGAGGCGGACCTCATCGAAGGCGTGATCCTGCTACCAGAGAATCTCTTCTACAACACGACCTCTCCCGGCATTGTCATGGTGGTCAACCGTGCGAAGGCGCATCCTGGCCAGGTTCTCCTCGTCAACGCATCACAACTCTTCGTGAAGGGCAGGCCGAAGAATGAACTAACCGACGATCACATAGCGCAAGTACGCGCACTCTTTGTTGGCTGGGAGTCCGTTGAGCAACAGTGCACCGTCGCGACGACGGAGCAGATCGCGTCCAACGACTACAACCTCTCCCCCAGCCGCTACGTGGCCGGTGCTGCAGCAGACACGGTCTTGCCTCTCGACGAGGCAGCGAAGCTTCTCCGAGAGGCTGACGCTGAGCGTGCGAAGGCCGACGAAGAGCTATGGCGTGTGCTTAAGGAGCTTGGAATCGAATGATTTCGAACCAGCTGCTGACCAGCAGTTCGATCCGCAAGTGTGCGCCGCTACGAGATTTTGTTCTTCCAACGAGAAACAGTGATCCCCGCCGAGCGCCAGACTCGCAATTTACCTACATCGACGTCTCCGCAATCACAAGCGAAACCCTTTCTATCGAAACGCCATCCGTTCTGTGTGGTGCGGACGCTCCGAGTCGTGCTCGCAAACAGGTCAGAACTGGAGACGTGTTGTTCGCCACCATTCGGCCATCCCTACGACGTGTTGCTCTCGTTCCTGAGCAACTTGACGGAGCTATCTGTTCGACGGCTTTCACCGTGTTGAGGGCGAACCCAGAGTTTCTCGATCCGCAATATCTTTATTACAACGTGCTGTCAGAGGACTTTGTTGACCGAGTTTCGGAGCTTCAACGAGGATCGAGCTACCCGGCTGTCAGCGACGGAGACGTGCTCAACCAGTTAGTTTCACTCCCCCCGCTCGTCGAGCAGTGCCGGATCGCCAGGATTCTTTCGACGATTAAGCAAGCAAGAAGATGTTGCACGCGCAGCGTTGGAAGAGTCGAGGAACTCAGAAGAAGTATTACAGCTCGACTCTTTACACCGAACAACGAATGGTTGACAGTGCGACTTGGTGACCAGATCACGCTTCAACGTGGGCATGATCTGCCGAGTCAAGATCGTGAACCTGGCTCCGTACCTGTGGTTTCCTCCTCTGGCATCACCGGATGGCACAGCTCTTCCAAGGCACAGGGTCCAGGTGTCGTGATCGGTCGATACGGCACACTTGGAGTTGTTCAATTCCTGGAAGTTCCGTATTGGCCACTTAACACAACCCTTTACGTCAGGGACTTTCACGGCAATGAGCCACGGTTCGTTCGCTATTTCTTAGAGACCGTTTCCTACGACGTGCACAACGACAAGACGAGCGTGCCCGGAGTAAATCGCAACGATCTTCACGCTCTGCAAATTATGTGGCCGCCTCTTGCCGATCAGCAAAGGATCGCCGCAACCTTGGATGTCGTTGAGCGTCGGCTAGCAAACGAGGAAGCGGTCGGGGCTGCTCTCGATGGCGTGTTCTCGTCTGCTCTGTCTCACTTGATGACCGGTGCGTCATGACTACTGGTTCTGAACGCGGCTCCGTCCAGAACCCGTTCGTTCGCTACGCAGCCGAAGAGGGTTGGACTTACCTGACTCGCGAGGAAGCACTCGACCTCCGCGGCGACGAATCGGGAGTCGCCTTCCCAGATGTTCTCGTTGATCAGCTACAGGTTCTAAATCCAGACGTCGTGAACCGTGATCGGGCGGTCGAGCTTGCTCATCGCATCGTTCGCGCTCTGCCTAACATCAACGGAAACGAAGATGTCTGGGAGTACCTCCGGGGACTGAAGAAGGTATTCGTAGAGGAGGAGAGTAGGGAACGAGACGTCCGATTCCTCGACGTGAGCGATCCGTCGAACAACGTGTTCCATGTCACGGACGAGTTCTCATTTCGACCGCGACCTGATACAGAGGCGATCCGCTTCGATGTCGCTCTGCTCATCAACGGCATCCCTGTCGTTCTCATCGAGACGAAGTCGGCGACCAAGCGTGACGGGATGGCTGAGGCCCTCGTCCAGGTGCGCCGCTACCACGAGCAGGGACCAGAGGCCCTTGCGGTCCTGCAGCTCTTCGCCATCACCCACCTCCACAAGTTCCTGTACGGGGCGACCTGGAACGCCAACCGCAAGTCGCTCTACAACTGGCGAGACGAGGTGACTGGGGACTACGAGGACCTCGTCAAGGCATTCGTCGCACCGGACCGGGTGCTGCGGGTCATCTCGGACTTCATCGTGTTCAGCGACATCGACGGCGAGCTGAACAAGTTCGTGCTCCGTCCGCACCAGATGCGTGCAGCGGATCGAGTGGTGGAGCGGGCGAAGGACCCAGCCAAGCGCCGAGCGCTCGTCTGGCACACCCAAGGATCGGGCAAGACCTACACGATGATCACGGCTGCGAAGCTCCTCATCGAGGACCAGGCGCTGGAACATCCCACAGTGCTCGTCCTCGTCGACCGGACTGAGCTTGAGACGCAGATGGCGACGAACCTCGAAGCGCTGGGATTCGGAACTGTCCGCATTGCGGAATCGAAGAAGGACCTCGAAGGGCTTCTCCGGACGGACTGGCGTGGACTCATCGTGTCGATGATCCACAAGTTCGACGGAATGCCACCGGACCTGTGCACCCGAGAAAACGCCTTCGTTCTCATTGACGAAGCCCATCGCACGACGGGTGGAGCACTTGGGACGTACCTCATGGCTGCCCTGCCGAATGCGACCTACGTCGGATTCACCGGGACCCCGATCGACAAGACAGAGCACGGCAAGGGAACCTTCAAGACCTTCGGACCAGACGACGAGAGCGGGTTCCTCGACAAGTACTCCATCCGGGAGTCGATCGAGGACGGCACGACGGTTCCGCTCAACTATGCCCTCGCACCGAACGAGCTGCTCGTTGACCGGGCGATACTAGAGGAGGAGTTCCTCCAAGTAGCTGAGCTGGAAGGCGTCTCGGACATCGAGACCCTCAACAAGGTGCTCGAACGGGCCGTGACGCTCCGGAACATGATGAAGAACCGCGAGCGAGTCGACGGGATCGCCAAGTTCATCGCCGAGCACTACAAGGCGAACGTCGAGCCGATGGGGTACAAGGCGTTCGTCGTCGGTGTCGACCGTGAGGCATGTGCGCTCTACAAGAACGCACTGGACCGATACCTCCCTCCGGAGTACTCCGAGGTCGTCATCAGCTACGGATACAACGACCCCGCTGAGTTTCGTCGGTTCCACTATGACGAGAGGAAGGAGCTGGAGATTCGCAAGGCATTCCGGAAGCCGGACGCCATGCCGAAGATTCTCATCGTCACCGAGAAGCTCCTCACCGGATTCGACGCCCCCATTCTCTATGCCATGTACCTCGACAAGCCGATGCGAGACCACGTGCTGCTCCAGGCCATCGCTCGGGTCAACCGGCCCTACGAGGATGCGGAGGACCGGGCCAAGCCTGCAGGCTTCATCCTCGACTTCGTGGGCATCTTCGAAAAGCTGGAGGAGGCGCTCGCCTTCGACTCAAAGGACGTCTCGGGTGTCGTCACGGGCATTCCTGACCTTCAGAGGCGGTTCGCAGAACTCATGGCCCAGGGTCGACAGGACTACCTCGGGATCGGACGAGGACTCCACGCCGATAAGGAAGTGGAGGCCATCGTCGAGCACTTCCGTGACGAAGACCTGAGGACGGCGCTCCAGGAGTACGTCTCGGAGGTGGAGAATCTTTTCGAGATCATCTCGCCGGACGCCTTCCTGCGTCCGTACCTTGACAACTACGAAGCCATCATGCGCATCTACGCCATCGTGCGAGAGGCCTTCTACCCCGGCATCGACGTCGAACGGTCGTTCCTCCAGAAGACAGCCGAGCTAGTCCAGGACCACACGACAGCAACACCGATCCGAGCAATCAGCGGCATCCACAAGCTGACCAAGGAGACACTGGAGCAGCTCACGCTCATGGACACACCGGACGCGGTGAAAGTCGTGAACCTTGTGAAGCTCCTGCACGACATGGTGGCCAATGAACGGGACACCAAGCCCTTCCTGCTGTCGATCGGAGAGAAAGCAGAGAAGATCGCTGCGGCCTTCCGTGACCGTCAGACGTCAACCGAAGAGGCGCTTACTGCCCTGGCTGGACTGGCCAAGGACGCCATCGAAGCTGAGAAAGCCCAGGAATCAACGGGTCTCCGGCCCGAAGCGTTCGCTGCTCTCTGGTACCTCAAGGGCAAGGGACTGGACGAGGCAAAGGCACAAGCTGTCGCCGAAGCCGCTGCAGCAGTCTTCGACGAGTGCCCTCAGTGGCGACTGCGCTCCGAGCAAGAGCGGCAAGTCCGGGTAAAGCTCCATGCAGCCTTGATCCGAGCTGGAGCGAAGGATGGCTCCAGTGACTTCGTCGACGACATCGTCGAGTCGCTCCGTCGGGTGCAGACATGAGACGAGACGCACGTCAGCATTCCTTCGCAGCGTCAGAACCGCTGAAGATGCCGGTGGCTCCCGACGTCTTCAAGGGCGAGGTCCGAGCCTGGGCCGAGCGTCTTGACGTTCAGCCCGCAGAAGTGCGCCTGGCCGGGATGAGTCGCAAGTGGGCGAGTTGCTCTACACGGGGCCGTGTGACGTTCGCAAACGATCTGCTCGCTCAGCCGGACGAGTTCCGACGAGAGGTGATCCTCCACGAGCTGCTGCACCTCAAGGTTCCGAACCACGGGCCGCTCTTCCGAGCGCTGCTGTCCGCGCATCTGAATAGCTCAGGTGAACACGCCGACCAAAGTGAGCTTCCCCCGGTTTGACGAACATCTGCCCTGAGATGGGCAATGCCCAACTTCGAGCGTTGTCAAACCACCGCCCCGTGAGTCCAGAGCCATTCCACGCCCGCTCCTCCCTCACCCCGTCCTTGCCAGGTTTTCGCGCACCGTGCTCGCCCCGACCCCCAGCGCCCCGCCGATCTGCCGGTAGGACTGCCCGGACGTCCGGAGCGTCCTCGCTGCGTCTAGGCGCTCGGCGGTCATGACGCTCGGACGACCGTCCACAAACGGCATTCGGGCGAGTCCGGGCGACGAAATTGGCGCGCATTATGTGACGCTGATGAACGCGCGTATCGCCGATTAGGAACGCTCCTCGAGCACCGTGCATAGTTCGACACGAGCGCTCCGAATGTCCGCTTTCGCTCGCGCAACGACACTTACAAAGTGTCCGTCGCCTCTGTTCGTCAGCACCAGCGATGCTAGCGTGGGTAGCATCATGATAGGCATCAAGGTCGACCGTTCCGATCCGGCGCTGCTTCACGATCAGGTGGCTGGGGACATTCGGCGAGCGATCGCTGAGGGCGAGGCGAGTCCGGGCGAGACGCTCCCGCCAGCTCGCGACCTTGCCGCCGTGCTCGGAGTGAACACGAACACGGTCCTTCGCGCGCTCCGTCTCTTGCGAGACGAAGGGTTGCTCGAATTCCGAAGAGGCAGGGGCATCACCGTCGCTGGCGAAGCACCGGAACGGAGCGTGGTGCTCACCAAGGCGCGGGAGCTGGTGCAGGTCGCACGTCGCGAGGGCTTCCGCCGTGACGAGTTGGTCCGACTGATCGAGAGCATTCCCTAAGAGGCGATGTCATGAAGGTCCTTGACGCGCCGCCGCCACAATTGGCTGATCGCGCTCCCTCCGACGCGGAGGCGTTGATCGAAGAAGCGCGTCGGCGTCAGCGGCACCGTCGATATGTGGTCGCGGGCGCCACCACCGTGGTGATCGCGGGGCTTGTCGCATACATCTCTGTGAGCGGGACGAGCGCCCCACCGAAGGCGCCCGCCGCCACGAACATCACAGCGTCGAGTCCGAGCCCTATCGTGAACGCCAAGGCCTTCCATGGGCACGGCAACCTTGCGTTCGTCTCGCGTGACCAGCTCTACGTTCTCGACGGCAGCACGAACAAGCTCACGGCGGTCACCTCCGGAACCCAAGTGGCCGGCACCCCGAACTTCTCGCCCAACGGCAAGTGGCTCGCGTACTCGATCGGCCAGAGCGGCGCAGGGATCGCCCATGCGGACGGGACCTCGGCGCGAACGATCACGACCAGCGGAGGCAGCCCGCGGTGGATGCCGAACGGGGAACTGCTCGTCGGGACGACGCTGTATCGGCTCTCGTCATCAGGACGACCGGCGCCTGTTGGCTCGGTTTCGTCCGGTCTCGTCGCATGGGCGATGGACGGGAGCGGCTACGCCTTCGTGTCGAGGAGCATCGTGAACGGTCCCAACGGCTCGTTCCACGGGGCCGAGCGACTCGAGCTTGCGAGTTCGCTGACAGGGACACGCACGGTATGGCGTTCGACCCCGATCTCATTCGCCAGGGCGACTGGCTTTTACGGCAACTTCGTGAATGGCGTGATCGTCCTCCCGCACCACGAAGGACTCCTGTTCTGGGTCGACCCTGATCAATCCGCATCGTTAGCCGCCGACGGCATGCACGTCTACGAGGTCCGATCCGCGGGAGCGACACCGATTGACCTTGGGGTCACGGTTGGGCAGACCGTCTCTGTCGGGTTGGATGGCGTGCTCGCGATTGGCTCAGGCGGCAATCGCTACGCGTGGATGACGAAAACCGTCGAGACGTGCGTGATCGCGACAGCGCGCTGCTCGGACGTTCGCACGCCCGCGGGTGACGTCACCATTGATCCGGCGTGGTCGCCCAACGGGAAGACGCTCGCGTTCGTCGAGGCTCCGTCATCGAGCGCGTCGGACTTCTTCCAGTCGACCGTCACAAGGTGGTACTCGACGCATCACCTGTGGCTCCTCAGCTGGGGTTCGTCCGTGCCAAATGAGGTGCAGGGTACGGCCGGTGCCTCGGTGCCAGTCTGGTCGAGCAACGGCAAGATCCTTCTCTACGAGTCGGGTGATGCTCTGTGGCTCATCGCGGCGCCCGGAGCTATGCCGGTGAAGGTCGCCTCCCCGCTCTTCCGGTCTGGTGCCTGGCCCTCCTACTACGGGCAGATCAACTGGAGAGGGCAGTTCAGTTGGTCCGCGCGCTGAGGCGTGAATCACAGAATGGGCTGTCGGGCACGCCTAACGACGGTTCGGGAATCCGACACGCGTCCCATAATGCGCGCCGAAACGCGCCCCTATGACTGCCCCTGACCGCTGGAAGAGTGCGACGCCGTCCGGTGCTTTGCGGACGCAGTCTGTCGCGCGGCTTCGTGCGTTCATCAGCCGACGCGACTAGCTGATCTGACAGAGCACATCCACGCCACGCACCACGATTGACCCATTCGACCCTGCTCGGCTCGGCACTTTCACCCGGTGGATCGCCGTGCAGAGTTCCTCATGGTCACCAGTCATCACTTTCGGGCTGTATCCGGTCACCCGATAGGTGAAGCCCGCGGGCACGGGCACATTGAACCCGCCATTCGGTCCCGTCTCGGAGGTGAACGAGCCGCTCGTTCCGACGAGAAGAAACACGACCCGGCCTGGGATGCCCACCGTCTCGCTGGAGCTGTTCAGTTGCGGAAACCCGCCGACTCGCACGAGGCGACCTGTGACGTGCCCGAAGAGTCCACCGGAGCCGTGCGAAGTGACCGCTGCTGTCGAGGCTGTGCCAACGCCGACCGTGAGTGTCACCGATACGGCTTTGGCAGCGGGGAGGCGAAGCCCAAAGCCGACGAGAACCGCCTTGTACTGGCCCGCGGGCAGCGGTGGCGTCCGATGACCCGGTAGGCACTTCGGTACAGATTTCTCAGCTGTGGTGTTCCAGCACTGCAGGAACGTCGTCATGACCCCGAACGGCAGGCGAGTGATGCCCGAAGGAATGAGCAACGGTCGCGGCACACAGTCGAGGTACCACGCGATGTCGGGCGGAATTCGATCGTTCGTGAGCGCCACCGCATAACCGGGCGTGCATTTGAGGGATCCGCTGTGGTGCCAGAGCCTGAGTGGTTTCCCTCGATTGGTCACGACGACGAAACCTTTGATCAGCGAGCCCGCAACCACGTGGGTTCGCGAAAGGACGATACGTGTCGACAGTTGGGGCGACGCGGGAAGGAGACCGAGACTCTTACTCGGGATAGTCGTCGCCGTGACGGCGAGCGGCTGGCGGGCGGATTGACCACTCGCCGCGGACTGGGAAAGCACTCCCGCCGTTACTCCCGCGATGACCGTGAGCACCGCGACGGCAACCGGGGCAACCAAGCGCTTCACGTGCACGCACCTGTTGATCGCTTCCAACGAGTCCAACTTACGCTTTCCGCCGAGTCTCCACTATCCGCTCGACCGGAAGTCTCCGGCGTCGCCGTAGATCAGTGTCCCTGAACATTCACTCGGAGCGCCGGCGAGAGGGTGCCTCCGACCGCCGGGAAGATGACTCGACTTGGCGCGAAGATTGCTCCGAAGTCGCGAGGTAGCGCGAGCAAATCCCACGGGAGTGCGAGGAGACTCACGTGAAGATCTCATGGATTACGACCGTAATTGTGCTCGGCGCGGTTTCGTTGACGACCGCAGGGGTCGCTGTCCAAGACCCATCGAGCGCATCCGTCACCGTGCCACAGAAGACGATCAACGCATGGCTTCTAACGTACCCGCCGAAGTCCGTCCTCCCTGAGCTTCCTTTCGGCACCCTGCTCAGCCTCAACCGAACTTCGGGGTTCTCCTTTGCGAATGCTTCGACGGGTACGCGATCGGCAGCAAGAACCTATTCACGTACGTCCTGAAGACGACCGATGGCGGCCGCATCTGGCGAACAGTAGGACCCGCCTTCACTACTGGCGGCGCCGAGGCGACGGTGGGGATCGGTGCCATCAACGCGGTGTCGGCGAGCGTTGCCGTCGTCTACGGCGCTCAGGCCACGACCCCCGTGATCGCCGTAACCGAAGACTCGGGGAAGCGCTGGTGGGTGGCCGACCTCGGAGATCTACTTCTCGCCGAAGCTACCAAGGGAAGCGAGATCTGGGCGCTCGTCTCTGGGCCGGCGCCAGGAATCGGACCGGTGCGTCCTCCCACTTGGTTGTACGAGTCGTCAAACGGAGGGAGGACGTGGCACTTCCGCTCGACGGTGCTCAACATGGGCGGTTACAGCGCTGACCTTTCCTGGGTGTCGACGAATATCGCGTTCGCCCTCGTCGGGGGTGTTCTTGACGCGATGCCGTGGTGGACGATCGTCGAGACGACCGACGGGGGCGCGCACTGGTCGAGGCTTGGCGATCCCTGCGACATGCGCTTCGACGATGCGAGCGTCAACTTCGACGAACGACTACAGGCAGCGTCCGCAAGCTCGCTTTGGCTGCTTTGTGGAAGTCAGCCTGGGATCGGCTCGCAAGTGAAGCTAGTTGAGCGCTCGAGCGATGGCGGGCGGAGCTGGGTAAAGACGGTTGCAGTTGGGCCCGGACCCGGCTTCGTGCGCGGTTTTCCGTACATGGATTACCTCGCGGGAATCGGGTCACTGAACTACCTCTTCGTCACCTCGCCCACAGACGCCGCGCTTCTCCTTGCCGGTTCGCTTCCGGATCCGGTGCTACGAACGAAGGACGGCGGAATTCGATGGGCGGGCTCCCTCCCGACAAGGATCGCGGATCAGTTCCCGCAGATGATTTGGGTCGGTCCTGATTTCATTTACGTGAAAACGCAAAACGCGCTCTGGTTTTCGCGTGGCTGGACTCGATGGATACTCATCTACGGATCGTTGAATCCGTACTGACGGTCGTAGGTACGACAGAGTGCTCCAGATCCACAGCTACCCGGGGCTCAAGGTCTGCGTCGTCCGTCGAAGTGTCCCAATAACCCGATTGAACCCGCTCTCCGGGTGACCCCGATCGCCGGGACCGAGCGGTCCCTACGCTTGAGTAATGCCCACACCTGTAAGCCCCCCACCAGAGGACCCAAATGATCCCGACTTATGGGACTGGGGCGGAGACGACGAGGAGCGTCGATCTCACCGACACCCGTGGCGCGTCCTAATCGTCGGCCTTGTCGCGCTCTCTCTCATGGTGTTGTTGGTTGTCAGCATCCTGTAGTCGGGCTCAGCTTCCAGGTGGTCAGCTGTGCCCCAGAACGCTGCCGGCTAGGTGCGGCAGTACGGCACTTATGTCATGCGCCTGACGGTGCGGTCGAGCACGTTCGGGAGCACTTCTTAGCGAGTTACCGGATAGACGGATTCTGGCGGGACGCCTTGCAAACTGACCGCCTAGCAGGCGTAAGTCCCAGGGTTCGCCCAACCCGGCGGTCCGAACTCACAGAGCTTGGTCGCGACGAAGCTCGTCCACCTTGTTGGCGTGGCGGGCAGCGAGAATTCGTCCTTCGGCACCTTGTACGACAGGCTCATCAGCTCGATGCGCTTGAAGCCCGGAACACCGACGACATAGCCGAGCACGCCACGGCTGGTGATGCACCAGGTCTCCATCGGTGAATCGCCCTGCCTAATGCGGATGCACACTAGCTGGAAGCCGTTCACGACCCGCCTTGTGACGCGGGATGCCGAGGGCGTGAAGAACAACAAATAGTCCGGTTCCACGTCGTACGACACGATGGTCGCCAGTCCGCCGTACCCCATGCCGTCAGTGTTGATGGGTCCCTCGCAACCCCAGTGGAGCTTGGTCGCTGGCGTCAGACACTCGTAGTCGTCGCCCTTGTGCGCGATGAACTCGTATTCCTCTCCGTTCGCAACAGCTCGGTACCGGTAGTCCACCGGCGGTGGGAAGTTCTTCAGCGCATTCTTTCCCGCCGAGGTCGCGTAGACAAACGAGTAAGGGGCGCTCTTGGCGTCGAGGATTCGGTAGGTGGCGACGAGCGGTTGCATAGCGCCCCGACGAGCCAAGGCGGCAAAGGAGGATTCGGTGGTCGGGAGCTTGGCGGGCGTCCTGAGTGAAGGGCTACTCGCGGTCGCCGCCGTCGCGAACATCATGGTGACGACGGCTACTGACGCTGTTGTTAGCCACCTGGACATCACGATAGGAAGTGTAGAAGTAGCAGGGGTATGAGGTCAGACGGGCGCGACGACACAAGAAGCGATGGTCGAGGGCTGAGGTGACCGATTGACCTCGCAAGTTTCGACTACTGCCGTCGCCAACCTGGAATCTGACCGGTCGCGCGGACTGGGTGCTCCCTAACGCTCAGCCGTGCCGACGTGTGTGGCCGCCCCCAATCGCCGGGTCAGCGGCGTTGGGCACATCTCGCGCGTATCTCCACCTACCGCGTCGGGGCTGCACCCGACAGATGGCACCCTGACGGTCTGATCGCGAGCACGGTGCCCGATCCGGCACCGCTATAGGGGGTGCGCACAGCGAATAGCTCCTGACCGGCGACGGCAAATGGCTCGAAGCTTTCGATGTTGCCGTTCGGCGCCTTCGGGAACGACGCCTCTGCATAGACCACGCCTGTCATCGGCGACGCGCAAGCGATACCAGTCCCGCCGACGAGCCAAGCGATGCCGCCGATGATCGACGTACCGATAGGCCCCCCTTCTGAGACCACGGCTTCTGCGCTTCCAGCCGGCCGTCGAACCGTGAGTTCCGGACCGGACATGAGTTCGGTTTCTGCGACCATGCCGGAGCCCGTCGTCACCCACACACCGCTGTTCGTCGCCGCGGTGACCTGGCCGCCAATGGTCAGGCCGAGCTGGCGTTGTGCGAGCACCCGGCCGCTTCGCGCGTCAAGCCCGTAGATCACGTAGGGCGCGTTCTTCTCGAACCGAAGGACCGCCGACAGGTAGAGCTCAGAACCCGACGGGCTGACCACTAGTCCCTCGATAGTGCCCGGTGGCGCGTGGAGAGAACGAAGCACCGAACCGCTGTCCGTGTCGAAGAGGAGCAGCCGACCTGCTGCGACGACCCAGAGTCCGCCAGCACTATTTGTGCTCGTCGAAGCGACGACAAACGGAAGTGATGTCTTCCCTGCTGCTCGCAGGTACTTGTGGTCGGCAAGGCGCACGCTGCCCGGTTCGACGAGTTGCAGGAGCTGGTAGCCGGGGAGTAGCGGGTTGATCGGAGAGCCACTCGGTCCGACCGACTCCACGGCAGGCTCGACGACGCCGACGGACGAACCAACCTGGACGAGCTGCGCGCCGAAGAAGACAAGTGGCCCAGCTGAGATCTTGCCTTTGACGAGATCGAGTCGATCGAGCCTCGCGTAAACGCTCTCGCTCGCTGCGGGCACGATCCCGTAGGCAGAGGACGTTCCGGGTTCGGCAACCGGCGTGCTATTGAAATCAGGTGCGGCGACGACGTGCTCTGGCCACGGGGCGGGTGCCCGGGAGCCTGCTGCGCCGCCGCTTGTCACCGGCCCAAGGAGCGCAAATGGCAAGCCACTCGCAGCGGCCACGAAGACGGCGACGAGTCTTGAGGACTGCACGCTGGAAGCTTGGCACGGCTCAGGCTCTGTTACCTATGGTCAGCCGTAGCCCCTGCCCCAGATCGCCGGGAAAGTGCGATCTCCGATCGCCGAGTCGCCTTGCGTCAGCACGGATCAATGCTCACTTGGACCCGAACACTGCACGCATCGTCCAGGTGTTGCCGTCGTTCCGAGTCTCGAACAACCTCCACCGAAACGTCCGGGGCGACGTCGCCTGGGCACTGAGAGCCCATCCAGACGACGAGATCGGGAACGTCATGAGGAAAGCTGAAGAGAAGCCGGCTCCCTTGAGCGGGGTGATGTGCCACTTTGGGTCGCCTCGTCTCAGGACGCCGACGGTCGTCGTTCCGTCGCGACCGCAGGCTCCGCAGCTCGCCGCGAGGTAGGTCGTCGAGGGGCCGGCGACCGCGAGTCCATCAGGTTGGGCTCCCGGTGCGGCGGGGAGCGTCGTCGTGGCGGGGTTCACGCCGGCGAGCCGCCAGGTTCGACCGCCGTTCGAGCTGTCGTAGACGCCATACGCCTCGCCTCCGGCATAGCCGGCACCGGCGGGCACGATGAGCACCCAGATGGTCGTCGGGGAGCTGCAAGAAAGGGTGGGCTCGTAGTAGGGAGGCAGGCCGGTTCGGCGTTCGAGTGCCGCCGGGATTTGGCGGTTCGACCAGGTCGCACCGCCATCGACGGTCTCGGAGATGACCGGCGATGCCGTCACGCGCGAAGTGTTCACAATCCAGCCCGAACGGGCGCTGACGAAGCAGGCCATGGCCGCAGGCGTCGGCGTGGCGACGCGCTTCCAGGTTGCACCGGAGTCGGTCGTGCTCCAGAGCGCGTCGTCGGCCAGGCCCCATCCGTCCCTGAGGGTCGAAAAGGAGATCCATGTCAGCATCGCTCGTGGGCTTCGCGACGGCTTCCATGTCGATCCTGCGTCGGTGGTCGAGAACAACCCTTTCCGGGCAAGGACGAATCCGTCTCTTGGCGTGAGGAACTGCACCTGCTCGATCGTGCCGAGCCCTGGCCGGATCACCGACCAGGAGCGTGCGGCATCGACCGTGTGGGCTAGGTAGTCGGACTCGGCGATGTAGCCGTCATCGAGCGTCGGGAACGACATCGAGGCCGGAGCAGAGCTCGTTTCCGCGCCAGATGCCGATAACGGGCTAAGAGTGATTCCAACTGTTGTTGCGATCATGAGCGCAACTACAGCGACCGTTATCCGTTGCACGCCGAGAGTCTTGCATCCCAGAACGTTCACGGGTTGACGGGGCGATGGGTGTCACTTATCGCCGCGAGTGCGCCACCCTTCGGCACATCGGGGTGAGACCTTGGGGCTCGTTCTGGAGCGTGTTCTGGGCTACCGGTCGGGACGCGTAACGCCGATTCGGGCGAGACTTGCTCGCGCTAGCAAGCGGAGAGGGCACGTCGTTCGATCGCGACCCAACCCGAAGAGCTGGGATAGGTGGCTTCGTCGAACGAGCTCTGTTTCAGTAATCGGCGGTGAACTGGTCAGTCGTGCTCCGCTGTGCACTCGCAACGCAGTGTGCTCAACCGGCTCGGCCGATATCATGGTTATACAGGGTTTTTATAGTTACGAGGGAGCGCATCGTGAACGTACCCACGTCTACCTCTAAGCGCCTAGCTGCCATGGTCACGATCGCCTGTGCCGTAGCGCTCGTGTCGGCGATGGGGCTCGCCGTCGCCGTCTCCCCGGCGTCAGCGACACGAGGAGGCGCTGCGGAGCGCGTGCCGCG
>Ga0187864_10001924_pt1 | contig 18865 bp, 15 predicted proteins | sample June2016WEW_11_4_FD_132985 | JGI IMG/M metagenome (GOLD analysis project Ga0187864, IMG submission 132985) | Peatland microbial communities from SPRUCE experiment site at the Marcell Experimental Forest, Minnesota, USA - June2016WEW_11_40 | ecosystem: Environmental > Terrestrial > Soil >...
CCACCAAATTCAATATTCCGGGGGCGTCCGTTACCCGCACCTGGAGCGAATCCCAGGAAGCCGTGATTACTTGAGCGAGATATTCGAGCCGAGAAGCTACAAAGACCACTGACCGCCGAGCGCGTCGCGTCGCGATTATGTCTGCCAGATAGGCTGACGCCGAGTCCCAGCGGATGACTTACTCGGAAGCTATTTCTCTGGGCCAGAAGTCCTCTTCGAGGAGATCGCCATTGATCTCCTCCAAGCCCGTTTCTCGCCAACTTCCGGTTTGCCGACAATTCGTCCCGAATCGAATGCTATAGGAGGAGTATCTAGTTCAGCGCCCCGAGTCCCTCTCCTCGCGAGAAATGGACTGTCTGAGCTGTTGCGCGCAGCCGTCCCTTCGACTAAGTCGGGTGTGGGCCCTCTACGATTGACAAGTGCCCACCTTGTCAATCGGCATTTTTGAGCCGGGTGTATATAATTTGCGCGGTTCCTTGTACCGGTCAGAGATCACCTAACGGAGACGTCACGCCAACTGAGGCTGCTCAATCCCGGTTTCTGCCTTCGGCCGCGCCTATGCCGGGCCGTCCCTACCTCACCGCTTCTTGTCGGCGATGGCGATACCGCACACTTTTTCTGCGGCGCAACGTTCCGCGTATCGAATCACCTAAAGCATTTAGGAGGGCATCGTGAGAAAATTCCGGCCAGTAATGCTGGCGACATTGTCTTTCACCCTGTTTGCGGCAACCGCCGTCGCAACCCACGCGCAGTCCGACTGCACTGCGCTCAATCCCGCCAAGGGTGAAGGCAAGTTCACGGGACAAATTTCCACTCCGCCGGACGGCAGTTCCATGACAGTCACCTACGCTGATCAGAGCGTTCTTGTGCACTACAACAACTCCGTCACCGTCTGCCAGGGTGGACAGCCTGCATCCCCTGACGCTCTTAAGCAAGGCGCGAGTGTCTCGGTCTTTGGCCCCCTGCGGCACAACGGCAAAAATATGGAAATAGACGCCGCGAGAATCTTCGTCGCCGGCCGGCCACAAACGGCGCCGCCCAGCCCGGAACCAGCACGGCAAAATACCCAACAGACGCAACCGCCAAATGTCCAACGGATGCAACCGCCGAACGCCCAGCAGACACAACCGCCAAGTCCCCAACAGGCACAACCGCTCACAACAGGCCTGCGCCCCATTCCGAACTCCGTGATCCTCGGTGGCGGCACGCACGCAGAAACGATGCAGCGCTTGCACGTGGTTCGCACATATGCGTTGTCCGATTTGCGCACGAATTCCCAAGTTACGCTGGGAGTTGCGCGGCTTAACTTCCACCCAATGCTGGGGAACCCTCGGGCCCTCTTCAATGTTGCACAAAAGCTGCGCGCGCTGCCGCAGCATGTGCAACTCAAGGAGGACAGTTCGGAAATTAGCGAAGTCGAGCAGGGATTGGTGATCCATCACGTCCTCACCTACCAAATTCTTCCGGGAAAGTGCAGTGATTCTGGCGCCAGGGCGCAAATGGCTAGCGCCGGAATTGAGTGCTTTACACGTGGTTCGACGAGCGAACGCGTGGCAGAATTCAGTAGTCCGAGAAGTCCGCGGTATGTCGCCGACCCACAGAGACGGCAAGCGGCAATCGCGGCCTACCAGCGCAATAGTGCGCTCGGCGCTGCCGACGCGAGCAAGCATATTGCCGATCTGCGCAAAGCCCTCGCTGACCCAACTCAGCGAGCGGCGATTAGTGCGCAAGTCGGTCAGGCCGAAGCCACACGGATGGGCAGTCTCACCGATGACCAGCTCAAGGAAGAACTCATCAACTCATCGGTCCAGCACTTTGAAGAGACGATGTTCGTGCCCAAGGTCGAGTCGACTACCTACCTGCATCCCGAGCACGCTCTCTCCATCGCCGCCAGCCCTGCGGAGATGGCGGCCGCCAAACAGTTGTTAAGCAAAGGCGTACCGGAGCACGGTGCCAGCCCTTCCAACTTCCCCAAACTTCTGAAGGTGGTTCCCAATCATCCTGTAGGCTTTACCAAAACTCCCCAAGCCGATAAGGTCGCCGACGTTGACTTTGGCCCCTACATCTTCCTTACCGGATTCACCTTTGGCCAGGATTATGAGTGGAACTGGAAGGCTGAAACGACGATCAACTGGTGTATCGTCGGCTGTTCTTCAACCTACGGCGTCTACCTAAATGCCGGCTTCGGCTACGGTTTCGGTCTGCGCTTTCCGTTCCAGACCCAGTTGAAGTATCACACTGTGGTTCACGCGAATAATTCCGCCGAGGCGAACGTGACGGCGAATTTTAAGCCCATCCAGGGTACGGATGACGATTTTTTGTCAGCCGGAATTTCACCCGACCAGCTTTTTGACGCCCAGGAACTGGTGGCGCAGATAGGCGCCCATTGGGGTTATAGCGTCAATTTGCCTGGCTTCGGCGACAGCCACCAAGATTATTTTGGCGGGAATCTTGCCGATGCGCTGCCGCCGAACTATGATCACGGTCACTTCTTGCCGCCCGCTCCCGGAGTACCCGTTTTCTTCCCAAATGTCGTTGACAATGCTGACATTCTGATGGGGTTGCTCAACTATGGCGTGGTTGGCGCCCAACTTTTCCCAGCCGTGGATCTCTCTCTTTTCTCCAACAAGCTGCAATTCACGTTGAACGATGAGATCCTGAACCGGCAAACGCAGGTCACCTTCACCAAGCAGACGGTGCCTCTAGGTGTCAGCTCTGCCACAGTAGGAAGCCAGAGCCATTTCAGCTTCGGAAACCCGGTCTACAACCTTGAGTTTAGCTTGACCCCGGGGCTCAGCCCGCGCATCTTCGTGGACCTCGACGTTTGGTCGGATCACTGGGACTTTCCGATTTGGTTCCCTCAGCTGACGGTTGATTTTCCGCCCAATGGCATCGATTTCGGCTGTCACGCCGGTACAACATGTGTGCTCGATTTCCAGCCCGTGTATAACGCGAGCACTGGGCAGGATACAAACATAAAGAAGGAAGAAGACGTCGCCGACAAGACGCTGACAGACAGTGGGTGCCAGCGCGTGAACGGCCAGGAAGGAAACTACCTGTGTCCCGTCAAAGGCATGCTTGGATTGTGTCAAGCCATGCTCAAGAATAACGCTGTATTGAGTTGCGCCCCATTGGTTCCAAATGTGGTTGACGAGATTCTTAAGCGCGGGCACTGTACCGGCAACAATGCGGACTATCTCTGTCCGAAAGACATGATTGGCCTATGCGGCGTCTATCTCAAGAATCAAGAGATTCTGTCCTGCACACAGGCAAAATGACTCGAATGGCGTGGCGGAAATCCCTTACCTTACTCTCAAGGGCCATGCAAGGTTTTTGAGATACACGCCAATAGATCGAAGCAAGGAAGCGCTGGGAAGAAAACCAACTCTGCGCGTCACGAAATGGCTCGGCGAAGTTCCTGGGGGGAAGCTGCTTGCAGTGTTCGTCCACGTCCCAGTGGTCCCCCCGTCTCTCCAACGTTACGGATGACGGGCAAACCTGAAGTTATCCGAAGGCGGACACTGGATCGCATGGGTGGTTCTCGGCCAACGAGACGTGAAATTGTCCAGAAGTCGGCTTCTGGGAAACTTGCCGCCCACCGTCGCCGAGTTTTCCATTTGCTCCACAGCGACGCAGTATAATACGCGTGTTCAGCGTTGCGATGCTCTCTGCTGTCGCAAATCGGCTTCTCTAATCAACTTTTTTTCTTTCTTAATTCGATAGAGGAGGAAACGATGCTCCACGATCTGGACCACGAGCAAGACCGTCCTCAACCTCATCAACATAATTGCGGAAGCCTCTTCGGATGCGGCGAAGAGCAGGGCACAGGTGTGCTCCGCGAAGACATCAAGGATGCCGCTTTCACCAAGCGAGCCGCGGACCGGCTCCTGCACATGGACGAGATGAATCAGGAGCAGCTCGACGGCTATCTGAACGCGCGCGGTGTTTCCCGTCGCCGGCTGCTGCGCGCAAGCGGCTTTATGGCCGCGCTGGCGGGAATCGGGCCCTGGTTTAATAAACTGGCGTTTGCCAAGGGCGTCGATGCCGCGGATATGGCAGACGGAGCCGTGGCTGGCTTTGCAGCAGCGCCGAACAAAGACAAGAAAGATGATAAAGAAGAAGGCCGCGTCCACGTCGTCGAGAGCAATGACAAGACCGTGCGCCTGGGAGTCTACGACACTACGCTCGATCCGATCCTCAAAGTCGATTCTGGAGATACCATCAGCTTTCCCGACACATGGTCACACTTCCTGAACCAGATGCAGCCGGGCGTTCCCGTCGAAACGCTGGCGAAGCTCCGGCTTAGCAATCCGGGACATGGGCCACACTCGATCATCGGTCCCATCTACGTCAACGGCGCCGAGCCGGGCGACGTGCTGGAGGTGCGCTACAAGCGCATTCGTCCGTTTGACTGGGGAGCCGTATTCAATAATCCGGGGTCGATCGGAACCGGCTTGCTGGCGCAGGATTTCCCGGAAGGGCAGGTGAAATACCTGAAGCTCGATGTGCCCGGCATGACGGCGGAGTTTAACAAGAACATTCATGTGCCGCTCAAGCCCTTCCAGGGGACGCTGGGCGTGGCTCCGCCGGACGGTTTTTATCCTCCACTGAGTCCGGGAGTGACCAGTTCCGTTCCTCCGGGCCCGCATGGCGGTAATGTCGACCTGAGCGAAATGGTCGAAGGCTCGACCATGTTCATTCCGGTGTGGAAGCCGGGAGCGCTGATCTATACGGGCGATTCCCATGCTGTGCAGGGCGACGGCGAAATCTGCCTTACCGCACTGGAAACGCGCATGAAGGAATTGCGCATCCAGGTGGTGCTGCACAAACAAAAGAATTTTGCGTGGCCAGTGGCGGAGACGGAGACGCACTGGATCATGCTGGGCCTAGACAAGGATCTCAACGTGGCCATGACCTCAGCTGCGCGCGATGCCATCAATTTCCTGGCCACCCGCGCCGATCTCACCAAGCTCGACGCCTATGCGTTGTGCAGCATCGCGATCAGTTTCCGGGTGACGCAGGTGGTGGACATCGTGCGCGGGGTGCACGCCATGATCCCGAAGAGCCTCTTTGCCGCCGACCTGCGCAAGCAGATCGTTGTCGTGTAACGGCCGGCTCATCCCCTGAGAGGTCAATGAGTGTAATCGCCGTATGAAAAAGAAATGGCTCCTCAGGTAGGACTCGAAGCCACCACCAAACGTAAACGCAAGCACTTACAGAGCACAGACGGCAACGAAAGTACATCAAAAGCAGTGGTAGTTCACGTTAACTGATTGCGTATTGATTGCTGAACCGCCAAACAAACGGCACTCGGGATAGTGATGGAGAAGGCAATTTCACTCAGGACCCAGATCGAAAAGGAGGTCCTAGCCCCTATTTCGCAATCTGATCCCAGCAGGCGTCGGGCCATGAAGGTCTTTCTTCCCAAGTGCTGGGTGTGCCGTCCAGCTTATAGTTAAGAAGCTCTCTCGTCTTCAAGCGAATTCCATCCTCACCCGCTAGGTAAACGTCGCGATACTTGCCTTTTCGCGGCAACAACAGTGGCAATGCAAGCTCGGCAAGATCGGTATCTTTTTCAGCATCGGCCCTGCTTTGACGCTCTGGTCCGAAAGTGATGCTCAACGAGAATTCGATAGTAAGGATGTACGGATAGAGAATCGAGTCGTTTGGTTTTACATCGGCGAATACATCAGTGGGAGGTCCCCAAGCGTGTTTCTCCCAGATTTGCTTGTGGTGCTTTCGGTCAGATTGGATAACAACCTCACGCCGGGGACACGCCTCAAAACGCTTCTCCATGTCCCTCGCCAGAGTCTTGATATTGAACTCAGAGTCGCTCTGAGCCAGCATGGTTGGTGACCAAAAACTCAGCAGTAGCAGAGGTAAAAGAAGGTTCCTTTTCATGGGCTACTCCATCAAGGTCTTCTGCCAGAGACAAATGTCAGAAGCTTTTCACACCCCGCCTTTCGCGTCGAGTGTAATCCTGATGCTCTGTTTTTGGAATGCAGCATGAGGGCCGCTGGCCCCGCCCTGGGTCGAGAGGGCGGGATTCGAATCCGCACGATAACGTAAATTCAATGACATGCAGGGCCACGGATGGCATTTCAGTTACACGGAAAGCAGTGGTAGAACGACAAACGGATTGCAAAATGGATTGCAGAACTCTTTGACCAACTCTCGTCTGCTATGTCTTTGTCTCCTGGTACGGCGTCAGAATACTTAACGCAAGCTCTCTCAGGGCCGGCAGCATGAATTTGAGGTTAGCCGACCGAAAATCGCGTCATTCAGTCGTTTCCTGTAGCAACGCCACGACATTTGTGCTTTCCCACAACTGTGATTTTTCGGCAAGGATACGTTTTTCACGGTCTACCTTTTGACAGCATGATTGTTGCTGTAAAGGCGATATTTCAACGGCTAATCGCAGAGTTCACTTCTGGCGGCTGGCGTGGGTCGTACACGACCAGAATAGTACTTTAGAATTTGGTTCCCCAGTCAAGTATGAGGTGCGAAACTGGAAAGGTCCGTACCGCTATTGGACGTTCACGCTCAAATTGTTGATCGATTGCGTAATGCCGTTGATCGTGACCAGACCGGGCGTATCGATCCTGGACGCAAGGATGTTCTCGCCGGGGAGAACCATGATCTGTCCGAGCAGAGTGAATCTCGACTTCGGCTGCAAGGCGGGTTCATGAAACGCCTTGGAGTGGTTTGGCCCGGAATGTTACTTCAGGGGTGTTGTGAGCCTTGCAGTTGCCTGGAAAGCAGGCATATTCGGCGTGGTGACACATGACGAGTTGCAGGGCAACGAGGTTTTCGTTGGTTCGTTTGCTTCAGGGCAGATCATCAAGAGTTGGAGCCTAGGTCGGGGACGCACTGCTACGCAGCTTGGTCAAACATCGCTTTCGCTAAGTGACGATGGGGCCCGAATAGCCGTTTCAGTGCTGCCCGATGGAAACAGTATACCGAAAGGCTTCAACAACCTTCGCCTCTACAACTCTGGCAATGGAGAGATGGTGAAGTCGATCCGGACAGATGGCTTCCTGGAATATGACCAAATTCCTTCATCAATCAGCCAGTGCAACGGAGCAAGAATCGAGTGGCCGTTGAAAAGGTCCGTGTGGCCGCTGTATGAGCCGTTCACCGGGTCCAGTATGTGAGTTGACATGACTATGCCGTAGCGGTGGCCTTGATCAAGCGGGCCAGCCCAGGACCACGGCATATTTTGGTTCAAGATACTTTGGAATGCGGTTGGATCGGTAACGTCGAAAGAGTAGTTGGCGTGACCGCCGACCGTGCCCGTATATTGCAAATTCGAAGCCGACATTCCAGTGCTGTTCTGGACACCCGCCGCCAATCTTGCCGCGCAAGATTTCTTGTCTGGCGTCGTGCCGTTGTTTGCGCCTTGCCCATAGTTCCCCGTGTCGCCTGACAGCGAGTAGTCAGGATCATCAGGCAACTCAGGCAACCCAAACTCAGAGCCGCCGGTGAAGGGATTTCCAGTTGCAGGGTTAATGTAGTGCCAGCCCTCCCCGTCGAGCGATATTGGGTAGAAAAACCAGTTAGAACCCACGACGGGTCCGCAGTCGTTGATCGGGTACAGGCCGACAAAGTTCGCCTCCGCGCGCGAACCGCGCGGGGTATCTCGCAGCACCTGTTCCGGGGTGACTGTCACCCCCTACTCCCGGTGCGAAGCACTGTCTGCTTTTGACGGCGGTGGGGCCGGGGCAGGTGGCAGCTGAAAAACGTAAACCGATTCGTCGTGCAAGATGGCAAGCAAGGAGCCATCCGGCGATAGTGCCAGTTGCGTGGCTTGGTCCTTGATCTTTGGCCCGATCAGGTTCAGCTTGTAGGACCGTTCGTGGAATGGTGCATCGTAAACGGAAATCGTCTTCAGCTCGCCATGAGCCCCGACATCGAGGGCGGTAACTTCGCCCGTCGATTTGAAAAAGGGAACGACGAAGCGCTGGCCGCCAGCCGACGGGATGGCCATGCCTCCCTCAAAGGGCGCGTTCTCCGTAAACACGGCCTTGCCATCGGTTCGCAACAGTTTCCACGGGTGGCCGGAAAGGAAGAGCGTGTCTTCGTTCAGAAACCGAGGAGACGATTGGGGTCGCCGCTCGATCGGCGCTATAGTTTTCCACTCTGTCGCGAGGCCCCTGATTTCAACGCTCGGGTCGCAGTGATAGAGCGGGAAGCTACACGCAATCATTGCTGTCGCGTCGTCTGATATGCCCACCCATCCGCTTTGCATCTCCTTCCACGAGCGAACAACTTGAAGAGTAATAGTGTCGACCCATACCCACGGGGTTGCCAAAGTTGTCGTCTGGTTGGGTGTCGCAAAGAGGATATTCCTCCCGGTGGGCGATGGGTGCGCAACCCAGCCCCAAAGATCCTCCTGTATCGGCGGTAGACTCAGCTCTCTTAGCTCTTTGGCATCGGGGGAGTAAAGGGTCAAGGCGACTCCCCTTTGCGTGACGAACTTCCCGTCATTCGTGGCAATGATGCCTGCAAATCTCGATTCACTCGGCCAACCTTGTGTCGACGTGATTTTTCCAGTGTCCGCGTCAAGGAAGACTGCGCGCAGTCGCAACGGTAGATTTGTGTCAGAGTTATCGCGGCCCGATAAGGCAGTCTTCTCTTCGCGGGTCACGAAAGTAGCAACGATGGTTTTGTTGTCCAAGAACCAGAATGAGGTTTTCGGCGGCAGGTGCGTTTCACGTCCACGGCCAACCACCAGTCCGAGGGGCGCGCTCCCAACAGCGGCGCGCAAGTCTACGGTCCATTTCGCCGTGATCGCTTCGCTTGCAGTATCGACAGTCGGCCCACTTGGGCTACTGAGGAAATGCACCAACAAAAAAACCGCCACCGACGTCAACAAAGGCATGCTCCCAGAAGTTGATGGTGAAGACGGCTGAAAACGAAAAATTACCTGTCCATGGGCTTACTGTATCGTCGTGAACCCAGAGCGCACCGTCTACATTCTCGATATGAATCCCGTCGTCGTACCTTCCAGCTGAAGGGCATGCAAACTGGTCCGAGTCGCAAGAAAGGAGGAAATTGCAGTGTCCGCCGCTTAGGTCACAATTCGTCGGATCTGCTGAAGGGCCCGGACCAAAAACAGCCAGCAAGTTCCCACTTAGTCTGTCGTACTGGCCATTTGCCTGCGAGAGGTACTGAGGCAAGGAAAGGTTGTTCCAATTTATCCCCAACTCTGGGTCCCAGCCGGTGTTAATGATGGAGAGGTAGCGCGCCTGCCCAGCCAAGAGCCCAGCTGCGCCTGAAGTCGAGCTTATGTTATATCCGGGGCCAAAGCTCCAAGGGGTTCCGTTGACACCTGCAATTCCATTGACACCTGTCCCAGCGCCGCAATTGCCCGATGCGTCACAGAATCCGCCTCCGTTGTTGTCTACGGGACCGCCGTCCCCGCAGGCACCTACGGATGCGTCGCACTGGCCGGGCATGTCGCGGTTCATCCCTGTCGGGTCAACAAAGCTAAGCGGATTGTTGAGGACGTAGGCATAGCGGTTCCAGGTCTGTGGGTCGGCGGGGTTCACTGCCGCCAAGCCCGAGGGGTCAGGCGACAACCAGCGGCCCTGCGACGGGCTGTGCTCGCGGAAAGTGAAATCGTAGAGGCTGCTGGCGGTGTCCGAATCTTGGCCGGTGAATGACGGGTCCGATGTGCCGGAGACAGCATACTGCTCGCCAAACGGGGCGTAGGCCGAACTCGAATAGGGCGATGTCGGTCTTGTCGCCGTCGAAGTCAGGCGCGAACTGTTCAGCCAATCCGAGTGTCGATAATATGCCAGCCCTGTCGAATTGTAGATGGCCGTCGCGCCGCCAGGAAGGCTGACCAACGCCTTGGTCAAAGTCTGTCCGTTCATGAGCGCCGTTTTTCCCACCGGGCTGTAAACTATTTCCGTGTAAGTCGAACCATTCTGCTGCTCCACCATCTGGCCTAGAGCATTATAAATCAAGTTCGTAGTATTGACACTGGCCGGGTTGCCCCAGTTCGCATCCCAAGTGTAGCTGTTCAGATTATCGGTCAATAAGTTGCCGTTTGCATCGTATTTGACGGTGACGCCAGGAATCGACGTGAACTGGTTCGTGGTTAGCGAATAATTCGGTGCGAACGTTGAGCTGCCGCTCTTCGTAATGTTGCCGAAGGAATCGTAGCTGAAGTTCTGCGTCCAGATGGATCCGCAGGTAGCCGAGGAAACCCGCTGCACATCATCGTACTGGTAGTTGCACGTCCCAGTGTCGCTGGTGCCCGTGATGCCATCGACAATAGCCAGTTTTTGCAGGGTACCGTTTGTACTCCAGGTGAGCGTGCCCGCATCGGTCTTCCCGTTCACGCTGAAAGTGTAAGTCCCTATGCGCCCGGTGTTGGGATCGTAGGTAAAGCTATCGCTGTCTGCCGAGCCAAAGGTAACGCTGGTCAGCGCGCCCAGGGGATTGGTTGTGCTGCTTGTGGAGTAGGTAACGCTAGAAACAGGACTGGTCCCGGAGGAAGCTGTGACCTGCGTGTATCGCCCTTCGCCGTCGAGGCCAGCTCCGTTGGCCCCGTAGTAGATCGTCGGCACACCAGGAATGCCGCTTAACGACTGCAGCGCACCCGTTGCCCAGTAGGAGGCGGTCGTGTGATAGTAAACTCCTGACCCCGAGTGTGGCGTGGCTTCGTAAACGTCAGTCGTCTCACCACGCTTGGAGTAACTAAAGAGTTCATCGGTAACGAAAGCGGTCAAGTTTGACGTGTTGAACGTCTGGGCTTCCACCATGTGTGTTTTGCCGTTGCTCACGGTCACACCCGTCGGGTATGAACTCTCCGAGTCATAGAAGAACTGCCGGAGGATGGTGTTGGCAACTTTGCTGTTGCCCGCTTTCAAAAGACGATGGAGAGCATCGTGTGAGTAGCAGGTAAAGTTGCCGGCATTGTCTTTCCTTTGGACTAAATCGCCGGCAGACGCATAGGAGTTGCCATCGGCGCACGGCGCGATGGCATCATAGGTATAAGTGATTGTGCCGTTCGCTCCGCTATTGCCCGTTTCCGGATTCGATTCTGAAGTCACGCGGCCCAGCCAATCGTAGACGAAAGAACGAGTCTGCCGGCTACCCGCCGCGGCCTGCGCATTCTGCGTGACTGTGAGCAGATGGCTGAGGGCATCATAGGTGTATTTTGTCCACAGGCCAGCCTGGGCGTTGGATTGACTGCAGGTTCCATATCCAGGAAGCGTGGACGATATTTCGCAAACAGAAGTCAGCCTTCCCAAGCCGTCGTATTCAAGCTGCTTCTGAAACGTCTGCGTGCCGCTGACTTGTTGCAGCACGTCGTTGTTTGTGTAGGTGTAGGAGACTGTTCCGCCGTCCGCGTCAGTGGTTGTGAGCACACGCCCCAGCGCGTCGTACGTCGTGTTGACCCCGGGGGCCGAAGAATTGGTCGTGCCCGCTGTGGCGCTAAATGGCATTGTGGATCGATCAGGCTGGCCCACATTGTTGTAGTCCGTTTCCACCGTGTCGTAATTGGTAGCACCGGGTCCTTGTAAACGCTGGCTCAGAATAGGCCGGCCGAATCCATCCACGGTGCTTCGAGAATCGGAAACGGAGTTGCCACCGTTGAAGTTCTGCAGCGCGGTTTCAACGGACATTTCTCCATGATAGCTAATCGTTGTTTCATTGTTTTCCTGGTCGTAGACATTTGCAGGCCGCCAGAAATCCGTGTCGGTGTAATTCGATGTGACACTATTGCCGTTTTCGTCGGTCACTTGAGTTGCGACGCCGCCTGTGCAATTCCATGTCATGGAGCGGGAGAGACTCAACGGCTCATTGATAGTGGTGGAAAATGAATTGCCGCAGGAGCCAGAGCCGTAGACGTACGTCGTCTGCGCGTTGTTAACGTCCGTGGCCACATACGGATTGCCCGTATCGTAATTGGTGAAAGTGCTGGAAAGAAAGGCAGTGCTGCTAGTGTAGGTGTAAAGCGAAGTCAAATTCCCGCGCGAGCCGGTAATCGGAACCTGTTGTGGCGTGCCGGTTGTGGCCGTTACCGCCGTTCCGTCGTACAAGTACGTCGTACCAGCGAGCGTCGTCTTCGTGCCGCTGCTCCAGTCATAAACCGTCACCGATGCCGGCCTGTTGTCGATGTAGTTGCCTAAACTCGCATATGAAATGGCTGTTTCGCGGACGAGATCCGTCGTGCCCGGCGCTGCGCCCAACGTGACTCCGTAGTTGTACTCCTTGTCATCGGTGACAAGGCCGTAGCTGTTGTACAAGACTTCTGCCAATCGGGTGCTGCTGTTCGGAAGTTGGCTGTAGACATCAGTCTGGGTGATCGGTGAACTGACAGGCGCGGTCGCGCAGCTTAAATAGTTTGCGTTGTAGCAGCGGATGCTCGTCGCCAACAGATTGCTGGGCGAAACACTCCCCTTATAAACTTGACGCTGGGTTTCGTAGAAGTCGTACGTAGGAGCGCTGGTGTTCCCGTCCTCAGCAGCATTGATAACCGTGTAGTTAGCATTTGGATCAATGACAGTCGTGGTCCACGTTGATCCTGGCCCAGGCGATCCCGACACCAAGGAGCGCGAGTACTGCCATTCTCCACCAGGGTTAAGCGTCCGCGTCAGCCCTGCGGTACTCCCGTCGCTGAAGATTCCGTTTGATCCGCCACTGTAGGCGTACGTGATGGTTCCGCCAGTCGGCAGGGTCACCGATGCAATTCTGCCTGTCACGCAGTTGCCTTGGTATGTACCCTGCAATGGTGTGCATGAGCCGGGCGTCTTCTCATATGTGAAGGCGTAGCTGGTCCCGTCGGGCAATGTGATGCCGCCCACAAGCGGATCGCTCAACCGACCGTACTCAATCACGCCACTGACTCCGAAACCAGTCTGCACCGTGTATTGCGTGTAGTTCATCGTGTAGGAAGCTGTGCCCCCGGAGGGAGCGGTGTATTGAAACTCAGTCGGGCTCGCCGGGGTTCCACTGCCACTGACCGTCAAAACGGGCGTGGTGCTGGAAAGAGTGTCAAAGAATTGACCGCTACTGTTAATCGTGATCTGATTTCCGTTGGTATCGGTTACGGTACCCTGGCCGCCCGAAGTTCCGACTGGTACATTCATCAGCTTGCCCGAGCGAGTGGTCAAGGATGCCGTGATGGACCCCTCCGGGGTTAGATTTACCGTCAGAGTGAGGCCCGAACCGTCACCCTTGGGGCAGGCCCGTGGACGCGTCACGAATCTCGGTTCGTGTTCCGCTGGGAAGCAGGAGGCTCATCCGGCTTTCGCTTTTGCCGGACGCGAGCAGGGTGGCTGTGCCCGTCTCGGGAGCCGCCCCGCCCGACCACGTGACACTGCCAGTCAGCGCCACATCAGTGATGGCCTTTCCACTGGCCAAGGCGGAGATTGACTGGGACGCGAAGGAAACTGCCCGAGGATCGCTTGCTGGGGGCTGATTCTGAGAGAACAGGAAAGTTGAACCGACGAAAATGAGCAGGAAAGATTGGAGAAAACGGCAAGAAATGCGAGTTTGCATTGAATCTCCTTTTGAACACAGCCCTACGAAGCACACACATGCGCGACTGCGTTTTCGGCGGACAACGGCGCGATGCAGTGTTTCCGCGCATAGCACGGGCGAACACCATTACGGGGAAGAATCCTGACAAGAACGTTTGAGAGAAAGGTTGAAAATCGCAATCTCTCTCTTACTGCGAATTACTTTTCTTGATGTGGGCAGAAACCACACCAGGCTGCATCGCTTCTAAGAGCCGCAATAAAACCCGCAAACTTAGTCTTAGGTGCTACAAAGTGTCAAGAGCTAACTTGTTATGTTACGAAACCCGAACAAACTACACATTCTCATCCACTGAAGACGAGTCTTGTCAACGTTTCTGGCGGCTTAATGGCTGTTATCGGGAACGGTCTAAAAGGCAAAACCCAGAGCTTATTTGTTACGAAATCAGAAGGAAATCATCACACTGGTATGTGACGGGACTCACTTAGCATCCGCACTTTATCGACATGGCGGAGAATTCACTGTCGGCCATGGCACCAAAGGATGTTTGATGTAACAGACCAATTCATTCAGAATTACACGAACACTCGGACGGATGGCGCAATTTAGTCTTCGAGAATCACGTATTAGTTTGACGAGTTTTCCTCCCAATCCGGCGACCTGTAATCAGCGACTTGCAGACGCGGCCCGGAGAGACCTTTTTGCTTTACTCCTTGATTCCGTTCCCGCTCTTGCGAATGTGCTCGACATCAACCCTGGCTTTGAAGGGCCGATTACTTTGGAACTCTTTAACCACGGCGAATGGGAGCTTGAGTTTATTCCAGGTCGAGACTTGATTTGCCAAGTGGCATTTTGGGAAATCAAGACTCCAGTCCCAGAAGCGGCGATTAACAAACTGAGCAGTTATAAAGGGCAGAAAGTGCCGTTCCCGGCTAAGAAAAAGCTGTAAATTACGAGTTACGACTCCGACCTTCTCTGGTCAGGTAGTTGCACGCGCAACAATATCCGCAACAGGTTCCCTCGCTCACCGCATCGCTAACTGTTAACAATTGGTGCAGGATGGGTTTGGTCTTCGGGAAAGAACATTCGGAAGATTTCGTCCGGGCTCTGGACGAAGAACGCCGCTGGTAGCCTGAACACGTTCGTTTCGTTCTTGAATCCCGTGAAGCCATTCGCGTCGATAACGCTCTCCAACCCGATGCCTTTTCGGGTTATCTCGACATAACGCTGCCCGTCGCGAAGATGGTAGCGCTTTGCGATGAATCCGTCGGCACCGTAGACCGCAAATCGCTCGCGGGCGGGCATCCGCAAGCGGTACATCACACCCAGGCGCGAAGCTGCTTCAATATCCTTGACTACCCGGCCTCTCTGTTTCTTGAGAGCATCTGGATTGTGCAAGTTTCCGCATGGGCATAGTTCCTGGAAGCAGTCGGCCAATTCTTCGGCGGTCAGTTTGCTCAATCCGTGATGAAGACCCAGCTCTAGCAAGTCGGAGTGCGTTGCGTCCACTTTGAACGAGGGCACGGGGCCATGACCGTTTTGCAAGAGCCAGAACTCATCCCGCGCGCGGACTAGTTGACTGTGGGCCTCTAAGTCGCCCTCTTTTTCGCGTTCCATCGCGAGCCAGCGCGGACTGCGATTCCGCCTGAAAAAAAACCAGTCAAAGACCCGCTCTACTTTTTCCGCTGGTGAAGGCGGCAGATAACCGATGTCAATGACCTGGAAGCAAGGCATTGCGGGCGCAATGTCAGAAAAGCGTTCGAGCAGTTCAGCCCTCTTTTCGGATGACACGTCGAGAACTTGCCGTACTTCCTTTGTTCGCTTCTCTCGCCGGGGTTGATGTTGCGCTTCGGCAAGGGCGCGATACATGGCGGCAATTTCTATAAAGACTGGATGTACTTTCTTCTTCCACGAGTCTGGATGTCGCCGCCTCACACCTGAAAGCCTACCATCCAGTTCCTTGATAGCGGGAAACGAAAAATATTTTCACGTACCTGACACGTTGCGGGGTCGATGGCAAGCTAACCACACTATGGCTACCAAACATCATCTATCGAAAGCACAACAAGCGCAGGGTCTGCGCAAAGCGCTCAAGTCCCGGCGCACTCCGCCCTGGCTGAAACCGTCCATCAAGCGCTACCTAGAACGAGTCGAGCGCGAACTCCAGAAAGAAGGACGAAGAAGATGAGTGGCCAAGGGCTGATTAGCGTCCGCATTCCGCGCTCTCTATTGGACGTGTTCCGTATGGCTGCTTCTTGCTCAAAGCACACCCTGCACGGCGCAGCCCGTCTTCTCATCTTGGGTCTAAAGGGCCTGACTCCCGATCAACTGTCGGCAATACCAGAACCACCGCAGGAACTGGACAGCCCCAGAGTTTCCCTCTATGTCGGCTCGCGGTGCGTCGCTGCTCTCGCTGAAGTTACCCAGAAGACCCACCTTTCCGTGTCCAGCATTGTGCGGCGGCTGGCTTACGGACTTTTCGTGGACAAATCAATTTGGTTTGTCCAGAACTCCACAAACAAGGAATGGCATTTAGTTAGTGTCCAGAACTGCTCTGAAATTAGGTCCTCTAATCGCAAGGGAGAAAAAGTTCATGCGGCTAGCTGACAGCAGTCGTCCCGCCCTGAGTAGATTTCGGCTATTAGAGCTTATTGCTGCGCATGAGCGGGGTTTCACTTGCAGTGCTCTCGCTAAGTTAACCCATCTTCCGGGCTGGTATACGCGTTCTTTTCGGGCGAGTTTAGGAACGCGACTACGCCGTCTTTGGAGGTGGGGCCTACTCCAGCGACGACTAGAGCGCTCACATCGAACCCGCCACGCAAGACGCAAAGGAGTTTTCGTATGGACTATTACAGCCAAGGGAATGTCCCGTCTGCAATGGGCAAGAACCCGACGCCTGGTGTGACAGTGGACAAAGTATGCAAATTGCTGAGGTCTGCACAGCCACTAGTTTGGTCGATCGCAATCGTCTTGGGAGTGCTCGGCGTTTCATTGACCGTCCGGTACCTGTGGAGAAAGAAGCGTGTCCGGGACGAAGAGCACCCCATGTCCGACTTCAACATTTGGAGGCAGGTATAGGAGTTTCACACGGGCGGCGAGTGCGGCCTGTTTTAGTAAATCCGGGCTACCGGTTGACGACTCCGGTCCGGTGCCGGAAACAGACCAACACCCCTAAGCGCTGGCCGAAAACCAGCCGCCGCCCACCAGTTTGCTGGCGATTGTTTTTTCCCTTCCGGCCAAAAGTCGTCCGGAGGTCCAGGAACCCGGAGGGTTCCTGGGGGGGCACCGAAGGTGACCCCAGGGTTTTGGTTTTAGGGGTTTTCCATACTTGATACCCCCAGGTGTGCTCTTTTTCGATGAGGAGATACAAAGTGAGTGAACAAATCCACGCGGAAGGCTGCTCATGCTGGAAATGCCAAGCAGACCATCTCGGGCGATGGATTGATGCCCTCGGCTCCGAAACTGAGCCTGGGCGCTGGCAGGTCTTCGCCACGATCACCTATTTGACGAAATTCTACCCGTGGTGCCGTGGGTTCCCTGTTCTTCCCGGCAGGCCGAAGGCGGACTTCGCGCATCATTTCTTCGACAGGTTCGTCTCGCATCTTGAAAGCGAGCTGCGTTCACGGGTTGATTATGTCGTGGCCGATCAACTCGGCTCAATCAATGGACGATTCCACCAACACGCCATCCTCGCGGCTCTCGGTTTAGACAAATACTCGCGTAGGGATATTTGGCGATGGCTGAAAGAGCGAGCCGGTTGGAGCCGAATTCTTCCTTTCGAGCAAGGCGCTGCCTTCTACATCTCCCGCTACATCGGACGCGATGCGAACCGTTGTGACTGGTATCCACGAGTTGGCGAAGAACAGCCCTTAATGCAGAAGCAGGCAGAAATCGGGAGAGTGAACATTGTGCATTCTGCCGATCTGCCGCGAGAGTTTTTCAAACAGGGTTACAAGGAACGGAAGCGTTAGTCCACAAAGGAGGAGTCAACCATGAACGCTACAAAGCGAACACGCTCGCAAGACTTGGCGCATGAAGCGAAACCTTTAACCATGTTCTTTGACGGGGCAGGCTGTCGGCCTAACGGAGACGGTTCAGGTTTTGCATGGTTTTGTCCCGATACGGGGCAGAGGCACGTTGAACGCGTGAAAGGGTTGACGAACAATCAGGCTGAATACAGAGCGTTTCTCGCGGCATTGCAAAGCGTTCCGCAGGGCAGCACTGTGGAGATGTTCTCGGATTCGCAGCTCATCTGTTCGCAATTTGCCGGGGACTATCGGGTGAAAGACTCTGCCCTTCAAGAACTGCTCTCCGAAATTCAGGCTTTAATTCTGAAAAACCAACTGAAGGTGAAGCTGCAATGGGTTCCACGTAGCCGCAACCTGGCGGGGAAACTGCTTTAGTTGCTTGTGGACGGGACAATTTTATGACTATCCAATCGGAATGGCTGACGGCTGAGGAAGCAGCGCGATACCTGAAAATCAAAACGCGCACGCTATTGGTCTGGGTCCGTCAGGGCAAGGTGAAAGCATTTGCACTCTCGGGCACCACACGACGCGTGTGGCGCTTTCGTCAGAAGGACTTGGATGCTGCGCTATTGGAAAGCCCCGTGCTAAACTCCATTCCGCCGTCTGTGCTCGTGAAAGGAATTCAATGAAACGAGCACGGCATAAGCAAGGGTCTGTTGTTTTGGACCGACGCCGCAAGGTGTGGAATTACTTGTACTGCGACGGCGGAGTCAGGCGAACGAAATTGATTGGCCCAACACGCGACTTCCCGACGAAGGCAGCCGCATGGCGAGCAGTCGAGTCGATTCGCATTTCGCTCGTCGCGAAACCAGCCGACAGCGTGCCCACGGTCAAGGCACTCGCTGAACGATACGAGGCTGAAAAGCTACCGTCGCGTTCGGAAACCGCCCGTGTGTACAAATCTTGGCTGCATAATCACATCCTGCCTCAATGGGGTGATAAGGCCATCACCGACGTTCAGCCCAGGGTTGTTGAACTCTGGCTTCGTCAGCTAGACCTGTCACCCAAGAGCAAGTCTCATGTTCGTAACCTTCTGCGTGTCTTGATGGACTTTGCCATGTGGTCCGGGGTGCTCGAAGTGTCCCGAAACCCGATTGACCTTGTGGTCGTTAAGGGTGCCACGAAACGAATCCGTAAGCCGCGCAGCTTGACGGTCGAGCAGTTCCAGAGACTCAGCAGCCAACTGAAAGAGCCGTTTAGAACGATGGCTCTGGTATCGGTCTGCTTGGGTCTTCGAGTCAGCGAACTGCTAGCCCTGAAATGGCGAGACGTGGACTGGCTGAATGCCAAACTCAGTATCGAGCGCGGCATCGTGAGGCAGACTGTGGACGACGTGAAGA
>Ga0187864_10001933_pt1 | contig 18832 bp, 17 predicted proteins | sample June2016WEW_11_4_FD_132985 | JGI IMG/M metagenome (GOLD analysis project Ga0187864, IMG submission 132985) | Peatland microbial communities from SPRUCE experiment site at the Marcell Experimental Forest, Minnesota, USA - June2016WEW_11_40 | ecosystem: Environmental > Terrestrial > Soil >...
CGGAACCAAGCACAAGTCCACGACCTACAAGGAGATGCGAACTAGACGGACCGTTCCAAGCCACCCAGCCAAGACTGACCACAACATATTGTGGCTTGCTGAAACAACCGGATAAGCATGAGGAAGCTAGCCGCGCAGCGCGGCATTGAGGTCACGCTCCTCACGCGGGGGCGCCACGAAGCCACCGTTCCTCCTGGGGTTACAGTCGTCAACATGGACATTCAAGACAAGGCGGCCGCGGCTCGCGCGTTCGCGGGCGCGTCGTTCGACGCCGTGGTGGATTGGATTGCGTTTGTCCCGGCGGACATAGAGCGCGACTTGGAGCTTTTCTCGGGACACACGAGGCAGTTCATTTTCATCAGCTCGACTAGCGCGTATCAAAAACCCGGCACGCACTACCTGATTACAGAGTCCACGCCGCTCGCAAATCCTTACTGGGATTACTCGCGCAATAAGTTTGCCTGCGAAGAGCGATTAATGAAAGCGTATCGCGAGACTGGCTTTCCGGTGACGATCATTCGGCCCTCGCTCACCTATGGCGACACGCAGATCCCGCTCGTGCTCAATAGTTGGGAGAAGCCGTACACCATCATTGACCGCATGCTCCAGGGGAAGAAAGTTGTGGTGCCGGGAGACGGCTCGTCACTCTGGGTGATCACGCACAACAGCGATTTCGCCAAGGGACTTGTGGGATTGCTGGGACAGTCGCAAGCGATTGGCCACGCGTTTCACATCACTTCGGAGGAAGTGATGACCTGGGACCAGTGGTATCGGATCGTGGGTGACGCCATCGGCGTAGAACCGCGGATCGTTCACATCCCCTCTGATTTCCTCATCGCTTGCATGCCGGAACTCCAAGGCACCCTGATCGGGGACAAGTCGGTGAGCGTCGTATTCGACAACACCAAGATCAAGCGCTTCGTCCCCGGCTATTGCGCGACAACCACTTTCGCCCAGGGCATTCGCCAAACCCTGGCTTGGTTTAACGCGGACCCGTCTCGAAAACAAATTGACGCAACTCTGAACGCGGCTCTGGACAAGGTAATCGACGCCTACGAGAAGGGCCTCCGCGACGCCGCCGCCAGTTTCCGGTAGTCCTCTCGATTGCCCCAACACCTCGTGCCGTTGATTTCACATGGTCAGTGGCCTGCAGGAATTCGGGTGCCCCAGGTTTGATTTTCTACCTGGGTCTTGGGGTTTCCGCCGGGCGGCACACCCTTGACCCGCTGGGGTAACTCCGGGTGGCCTACCCTTGCGCTTTTGGTTTTTGCAAGGGTGGGACGCTCTTCTCTTGGGTGCCCCAGGTTTGATTTTCTACCTGGGTCTTGGGGTTTCTTGCGGCTCCCAAAAACAAAAGCCGGAGCAGTTCTGCCCCGGCTTTTGCAAAGTGTTCTTGAGCTGCCCTACGTTTCTACCAACCCCTTCTCCAGCATCTCTTCGTCGCTCAGCCACAGGTCCGGAATATTCGCCGAACCCAGCCGCAGGATATCCTCGAGCGCGCCGCGCACTTCCCGCAGCCGGAAATCCACGCCGATTTTCCCCAACAAATCGATCAGGGACTGCGCTCCCTCCGCCAGCATCGCGCGCGGCCGCGTCCCCACCTTGTCCAGCCGGTGATAGGTCACGATGTAGAAGGCGTTGAGCCCTCCGCCGTGTCTCACGATGTGCAGGAATCCCCGCGCCTTGGGTTGATTCGACGCCAGTTTTGCGGCTAATGCGGTTCCGGTTGGGAGTGCGCTCATGGCGTCTTCTCCTTTTTCCTGTTACCGCTTCAACTGCAGCCGCTCGTACTGCCGCAGTTCTCGCACTTGTAGCACGCTCCGTTCGGCACCATCAGCATGCCGCACTCGGAGCAGGTTGGCGCACCCTCGTGCGCGTCCCGCGGCGAGTAGCTCATCGGCTCGCTCGTCCGCGGCGGCACCGCCGTCGCCGCCGTAACGGAGGTGTTGTGCGTTCCACCAAAACCTACCCTGTCCCCTCCGGTCACTCCGTTCAGCTTCAGGTAGTCCGCCGAAATGAACTTTCCACCCAGCCACCGCGCGATGTAGTCCAGCACCGACGTGGCGAACCGGATGTTCGGATTCGCCGTGATGCCGCTCGGTTCAAACCGCGTATTCACCAGCTTGTCCACGAATACCTTCAGTGGCACGCCATATTGCAGGCCCAGCGAAATCGTCAACGCCAATCCGTCCATCACGCCCGATAGCGTCGAGCCTTCCTTGGCCATCTTGATGAAGAGTTCACCCACTCTCTCGTCGGGATACATACCCACGGTAATGTACCCTTCGTGGCCGCCCACGCTGAACTTGTGCGTCACGGAGTCGCGTTCCACGGGCATCTTCTCCCGCTGCATCCGCGGAAACATTTCTCGTTGTTCCGGTTCCACCACCGCCGCCTCCACCTTCTTTTCTTCCTTTTTCCCTGCGGCGCTAAGCGGCTGCGACCTCTTGGAATTGTCGCGGTAAACCGCCACGGCCTTCAGCCCCAGCTTCCACGATTCAATATAAGCCTTCATGATGTCTTCGAGCGTCGATTCTTCCGGCATGTTGATCGTCTTGCTGATCGCCCCCGAAAGGAACGGCTGCGCCGCCGCCATCATTTTCACGTGGCCCGTCCACGCGATCGAACGGCCCCCGCCGGCCGGCGCCAGCGAGCAATCGAATACCCGCACGTGCTCTTCCTTCAAGTACGGCGCCCCGTCAATCTTCCCGTTTTTATCAATGTGGCTCACGATTTCGCTGGTCTGCTCCGGCGTGTACCCCAGCCTCATCAGCGCCTCGGGCACCGTGTTGTTCACGATCTTGATCACGCCGCCGCCCACCAGCTTCTTCATCTTCACCAGCGCCAGGTCCGGCTCGATTCCCGTCGTGTCGCAATCCATCATGAACCCGATCGTGCCCGTCGGCGCCAGCACCGTCACCTGGGAGTTCTTGTAGCCATGCTTCTCGCCCAGTTCCAGCGCGTCGTCCCACGCTTCCTGTGCGCCCATAAACAGCTCAGGCAGCACGTGCTCTGGCTTGATCCCGCACATTGAGTTGCGGTGCATCCGGATCACTTCCAGCATCGGTTCCCGGTTCACCGCGTAGCCCGGGAAGGGTCCCATTCTTTCCGCCACGCGTGCCGACTGCGCGTACGCCTCGCCGCACATCAGCGCGGTCACCGCCGCCGCCACGTTGCGTCCCTCATCCGAATCGTACGGCAGCGCCATGGACATCAGCAGCGCGCCCAAATTTGCGTACCCCAGCCCCAGCGGCCGGAAGTTGTGCGAGTTTTCCCCGATCTTCGGCGTCGGGTAGCTGGCGTTGTCCACCAGGATTTCCTGCGCCGTAATGGTCACGTCCACCGCGTGCCGGAACGCTTCCACGTCAAACTGCCCGTTCCCCGCCGTGTACTTCACCAAATTCAGCGAAGCCAGGTTGCACGCCGTGTCGTCCAGGAACATGTACTCGCTGCAGGGATTGCTGGCATTAATCCGCGCCGTGTTCTTGCACGTGTGCCAGCGGTTCACTGTCGTGTCGTATTGCATTCCCGGGTCGCCACAGTGCCACGTGGAATCTGCAATCTTGCACAGAAGCTCCCTGGCGCTGTACTTATCGTTTGGCTGCCCGTCAGTGACGTTCTTCGTCCACCAGTCGCGGTCCTCTTCCACCGCGCGCATGAATTCATCCGTCACGCGCACCGAGTGATTGGCGTTCTGGAAGAAAATCGAGCTGTACGCTTCGCCGTCGATCGCGCTGTTATAACCCTGCTCGATCAGCACGTGCGCCTTCTTCTCTTCTTTCACCTTGCACTCGATAAATTCCATGATGTCCGGGTGGTCCACGTTCAGGATCACCATCTTCGCCGCGCGCCGCGTCTTCCCGCCGCTCTTGATCACGCCCGCGAAGGCGTCAAATCCCTTCATGAAGCTGACCGGTCCCGACGCGATCCCTCCGCCCGATAGCGCTTCTTTGCTCCCGCGCAACGCCGAAAAATTCGTGCCCGTTCCCGAGCCCCACTTGAACAGCATCCCCTCGGTCCGCGTCAGTCGCATGATCGATTCCATGTCGTCCTGCACGGAGTTGATGAAACACGCCGAGCACTGCGGCTTCGCCTGCACGCCCACGTTGAACCACACCGGCGAATTGAAGCTCATCTTCTGCTCGACCAGCAGGTGCGTCAGTTCGTCCCGGAAGGCGTCGCGCGACGCCGTGTCCGCAAAATATCCGCCCTCTTCGCCCCACCGCACTACCGTCTTCACCACGCGGCTGATCAGTTGCCGCACCGAGCTTTCCCGCTCCGGCGTCTCATGCTTCCCGTGGAAATACTTGCTGGCCACGATGTTCGTCGCCGTCTGCGACCAGCCCTTCGGCACCTCGACGTCTTCCTGCTTGAAGATCGCCACGCCCTTCTCGTTGCTGATCAGCGCCGTGCGCTTCTCCCATTCCACGTTGTCGAACGGGGCAGTTCTTCCGTCGGTGAAGTAACGCTCAAACCTCAAGCCGCTCTTCGTGCCTGCGCTCTTCGTCGCGCTCGCCGTTTCCACCGCTTTGCCATTTAATGCTGGCTTCACCGTTGCCATCCAAGTTCCTCCCCGCTGCAGGTTCCCGTGTTCCAGCGGGGAACCTCTCTATTTTACTCCCCTGTTCGACAGGGCGTCGCGCGCCACTTCCGTGGTCGCGCCACTCAATTCCAGGTTTCGTGGAAGACGCTGCCTGGGAAAAACATAAAAAAGCGAATGCGCTGCCCGGTGCCGGTGTTTTCCACACGGCCGAACAGCTCACCCCGCGCCTTACGGAACTGCGCGGAGCCTTCTCTTCGCGCTCGTTGTTTTACGGTGATCCCGGGCTGCTTTCGTGGGTCAAATGCCGGACCAAGGCAACTCCCCGACTCTGGTCCGTTTGGCGCTTCCACGTCCCCCGAATCTGGAAGTGCAGTATTGTCCCGCGCGCGGGTGCTGTCAAGAGAAAATCGCTAAATCTGGATAACTTTTTCTTTACATGCCTATATCTTGTGGTGAGGTTCCCTGCGTGGCCTTCTCATTTTCTTCTTCTTCCGCCACTTTCTTTTCCCTAAACTCTTTGCGTGCAGCTCTCTATGCGCCTATTTTTGTTTCTGCTCGCCGCTCTCTGTTTCGCTTTGGCTCCAATCCTCGCTCTCGCGCAATTTCCTGCGTCGGCGTCTGCATCGCCTGGATTCGCCGAGAAAATCTCTCTCAATGGTATTCACGACGCCGGAAAAGTCTCCGATCAGCTTTTTCGCGGCGCGCAGCCCACGCTTTCTTCACTTCCGCAACTCCAGACTCTCGGCATCACCACCATCGTCGACCTCCGCCGCGAATCGCCGCAGACCCGCGAAAAGGAACGGCACCGCGCGGAATCCCTCGGTTTGCGCTTTGTGCACATTCCCGTCGGCGGCTTCTCCAATCCTACTTCCCACAGCTCGCGCAATTCTTCTCGCTCTTCCGCGAAACCCCTCCGCAAAAAATCTTTGTCCATTGCGAATTCGGCGAAGACCGCACCGGCGTCTTCATCGCTTCCTATCGCATCGCCTTTCAGCACTGGACCGCCGAGCAAGCCCTCGCGGAGATGTACGCCTTTGGCTTCCGTGGCTTTTGGCATCCCGCCATGATCACTTTCGTCCGCGCTTTCCCGGCTCGCTTGCAATCCGATCCCACCCTCAAAGCCGCTCTCTCCGCGCCCTAGCCGCCTGCCGCTCCAGCCAGCCCGCCAAATCTCCTCGCGCCTTACCCTGTCCCACCCAGTACTTTCGTACTCTTCTCCTCGTGACTCCTGCTTCATATCCTTCTCGCACCCCTTCCTCTACCATTTCTCTGGTGGCATTGGGTCAGAGTTTCCGCAGCATGGAGAGGATTGCCTTGCAAGTCGGCCGCTATCAGGTTCTCGAGTCCATCGGCACTGGCGCCCACAGCCGCGTCGTTCGCGGCTACGATCCCCTGATCGACCGCCCCGTCGCCATCAAGCTCTTCTCCCCCGAGCTCGCCCGTGGCGAGGCCCGCGCGCGTTTCCTTCGCGAAGCCCGCGTGGTCGGCAAGCTCTCTCATCCCTTTATCGTCACCCTGCATGACATGGGCATCGAGGAATCCACCTCCACGCCGTATCTCGTCATGGAGCTGGTCGAAGGCCAGCCGCTGGAAAAGCTGCTCAACAAGGGCAGCGTCCCCTTCCCCACCGCCTGCGCCTGGGTCGCGGAAGTTGCCGTTGCCCTGCACGTCGCGCATCGCCGCGGCGTCATCCATGGCGACGTCAAGCCCGCCAACATTCTCATCACCGAGGAATCCCACACCAAGCTCACGGACTTCGGCATGGCCCGCCTCGCCAGCCACGACAAAATGGATACCTCGCTTTTCGGCACGCCCGCCTACTGGTGCCCGGAGCAGATCATCGGCCGCGCTCAGGATGCGCGCTCCGACATTTTCTCCCTCGGCGTGGTGCTCTATGAAGCGCTCACCGGCGTTTCCCCGTTTTCCGGCGAATCCCTCCAGGCTGTCTGCAACCACGTTCTTTCGTCTTCGCCGCAGCCCCCCTCGCGCAGCAATCCTTCCATTCCCACTCCCCTGGACGACCTCGTCGCCGCCTGCTTGGCCAAGGATCCCGACCAGCGCATCGACTCCGCCCAAGACCTCGCCGAGCAGCTCTACCCCCTCGCGCGCCGCAAGCTCCAGCCGCAATCCATCGCCCCCCAGTCCACCCTCCGCACCCGCGCCGCCCGCTTCCTTCGCTCCGCCTAATTGCTTCTTTTCCTTTGTAGTGGCCAGCCTTCAGGCTGGTTCTTCCTTTTCTCCTGCCTTTGTAGCGGCCGCCTTCTGAGGCGGGCCGAAATGGTAATGTCGGCGCGCCGTGAGGACACCGTCCCGTCTCTTCCCGCGAACTCCCCACACACTCCCCCTCCTTGACACCCTTTCCCACCTGATCAACTATCCTGATCGATCAACACTCCATGACCAAATCCCCATCAAACTCCCAGCCCCGGTCTTCGACGACCCCAAACACCACCTCCGCCTCTACCAGGGTGATTGCCTCGAACTCCTCGCACTCATCCCCGAATCCTCCGTCGACCTCGTCTTCGCCGACCCGCCCTACTTCCTCTCCAACGGCGGCATCACCTGCCACGCCGGGCGCATGGTCAGCGTCAACAAAGGCGATTGGGACAAATCCAAGGGCCCTGATGCCAATCATGAATTCAATCGCGCCTGGCTCGCTGCCTGCCAGCGCGTCCTCAAACCCAACGGCTCCATCTGAGTCAGCGGCACCGCCCACATCATTCACTCCGTCGGCTTCGCCATGCAGCAGCTCGGCTTCAAGCTCCTCAACGACATCTCCTGGGTTAAGCCCAACCCGCCTCCCAATCTCTCTTGCCGCTATTTCACCCACGCCACCGAAACCCTCATCTGGGCCGCGCGCGACAAAAAATCCCGCCACACCTTCAACTACAAACTCATGAAGGAAACCAATCGCGGCAAGCAGATGAAATCCGTCTGGGAAATCAAGCCGCCCGAGCCCTGGGAAAAACGCTTCGGCAAGCATCCCACGCAAAAACCTGTCGCTCTCCTCGAACGCATCCTCCTAGCCTCCTCCAACCAAGGCGACCTCGTCCTCGACCCCTTCTCCGGCAGCGGCACCACCGTCGTTGCCGCCCTGCGCACCCGCCGCACCGCGGTTGCATTAGAACTCTCTTACGAATACCTCACTCTCACCGTGCAACGCCTCTCCTCCGAGCTAGTGCGCGTCGCACTTTCTCTCACCACCATTCAGTTTTCTCTTGATCCCGTCTCCGATCCTGTGGATCGATCCTGTAGGGGCCGCCTTCCGAGGCGGGCGCCTTTACGCAGCCATCTCGACCACGTGTCCGCAAAGCTTCAACTCGTTCAGCAGGAGTGCCGCTTCCACTTCATCGGCCGACACAACCGCGCCGTAATCTTCTCCGTCCTCGCTCCTACCCTCGATGACGCCCTCCAACAATTCCGCTCCCACGGCCATTCCGACTCCGACGCCCTCTTCATCATCAAAACCGAAACCCAAATCTTCCTGGCCTGATTCCGCCGCCTTCGTAGCGGCCGCCTTCTGAGGCGGGCGCCTTTCTCTGGGTTTGTAGTGGCCGACCTTCAGGTCGGTTCTTGCTTTTCTCCTTCTTATGTAGGGCCCGTCCTGGCGTTTACCCCGACCCGGTCGGGGAGGCGGGCCGCTCCTCGCATGTGTAACGCTGGCATCCATGCCAGCTTTCTTGGGGTCGTTTTTTCTTCAGGGGGTCGGAGCTTCAGCTCCGACATAAAGCCCGGCCATGAATTGGGCTTCAGCCCCTGAGGACCGCGCGCATCAACTCAAGACCGTTGCGCCCCTTCCCAGGTCGATCCAGGCGTGATCTAATCCCCTGTGTACGTTACTCCTGGAGCAAGCGGAATACTTACCCAGGGAGCACCCGACCATGATCCAGCCACGCCCAAATACAATCGGCGAAATCTTGACACTCTCGAAACACTTTGTAGTTCCTCCATATCAGCGCGGCTATGCTTGGGAATCCGATGAAGCTGCCGAGTTCTTCACCGACCTTGAGATGGAGTCAGAGTCCGGACGCGGCCTGTTTCTCGGGACCCTAATTTTCAATGTCTCGGAGGAGTCGCAGGATAGGATCACCATCGTTGACGGCCAGCAGAGACTTACTACCATTTCCTCCTACTGATTGCTTGCAGGATTTTGGCTAAGCAGCTGAAAGCGGATGGGATAGCGCACGAGACACAGAAAAGAATCACATTCACAAATCCCGCGACTGCGCAGTCGGAAGGCTCGCTTCTGGTCGCCTCGGGGTCGATAAGGGATATTTTCAATCATATGACCGAGACCCAATGGAGTGGGACCTTTCCACATAAGGTCGGCACCAAACCAGTTAAGAGACAAAACAAGCGCGTCAAACCCATCTTTGAGGCTTTCCAAGAACGAATAAAGGATTACGACCAGCCACGACTGAGCAGACTGCTGGACGCGATTTACAAGACCAGGGTCATTCGCATCGACATTGACGGAGATGAAGAAGCCTTTAACATATTCGAACGAACCAATGCCCGAGGAATGGATCTCGAAGTCTCCGACCTACTAAAGACCTACTTGTACCAACAGAAGGTTCCCGAATTGGATGAAAAATGGGACGAAATCGTCAAGAATGCTGACGGCACGATTCTAAAAATGCTGAAGTACTTCTACGTATCAAAGAACGATTACGTCAGCAAGTCGGAGTTATATCCCAAGCTCAAGACCTACTGCAAAAACGTCGGCGGGGCAGCGAAATTCGTAGAAGAGCTTTGTCAGTTTTCCACTTTCTACAACATTGCCCGAAAGGAGGAAAACGTTGGCCTAATAAAGGACTACTTTGATGCTGTTGACTGCAAAACAATTTCGGGAGACCCGGACAAATACCAGCGAATTCACACTTCCCTTCAGGCCCTGCGGTTATTCAAAGTATCTCAAACCTACCCACTGATTAATGCAGCCATCGGCTCACTCGTTAGGACCGGAGGCTCAAGCAGCCGCGGTGCAGGGAAGGTGCTTATCAAGCTCCTCGACACTCTGGAGAAATATCATTTTATAAACAGTGCTGTATGCGGACGGGTCGGCAATGAGGTCGAAAAACTCTATGCCAACTTCTGCAAGAAATTCTGCGAGTCTAAAGACTTCGAAAAAACAACCAATGATCTCATCCTAAGCCTACGCGGCAAATTAGCGTCTGAAGAGGAGTTCACGTCGCGGTTTTGCGAAATCTCATACGACTCCGACCCCATACAGCTCATCGCCTACATTTTTGATCGATTCAACAACTACAACCTTGCCCCGGGAGAGCGCGTTGCCATTTATGATCCACAAACGGGAGTGAAAAGAAAAAACCATAACGTCGAGCATTTTCTCTCACAAAAGCCCGACAAAGAAACAGTGGTGGACTCTGCCACGCAGGAAGTCTTGGACAACATCGGCAATCTTCTTGTCATCAGCTTTAGGGCCAACTCCAGCTTAGGGAATCTCTCGCCAAGCAAGAAAATCCAAAAACTCAAAGGTGACTTATCAAGAAAAACCCAAAACCTCCCTTACGTTAAGGAATTCGTGGAGAAGTACGGCGCAAAGGCTGAAACATGGGATGAGCAAGCAATTGAGGATCGAGCGCGCGACATGGCCAAAGAAGGCTACGGCCAAATTTGGAAATTCACTTAAGTCGCACGCGGGTGGCCGACTCGAGATGAGTGGGCGCGATTCGGCTGCCGCCGAGTGACAAACCGTTGGAACGAAAGGGTACTTCTGCCATAGTTGAGCCTTCTCGAAAGGAGCATGGAATGCCAAGAGGAAAGAATCGCGTGTGGTTGAAATTGGACAAGACTTCCAAGGTCAGCGTGCGAGCCGGTAGCACCAACGTAGAGATAAGGCTTACCGTCCCCGCTGACAGAATTAGAAGGCAGTTGGACCGCCTCAAGCCCAAATAACATTCTGATCCCGTAGTGAGGGGCTAGGTGGGCGGGAGGTCCACACGCGAAAGTGTGAATCGAATTACGGGTACCGCACCCTTTGCCTTTTAAGGGTGCGCGCCTTTTGCGCCCGCCGATTTCTGGAGGGCGGGTTTGTCCTCTGCCTCTTTCCTTGAACTTTGAACCTCTAACTTTCAACCGCACCCACTGGCTGTACTTGCCGCTCGATCTCCGAAACTTTTCCCAGCCGCTTCGTCACTTCCAAATCGTAAAAATTCTGCAGGTTCAGCCAGAATTCCGCGTTCGTCTTGAAGTACCGCGCCAGCCGCAGCGCCGTCTCCGCCGTGATCCGCCGCCGCCCGTGCACGATTTCCCCTATGCGCGTCGCCGGCACGTGCAGCTCCAGCGCCACCTTGTTCACACTCAACCCCAGCGGCTTCATGAAATCCTCGCGCAGGATTTCCCCCGGATGCACCGGCGGCAGCAATTCTGATTTACCCATCTTCTTCGCCCTCTCTCCGGCTGTCAGGCTTTGTACTTGCAAACCCTGAGTTAAAGATGTACGACCTCCACAGATCGACACTAAACCATACAGAATCAACACTTACAAGGTACATGGCTTATAACTACTGCGTAATCAACACTTGCACATCATTCTCAAAATAAAGCACCTATATCCCCTTCAGAATCCGCACTTGTGCGCCTCGATTTCACTAACTCCTTTCCCCTTCGCACTTACGCAAAAACACGTGCACTGTCGGCCCGCCGACATTTTGTTTGCTTCCCCAGGCAAGCAGAAAATTACGCGGAGCGCACGAAGCGGCCGGCTTCCACTTCACACCGTCACAATCCCCAACCGCGGATGCGCCGCTCGATACATCCCCTCATCCAGCGTCAGCAACGTATACCCCTTCAACAGCGCGTGCGCCCCAATTAAGAAATCCGCCAGAATGCGCCGTTGGGTCTTCCTTCAAAGAAGCTGCTACTTCGGCCAACGCAGATGGACCTCTCCCAAACGCGTGATAGCCGCCACGAACGGGGGCCCGCTGCGGCTCGCCATACGAACCATTTTGGGTAAGGCTCTCTCCAGAGCCGCGGCCATCTCTTCTCCCGACAGGTTTCCCGACGCAAACACAAATTCCTTCACGCCGCATTCGGCCAGCGCTTTCTTCTCCAGAATGTTGTAGCGAATTCGCTTGTCCGCCGTTAGCAGCGCCCATTTTTTCTGGCCAACCATGGGCAACCAATCATGGTCCGGCGTGCCGCGAGGGAAATGACCCAGATGGCGTTCATGCTTCACGCCCATCCGCGAAAGCAGGCCGAGTATCGCCTTCGCATTGCAAAGATTTTCATCGAGATACAGAACGAAGTCTTCAGGCGGCCATGAGGAATGGCCGCTCCCAGCGGATCGCTTCCTCGATTTGTCCCGGCGTGCACCCATATTCTTCAGCGAGGTCCGTCACGGACTCACGGGCGTTAAAACGTGAGGCGATTATAGCAGTGGAAATACCTGTTCCGGAGATTACCGGCTTTCCAAACCCGACGAGTGGGTTGATCTCGATGGTCTTCGGCTCTTTCTCGTGCGGCACCATCACGAACGGAAAAAACCGGAGCGTTCCTTTCGGAGTAACTTCCACTCTCTCCAGGAACATCTTGTAGAAATCAAAACCCATCTGTTGCTGCGGCCGCGAGACATTGATGATCTCGCCCATCTTTTCAACGAACAGGTCCTTTCGATCAGTCAGAAACACTTGTGATATCAGAGGGTGGGGTTTGCCCAGCTTTTCGTTCACCTGCGTCAGTGCTGCCCTCACCTTCGGCAACTTCAGATCGTACAGCTTCCTCATTCCCGCGAGCGCGTGGCATTCCAGCAGATTTAAAAAAGAAAGACGCACGGGGTCGGCTTGCACGGGTACCACCACTGGCGGCATACGCTTGAATCCCGTTAGCCAGTATCGCAAAGTGTTGTACGGCAGCTTCAGATAGGCGGCAGCCTCGGACACGCCGTAAGCGGCTTCCTCATACAACTCGGTGTCTTTGAATCGCGTGCTCATCTCCTGCTATCCCCCGCCTCTCGCTGCTATTCTATACCACGTTGCGCCAGAAGAACGTCACCCTCCTGGATGAATTGCCGCCAAGCAACCGGTCGTGCCGGCCGGCTGTCAGCGTTACTCCCCTCGCAACTCCCGCAACCACTTTTGGATGCCCTTTCTCCCTTTTCCAATCCCTGGATTGCCAATTCCCCGATACTTCTCAAAGGGGCTCTCCCTCCGTACCACCTTCACCCACACCCCACCGCGATCTACTTCAAACTCCAACCAGTCTCCGGCGCCCAGCCTCCATCCGCGCCGAATCATAGCCGGAATTGTGATCCGCCCTTTGCTCGTTACTTTTGCTTCCCACTTCATGGCCCCTCTTCAAGTTTCTCAGGCCGAGAGACTTCTCTACATCATGCCACGGAGTAGCAATTTTGAGTGTGGTACCTCATGAATAATCATTGACAGTTGGTATATAAGGTAGTATCATGCCTTGTGAACACTCGGCACACACCCGCGCGACTCCCAGAACAAAATGCTCCCGGTCCAATCCTAGACCACTTTTGCCCCCGCTCTTTGTTTTTCCTTCGCTTTTCCGGCCTCAAACTTCCCCTAAGTCCAATCATTCCCGTACATACGCAAAAACAGGGGGTTGGGTACCTTTATAGTAACGTATCTAAAATATGTCGGCGCACCGACATTCGCGTTCCCGCACGCACACCGCACAATTTGGAGTGCGGCGGCTTGCCGCCGCTTTTGCGCGCTGAGCACCTTCACGAAAATGTCTCTCTCTGCAGAATCTTGCGGCCCGCCTCAGAAGGACGGGCCCTACATAGCCAAGAGAAACCCAGGAACACAGTCAGGAGTGACTGTGCCACAAGAGTTGGAGGCACAAAGTCGCGGGATTATTCGTAGCGCAGGGCTTCGACGGGATCGAGTTTGGCGGCTTTCATGGCGGGCCAGACGCCGAAGATCAGGCCGATGCTCACACTGACCGTGATGCCCGCCGCGGCCGCCCAAAACGGCACCACGCCCGGCCAGTCCAGGGTCACGCGGATCAGCAGCACCAGTGCAAACACCAGCACCAGAGCGATCAGACCGCCCATGCCGGTGAGCGTCATGGCCTCCAGGAGGAATTGCCAGGTAATGTCTTGGCTCTTGGCGCCAACGGCCTTGCGCAGGCCGATTTCGCGGGTGCGCTCGGTGACGCTGACCAGCATAATGTTCATCACGCCCACGCCGCCGATCAGCAATCCAATCGCGCTGAGCACAATCATGGCCAGGTACACCATCATCATGATGTTGTGAAACTCGGAAACTTCCTGCTCCGCAGTATCAATGGAGAAATTGTCTTTTCCGCCGAAGGGGACGTTTCTGCGCCGCTCCAGGACTTCGCGGATCTGGTCCACGGCGTTATCCAGCATCTTCGGATACGCCTGGGCGCGCATCTCGATTTCGTCCGCGTCGGGATAGGTTTTCTTGAAGGTACTGTAGGGGATGAGAACGCGGCGGTCCTCGTCGCCCATGCCGAAACCGCCCTTGGGCTTTTCGACCACGCCAACGACCTGAAAAGGAGACCCGTCGATCATGACGTCTTTGCCGATGGGATGTCCCTCGGGGAACAACACGGGCGCGACGTTCTCCCCCAGCATCACTACCTTTTCTTTGTGGAGATCGTCGCCTTCACTGATGAAGCGCCCTTCGATGGTGGCGGCGTTGGCGTAAATTTCGCCGAAATTGGGTTGCACGCCGCGGAAATCGATCGCGGTGACGTCGCCGGCTTTGGTGCGCACGACGTGGTTGTGGCTCCAACTGGTCTGAATAAAAACAGTCACGCTCTTTACGGCGGTGCAGCGCTCCTGAATGGCTATGGCATCTTCGATGGTGAGCGGCTTGCGCTGCTGCTCCTCGAGAGGTGGAGGGCCACCGTGGCGTCCCTGGTCCCATTTGGTGATGAACGCCGTGTCGGCTCCGAATTGATTGATGCTTTCCTGGATTTTCTGGTCGAAGCCGGTGAGCAGGGCGGCCACCAGCATGATCACGCTGACGCCCAGGACCACGCCGAAAACGGTCAGGGCGCTGCGCAACTTGTGGGAGCGCAAAGTGTCCAGCGCTTGTCTCAGGTTTTCACCGTAAGCCTGTGCCATGTGCGTTCCTCAGCCCTCCGAGCGCAACGCTTCGATGGGGTCCAGCTTGGCCGCGCGCATCGCCGGAAAAATTCCAAAGAAAAGACCAACCGCCGTTGACAGACACAAAGACAAAATGACCGCGCTAACCGGCGTATGCATCGGGAAGGAAAAAACCTCTTCCACAAAAAAGACAGCGGCATAAGCCGCAAGGATGCCAATCATTCCGCCAACGGCAGCGAGGACCGCGGATTCGGTCATGAATTGCAGCAAAATGTGCTTTTTCCTTGCGCCCAGCGAGCGCCGCAAACCGATTTCCCGAGTGCGTTCGGTCACGCTGGCAAGCATGATGTTCATGATCACGATGCCGCCAACCACAAGGAAAATACTGACCAGGGCCATGGCCACGAAAGCGATGTTCTTGGTGAGGTCATGCCACAATTGCATGATGGAATCGGAGCCAAGAATTCCGAAATTATCAGGCGCGTCATAAGGCAAATGGCGCCAGGCGCGGAAGAGCATGCGCGCTTCGTCCTCGCTGGCGGCCATGAGTTCCTGGCTGGGAGCCTGCACGAAAATGGTTAACCAATCCTGATTGGTATGCCACCCTTTGCGCCAGGCGCTGAGCGGCATGATCATGTAGTTGTCCTGCGACTGCCCGAAAGCGCTGCCCAGCGCTTCGGCAACTCCAATCACTTCGTAGTTGTGCGTCTGCACACGAAGGGTTTTTCCGAGAGGATCCAGATTGGGGAAGAACTTGGCGGTCAGATCCGGACCGATGAACACGACTTCGGAATGGTGTTCCTCATCCGCCGGGGTGATGAAGCGTCCCTGGGCGACGTTCAGGTTCCGGACTTCGGCAAAGTTCGGAGTGGTGCCAAACATCTGGACGTTTTCCATGGTCAAATTGCCGCTTTTCACTTCAACGAAGTGATCCTCCTCCGCAGCCACGGCCGAGGCGAGTTTCATATTGTCGCGGAGGCGCGCATAGTCGTCATAGTTAATCAACGGGCGCTTCTGCGCTTTGATCCATTCATCTTCACTGGTAATGATGCCGAAACGGTGGACAAGGAAAACGTTGGCGCCGAGATTGGCAATGCGGTCAGCCACGTACAGATTGAGGCCGTCGATAACGCTCATAACGAGGACAAGGGTGGTAACGGCGAGAATCACACCCAAGAGCGTGAGGAAGCTGCGGAGTTTGTGAGCACGCAGGGCGCTCAAGGCCAATTTCAGGGTTTCGCTGAAAGTAACGAAAGCCGCGCGGAGACCCCTGGAGCGGGCTTTGGACACCACAGCGCCCCCCGCTGTAGGCGGGACACGCGTCAACCCATCCATGGGGGTTACAGCCAAAGCGAATTCCTCATCTCATAAGGATACGCAGGAGGGTGCTGAATCGTTCCTCAACCACCCTATATAGACGCTGCGGAGGCAACTTTTATTTCACGAAAACTACGTATAATCTCGATGCGATCCTATTCTACCCGCTTACGCGGCGCGGGGAAACGGAAGCGGCGGAATGGGGACTACGGTGCTGGTTTATCTATGAGTTGCAGACTATCCAGAGAGACCCGATGGCCACGATGGAGCGCGCTGACCGGAGGACTGGTGCTGTGCGGGAGCCTTTTTCTGGGATTGGCGTGTGCCGCCCAGAATCCTACACCAACAGCATCCGAGTCTAAAGGAAGCGAACTATTCCAGCGGGTTATCGCCAACCAGAAGCGCACCGATCAGGAGCTGGATCTTTTCGAGCGGATTGAGCGCACGGAAATCCGCAAGACAGGGAGTGATCCGAAACCCGCGGAAGTAAAAGCCTGGCGGGTTTTCCCCGCCGGCGTGGCCAATGACAGGATTCCTCTTTCGGCGGAAGGCAAACCCATCAGCGCGGAAAGTTACGGTGCGGAGTTGCAGAAGCTCGAGAAGCTGCTGCTGTGGGCCATGCAGCAGGGACCGGGACAGGATGAGGCGCTGGCTAAACTGGCGCGCAAACGGAAAGAGCGAAACGATCTGATTGAAGCAACACACGCCGCGTTTATTTTCACTTTGGCGGGACACGAAATGCGCGGCGACCGCAGCCTGGCGAAATACAGCATGGTGCCGAACCCGAAATACAAACCAACTTCACGGAACGCCGCGCTGTTCACGAGAGTCAGTGGGTTCATCTGGATCGATGAGGAGTCCGCGGAGTTGGCAAAGGTGGAGGGCGAGGTGAGCCAGGACATTTCTCTTTCCCTATTCCTGGCCAAGATTTATAAGGGCAGCCACTTCATGCAGGAACGCTACGAGATGGCGCCGGGCATCTGGCTGCCGACCTTCCAGCAATATGATTTCGACGGGAGGAAATTCCTGCTGCCGTTTTCAATCCACGAGCGGACGTTGTACACGAATTACCGCCGGGTGGGGCCGCCGAAGGAGGCGCTGGAGGTGGTGCGTGGCGAATTGGGCAAGGCTGTTGGTGAGACGGGGGGACCTTGAAACTTTAAGGGATAGAATGGGTTAGATAGTACTAGTCCTACCCCGGCCGGTCTGGAGGATCCATGATCCGCTGGCTCCTAACCCTGGTTCTGCTGCTGGTCAGTTGGGCGCTGCCGAGCGCGGCGCAAACGAGTGACGCGAATTCGTCCGGACAGAGGCCAAGCAATGCGGTCGCCCCGGAATCCGCGGGCAATCCTTCCCCAAGTGCCCCGAAAAAAGTGTGGACGAACGACAATCTCTCCGACGCGAGCAGGAAGATATCGGTCGTGGGCGACAAGGGCAATCAAAAATATCCCATGACGCCCACAAAAACGGCGGATCCAGCGACGGTCGAGAGAATCCGCAAGAACCTGCAGAAACTCCAAGGACAAGTGGAAGATATCAAGAAGCAACTGGCGAGTTACAAGGAATTTCAGGAGGGCGAGGCGGTTTCCACGAGCGGGTACCAGGTCGACAAGGGGTACGGCCGGATTCCCGTGGAGCAGCAGATGATCATGTTGGAAAAAAAGAAAAAGGATTTGGAAACGCAGATTGATGAGCAGCTCGACGAGGCCCGGAAAAAGGGGATCGACCCGGGGCAGTTGCGTTAGACGGAGCGACACAATGAAGCACAGAAGTTTGAGTCTCGGTTTTTTCTTGCTGGCGCTGGCTGTTGTTTATTCCGCGCAAACGCAGGACACAGCGAATAAGGACTCGAGTGGCGCCAAGCCCGCCGCGCCCGCAGACAAGAGTGCGCCGAAGCAAGATGCCCAAGCGACGCCGGAGAAAAAGAAGCCCAAAAAGGTGTGGACGAACGACGAGGTTGCGACCTTGCCGGGCCAGGTTTCCGTCGTGGGCCAGCCGAATCAAAGAGTGGAGTACAGACGGGAAACGGAAGAGGGTTCGTCATCCGACAAGGGCAATGGCCAAGAAAGTCAGATCGACAGTTACCGCCAACAAATCAGCGAGCTCCACAACCAGATTGATGCTGTGGACCAGCGCATCGCCGAGCTGAAAAACTTCAAAGGGGAAAATGCCAGCCCCACGGGTGGAATCAATCCGAACAAGGGATACAACATGGTGCCCGTGGAGGAGCAGATCAAGCAGTTGGAAGCGAAAAAGAAAAAGCTGCAGGGGCAAATCGACGACCTAGAAAACGAAGCACGAAAGAATGGGATCGATCCGGGGAAGCTTCGCTAGACCTGATTTCTCCCAATCGACGATTCATCCGATGTCCAAGTTCAACAAGTCATGTTCATCGTGAGGCGATCCGATGGGGTTTGCAGAAGGACCTCAAAACTGTGCACGGTGTGTCAGTTGAGATCTTTCGGGGCGCAAACGGCGCGCCCCTCAAGATGACAGGGTGCTGCGCCATTTGAATAGCATCAGAATTACAGCTGGTGAGAAAGCCCGGCTAGCGGCAAGAATTCCGGGGGCTCACAAAGTACATTCAATCATCAAAATAAGCCTGAGAGCCGAAGTTGAAGAGAGATTTCTCCGCTCCGGGACGGCAAGAAACCGCCGCCCCTCCGGCCGAAATGACAGATTTTGGGTGACGGGTGATGTGGGAGAATCCTGCTTCGGCGAAGTTGGACTCACCACGACAATCGATTGAAACAAAACAAAATGCCCTCGCCTGTAGTTAGTCAACTCATGCTTATCCGGTTGTTTCAGCAAGCCACAATATGTTGTGGTCAGTCTTGGCTGGGTGGCTTGGAACGGTCCGTCTAGTTCGCATCTCCTTGTAGGTCGTGGACTTGTGCTTGGTTCCG
>Ga0187864_10001935_pt1 | contig 18825 bp, 8 predicted proteins | sample June2016WEW_11_4_FD_132985 | JGI IMG/M metagenome (GOLD analysis project Ga0187864, IMG submission 132985) | Peatland microbial communities from SPRUCE experiment site at the Marcell Experimental Forest, Minnesota, USA - June2016WEW_11_40 | ecosystem: Environmental > Terrestrial > Soil >...
GGAGATAAGTACTCCTGGCCGTTCAGGACGCAGGAAAGCGGTTCGATCAGCGCCGCGCGCTCCACGGACATGGAATTCGGAATTGGAATCACGTTGCCTTGCGCCACCGCAGGGGCAGGAATCTTGACGTACTCCGCGAATCCCCCGGCGTAATCGTAACCCAGCGCGGTGAAGGAGTCACAGAGATTGTATTGCTTGCGATGGCAGTAAACGCACCTTCCGCAGCCAACCACGGTGGCGACCACAACTTTTTGGCCGATGTGGAGCCCACCTCCCACACCCGAACCGATCTCGTGAACGGTTCCCACAATCTCATGCCCGGTAATCGCCGGCGGCACTACGTTCTTCTGCCCATGGGTGTAAATGCGCTTGTCCGTCCCGCACACGGAACAGCGGAGGACCCGCAAAACAACCTCCCCGGTTCCAACCGTGGGCCTCGGAACATCCTCGATCCGCACGTCTCGCGGCCCGTAAAAAACTGCTGCTTTCATTTGACTCGTGACCTTTCTCCAGCCTCATGCGGCTGGTACTCATCTGACTGTTTTCTGTGAGCCAATCCAGGCATTGATTCTTGTTTCGAGCACCTCGAGGGGGACCGGTCCGTCCGCGAGCACGGCATCGTGAAAGGCGCGAATATCGAATTTGTCGCCGAGGGAGTCCCGGGCGCGTTCGCGCAGTTCGACAATTTTCATCTGACCGAGCTTATAAGCCACCGCCTGCCCGGGCCACGCGATGTAGCGGTCCACTTCGGTTTGGATGTTGGGTTCATCCATGGCGGTGTGCTGGCGGAAGAAGTCCACCATTTGCTGGCGCGGCCAGCGTTTGTAGTGCACACCTGTATCCACAACCAGGCGAACAGAACGCCACATCTCATTCTCCAACCGTCCATATTCGCTATAGGGATCTTGGTAGAAACCGGCTTCTTTGCCCAGTCGCTCCGCGTAAAACGCCCAGCCCTCCGAATACGCATTGTAAGAAGCAAATCTGCGGAAGGGCGGAAGGTTCGGCAGTTCCTGCGCGATGGAGAACTGCAGATGATGGCCAGGTATGCCCTCATGATAGGCAATCGCTTCCACATTGAGCAGGAGCCGATGCTGCGGATTATATTCATTGACGTTGATGCGGCCAGGGCGTGAATCGTCACCGGCTCCGGGTGAGTAATCGGCAGGGACGGCATCAGGAGCGCGAAACGCCTCCATGGGAATTACTTCCAGCTTGTTCTTTGGCAAATGAGAAAAAAGTTGCGGAAGCTTAGAATACATCTGGTCGGTGTAATGTTGGTACAGGCCGAGAAGTTGCTGACCGGAGCTCGCATAGAGATGGCGATCGTTCCGGATGTGCTCGTTGAAACTCGCCAAGTCGCTGAAGCCCTGCTGGTGAGCGATCTCGAGCATCTTGGTCTCGATTTCAGCCACTTGTTTGAGCCCCAGCTCGTGGATGTCTTCCGGGCCTAAATCGGTAGTCGTCATTTGTCGAATGTCGAAGCGATAACGGGCGTCACCCTCTGGCAATGCCCAAATACCAACTTCCGTGCCTCCCTTAGGAGCGTATTGGGTGCGTACAAAGGCGGCAAGATTCGCGTACGCAGGCGCCACTTCATTCTTCACCGCGGCGAGGATGGCATCGTGCAGGCGCTTCTGAGCAGCCTCCGAAATGCCCGCGGGGAACTTCGACACAGGCTGTGTGAATGGGCTGTCGTGCGGAGACTTGTCAGCGATATCCTGTGCTTGGAGGGCGACCTTCTCCAGCAGATATCGCGGTGGAATCAGACCGTCACGGAGGCCGAGCTGCATATCCGCTACGATCTGTTCGAAAATATGCGGGAGCTGGCGCAGGCGCGAGAGATAGTCTTCATAATCCTTCACCGAGCGAAAGGGCGTTGAGGAGGGCAGAGTTGCATAGGTCAGATGGATTCCGTTCATCTGGTCGACAGGCATTTCCCAGTCTTTGAATCGGGATGATTCGATCTGCTCGCGCAAGCTGCGTACCAGGAGAATCTTATTCAACTGTTCTTGCTCTGGGAAACCGGTGGTGTCGATAGAGTCGATGCTCCGCAGCGTCTGTTTCGCATGCTCCAGGTCCTCGGCGAAGAATTTGGCCGAATAATCGCTCACCCTGTCGTTGAATCGGTTGTCGCCGATATAGGTTGCCATCTCAGGGTGAACTTGAAGCTGATATTCCCACTCTTGTTGAAGCGCCGCACTCAGACGAGCGCGACGCATCTCTAGCGCAGTTTCTGCCCCTGTCCTTGGAATGGCAATCGTCACCAATGGAATTGCAAGAAGCACTATAGGAATCCACCTCATAACGGGAGTAGATTATCACAGACAACGACTCCAAACGAGTAGCTAAACCTCAGATGTCGCACATTTTGCTGAACCAGGAGGGGAGCTTGACAAACTCCAACCAATCGGCTACAGTGCTAGCGTATGGCTGGGGAGGGGGTAGGTGGTAGGTAATGCGTGGCAGGTGGGGAAAGGACTCTTGCCCGCAGGCCCTTCAATCCGACGGGCCGTGCGAGCTGGGAAACAGTCCATATGCAGGCTTTCACTGTCAACTGTAGACTGCCCCGCCGCGGCAGGTCGGCTGTCCCCCGCCGAATGCACTGCGAAAAGAGAATTCTTTTTTTGCGGGAACGACGCGGGAATGTCTATGAAAACAAAGGACCGCTGTAGAAAAGTGGGCAGGAAGCGGGAATGTTTGTGAAAATAAAGGTAGTTATGCGTCAAAAGCGGGAATGTATATGAAAAAAAGCAGGTTAATTTGTTCAGTCGAGATCAATTAGGCGCCCACCTACGACAGAAAGTCCCACCTCAGATCAGAGCCACTGTCATCTCATCTCGGACTTAATGTCCTCGCTCCGCGCCGCACGCAATGCGTCTGCCACCCGCCTGCTGGCTTCGAGTCTCCCAACCGAGTAAGCTGTGGCCGGTGCTGGTGTCATTTGCGAGACATGGGCGTGTCGAAAGCCATCCCATCCCAAATGACACCAATACCCCGTGGCCTTCCTGGTTGCGTTCGAGTAAACATTGTGGTTTATAATGTGTGGAATCGCCATGCGACTGCCCAAAGCGAAGTGGCCTCTCCTTATAGGTCTTGCCCTGTGCATCCTTCTGGCGTTCGCCGGGTTGGCCATCTGGAAGGCGTCGCGGGCGCTCCACCGTGCCTCCGAGGAAGTGGCCGCAGCGGAAAACCTGAAATTCACAGTGTCGAGCCTGGACCATGCCGTCCCTTCCGGCGTCGAGTGGATCAGTTCCCCTGCGGTTTTTAATGACGCGGCCTTTTTCGAGGGTCGGCTGTACCTATGTGGTCCCTCGGGCCTGACCGAGTATTCCCCGGACGGGAAGCTGGTTGCCCGCTACCGAGTCGGCCTGGAGCTTCCCGCTGCGCCGCTGGTGGGCATGTCCATCGGTCGCGCCGCAGACGCCGCGGAGCCGGAACTCTACCTGGCCACTCGAGGCGGAGGTGTTCTGGCGTTCAGCGAGAAGAGTTCCCGGCAGATCCTTCCCGAGGCCAACCCGCTTCGCCAACTCACTGCTGTGCTCCCCCTGGCCACTGGCCGACTCTTGCTGGGCACAGAAAAGAGCGGCATCTTGGTTTACGACGGCACACACCTCACACCCTTCCATCCGCAGCTTACGAAATTGCAAATCACGGCGCTGGCGGGGGACGATTCGAGCCTCTGGGCTGGCACGCTCGACGGTGGTGTCATCCATTGGCACGCCGGCCAGGCCGACCGCTTCGCGGAGGCCGAAGGGCTGCCCGACCCACGCGTTCTCTCGCTGGCCATTGACGGCGAGCGGACCTTTGTGGGCACCCCCATGGGCGTGGCGGAATTCCGGGACGGCAAGTTCACGCGCGTGCTGGCCTCCGGCTTCTTTGCCGGGGCCCTGCTGGCGGATGGCCAGACACTCGTCGTGGGCACGCTCGACGAGGGCATCTTGGAGGTCCCACTCGCCCCAAGTTCAAAGGCCGGCCCACGCCCGCGCGGCCAGGAAATCTCAGGCCGCATCATGCGTCTGCTTTCGGCCGAAACCAACCTCTTCGCCCTGACGGATAGCGGCTTTTATAGCTTCAATCCGCGCGGTGGGACGTGGCGGCCCGTCATCGAACGCGAAGATACGTTGCTGGCGGACCGTGACGTCTCCGCGCTCGCTTTTGATTCGTCCGGCCGCCTCTGGGTCGGTTACTTCGATCGCGGCCTCGATGTACTTTCGCCCTCCGGCGACCGGGCCACGCACATCGAAGACGAGCACGTCTTCTGCGTCAACCGCATCGTTCATGACTCGCAGCACGACACCACCGACGTGGCCACGGCCAATGGCCTGGTGGTGTTTGATGGGGCCCTCCGACAGCGTGAAGTGTTGGGGCGCAACGAGGGTTTGATTGCCGACCATGTGACCGATGTCGCGCTCACACCCGGGGGCATGACTTTGGCCACGCCCGCCGGGATCACTTTTCTTACACCTACCGGCGCGCGCAGCATCTACGCGTTTCACGGCCTGGTAAACAATCACGTCTATACCCTGGGCGCAGAGGGCACGCAATTGCTTGTGGGAACGCTCGGCGGCCTCTCGGTTCTCGACGAGGGCCAAGTGCGCATGAACTACACCACGGCAAACTCCGGGCTAAAAGCTAATTGGATTACTGCGCTGGCGCAGGTCGGCGACGAGTGGTTTGTGGGAAGTTACGGTGGCGGGATTTTTCGCCTCGACGCCACCGGGCGCTGCGAGACGTTTCCCGACGCCACCGGGGCGTTCGTGGTGAATCCCAACGCCATGCTCGCCAGCGGCCAGCGCGTCTACGCCGGAACCCTGGAAAGAGGATTGTACGTTTACGAGCGCGCCCTGGGACGCTGGAGTGACGTCACCGCGGCCCTGCCCTCGCCCAACGTCACGGCTCTCGCGGTCCACAACGGCTACCTGTACATCGGCACGGACAACGGCTTGATTCGCATTCTCGAGCAGAACCTGACTAGCCAAGGGCTCCGCCCTTGATATCCCGTGTAGGGCCGGGGCTTGCCCCGTGTGGAAACTCCAGCCCTCTCCCCCTTGGGGAAGAGGGTGGCCCGCCGCCGGCGTTTTCTTCAGCCGGGGCGGGCCGGGTGAGGGGGTCGCGAGCCTCCGCCCGTCCGTTTGCAGCTCCGTGTTTCGTCGCACATGACGGAGTAACCTATGAAGCCCACCCACCGCTTACTGATCCTTCTCGTTCTCCTATCCACCGCCTCCTGGGGTTTTGGCGATGCCGGCGTCATCATTCCCACCGGGCAGGAACGGCCAGACCCTTCAATCCTATCGCTGGAGGAGATGCGCATAACCGTCTACATCGACAACGGCGATGCGCGCGTCTTCATCCAGCAGATCTACGGCAGCCATCAGGACGGCGTCCTGGAAGGCAATTACATTTTTGCCTTGCCCAGCTGCGCGACGATCTCCGACTTTGCCGTGTGGGACGGCGTTACGCGCATTCCCGGCGTCATCCTGGAGCGGAAGCGCGCCGAAGAGATTTATAACGCGCTGAAATGGCAGTCGATCGATCCCGGCCTATTACAGATGGGCGAGCGCGGCGCGGAGGAGGCGCGGCGCAGTCAAGTGTTCAGCGCGCACATCGTTCCCATTCCGGCCTTCGGCACGAAACGCCTCGAGATCGAGTATCACGAGACCCTTCCGGTTGAAAACCTGCAATCGTTCTTCGCCGTGCCTTTTCACCCGGATGCCTACCAGGCTCAAGCAGCGGCTCACCTCGACATCCACTTTGAGCTGCACACTCAGCACGCTATTCGGGACTTCCAGGTGATTGGCCAGACCTTTCCGCTGAAAATCACGGAACGCGGACCCAACCTGGTGAAGGCAACGCTCGAAGCCAGCAACGCTCTGTTCAAGGAAGACTTTGCCGTGCGGTACGCATTTGACGAGGCCAAGGCCGATTCGGTCGAGGTCCTGACCTATCGCAACCCGCGCCCTCGCCAGCCCGATGCCGCGGATACGGCGCCTCCTCCGCCTAATACCAGCGAGCCGGGGTTTTTCCAGGCCTCGGCATTGTTCGCCTCTCACGGCCATGCGCCCGCCGCTGGCGACGCAACTTCAGCCGGGCCGCCACGAACTATCCTGGTACTGTTCGACACCTCGCTCTCCATGCAATGGGAAAAGCTGGAGCGCAGCTACCTGGCCATGGAAACACTGCTCCGCTCGCTGCGGCCCGCCGACCGCTTCAATCTACTCCTCTTCAATACGGAGCTGAGCTGGTTTGAAAAGCAGCCCCTGATTGCGGACAAGCCCACGGTGGAGCGGGCTCTAGAATTTGTGCGGGCAAGCGGATTGCGCGGTGGAACCAATCTTCAGCAGGCGCTGGATGCCGCGCTCACGCAGGCAAAAAGCTCTACGGGTGAGAGTTACATCGTCCTTCTGAGCGATGGAGGCGCCACGCGCGGCCTCATCGGCACGGGCCGGCTGGCCGCCTGGTATTCCCGAGAGTGGAAGTCCCTGCCCGAGGCCTCACGCCCCCGAACTTACACCTTCGGCGTGGGCGATGACGCGAACCAAGTTCTTCTCCGCCTGCTCGGCCAGAACCGTGGCCTGATGAAATGGGTCCGGTCGACGGAGCCGATGGATTTCAAGCTGAATGCATTCATCGGCAAGATTGGGCGCGATCCCCTCTCGCGACTCAAACTCTCCTCTACGCCAGCGGCGAACTTCGACCTTGTTTATCCGCTCGATGACACAGTCTTCCCCGGCTCCGTTGCCGCCTGGGTCGGGCAATACAAGAAGCCGGTGCCGGCCGCACAGTTTGACGTTCAGGCCATCCGCGAAGGCGCAGCCACGAAGATGCATTCGAGCGTGCCACTCCCTGAGGAGAACCTGGAGCACCCGGACCTGCCGCGCACCTGGGCTAAGGCTCGCGTCGATGCGCTGCTGGCGAAGATCGAGCGCGAGGGTGAGGACCGCGCTTCCGTGGATGAAATCATCCGTCTGGCGCGCAAGTACAAGTTCGTCACGCCCTACACTTCGTTCTTAGCTGCGCCGCGCGCCCTGCTGCGCCCGCGCGTTATTCGGCCCGGCGATCCGGTCATTCGCGTGAAGACAGACCCCTCCATCACTTCCGTCGTGGCGCTCTTCCCCTTTGGCCTGATTAAAAGTCTGCGTTACCTGCCGGGCGAGGACATCTGGCAAACCCGCTTCCTTGCTCCCCAGGACATGACCGATGGGACATATGTGGTCCGCCTTATTCTGCGCGACCGCGAAGGACACGTCTATCGCGAGTCGAAGACTTTCGTCATGGTGACGCAGCCGCCGGTAGTGCGGGTTCGCCTCGACAAGAAACAATTCCGGCGGGGCGAGTCCATTCCCTTGCGCGTGAGCGCTTCGGCGCGGACGCGCACCGTGCTCGCGCGGATGTACGGAGCCGAACCCGCTTATCTGACCTGGAACCAGGACGCAGGCGCAAACACCGGCAATCTGCTCGTCCCGGCGGACCTCCCCGCCGGCCCCTACACGCTGACGGTGACGGCGGAAGATATTGCCCACAACATCGGCAGCCAGGAGGTGACCATTGAAGTCCTACCGTAGCCTCCGTTCACGAATTCTGATGGCCCTCCCGGTCGTCGGCCTATTCATCGCCGGCCTAACGGCGCGTGGCAACCTCGTTGAATGGTTACAGAACCTCGAAGGGAGCGGCCGTTTTGAGGCGGTCTTCTTCCGCACTGTTTCACTGCTTGGCGGTCCCGTGATGGTTCGCCGCCTGCCGGCCGAGGCGCGCAACGCCTTGAACGACCTGGTCTCGAAATCCCCCAACGACGCCGAACTCTACCGCATGCGCGCTCGCGCCGACGAGGCGCAATTGGATTTCACTGCCGCGGAGGCGGACTGGCAAAGGTATGCCCAACTCGCCCCGATAAGGTCGATGGCCAACTCCAGCTTGCCGACTTCTACCACCGGCGCCTGCGCCCGCTGGACGAGATCAAGGCGCTGGCCGCCGCGGCGCAGGGGCCTTCTTCGCCCGCGGATAAACTGCTGGCTTCCAATCAGCAGCGGGCCTGGCAAACGTTCGAGCGCATCTTCCAGGTGATCCGCGTGCAAGCTTTGCCCGACACGCTTTCCATCGAGCAATACAACGCCTGGCTGGCGCGCTATCCGAAGAACGCGGCAACCTATTCCCGCTTCTTTGATTTCCTTATCGCAGAGAAGAAATTCTCAGAGGCGGAGCGGCTCATTAGCCGGTACGAGAAGGGGTTTCCGCGAGACAAGGTGTTTCCCATCGAAGCCCGCGCCACCCTGGCCTACAAGCGCGGCTCCACGGATGAGGCGCTGGCCCTCTACGACCGCAGTTTTCAGCCGCTCTGGCCGCCCGAGCTCGTCCAGGACTATTTCAATCTGCTCAAGGAAACCCACCGCTTGCGCGAATTCCTCAGTCGCGCCCGCGCTGCCGCCACAGCCGAGCCGAGCGACGTGACCGCCGCCGCGCGCTTGTTCTATTACTACCATCAACAGGGCAATCTCGGCGAGGCACAGCGCGCACTGGTCGAGTATCGGCGGCGCATGGAGAAGACGAACGCTCCCTGGAAAGGTGACCAACTCTGGACGCTCTCCCGCCTCTTCGATGACATCCACGCGTATAACGACGCGGCGCGCGGCTATTACGCCCTCTACAGCCTGCCGGGCGTGGAGCCGGCGCTTCAGGAGAAAGCTCTGGCCGGAATCGCGAATCTTCTCTTGGCCGCCCCCGAACAGCCAATCGGCTTCGGCAGCAACTCAATTTCTTTCCTCCGCGACATCGGCGCCATGGATCCCTACCCAGGCTTCGTGAATGGGATCGTCTCCCTGCTGCTCAACTCCCAGTCGCCCGCCTTTCAATACTCTCAGGCGGAGGGGACCGCCGTCGCATATTTCCATCGCGCGCGGGCCGCGGACTTGATCGCGCTGTTCGATGAGCGCTTCCCGAAGTCGGGGGAGCGCAGCGAACTCCACGCCAGGCTGCTGGATGTTTATGCTGTCTATGCGGTCGACGACGCCATCCTGCGCGGGGGCCGCCGGTTCCTTGATTCCTTCCCCAAGGCGCCCCAGCGCGTCCATGTGGCCATGTTGATGGCCGATTGTTTTGCCCGCAAAAACAGGGTGAAGGAGGAACTCGCGCTCTACGACCAGCTTCTCAACGAGCTGGCCGCGCGCGCCGATCACGTCCCGCTGGGCGAGGGCGCCCGATCGGATGTTTCAGTGGCGCAACCGCCTTGGCGCCAGAGGGAACTCGAAAACGAACAGGCTGACACTGATGAACAATCCCCCTCCCCGAGCCAGTCTCCTGTCGCGGGTCGCAGCCTGGAAAGATTGGCTCGCCAGCGCATGCGCCGCCGGCTCGATGCCAGCAGGGGTCAGACGACACAGGGGGGAGCGGGTCAGGCACGTTCTGCGGAGTACTCTCAGGTGCTCGAACGGTACATTTCGCGTCTGGTCACCCTCGAGAGACCGCTTGAGGTACTTGATCTCTTCCGGCGCGAGATGGATCACAATCCCAACGATCCCGGCCTCTACGAGCGGCTGGCCACTTTCCTCGCGCAGAACCGCATGGACGAGCGCATTGAGGCCGTTTACAAAAAGGCCATCCAGCAGTTTCCTGAGCGCTCCTGGTACCAAAAGCTGGCCCGCTGGTATTTGCGCCGAAAGCAGAACCAGCAATTCGAAGAACTGACCCGACAGGTGATCCAGACCTTTTCCGGCACGGAGCTTGAGGAATACTTCCGGTCGGTTAGGTGGAGCGAACCGGTCATGCCCCAGATGTATGTGCAGTTGAACCTTTATGCCCGCCAGCGGTTTCCTCACAATCTCACGTTCGTGCGGAACCTGCTGGAAGCCTTCCGCTCCAAGCCGACCAACAACCCCCAGGCTTGGGAAGCCCTCATCCGGCAAAACTGGTTTTATGACGACAACCTGCGCTCCGAGTACTTTGCTTATTTGTCCAGCAAAGGCCGCCTCGATTCCGAGCTTCAGGCGGTGCGCGCCGCGAATCCCCAGGCCGGTGGGGGAAAATGGAACGAGCTTACTCAGGCCAATCCCGCCGCCGCACAGTTCATCGCCGAAGCGGAGCTGTGGCGCTCGCACTTTGAAGACGCCGCACCCGTGATCAAGGCACTCGCGGAGGTCTATCCAGCGGACCAGGAGATGGGCCGGCGCGCCTCCTCTGTCTTCCGGTCGCTTGCGCCCTTCAATCCTCAATACACGGAGGTAGCTGCGGGTATCGAAGACGCGCTGTCGAAGTCCAGTCCCGGGGACCGCGAAATTCTCATCCGCATCGGCGACATCTACGCCGACCGCGAGATGTTCGCCAAAGCACGTCCGTATTGGAACCGCGTGCCGGAACTCGAGCCCGGCAACCCCGATGCTTTCCTGGAATCAGCGGCGGTCTTCTGGGACTACTTCCTGTTCGGCGACACGTTGCGAGTGATCAATGACGCGCGCAAGAAATTCTCGAATCCCGCCCTGTTCGCCTACGAGGCGGGAGCCGTTTACGAAGGCCGGCGGGACTTTCCCCGGGCGGTCGATGAATACCTGAAGGGTGGGCTGGCTTCCGCGGAGGACTCCGCCGCTCGCAACCGCCTGTTGCGACTGGTCAAGCGTTCGAGCTTGCGCGGGGCCATCGACCAGGCGACTCAGAAGGCCGCGAGCCGCGCCAACCCGGATTGGAATGCTGTCTCCCTGCGCATTGCCGTGCTGGAGGCGCTCAACCGCCGCGCCGATCTCGACAGCTTTCTCACCCATCTGGCGCAGGACACTTCTTCGCTGGAACTTCTTGCACAAATCCAGCCGCTGGCGGACCGCTACGGCTTCGACAACGTTCGCATCCTCACCCTCGAGCGGCAGATCGCGTTCATGACCGACCCGGTGGAGAAGCTGCAGCTCCGCCTGCAACTGGCTCGCTTCTATGAGTCGAAAAATCAGATGGAGCAAGCTCGCACGCTGATGGAGAGCCTCTATAGCGAGAACCCGCTGCTCCTCGGCGTGGTGCGTTCCACCGTCGATTTCTACTGGCGTAACAAGATGTGGGACCCCGCCATCGACACTCTGCTGAAGGCGGCCAAGTCCGCCTACCCCGCCCTCGGCGAGCAGTTCACCTTCGAGGCGGCGCGCAAGGCGACCGAAGCCAAGGAATACGCGCGCGCCCGCGAATTACTCACGCCGCTGCTCCAGAATCAGCCCTACAACGCCGAATACCTGGCGGCGGTGGCGGACACCTACGCTCGCGAAGGCGACGACAAATCTCTGCGCGGCTTTTACCTTGCCAGGATCCACGACTTCAGCGACTCCAATCTGCCTGCCGATGAGAAGACGACTCGCATCGCAGCACTTCGCCGCGGCCTCATTCCGGCGCTCACACGACTGAAAGATTCGGCCGGGGCGGTCGACCAGTACATCGAAATCCTCAACAAGTATGCGGAGGACGAAGGGCTGGCCCAGGAGGCCGCAGCCTTCGCCGACCGTAACGGCCGGCGCAAGCAACTGCTCGACTACTACACCAAGGCCACTGCCGATTCGCCCAAGGACTTCCGCTGGCCCATGGTGCTGGCACGAATCGAGACTTATTTCGAGGACTATTCCGGGGCAATCGCCTCGTACGTGAGAGCGCGCGGCGTCCGGCCCGACCGCACAGACTTGCTGACGGCGCAGGCTAACCTGGAAGAGCGCTTGATGCGCTTCGACGACGCGCTGAAGAGCTACTCGCGCCTCTACGAGTTGGCTTACGAGAATCCAGCATGGATGGAGAAGGTCGCGGAGCTGCATGCGCGTCAGGGCCAAACCGATGCGGCAGTCGTGGCGCTGAAGAAGGCCTTAGTGGAAGGTCGGCCGGAAAAACCCGAGATGTACTTCGCCGCCGCGGACCGCCTTGCAGGCTGGAATATGCTCGAAAAGGCCCGGCAATTCGCGGAGCGCGGCGTAGCTCTCGCGGGCAAGGATCTGTTGATCCACCCCGCGGATGGTAATGGCACGCTCATCTACGTGACGCTCCTGACGCGCCTGCGCGATTACAGCACGGCCTACGCGCGCCTCAGAGAGGCCTCGAAGGCGGCGCGGGACGCGCAAGTCCAACCCAATCTAAATCCCTTCCTCTCCGCCATGGGCGGCGCGGTGAAGGAATATTACACGCCTGAAGAAAACAGCGCCTTCGCCAACTTCCTTCTCAAAGAGAAGGAAGGGATGGAAACGAACGATTTCATCGAGACGCTCATCCCCTTGGCGCAATACGCAGGCCTGACGGACCTCGAGGCACGGTGGAGGTACGAGGTGATGATGGCCAGCCCCGGCTCGCGCCAGGCCCAAAGCATGGAAACGCGCCTGGGTGTGTTGCAAAAGCAGCGCATGCGCTTCAACGAACTCGGAGCGCAGCTCGAAGCCTACTGGAACGTATTCCCTCAGAGGCCGGGCAAAGACTACATCCTCCAAAGGGCTGCGGACAGCTACGGTTCGGCAGGAAACGCTGCGGCGGAACTACGAGTGCTTGAGGAGGCCTTCGATGGGGAGGGATTGCTTGGTCAGCATCTCTTCCGCTACCTCGAGCTGGTGTCGAGGACTTCACCTGAGCAGCTCGTAACCATCGCGGGAGGAGCGCGCGGAAATCCAGTGCGCGACGCAGCAGCAACCTCGGCGCTCGCGACGGGAAAGGTTGATCTGGCCCTCCGGGCCGTTGCCGGGCGCGGGAGCGGCCTGCCGCCCGTTTGGACGCGTGCCTACACGGGCCTGGTGGGCCTCTATTATTCCGAGCCCTCACCCGTCGTGAACTCTGCCTATCAGCAAGCTCTCGATACGCGAACGATTGGCGACCGCGTCGCGAAGCCGGGGAACCGAGACGAAATGCTGGCCGGCGATATTTGGTTTTATTACGGCTCGCGATACGGGGAGTATCTTTCGGCTACGCACTTGGGCAACCCCGAGGATTACCTGCCGGCCATGCTGGAAGGGACTCCAGCGAGTTCGGATGTCTACTTTACGCTCGCCGATTATTACCGTGACGCGGGCCAGCTCGAGAACGCCCTGGAGGATTTCGCGCACGCGTTGGAACTGAATTCCAGGCGCGCCGATGCCCACGACCGCAGGGCGCAGATCCTTTGGCAGCAGGGCAAGCAGGATAGCGCCGTCAAGGAATGGTCGTTGGCGCTCGCGGCCTTCCATGCCCAAGAAGACAACAGCAAGGTTCCGCCCACTTTTTGGACGAATCTTCGCAGCACACTCGAAAATATCGGCGAACGCAAGCTGCTCCCACAGTTGCGTGACGACGCCGACCGCGTCGTCCGGACCTACGTCCGCCGCAACGGCAGCTACCGCGCCGCTCCCATCCTACGGGGCGTGCTGGCTGCGGCGGGAGATCCCGCGCAGGGGGCGGATTGGCTAGTAGACCTTTCTCGCGCCGCCCCATCCCCCATCGCTTTCCTCTCGGAGCTTGTCTCCGCCCCGTGGTTTCCCGCAGGCCACAAGGCGCCTCTCTATCAGAAGATCCTTGACCTGGCGCAAGATCAAGTGACTAAGACCTTCGGCGCAGAGCACTCCACCGCGCTCGAGACCTTGCACGACTGGCAGCTTCGTTGGATCAATTTCCTGCTGGACAATCGCCGGGTTGCGGACGCACAGACCGCTTTCAACAATCTCCCGGAGGATTTCCGTGACCCGCAGCAGCCTGGAATCGCCTCCGTCATGCTTCGCCTGGCGGCCCAGTCGAACGAACTCGATCAGCTCCTCCAGCAGTTTCAACAAGCTCCCGAGAAGGCTCCTACACTCGAAGTCCTGCGTACTGCCGCGGTCATTCTGGAGGAAAAAGATCCGGCCAATGCCCGCCGGCTCCTCGAATACGTTTACACGCGCCAAATCGATGAACACGATTTCGCTCCCGCAAATTTCCTGGGGCTTGCAGAAGTTCGACTGCAACAGGGCGATCTCGCGCAGGCCGTGGCGCTGCTGCGGCGCATGAATCGCGTGGCAGGTCAGCCTTTTGAAAACCTGGCGGCTGCCGGGGACCTGCTCGTGAAGATGGCACACCCCGCAGAAGCAACGGAGTTTTACGCCCAGCGCGTGAAGGCTGTTCCCTGGGATGACGACGCCCGCCTGAAACTCGCCCAGGCGGAGGCGGCTGCAAATACGCAACGGAACGACGCCATCCAATTGCTCATCTCTGTGGCGTCCTCCCCGAACGCCAACTATGCGAAGCGTGCCGCGGGCGCCGAATCCCTTGTGGCCCTCAAGGCTGCTGCGCCAAGCCTGGGCAGCGCCGAGCTCGAATGGTTGATTCGAGGCGGACCAGTGGCTGGCGCTGAGTCGCCGGGCTTTTTCTATGCCCGCCTGCGAGCCGCCAGGGAAGCCGCCGATGCGGCAACCAAAATCCGCCTCCTGCTCGATGCGATCGCCCTTCGTCCCGAGGACTTCCCGCAGCGTTTCGGGGCGTCGCCGCCTGCCGCCGCCAATCCCAAGAACGTATCGCCGCGCATTCTGCTCGCTCAGGCGGCGGCTGCGGCCAACCAGAATGAGCTCGCGGTTTCAGCCATAACGCCACTGGTGGATTGGAGCATCATGGCAAGTCCACCACCCGAATCGCCGGAGGGCGAGGCCCCTGAAGAAGAAATGGAGCAGACCGGATATCGCAGCTACATGTGGAAATCATTTCTTGCCGGTCAGGACTTGAGCGCCAGCCAAAAATCGGCGATTGCCGCCCAAATGGCTGGCGCCTTCCAGAAGCTCGCGCGGCTCCGCGAAGCTGCGCAACTCTGGAAGGTGGCCTCCGCGCTCCCCACGGACGATTCCCTTCGCTCACAGGCAACCCATGAACTCGAACAAGTGCAGGCCCAAATGAAGCGCGAGCAGGCCGACCGAGAACGACGGCCGGTGATCACCGAGCATCTCGAGCAGAACGGTCTGGTCAGGCCACGCCTTGTACCGCTCAAAGGAGAGGCTAGCCGTCTCCCCCTTGGGGGAGAGGGTGGCCCGCCGCCGGCGCTTTCTTCAGCCGGGGCGGGCCGGGTGAGGGGGTCGCGAGCCTGGTTCGCTGAAAGTGTAGGAGGAGGTGCAGGGCAATGAGGAAACTCCCGCTTTCGATTCTCTGCTTCCTAAGTATCTCCCTCGCCATGGCGCCACCCGGCCTGGGACCCAAGTCATCTTCCTCCAGCCTCGCCGCCTTCATGCCGACGGGTTCGCTGCTCTTTGTGGAGTCGCCGGACTTCGCCCCGCTGGTCCACGACTGGGAAAACTCGAAGGGAAAACAGAAGTGGTTCGAGAGCGATAATTACCAGGTCTTCTCGCGCTCACGTCTCTTTCTGCGCCTCCAGGAAGCGCAGCGGCAATTCGCCGTCGCCGCGGGCGCCCCACCGGACATGGCCTTGCTGGATGCGGTGGCGGGCGCACAATCGGCGCTGGCGCTCTATGACGTCGGCAACCTGGAATTCCTCTACATCACGCGGATGCCGTCAGCGCGCGCCATGCAGAATGTTCTATGGACGAACCGGGAAAAGTTCGAGCCTCGCAAGGCGGCGGGCATTCCTTATTACGTTCGGACGGAACCGGAGAAGAACCGCTTGGTGGCCTTTGCTACCGCGGGCGACTGCTTGCTGCTGGCCACCCGCGAGGACCTGATGGCCGGCGCGCTCGGGCTGCTTTCCGGCAAGTCCCAACCCGCGCTCGAGGATGAGAATTGGTATAAGAGCGCGGTTTCGGCGGCGGGGCCGGCCGGCGATCTACGCCTGGTTTTGAACCTGCCGCTGTTAGTGAAGTCGCCGCACTTCCGCAGCTACTGGATTCAACGCAACATTGCGGCACTGAAGCAATACTCAGCCGAAGTCGCGGACATCCATCGCTCGGAGACGGAAATTCGGGAAGAGCGCGTCCTGCTCAAAGCTAACCCACCCGGAGACACAGAGCAGCGCGCCACCGCAAGCACCGCCCCCATCGCCGAACTTCTCGGCATGGTCCCGGCACAGGAAGGCATTTACCTCGCCTGGCGACCTCCCTCCGCCGACACGGTGCTTGACCTCGTGCAGCAAAAGGTCTTGATCCCCCACGCAGGGCCGGGGGTGGCTTCCCAGATCGCACCGGGCGTCACCTTGACGGAAGGCCAAACCGGCAGTGAGAGCGACCTCGAGACGCGCATTGACGTTCCCCCGCTCCAGGGAACGACGGAAGCCCCAGGCGCCGAAGCCCTCAAGAAACTTCTGAATGCGGTTCCGCTCGAGGCCGTACTGGAGTATCACTCGCTCCAAAATACCAGGCAGTCGGCCTTTATCGAACCTCACTCCGCCGTCCTCATTTGCAGCTCAGCGAACTGGGATTCGGAGGCCACGCGCAACGCCCTCCGCGCGGCGATCATGGATCTTTGGACAACTTCACAAATCGGCGTGAGCTGGGTGGCGAGGCACGAGGGCAATGCCGACTACTATCAACTCGATGGATTGGCTCCACTCGCCGTCGCCACCAAGGGACCGATTCTCCTGCTGGCAAGCTCCGGCGAAACGCTGAAGGCCCTGCTGGCGAACTCTCCGGGTACCGAGGTGGGTCCGAACGTGGTTTACGCCGCGGGCTTTCGCCATTCTGCCGAGCGCCACAACATCGTGAAGATGATGCGGCTGATTGAAATGCCGCTGCCGCAACAGTACGGAGGCTTGGCGGGCGAGGAGGGACGCACGCCATCCTTCTTTTCCGAGAACCTCGCGAGCCTCAGTCAGTCGCTGGAGAGCATAGAGTCAGAGTCGCTCGTGGTGGAAGACCGCGGCCCACAGTTGCACCAGACGGTCACTTATCGGTTGAAGAAATGAGCCGTTCCCTGAACCTGGTTTTGGCTTACATGCTCGTGGCTTCCTCATTGGCCGCGGATTCGCTCTACGACCAGTCCGTCGCCCGGCTGCTGGCAGAGCACTACCCTTCCAGCGACCTGTCGTACATCCTGTTCGACGCCAACACGCACCGCCTGATTGCCTCCCGCTGGGACCAGATAGCGGAACCCGTGCCCGTCGGCTCTCTCGTGAAGCCGTTCATCGCCCTGGCCTACGGGCAGAAACACAATTTCCGCTATCCCACTTATTTTTGCCACGGCTCGGCCGACGGCTGCTGGCTTCGGCGGGGGCATGGAAAGGTGGACATCAGAACAGCTATCGCCTATTCCTGTAATGCCTATTTCCTGAACCTAGCCTCCTCATTAAAAGCGGAGGACGTGGACTTGATGGCCCAGCGTTACGGCCTTGCCATTGGGAGAGCACCGCTTGACACAGCGGAGATGATCGGCCTCGGTGGGGCCTGGCGCATGGAACCCCAGGAACTCCTGCACGCTTACCTTCTTCTCGCCGCCCTGCCACAACCCGCCGGCGCTGCCGAGCTACTGGGTGGGATGGCGCTCTGCGCCAAATTCGGGACCGCGGAGGCCGTCGGCCGTAATCTCCGCGGACTCGCCGCCCTCGCCAAGACAGGCACCGCCCCCTGTGTCCACGAACCCCGAGCGCCCGGCGACGGCTATGTCGTGATGCTCTACCCGGCGGACCAGCCTCGCCTGGCGTTGCTCGTCCGCGTGCACGGCGTTCCCGGCGCCCGCGCTGCCGAAACGGGAGGCCGTATATTGAACAGCGTGGTCAACGGCCAATAGGAGAATCGCATCCGCACACGTTTTGCCCAATCCGCATTCGCGTTCATTTTGCTGGCGCCTTGCGTCTGTGCCGCCAGGGAGCTGCGGATCGGCGTCTTTGGCCTTTTCCATCCCGAGCGGTTGGTGATTTCCGCCTTGCCCGCGCAAACGGTGATTGTCACTGCTGGTACACAGCAAATCGTCGTCTCGGATGGTGGAGGAGCCTTTTTGTATCTGGAAGGGAACCAAGTACGTGTTCGATTCAATGATGAGAGCCTCGTGGCCTCTGAAGTGGACGTGGCAGATCGAATGGGAAGAGCCACAGATTTCCTAATATCAATTCCCGGCAAAATCACGCGCCGCTTTCGCGGCAAGCTCGCAGTGAAGTGTCAGATCGACGAACTGGAAGCTGTGGTGGAAATGGACCTGGAGACGGCCGTTGCCTCAGCGGTGGCCGCGGAGAGCGTGCCCGGGGCTCCTCTCGAGGCTTTGAAAGCCCAGGCGGTTGCCACGCGTTCGTATTATCTGGCTTCGCTATTGCGCCACACGCAGTTTGATTTCTGCGACACGACTCATTGCCAGTTCATTCGCGAAGCGCCTTCTCCACATTCCCTCGCTGCCCAGGCCACCGCGGCCACACACGGCCTTGTCCTCTTGTACGAGGGCACGACCATCCCGGCCCTGTTCACCGGGAGCTGCGGTGGAAGGACCCGGACTCTCGCGGAGATTGGTCTCGCGCCGGGTCCCTACCCCTATTTCTCCGTGCCATGCAATTACTGCCTGCACCACGCCCCGCATTGGTTGGCGCGACTCGACCCCAAAGAAGCCGCAGAGCTCGCGGGCCACTCTGAAGGAAGCCGGTTGAGACTCGGACGCATCCTGGGCTGGGACGCTGTACCCGGCAACAACTACGAATTGCAACGCGAAGGTGAGGTCGTGGTGGTGGAAGGCCGCGGTAAGGGTCATGGCGTGGGCCTCTGCCAATTAGGCACGGCTTGGATGGCCAACCAGGGATTCGGCTTCCAGGGAATTCTCGCCCATTATTATCCGAACACTGTAGTGGGAACCCCGAGCAACTGAGCCGTGAGATTTCAATTCTGCCGTGCAGGTCCATTAGTGTACTACCCTTGCATCGTACTGTTGCGAAGTTCAGGCTTCCCTTCAAATGCGAATTGTGGGAGTATTTAGGTTCGCAACGTGAACCTCCTGTCCCCTCCCAAACTTGAGTGGGCGTTTCAAAACCGAAGGGAC
>Ga0187864_10001937_pt1 | contig 18814 bp, 20 predicted proteins | sample June2016WEW_11_4_FD_132985 | JGI IMG/M metagenome (GOLD analysis project Ga0187864, IMG submission 132985) | Peatland microbial communities from SPRUCE experiment site at the Marcell Experimental Forest, Minnesota, USA - June2016WEW_11_40 | ecosystem: Environmental > Terrestrial > Soil >...
ACCTGTAACGAATCTGGAACGAAAAGGAGAACGGTAATGCTAATTATATCCAAGAGTTATGGCGGAAGTGCATGGGAATCGAACCCACCCACCAGCTCGTCACCGGTGCACTGGTTTTGAAGACCAGGAGGCCCACCAGGCGCCTTGGCACTTCCGATTATAGTGACATTCTTACACAAAAAGGCCTTGTTTGCAAGAAGCTCACCTTCGCGAGGCGCCGTCTATTCCCTATTCATGAAGAGGTTCCGCCGGGTCGAATAGGTACGTTGTTTCGGGAAATGCGTCTTGCGCGCCGGGTGCATAATTACACACCGGAGGAAGCAAAAACAGGGTAAAATAAGTAGACAGGCGGTAAGGCCAAGAAAAAGAACGAGGCAAGAGAAGATGACAAACCGGGGTTTTTATACGGGCTCGCTGAAGGTGGAGCAGCCATGGTATCGCCGCAGCACGAGGCATGCGGGCCTGCCGGAAAAAGGGCCGGGCGAATACTGGTACGACTATCAGGGTTTCTATTTCCTTCAAGAAACTACGCACCTCGGGCTCGTGATTCCAATGAAATCGATCATCGAGGTGAAAATAGCCTTCCGGCATGGCGCCATATTTTCCCGGAGAAAAATATTGAATATAGTCTGGAAAAACGGCGGCGAACGTATGAGCTCCGGCTTCATCGTCGAGGGTCCGGAGCAGATTAAGCAGGCACTGACCACGATGGGGTGGGCCTGAGTAAGCTTTTCCGGTTCCTCCGGGGAAATGTGACATATCGCTACAGCGCGTCCACGAGTCAGGGAACGACAGGTCGGTTTATTGAGGGGGGAGGCTCCATGAGCTTGCTCATGGAGGGGGCGCTGAGCCCCAGTAATAGCGCCCTCGTCAATCACACGGTAATGGCGCCGGTGGGGCACATCTCATGGCAGCAGTAGCACCTGATGCACGCCTTATAATCGAAAAAGAGACCCTTTCTCCCTGCACGGAGCGCGCCGACGGGGCAGACATTCACGCAGGTCTTGCAGACGTTGCACCTTTTGCTGTCCCATTTTGGCTTTCTCGTAAACATGCGCCTTACGGTCTCCCGAACCAGAGGGGGCAGGTTCCAATCTACTTCCACGGCTGCCGGCATCACGAAGTCCCGTATCTGCGGTGCGCCTTGGTCCACCAGCATCGCCTCCTCGAGGAGACCTTTTTCCTCGCCCAGTGAGGTGATAGGCAGCGGGGACCGGATAGCAAGCGTCTTTTCAAGAAAAACGTCGAGGGACAGGCCGTTATCGGAAACGGCAACGAGACCCAGATGACGAACCCGTCCGTGGGCCGGACCATTGCTATCCATGCCGACTATCCCGTCGAGGATGGTGAGGGCCGGGTTGACCGTGGAATGGATATCCATGAGAAGGGATGCGAAAAGCCGCTTGTCCCCTTTGCATCGGAGGTGCCATTTTGCCTTATCCAGGGAGGGCACAAAGCCGAAGGTATTCTTCACCCCGGCTGTGAGACCCATCATCACATGGGTCTTCAGCTTGGGCATGCTCAGCACTAGGTCGTAGTCGAGAGGGTCTTCCCCGAGCACCAGTTCCCTGTACGGGGAAATACCGGTGTTGACTTTCGTGACCCTCTTTCTGAAAGGCGCGAGTCCCAGCCGCAGGTCCCGCATCACCTCCATGATGCCGGATTTTTCGAGGGCTTTCTCGGTCGATTCGTATCCGGGGCTGTCCCCTACGAAAACAGTGCACCCATTCTCTACCAGTATCTCGGCGATGGCCCGCACAAAGAGAGGATGGGTGTTGACCGCCTTTCCCGGCGCCTTGCCGCTGAGAAGGTTCGGCTTTAAGAGGACTTTACACTTGGCCGGCAAGGCGCCGAACTCGGCGAGGGCCTTGAAAAAGAACTCTTTCAGCAGCGGTACGTCGTAGCTGCCGCAACCTCCGGCGACGATCTTGGACATCACTGCCCGGCAAACTGTAGTGCATCGAAGGTGAGGCAGATCGAGCCGTCCCTGCTCTCCCAGCAGATCTTTCTCCTGCCCCGCCTATCCTGGCCGTAGTCGACCCGATAGTTCTCATGTTCCATTGTCCACCCCTCGGACGTCTCCTGCCTGTCTCCCCTCATGGCGAGGTCGTTTATGAACCGGCTCACGGGAAAACCATATCTCTCCTCGAAGACCGCTTCATCGGTGGTCTTTTCGTCTCCGGCAACAAAAAGAAATCGACCCGCGTCCTTTCGCACATAGATGAGGGTCTGTCCGAAAGGCCCGTATACCTCCAGGAGAAACCGGTCCGGATACTCCATGCTCACCACAAAAGGGCCTGAAAAGTGCTCTTTCTTCCACGCTGCATCAAGGTCTCCCTCACCCTTAAGGGAGTTGACTCCGGAAGGCCACTGCAGGTTCTCACCCTTTTTCTGAAGGAGAGCGCATCCTGAAATGAAGATCAGGAAGGAGACGAAGATGAGTCTTTTCACTTGCGCTTTTGCTCGAGACTTCTCAGCTTCTCCTCAAGGACTTTCTTTCGATCGTCTTTTTTTTCGAGGTCTATCGATTGGTGCAGGACATCTATTGCCTTGTCGCGCTGGCCGAGCCTGGCATAGACATCTGAAAGATGCTCGGCGATAACGGAGTCATCGGATGCCAGCTCCCGGGCCTTCAGTATCTCGTCCAGCGCTTTTTTGTACTCTCCCTTGCTATAGAAGACCCAACCGAGACTGTCGCGTATGTAGCCGTCGTCAGGTCTTTTCTCCAGGGCCTTTTTTACGAGGGCCTCCGCCCGCTCCAGGTTGATGCCTTTTTCCGCAAAGCTGTAGCCGATGAAGTTGAGCGCGCCCGGGTTGTCCGGCTCTATCTTGACTATCTCTTCCATATTCTTTAGCGCTGTGTCGTTGTCCCCGTTCTTTTCGTAAAGCATGCCCAATTGATAAAGGAGGTCGACATTTTTCGGCTCCAGACTTTTCGCCCTTTCGAGGGTGGCTATACCCCTGCCGTAATCCATTTTTTCTTCGAGCAGTCCTGCCAAAAGCTGATAGAGCGAAACGTTCTTCTCATTCTTTTCAATGAGTTTCTCTATCTGCTGAACGCCTTCATCGACGGCCCCCGCTTTTACATAGAGGATGAGGAGGTTCCGCGAGGCCGCCTGGAATTCTTCTCCCTTCTGATCCACCTTCAAAAGTTCTTCAATCGCCTTTTTCAGGTCTCCCTTCTCCTGCAATGCGATGGCCAGGTAAAGCCTCGCCTTGTCGTCCCTGGGCCTGGAAGCGAGGATCAGGCTGAATTCCCGGATCGCCTCCTCATACCTCCCCTTTTCCAGGTGGAGAAGACCGATATTTTCCCTGATCGAAAGGTCTTCCCTATCGAGGTCGGACAGCTTCTCGAATTCGGAAATAGCCCCGTCGTAATCCTTTGTTTGCACATAGATCGCGGCTATCCTCGCCCTCGCCTTCTTGCCCGCCGGGTTGACCTGCACGGCCTTCTTATAGTAGCTCACCGCCACGTCGAGTCTGCCCTCTATCTCAGACAAAGTCCCCATGTCAAGCAGCGCCAGCTCAAAGTCCGGCTTTATGGCAAGAAGCTTCTCATAGTGTGCCCGCGCTTTCTCGAAATCCTTCAGCTCACCGTGAAGTCTGGCTGTATAGTAGAGAGCCATGAGGTTTTCGCCGTCGTAGCTCAGCACTATTTCGTAAGCTGCGGCTGCCTCCCGGTATTTTTTCTGAGCAATGTCGATGGATCCCAGGAGCAGGTAGGCGTCCGTATCCTCCCGGTCCATTGCTATGCACTGTTCATAGAGTTGCCGTGCCTTGTCGAACTCATCCTTCGACGCATAGATGCCTGCGAGCAGCATGAGGCTGTGACGGTTTTTCGGCTCGCCCTGGACCGATTCCTTCAGGAGCATCTCGGCGTGGTCCAACTCCCCTTTCTTCACGTACAAGAGAGCCATCTCGTTCTTTATCTGCTCAGAGCCGGGATCACGCGAAAGCGCTGACTTGTAGTATTGAAGCGCTTCATCATACCTGCCGGCCTGGCTGCTCCTGTAGCCCTCCAGGAAATAGAAGAACGCGGAACCGGACCCTTTGGCGGCAAGAGCCGGAGAATACGTGAGGAACACCACAAAAACCACCGTGAGGATGTGTTTCATATAGTACGTATGACACCCCTTTCTTGAAAATGGCATAGTCAAACCAGGGCAGCTATCGTATCAGCCTGCCGAACCTTTCCCAACGCACATAGCGGAAGAAGTCGTCAGCCTGGCTGTTCCACGAGAAGTAGATGATGAGAGCGCGTCCGACGAGGTCTTCCTGCTTCACGAATCCCCAGAACCTGCCGTCGAGGCTCCGGTCCCTGTTGTCACCCATAACGAAATAAGCACGCGGGGGGACCCTGATAGGTCCGAAGTTATCACGCTGGGAGAAAACCCCCGGGACAATGCTGTCTTCCGCGAAGTGCGCATGGGGGTCATCCATCTTCTGACCATTGAGATAGATTACCTTATCCCTTATCTCGATCACGTCTCCCTCTGTCCCGATCACCCTTTTAATAAAGTCCTTGCTCCTGTCGACAGGATAACGGAAGACAACCACGTCGCCTCTTGAAGGATTGCCAAGGTTAAGGATAACGATATCCGTAAAGGGTACCTTCATGACATAGCTGAGCCTGTTGACGAGAAGATGGTCGCCCACCAGAAGCGTCGGCTCCATGGAACTCGAGGGGATTTTGAATGCCTGTACGATAAAGCTGCGGACAAAGAAGGCGATGAGCGCCGCGATGAGAAGTGATTCTACATACTCCTGTGTTTTGCTTTTTTGTTTCATCTATTCTCCCGAACAATTCTGCCCGCCTGTGCCGGGCGCATGTATCTATAATAACCTAAAATGAACAATTTTTCACGCCCCTGTCCGGGCGTGCCGCCGGTGCCGCAATGTTGGAGCAAAAGAGCGGGGTCTCTCATCTTCCGCTCTAAAGCCCTTCTGTCCTCTCCATCCTCTCCGGGGCAGAGACGCCCACTATGTGCAGACCTTCCCGGATCACGTTTTGCAGCACCGCAAGCAGTGCCAGCCTTGCCATGGTAAGTTCGATCTCGTTCCCCAATACCCTGACTTTGTTGTAGTAGCCGTGGAACTTGCCGACGAGGTCGATCAGGTAAAACGTGATGCGGTGCGGCTCGAAGCTTCGCGCACTCCCCTCCAGGACGTCGAAGAAATTGAGAATTTCCTTTATGAGTCCCATCTCTTCCGGCAGCACCAGTCGACCCACATCCGCATGCCGGATTGCGGCCAGGTCTATGCCCTCACCTTGCGCCATTCTGAATATCGATTCGATGCGGGCGTGGGCGTACTGCACGTAATAGACGGGGTTTTCGTTGGAGGTCTTTTTTGCGAGGTCGAGATCGAACTCAAGGTGGGCGTCGCTCTTCCTCATAAGAAAGAAGAACCTTGCCGCATCCGTCCCCACCTCATCCAGGACCTCTCTCAACGTAGTGAATTGTCCCGACCTGGTCGACATCCCTACCGGTTTCCCCTCTTTGAGGAGGGTCACAAACTGGATGAGAAGCACTTTGAGGGCGTCCCTATCTCTGCCCAGCGCCTCAATAGATGCCTTGAGCCGGTCGATATACCCGTGGTGGTCGGCCCCCCAGATATCGACGAGAGTATGAAAACCGCGCTCGAATTTTTCCCGGTGGTAGGCGATGTCGGACGCAAAATACGTTTTTTCGCCACCCGACTTAATGATCACCCGGTCCTTTTCGTCGCCAAGGGGGGATGTCCTGAACCAAAGCGCCCCATCCTGCTCATAGAGCCAGCCCCGCTCCCGGAGCGCCTGTATGGTCTCATCCACGAGTCCCCTTTCAAAAAGGGTGGTCTCGCGGTAAAAAGAGTCAAAGAAGACCCCAAACGCCTCAAGGTCTTTCCTTATGCCGGCGAGCACCAGGTCGGCGGCAAACCGGGCCATGAAGGCGACGGCAGAACCAACTTCTGCGGGCGCCTCAACCTTTTCGGCCAGGAGCATCCTTGCGATGTCCCTCACGTAGTCACCCTGATAGAGGTTCGACGGGTAGTCGACACTTTCCCCCTGAAGCTCCTTCCATCTGAGGTAGACGGACTGTCCCAATGTCTCAATCTGCCTGCCCGCGTCGTTCACGTAATACTCGCGCACCACCTGATAGCCTGATTTTTCGAGTACATGCGCAAGCACGTCGCCCACGGCCGCACCCCTTCCATGACCTATGTGAAGAGGCCCGGTGGGATTTGCGCTGACAAACTCGATTATTACCCTTTTCTGCCCGCCGACGTTGGGAAAGAACGGGTCCAGGCCCGTCCGAGAGATTTCTGCCAGCTCCGACCTGAATGCGGCATCGCGCACGCGAAAATTGATAAAACCCCTGGCGGCTATGGTTACTTCACTGCAAAGGGCGTCTGCGCGCATGTTCCTGACAAGAAACCGGGCGATCTCTTCGGGACTCTTCCCGGCCTTCCGGGCAAGCAGGAAAGCCAGGGCGGCGGCATAATCGCCGTGTTCCCTTTCTCTGGGTGTCTCCACAAGCGGATCAATCTCCAGGTCGCCGGGAAGGAGACCTTCGTCCTTGCAGCGCTCCAGCGACTCTTTGAGCATCTCCGCGATCCGTTTCCTTATCATAATACAGCCATATCCATTATCTTACAGGCTTTTTCCGTGTTCTTCTCCAAGTCGACCGAACACGCACACTGTACGCCGGCTATCTTCATTTTACTTGTTGTTTGTTGCGATGATGATGGACCAGGGGTCGAGTCTGTTTTTTTTCAGCACCTGGCTGATCTGAAGGTTGCAATGGTTGGAAAGGAGGTCCAGGGAGATATCCGACCTCCAGCCCCATTTCTCACACAAGGGGGAAAAGACCTTTTCGATTTTTGAAAGGAAGGCGTTCTTGCTGCAGAAGTGGTTGAGGATCACGATGTTGCCGCCGGCTTTCGTCACCCGCTTCATCTCGGCAACCATCTTTTCAGGGTTAGGGACCACCGTTACCACAAAGGCGGCGACGGCGTGATCAAAGCTGTTATCTTCGAACGTCATGTGCTCCGCGTCCATTTCGATCAGCTCTACGTGGTCAAGCTTATGCCTCTCCTTTTTTTCCCGGGCCTTTTCAAGCATCTTTCTCGTGACGTCGATGCCCACGACCTTACAGCCGCCGGGATACAGGGGGAGGGACATTCCCGTACCGATGCCTACCTCGATAACCAGGTCGCCTTTGCTGATTCTGGATTTATTGATGCCCAGTTTTATTCTCGGGAAAAAAAAATGAGAAAAAATCCTGTCGTAGACAGAGGAATACCGCGTGTAGATGGTCTTGACCTCTTCCTGGTTCATCGCCTCACAATAACAGATAAGACGAGACGAGTCAAGGGAAAATCAAATCTCCCGCTCAAAAAACGCTTGTCCTTCCGCTCTTGTTCTTCTGCAAACCTCTACCGGCGGTCTTATCCTTAAGAAAATGCAGGCATACTTTGACCTTTTCTACCGGGGGGGGCGTCATGAAAGATGGGGAGACAACTCAGGCAAAACAACTGGCGGGCCTTGTTGCGTACCAGAAAGACACCATAGTGAGCAGGGAGATAATCGGCAAGGAGGCGGGCACCATTACCATTTTTGCCTTTGACAGGGGACAGGGTCTCAGCGAGCACACCGCCCCCTTCGATGCCTTTGTCTATGTGCCGGAGGGCCGCGCCGAGATTACCATCGCAGGTACCCCACATCTCCTGGGGCAAGGCGACATGATCATCATGCCGGCCCATGTTCCCCACGCAGTAAAAGCCGTGGAACCGTTCAAGATGCTCCTTGTCATGATCCGCTCATAGCACCAATGCGGGGCCCCTGCCGTCGGGCCCCCGCCGAAAGCCACACGAAACCCCGCGATTGCAAAAAGTGCTTGACATCTATAAAACAATTGTTTTAATCTTATGTTTGAAACATATGTTAGAGACCCAGCCACAGGATCACCCTTCGGATGTCCGCTCGGACGCACAGCGGCGTATAATCGAGGCGGCGGGGCAAATCTTCGCCGATTCAGGCTATAAGCACACGACTATCCGGGCTATATGCAGGCGGGCGGGCGTCAACGTTGCCGCGGTCAATTATTACTTTGGCGGGAAGAAACATCTCTATCTGGCGGTCCTTAAGACCTTGCGGGCTAAGGTCTGGGGGGAGCAGCTCTCGGACTTCAGCGGCTACGCGGCGCTGCCACCCGACGAGCGCCTTTATGCGTTCATCCGAACCCTCCTTTCCCGCATACTCGACGAGGGGGAAGGCACGGTTTTTGCGAAGCTTATGGCCCAGGAGCTGATCCAACCCGCGGATGCCTTCGATCAGATCATAGAGGAGATCATAAACCCGACTTTCGCGTTCCTTTCCGCGACTGTCCTGCAGCTCTTCAAAAAGCCGATGTCGAAAGAAAAGGCGGGGCTCTGCTGCCTCAGCATCGTCGGCCAGGTCTTTTACTTCTATATGAGCAAACACGTGATACGCAAGCTTTTCGACAGGGAGCATTTCGGGGACCGGGAACTCGATGCGGTTGCCAACCACATTGTCCGGTTCTCCCTTTATGCAATCGACCGGATGGCAGCGCAAAACGAAGGAGACGTCGAATGAGGAACGGGCTCTTCCCGCTACTGTGCGCCGTATGTCTCGGGCTCCTGTTCTCCCCCTCTCTCAGCCGGGCTCAGCACACGACTTTCGATCTTGAATCGGCCCTGCGGTTCGCCCTGAAGCACAACCCAAGCTTGCGCATTTCGGAAAGGGACGTGGCGACCGAGAAATACGGGATCGATGCGGCAAAGTCCGAGAGGATGCCAAAGGTCGATTTCGGTTCGGGCGCCACCCGGTACCGGTATCCCACACCGCTCACGCCCCTCGTTCTGCCCTCTGCCCTCACGCTGGCTGCGCTGCAATCGCTGGAAGTGCCCGATTTCGAAAGGACCATCTACGATGCAGGCGCTTCGTTCAGGCTCCCCCTTTACAGAGGGGGACGGATCACGGCGAACATCCGCGTCGCCGAGATGAGAAAGGCCCTCGCCCAGGACAACTACCGGGTGTCGGAGCAGGACTTGATCTACAACGTGACGAGCGTCTACCATAAGATACTACAGCTTCAGAAGCTTCTCGCGGCAAGCAAAGCCTCGGTGACACAGCTCGAAAGCCATTACCGCGACGTGGAGTCTTTTCTGAAGGCGGGCACAGCCCCCCGCCTTGACCTCCTGAAAACGGAGGTGGACCTCGCCCATGCAAAGGACAACCTCCTTGTAGTCAGGAACAATCTGGATAGCGCCTTCGAGCTCCTCAAGAACCTCATGGGCATGGAGGACGCGGGCACAACGATTGCCGTTGTTGAGCCGGAACTCTCCGCCGCAACGTGTCCGTCGGAAGAAGAAAGCATGAACATTGCCCTTGCCAAAAGACCCGATTATCGAGGGGTTGCAAAAAAGAAGGCCATTACGGAAGGCCGGATAAGGATCGCCCAGGGGAGATGGTTTCCCGATGTCTACGGGTCCGGCCAATATATAAAAAGGGCGGGAGAGGAAACCTCCTTTCACGAAGACTGGTTTTTCGGGTTGAGACTGAGCATCCCTGTCTTTGACGGGGGGCTCATCCGCTCAGAAGTGGAGAAGGAGCAGACGGAGCTTGAAAAGGTGAGGCAGGAGGAGCGCCTGGTAAGACTGAACATATCCCGGGAGGTAAAGGATGCCAGGCTGAGCGTCGTAAACACGTCCGACAGGATAAAGGTCGCGGAAAAGGCGATAGAAAGCGCCCGGGAGACAGTCCGGGTCGAGCACCTCAAGTTCGGCGCAGGATCGGGCACGACCACCGAGGTGATCGACGCACAAACGGCGTTGCTGAGGGCCGAAAGCGACTACTATCAGGCACTCTACGATAGGGAGATCGCACTCGCGTCGCTGAGAAAAGCTATGGGGGAGTATCCGCCGAACATTGAGCGCAACGAAAATGAGCGGGGAGGCTCCGCCAGCTTTGCTGGTGGAGGGGGCGCTGAGCCCCAGTAATTGCAAGGCTATGGGGGAGTACCCGCCGGATATTGAACCTAATGAGCGGGGAGGCTCCGCCAGCTTTGCTGGTGGAGGGGGCGCTGAGCCCCAGTAATTGCAAGGCTATGGGGGAGTACCCGGCCGGGATAGGGGGACCTTAGATGAAAAAAAGTGTGGCAATTGCGGTCATCGCCCTTGCGGCAACTGCGGCGGTCTTCTTGTCGGCGAGGTATTTCGGGAAAAGGGGAGAAGAGCATGTGCTCCTTCTGTCCGGCAATATGGAGGTCACGGAGACGAATACGGGCTTCAAGCCGGCCGGAAGGGTAATCGACCTGCTCGTGGATGAGGGGCAATCGGTGCGGAAGGGAGACCTGCTCGCGAGGCTCGATGACGCGGAAGCTGCGAGCGTCGTGGCCCAGCAAAGGGCGGCTCTTCAGGAAGCCGGGGCCCGTCTCGCCGAGCTTGAGGCAGGGTCGAGGCCCCAGGAGATCGAACAGGCAAAGGCAGACGTGCAAACTCAGGAGGCGGAACTGGTCCGGATCAAGAAAGACTACGAGCGTGCAGAAATGCTTTACCATAACGGGGCCATACCGTCGGCCCAGTTCGATGCGGCAAAAAGCGCCTTCGAGAGCCGGGCTGCCCAGCTCTGCCGCGCCGCAGAACAGCTCAGCCTCACAAAAGAAGGTCCGCGCAAGGAGAGTATTGAGGCGGCCGCCTACCGGGTCCGTCAAGCCCGGGCGCAGCTCAGGGTCGTGGAGGAGAAGCTCAACGATACACTTATCTACGCGCCGTTTTCCGGGGTCATCCTGAGAAAGAACGTAGAACTCGGTGAAACCGTCGCACAGGGCGTCCCTGTCTACACCATAGGCGATCTGGCGAATCCATGGATAAAAGTCTATGTGAAGGAAGACAAGCTGGGTCTCGTCAAGCTAGGACAGAAGGCGCAGGTAACCACCGACACGTACCGCGGCAAGGTGTATAACGGGTGGGTAAGCTTCATCTCGTCGGAGGCGGAGTTCACACCAAAAAACGTGCAAACTCAGGAGGAGCGGGTAAAGCTGGTGTTCGGGGTGAAGGTGCTGGTGGAGAACGTGAATAACGAGCTGAAGCCGAGCATGCCCGCGGATGTGAGGATCCTCCTTAAGTGACGCACGAAAAGAGACCGGAAGAGGGGATGGACGATAGGGCGATAAAGGCCTCGGGCCTGATAAAGGCGTTCGGCGACAACGTGGCGGTAGATCATCTCGACCTTAATGTCGCATCAGGGGAGCTTTTCGGACTTGTCGGACCGGACGGCGCGGGAAAGACCACCATAATGCGGCTCTTTTCCGGCCTGCTGCTGCCTACCGGCGGAGAGGTACGGGTGGCCGGCCATTCGATTGTCCATGACCCTGAGGCGATCAAGGAAAAGATCGGCTATATGCCCCAGAGGTTCGGCCTCTACGAAGACCTGACCGTGATGGAAAACGTGCTCTTCTACGCGGACCTCTACAGAGTGCCGAAAAAGGAGAGACCTCCGAGGATTGAGAGGCTCCTGGCTTTCAGCAACCTCACCCTTTTCCGGGACCGGCTCGCGGGCAATCTGTCGGGAGGCATGAAACAAAAGCTGGGTCTCGCCTGCGCGCTCATCCACACGCCCAAGGTCCTCCTCCTCGATGAGCCGACGGGCGGCGTTGATCCCGTGTCGCGCAGGGACCTGTGGCGGATACTCTATGACCTTTTGCGTGAGGGGGTGACGATTTTCGTCTCCACGGCCTACCTGGACGAGGCCGAGCGGTGCTCGAAGATCGGTCTCATCCACAAGGGAAAGCTCCTGATTACGGGTGAGCCGCGGGAGGTGAGGAATATGCTCCATTTTCCCATGATCGAGGTACTCACTCCTGTCGGGCGGCAGGCGCGAGTTGTTGCGGCCGGCGTTCCCGGCGTCCGGAGCGTGACCGCCTACGGGGACAGGCTTCACGTGGGTCTCGACGCGGCCGACGCGGCCGACGCGGTCGTGGCGGCCATGGCCTCCCGCGGCGTCGAGATCACGGGGAAACGACCGATTTTGCCCTCCCTCGAAGACGCTTTTATCGCCCTCGTGACAGGACCGGAAAGCAGCGCTGAGACGGGGAAGGACCGCTGATGCAGAAACCTGAGCCGGCCGTGGACGTACACGAGCTCAGCCGCACCTTCGGCAGTTTCACTGCGGTCGATAAGATCAGTCTCCAGGTGGCAAAGGGAGAGATCTTCGGTTTTCTCGGACCCAACGGGGCAGGGAAATCGACAACCATAAGGATGCTCTGCGGCCTGCTCATGCCGACCGGCGGGGGTGGGACGGTAGGCGGGTACGACATCCGCACCGAGCCGGAAGCCGTAAAAAACATCATCGGCTATATGTCGCAAAAATTCTCTCTCTACGATGATCTCACCGTGGAAGAAAACATCAACTTTTTCGGCGGGGTTTACAGGGTCCCTAAAGAAAAGAAAGATAGCCGCAAGGCCTGGGTGCTGGCAATGGCCGGGATCGAGGACAAGAAGGGTCTCCTCACGGGAACGCTCCCCACGGGCTTCAAACAACGTCTCGCCCTTGGCTGCGCGCTCCTCCACGAGCCTCCCGTCCTGTTCCTGGACGAGCCTACGTCCGGCGTCGACCCCCTGTCGAGGCGCGGCTTCTGGAATCTGATACGGGAGATGGCGGAATCGGGCACGACCATCTTTGTCACGACCCACCACATGGAGGAAGCCGACTACTGCGACAGACTCGCCCTGATCTACAAGGGACAGATCATCGCGGAAGGGGCGCCCATGGAGCTGCGGCGCAACTACATGAAACGGGACATTCTGGAGATAGAGACGGAGAGGACTGTCGAGGCCCTTGAAGTCCTTTTCAAGAACGGCATAGACAGCGCCATCTTCGGCAGCGCCCTCCACGCCACCGTGGAAGATGCAGGCATATCCGCCCCCCGCATAAGGCACATGCTGGAATCGTCAGGGATCGCGGTAGAACGAATAGACAAGGTAGTGCCGTCCCTCGAAGACGTATTCGTGACCCTGATCGAGGCCTCGTGAGATGAGCCCCCTGCGCATCAAGGCGATAGCGCACAAGGAGTGGATCCAGGTGCGCCGCGATCACCTGAGCCTGGCCATGGCGTTCCTCTTGCCGGTCATACTCCTGCTTATCTATGCCTATGCAATCACCTTCGACGTGAATAATATACTTATGGCCGTCTACGACCAGGACAAGAGCAGCGTGAGCAGGGAGCTTGTGGCACAGTTCACCGAGTCGGGTTACTTTACCACGGTGGCCTATCCCGACTCGTACACGCAAATAGACAGATACCTGGATTCCGACAGCGCCAGGGTCGCCCTTGTCATCCCTTTCGATTTTTCAAAAAATATAAGAACGGGAAGGCGCTCCTCAGTGGAGGTCCTTCTCGATGGGAGCAATTCCAACACTGCGACAATCGCCCTGGGGTACATCACCGGCATTGCCGGGCAGTTTAGCCGAAGACAGGCCTCAAGCCCCATTCCTCCCGTCATCGACCTGCGCAACAGGGTCTGGTACAATCCGGAGCTGAAATCGAGAAACTTCGTCATTCCTGGACTTATCGCCCTCATTATGTCCGTCATCGTCTCCGTTCTCACCTCTCTCACCATTGCCAGGGAATGGGACAGGGGCACCATGGAGCAGCTCATATCAACTCCGGTGAAGCCGGCAGAGCTGGTCATCGGCAAGCTGATCCCCTATTTTCTCATCGGTTTCGCCGACACAGCCCTTTGCGTGTTGATCAGCGCCTTTCTCCTGGGAGTGCCTTTGCGGGGCAGTATCTTCCTGCTTTTTGCGGCCTCGGCCATCTTCCTCACGGGAGGGCTCAGCTTCGGTGTATTGATTTCCGCGGCCACGAGAAACCAGCTCTTCGCGAGCATGCTGGGGATGCTCACCTCCTTTCTCCCCTCGTTCCTGCTCTCCGGTTTCGTCTTCAGCATTGCCAACATGCCCGCACCACTCCGGGTTGTCACGTACGCGGTCCCGGCCCGGTATTTTGTTTCCATCCTCAAGGGTATATTTCTGAAAGGCATAGGCATGCGCTTTCTCGCCCTCGAAATGGCGCTCCTCTCCCTCTATGGGGCCGTCGTGTTTATCCTCGCGTGTAGAAAGCTTAAGAAAAGGATCGAATAGCGACATGTTCGAGCGGATAAAGTATCTGGCGATCAAGGAATTCATTCAGACATTCAGGGACCGGAGAAGGCGCATCCTCCTCATCATCTCTCCCCTCATCCAGCTCTTCCTTTTCGGTTACGTGGCCACCCTGGACGTGGACAACGTGTCCACGGCGCTTTTGGACCTGGACAGGTCGCAGGAGAGCCGGGAGCTCGTCCGGAGGCTGGAAGCGTCGGGCTATTTCACTATCACGAGCCTGCCCGCCTCTCAAAGGGAGATAGGATATCTCCTCGATAAGGGAGAGGTGCTCGTGGCAATCCGGATCAACAGGGGGTTCTCGAAAGACATAAAGAGGCATGCCGCCCCTGCGGGGCTTCAGGTGCTCGTGGACGGCACCGACTCCAATTCCGCCCTGATCGCCATGAGTCATGTCGCCATGATTGTCGAGCGGTTTTCACAGGACCTGGCACTGCCGGCGACAGTCAGCGCCGCGCAGACCGATTTTCGCACAAGGGTCTGGTACAACCCGGACCTGAGAAGCCGCAACTTCCTGCTGCCCGGCGTTATCGCGCTGATCACGCTGCTTACCTGCCTTATGACGACCTCCATGGCGGTCGTGCGGGAGCGGGAGGTCGGCACCATCGAGCAGCTCATGGTGACCCCCATCCGCCCCCTGGAGCTGGTGGTTGCAAAAATGAGCCCGTCCGCCGCGATCGGCTTCGGGCAGATGATCCTCGTCACCGCCGTTGGTGTGCTCTGGTTTCATGTGCCCATTAAGGGCTCCTTGCCCTTCCTCTTCCTCTGCACCGGCGTCTACCTGCTCTCGATCCTCGGCATAGGTCTCTTCATATCAACCATATCAAAGACCCAGCAGCAGGCCATGATGGCCTCCTTTTTCTTCTTTCAGCCCACCGTGCTTCTCTCCGGTTTCGCCACGCCCATAGAGAACATGCCCCTGGGCTTCCAGTACATCACGTATTTCTCCCCCTTACGCTATTTCCTTGTGATCGTCCGGGGCATATTCTTGAAAGGCGTGGGCATGGACGTGCTCTGGCCGCAGGTCCTCGCCCTCCTCCTCCTGGGAATAGCAATCTTCGCGGTCAGCGCAATGCGGTTCAAGAAAAGACTCGCGTAAGACCCTGGTGGGAGCCAGGGTTAAGATAAGCTTGACAGGAAATGACCCTCAGCATATTTTATTGTAGATAGACTTGCGACACTATATACCGGAGGGACAAGTGGCTGGAAAACGAAGGGTAGGAATACTGACGGGCGGCGGCGATGTCCCGGGCCTCAACGTCGCCATTAAAGCGGTGGTCTCACAGGCGGACAGCCACGATATCCGCATAATAGGAATCCTGAGGGGGTGGTTGGGCCTGTTGAGCGTCAATCCCGACGATCCCTCGACGATACCCCGGTCCACGATGGACCTGACCGTGGAGAACGTGCGCACCATCGACCGGACGGGCGGCACCATCCTCCATACGTCACGAACGAACCCGAGCAATGTGCCTCCCGACCAGGTCCCCGCGTTTATCAGGCAGGAAGACAGGAAGCAGACGAGCAAAGGGACGGTCGATTGTACACGCCACATCCTTAGGGTGCTCGACGCCCTCAAAATGGAAGCGATCATACCAATCGGGGGCGACGACACGCTCAGTTTTGCCTGCCGCATGCATCAAGAGGGGTTCCAGGTGGTGGCAATCCCCAAGACCATGGACAACGATGTCTTCGGGACGGATTTCTGCATCGGGTTTTCCACTGCGGTGACGCGCTCGGTGGATGCCATACACGCCCTCCGCACGACGGCCGGTTCCCATGAGCGCATAGGGGTCGTGGAGCTTTTCGGGAGGAATTCCGGAGAGACATCGCTCTTTGCCGCATACCTTGCCGACGTGGATCGGGCGGTCATATCGGAAGTCCCTTTCGATATCGAGCTGCTTGCACGATTCCTGTCGGAGGACCGGCGGCACAACCCCTCCAATTATGCCATTCTCACCATTTCAGAAGGCGCCTACTTTAAGGGAGGCACCATTCTGGAAAGCGGAGAAGCGGATGCCTACGGCCACAAGAAATTGGGAGGGATCGGCTCGATAGTCGCGGATGAGCTCAAGAAGCGGACCGGCATCAATGTGATCTATCAACAGCTCGCTTATATCATGCGATCCGGCGCCCCCGATTCCCTCGACCGCATGGTTGCGGTCTCTTACGGGAATCTGGCCCTCAGCCAGGTCGCCCTCGGCTATACCGGTCGTATGGTCGCCCTCCAGCAAGGGGTTTACACGACCGTCCCCGTAGAACTGGTGACGGCGGCAAAAAAACATGTCGATGTGACGGCCCTTTACGACTCCGAAAACTACCGGCCGAAGGTGCGAAGCATGCTGGGCAAGCCCATATTCCTCTACTGACGCCGGCCTCACTTTCTTTCCTTCCGCTCCTTCTTGGTCCGGCTGACCGAAGCCTTCATCGACTTCACCTCCCGGCAGTAGTCGCACATGCCCTCGCTGTCGAGGAAGTCGGAAAAAACCTTTTTCCCGCACCTCAAGCACAACCTGTACCACGGCTTCACGGCGGTTCCTGCGTTCTGCATCTGTTTTCCCGCGTTCCTGTGAATTTGAATTGAACCGATCCATTCTATCCCCCCACGTGGTCCCGGTCAAGACAATTTTTGCAAACGCCTCTCATCATCGCTTCTCAGGACCGGCAGGTTGCGGGAATCTATTCCCAGGGCCGGCCTCTCGCATCCGAGCCATCCGGTAAGGGCAGGGCATCGCCGGTTGACAAAAGTTTCGACCGCCTTTACCATAGAAGAGGGGCCCCTGGGGCCCGTCTTTTAGGAGGTCGAAAGATGAAATTGACTATTATCCAGCCGTCCCATTACCGGTCAAAGTCGGAGCGGTCGCCTTGCAAGATAAGAAAGCGGCGGTTGATCGGCCTTACCCTTCCCTACCTCGCGGCCCTGACCCCTCCCGGATGGGAGGTCACGTTGATCGACGAGCAGCTCACCGATGTTGATTTCAACGCCCCTGTCGACCTCGTTGCCGTGACGACCTGGACAATCAACTCTCTTCGGGCCTACGAGATCGCGGGTGCATTCAGACGACGAGGAGTGCCTGTCATCATGGGCGGCCCCCATACCTACTTCTATCCTGATGAATGCACGGCATACTGCGACGCGGTCGGCATCGGCGAGGGGGAAGCGATAGTACCCTTAATGCTCGATGACTTCACCAATGGACGCCTCAGAAAGTTCTATCATGCGCCTCTTCTTCAGGATATGAGTAACCTGCCGATGCCCCGTTACGCGCTGCTCGATCTTTCAAAGTATGGGTTGATCAAGACCTATTCGGTGCAGGCTTCACGGGGATGCCCTTTTGAGTGCAACTTCTGCTCCGAGCGCTTTTACCTCGGCCATCGTTATCGCTACCGGCCCGTTCAGGATGTGATTGCGGAAATCAGGAACAGCCGGGCACGCTATATCTTTTTTGCCGACAGCAATTTCGCCGGGCGGCCGTCTCATACGGCGGAGCTTATGGAAGCCCTCATACCCCTGAAAATTCACTGGTCGGCCTTATGGCCCGCCTACCTGTGCAACGACCGGAAGCTGATGGACCTCGCGGCAAAAAGCGGTCTCCTCCATCTGAACCTCGGCATGGAGAGTATAGATAAGCAGACGCTGGCGGGATTGAAAAAGATCAACAATAAGGTCACACACTACGAGGAGATCCTCGAGAACCTCCGAAAAAGAGATATAAGCTATTCCCTGAATTTCATTTTCGGGTGGGATACGGAAAAAGAGGACATTTTTGCATCCACCCTGGCCTTTCTCCGGAACGAGAGGGTGCCGGCGGCGTACTTCAACATACTCACCCCCCATAAAGGCACCCCCCTCTACGACCGCATGCTGGCGGAAAACAGGATCATCGATATCGATGATATAGGGAGGTGGCCCGGCATTTATTGCCACATCAAACCGAGTTACTGCACGGCAGCGAAGCTTGAGATGCACGTCAAAGAGATGTATCACGAATTCTACAGCTATTCATCGATGTTAGCCCGTCTGCCTCTGCCTGTCACGCAGACCCGCATAGCATCGTGGATAGTCAACCTGGAGCAGAGGAAAGTTTCCCGGGAGGGCGACAAGGCGGAAAGCTTCGATCGCTACTAGACCGGTTTTTAGGCCACTGCCGGGACGGCAGGGCACATCCGGAAAAATACCGGTAGTACATTTATGTAAGATTTCTGAGGGCAATCCCACTTTTTAGTAGCCTTCCGTGGACACCGAGGCCCGCCCGCTTCCTTTAACCTTCACCTAACGGGAATCTCCGACAGGCACAATTGGCTGCAATTGTGCCCTTTTTTTCTTGCAGACAACGTGGTCTCACCTCACCACCGGGTGCGTGGCACGGTTGTTGAAAGACGGTGAGGCAACATGGGCTATTACGCGCGAAAGGAAGAAGAGAAAAGGAAACGAGGAGGTATTCATATGAGAAGTCCGGTAGTTGTTCTGGTTGGTTTTATTATCCTTTCCTTGTGTTGTTTTGCCGCTTATGCCGACGACCAGGTGCAGCCGGCGCAGGGGCAGACCGTAAGCCCGGCCCCCGCAACGGCAGCCCCGGCCCCTGCCGCCCCTGCGACGGCCCCTGCCGCCCCAAAGACGGTCGGGAGCATGACCGTTGACGAGCTGAG
>Ga0187864_10001938_pt1 | contig 18810 bp, 16 predicted proteins | sample June2016WEW_11_4_FD_132985 | JGI IMG/M metagenome (GOLD analysis project Ga0187864, IMG submission 132985) | Peatland microbial communities from SPRUCE experiment site at the Marcell Experimental Forest, Minnesota, USA - June2016WEW_11_40 | ecosystem: Environmental > Terrestrial > Soil >...
CGGCTGGCCGTGAAGTTGGCCACGCAGCCCGATTCGAACTCGATGCGCACATTCGCGATATCCACCTTGCCCGAAAGAATCGGCAACCCCACCGCCCGGATTTCCTTCACCTCCGATTTCACGAACGCCAGCACAATGTCGAGGTCGTGGATCATCAGGTCCAGCACCACGTCCACATCCAGCGCCCGCGGAGAAAACACACTCAGCCGGTGCACCTCAAAAAACATCGGCCGCTTGATCAACGGCAGCGTAGCCCGCACCGCCGGATTGAAGCGCTCCAGGTGCCCAACCTGCGCCACCCGCTTGTGCTCGAGCGCCACGCCAATCAGTTCGTCCGCCGCGCCCAGCGTCGCCGCCACCGGCTTTTCGATCAGCACGTCAACCCCGGCTTCCATCAGGGCGCGCGCCACCTCCAGATGCAGAACCGTCGGCACGGCAACCGAAGCCGCCTGCACCTCGCTGTGCGTAGTGAGCATCTGCCCGACCGAGCCGAACGACTTGCAGCCGAACTCGAGCGCAACTGCGTCCGCCCGCGCCGTATCCGGATCGACCACCCCCACCAGCCGCACGCTGCCCGACTGCTGCAACTGCTGATAGACACGCGCATGATTGCGCCCAAAAGCGCCCACCCCAATCACCGCGACATTGATCGGAAATACTTTGCTCAGATGAGTGCTCCGGAACGAAGAAATAACGCGCTATTGTCGCAGTTCCAGCCCCAGATAGGAAAGCGCAAACCTAGAAATTCTGCTGTAGAGACGGGGCTTGCCCCGTCTCCGGAGTGGCAAGGGTCCGCACTTGCGTAGGGACAGCCGCCCTCGGCTGTCCCCGCCTTCACATCTTCTTCAGCAGCGCGATTTGCCCCGCATGATACAGCTCGTGCTGCACCACGCCATGAAGCATGTAGTAGAAGGTGTAGTGTGCGCCCTCTTTGCCCGGAACCACATCGCCAAGCCGCGAGTCCGGAAGAGAAGTCACGGCCGCGACCAGTTTCTCGTGATCGCGCCGCACCTGCGCCAGCGCCTTGCGCCATGCCGCCTCGCTCGCGTCCGTCACCGGAGGAAAATTCTCCGCATCGGAGAGCTCCATCGCCACCCCACCCAGCCGCCGCAGCACCGCGTCATCCCAAGCCGCAATGTGCAGCACCAGCTCCCAGATCGTGTGGGCGCGCGCAATCGGACGCGCCGCCGCCTGCGCCGCCATGACCCCCTCCAGAATTTCAAACACAGAATCGCCATGCCAAGCCTCGCCGTTAAAAGCGCGGCGAAGCTGATCGGCAATACGACCCGCCTCAGACCGACCTGTTTTGGACATGGAATACCTCCTGACCACAACAGCTATTCCGCGCACACCGCGATCCCCGCCTCATCCGCCGCTCGCGTCATCGCCTCGCCATCCAGCAACAGGCATAGCCCCGCGTCCACCGCCAGACAACTCGCCCCGGCCCGCGCCATCGTCTCGATCGTCTTTACCCCAATCACCGGAACGTCGAAGCGCAGATCCTGCCCCGGCTTTGCGATCTTCACCACCGTCAGCGCGCGGCTCAGCGTCGAAGCCTCGCCCGGCAATACCGCTTCCGATTCTAATTTCAGTTCCAATTCCAAAGACCGCATCAGTTCGCCCGCCCGCTCAATCGTCGCATCCGTGCCTTCCATCGCCTCCACCGCCACGCACGCCGCTGCCGCGATCACCACCGTCTGTCCAATGTCATACTCCGCCAGCCGCCGCCCCACTGCACGTCCGTATTCGATATTCTTGCGTTCCTGCTCACTCGGAGCCCGCTTCGTGAGCACGCCCGTTTTCGCCAGCAGCGGCTCCAGCAGCGCCGTCGAGTTCTCGAGCATAATGCCCTCATCTGCCAGAACCTTCGCCACCGCGCCCAGCAGCGAGTCCGTATTGCGCGTGCCCAGCGAAAGCAGCAGCTTCGCCAGCCGCCAGTCCGGCTTGATGGCGGAAAAAATCTGCTTGTGCTTGACCTGCCCCGCCATCACGGCGCGGGTGACGCCCTCGGCCTTAAAAGTGTAGATGAGCTTTGACAGCTCGCCCAGAGAAAGCCAGTAAACGGAAGCCGCGCCGTGCGACTCGATCTCGCGAGAAGTTTCTTCTTTAATGGCGGCGACAACCACGTCGTACCCCTGCGCCCGCGCCGCATCCAGCACGAGAAAGGGAAACTTGCCATTGCCGGCGATGAGTCCGAGTTTCATAGTCAGTGGTCGGTTCTTCAAGGAGCTTTGCTGGGTGCGGGCTTGGCCGCGGCCGCTGCCTGGGACAAAACATATGCTTGAATCGACTGCACCTGGTCCGGTTTCAGCGCGTCTTTGAACGAAGGCATGCCGCCGTATTCGAGATCGCCGCCCAGCACGATTGACTGGAATTGGCGATGTGTTTCCGCGGTGGCATAGCGCAGGTCAGGAATGCTGGAGCCTGAGACAGCGCCCACTCCATGGCAGTAGTAGCAGTAGCGCCGGAATAAAATGCTGCCTTCGCGGATCGCAGCGGCGGTGGCCTTCATGTGGATCGCGGGCGACGGAGGCCCGGTATGTCCGAACGGCGGAACTTCCAGCTTTGCATTGGCGCCAAGGGAAAAAGTTAGTACACGGCCAAAACCCCGCTTCACCGGGCCGCTGCCGGGCAAATTGACGAGTCCCGCGGCTCCTCCCCAGCCCACCATCAGCGTCACGTACTGACCTCCGTCGCGAAGGTAGGTGACGGGTGGAGCCATAATGCCTGTCCCCGTGTTGAACTCCCAAAGCTTCTTGCCATCCGTGGCGCGATAGGCGCAGAAGATTCCGTCTGATCTGCCTTGAAAAACGAGGTTGCCCCCAGTCGCCAGTACGCCGCCACTTTCGACCAGTGGAAGATCGGCACGCCACGCTTCATGCTGCTCGACCGGATTCCAGGCGATTAGATGGCCGGTCATGGGCGGAGAAGCGAGTGCTTTTTTCTTGACTGGTCCATCGTAGGCGGCATCCTCGCCGCGATTCCAAAGTGTGGGGTTCGACTTCCAGTTTTTGTCCGGTGCAGCGAGGAAGACGGAGTTTTCTCTTGCCGGGACGTAGACCAGGCCAGTGGCGGGATGAAACGCCATGGGGTACCAGTTGTGTCCACCACCGGGCGATGGGGATACAAGTACGGCCTGCCAGCCATCGTGCGCGCTCGGCGATTCCTGTGGGCGCCCAGTTTCGGGATTGATACCCGTGGCCCAAGTGATGCCATTGACGAACGCTTTTGCGGAGATGAACTGGCCCGTCTGGCGATCGAGCACGTAGAAGAATCCGTTCTTCGAGGCTTGCATAATGACCTTGCGCGTGCCGCCGCCGATCGGCAAATCCGCGAGCATCAAAGGTTGCGTGGCGTCGTAGTCCCAATTATCTCCGGGTGTAACCTGATAGTGCCAAACCAGCTCGCCGTCGCTCGCGCGCAGCGCCAGGATGGAAGCGAGGTACAAGTTGTCGCCACCGCCGGGGCTGCGGAGATCGCGGAACCAGGCGACTCCGTTTCCCGTGCCGGTGTACACCAAATCGAGGTTAGGGTCGTAGACGATGGAGTCCCACGGCGTACCTCCGCCCCCCGCAATCCACCACTGGCCGTGCCAGGTTTTCGCGGCGGCCTCCATGGCCGTGGACTCGAAGCCTTTGGCAGGATCCCCGGGAACGGTAAAGGTACGCCAGAGGAGCTTGCCGGTCTCGGCATCGTAAGCGGAGATATAACCGCGCACACCAAATTCTGACCCGGCGTTGCCGATGAGGACTTTTCCTTTGGCGATTCGCGGAGCGCCAGTAATCGCATAAGGCTTGGATTGGTCAACGGTGATGACATCCCAAACGGGTTTACCGGACTTGGCATTCAGGGCGATTAGGCGCCCGTCGAGTGTGCCGAGATAGACCTTGTCGTTGTAAAGGGCTACTCCGCGATTGACAACGTCGCAGCAGATGGTGCGAACCCGTGCACGAGGCACCTGGGGATCGAAGGTCCAAAGGATCTCACCCGTTTTTGCGTCCAGTGCGTACGCGACGCTCCACTCTCCGGTCGTAAAAATCACGCCATTCGAGACTAGTGGTGTTGCTTCCAAGCCTCTCGTCGTGCCCAGCTCGCGATCCCAGAGCAACCCGAGTTGGCCAATATTCTGCTCGTTGATCTGGCTCAAAGGGCTGAAACGTTGCTCGTCGTTGGTCCTTCCGTACATTGTCCAATCGGCTCCCACGGCGACGGCCGTTGGGGGAGGGGATTTCTTACAGGCTCCCATCGAGAAGACTAGTAACACGACAAATAACGGCGACACGCTGAGGCGAATCTTCATGAGATCTCCCGTAAGCTTAACAGTGTGATTTTCCCAGAGACTTTACTCAATCACTCCACGCTCTGACTCCCCGATAAGGCATCGACGTTCTAGGGTTTCCACTGGCCACTGCTTTACCGGCTTTCCACTGGCCACTGACCACTGCCCACTGACCACTGCTTTACCGGCGTGATTCTTCCAGAGAGTTCATCAGCCCATTCAGGATTCGACCCAACTCAGCCGCGTGCCCGATAAGTATCTTCGTTGTCTTGTTGTCGAGATAATCTAAACGTTCGCATAGCAGAATCTGCGTTTCCGTTTCCAGCAGAGACCCACGAGCATGTCCCAGAAATTGTCGGAACTCACCGGTGGTCTGCCGCCCCTGACCTTCCGCAATGTTGCTCGGGATAGAGACAGCAGCGCGGCGGAGTTGGCTCGTTAGTCCATACATCTCCTCTTTCGGAAACGTGCGCGTAGTCCCTGTACACCTCAGCAACAAAGTCCATCGCCTTCTGCCAAGCGATGAGCTGCCGATATGACTGCACAGGCATAACAAGTCACAATCTCGGGTTGTAACTGGCCACTGCCCACCGACCACTTTACTTAATCATGTGGCTGTACAGGCATAACACGTCACAATCTCGGATTTTCAACTGGCCACTGCCCACTGCCACTGACCACTTTATTTAATAACTCCGCGTTCCGACGCTTCTATAAATCGAATCAGCTCCTCAACATCTTCCCCGCCATCCGCTTCCGCCTTCAGCTTCTCCAGCGCCTGCGAAGTATTCAGCTTCGAAGTGAGCAGCACCCGATACGCATGATGAATTTTCCGAATCCGCTCCTTAGTGAATCCCCGCCGCTCCAGACCCACGGCATTCAATCCATAGGCGTGCGTCCCGCGCTCCGCGGACGTCTTCGAAAATGGCAGCACGTCCCGCGTGATGGTCGTGCCCCCGCCGATAAAGGAATACCTCCCAATCCGCACGAAGTGGTGCACCGGGCACAGCGCCCCCACCGTTGCCCAGTCTTCCACGGTGACGTGCCCGCCCAGCGTAGCCGCGTTCGCCATGATAATGTGGCTCCCAATCTGGCAGTCGTGCGCAATGTGCGTATAGGCCATGATCAGGTTGTGGTCGCCGACGCGAGTGCATCCTCCGCCCTTCACTGTGCCGCGGTTGATGGTGACAAACTCGCGAATCTTGTTATGGTCGCCGATTTCCAGCCGAGTCGGTTCGCCCGCATAGCCGATATCCTGCGGTGCCAGGCCAATCGAAGTAAAAGGGGAGAAGTGATTGTCCGCGCCAATTTTCGCCGGCCCTTCGATCACCACGTGCGAAGCCAGACGGCAGCCCTCGCCAAGTTCCACCTCGGGCCCGATCACGCAATAAGGCCCAATCTGGCACGACGGATGTATCTTGCTTTTCGGATCGATGATCGCCGTAGGATGGATGGACATTGAAACCCAGTGGTCAGTGGGCACTGACCACTATTCCTCGACCGTTCCCACACCCGCATTCCGCGGCACCAGCCGGCAAGTGACAATCGCCTCGCAAACCACCTTGCCGTCCACGTATGCCTTGCCTTCCAGACGAGCCGCCGTCATCCGCCAGGCCCGCACCACCACCTCAATTCGCAATTGATCTCCCGGCGCCACCGGACGCCGGAAGCGCGCCTTCTCGATCCCCGTGAACACCATCAGCATCTCGTCCCGGTTCGGAACCTCAGTCAGCAACAGCAGCCCGCCCGCCTGCGCGATTGCTTCCACAATCAGCACGCCCGGCATGATCGGCTTTTCCGGAAAGTGTCCCTGAAAAAAAGGCTCGGTGATGGTCACGTTTTTCAATGCGACAATGCTCTTCATCCGCACCAGTTCGACAACCCGGTCGATCAAAAGAAAGGGATAGCGATGGGGCAGGATCTTGAGAATATCGCCAATGTCCATCGCGGTTTTCGACGTCCCCGCCGGTTCAGTCGTCACCGCGTTACCCGCCGTCGCTTCACTAGGTTGGTTCATGTCCGTCAGCCGTTTCGTTCAAGGCGAAGATTATACCGTAGTGCACGTTGATGATTTCTCCTCCCCGTAAATTCCAGGCGACCCCCACCCATCCTCCGCCGCCACGCGCCCGCCATGGGACGCTCCCCCTCGTAACCCTCTCTCTGTGACGCACGCCCTAGACTCGCCCATCCTCAACGCCGATGATCAACTTAAGGGCCCGGTAAGCAACTCACTCCACCGAGCCCCGGAGCCAATCCATGAATTCGCCCGACGCCCAAACCTGTAACCCCGCTCCCACCGAACCAGATCGCCGCCAGCATCCTCGCTACACCGTCCAGGTCCAAATCGAAATCCGACAGGAAGGCAGCGACGTCCCCATGCGCCTCGAAACCACCGACCTCAGTCGCGGCGGCTGCTACATCCAGCTGATGATGGCCCTCCAACTTGGCGCTCGCGTGCAAGTCACCCTCTGGCTCGGCGGCTGCCCCGTCGTCATCCAAGGACGCGTCGTCACCCGCCATCCCCAATTCGGCAACGGCATCATGTTCGTGGATTTCGAAGGTGAGGGAGAACAACTCCTGAACCGTTACCTGCAGGCCATCACCACCTAGCAGAGCCTGGACCTGGCAGAGGAATGAACCGCCAAGCAGCGCGCTCAGCTAGCTTGTCGATCAAAAAATCAAGAGCGCAAGCTCCGCGCATGTCCGAAATAGCACCGCCATCCCACTTATTACTCTCCAGATTCCCCCACCAATCAAGGCACCCAACGGGCCACTATCCACTGCTCTTCGCCATTACCACGATCGGCAGTGTCAACCCATTCCCCAGCGGTACCTCCACGGCTTCCAACTCCGCATACCCCTTCACCCGATAAAAAGGAACTCCCGTCAGCGTCGCTCCCATCTCCAGCCGCCGAAACCCAGCCGCCCAAGCCGCCGCCTCACAAGCCTCCAGAATCATCCCGCCAATCCCACGCCGCGCCCACGCCGGATGAACAAAAAATGCCCGAATCTTAGCCGCATCCGTCGCCGGATCCAGCAACGAATCCTCGCGCCCCGCAAACTGATCGCCGCCAAACAAAGTTTTCCGCTTGCTCCACCCGCCGCACCCGACCAGCAGCGCCCCGCCCGAGGATTTCGCCCCCGCCACCTCCGTCTCCTCTGCCGCAAAATAAGTTCCATCCGCAATCAGCTGCGTGTCCACTCCATACACCGTCCGCAACGCGCTCTCCAATTGCGCCGCCGAATAATCCCTCGCCTGCAATCCCCGCACCGAAGCCTCAATCAATTCCCGAAGCAACGGAATATCGCAAGCCTCCGCCAACCGAATGCGTATGTTCATAACTGATTTCCAGCAGGCTCCGTAAAAAATGAGGGTTTCATATCAGGGCATAGCCTGAGTGAAATCAGACGCCCTTCAGGCGCCAAGAGCTGATGCCTGACGGCTGATGGCTGACGCCTATTTCCCCGCCGCCGCGCACTCCGCGCAAGGGCAAACTTCCCGCAGATAGAACCAGGAATAAATTCCCAGATCGTGTTTATCGTTCCACGAAAACTTCAGCGCGTACTTGCCCACGGCCTCCGCCGACAGTGCCTTCACCGCCGGCTTGAACATCGGCAAAGCCCCAGGCGCCACCTTCGCCTTCTCGCCCGCCTTTCGTCCCGACTTCCCCCGCTCCTCCTCGCAAAGCGCGCAAGGGCAAGCATCCCGCAAGAACGCAAACGTGTAGACGGACCGGTGCCCATCCTTCCACTCAATCTCCATCCCCGTCCCCGTCGTCAAATGAATCACCACCGACTTAGGATCGTTCCCCACCCGAGGCGTAAAATCCGGCAGCGCCATAAATTAAAGTATCGCACGCCACCCGCGCCGCCGATCAAATGTGAGGCAAGAATCGTGAGTGAGGCAAGAATAACGTGAGGCAAAAATGTGGAGCAAAAGCTGCGGAAAAACCCGGGTTCCGAATCAGGGTATCGCTCTTAGGGTTTCGTATCAGGGTATCGCTTTAGCGATACCGTAAGTCCTTCGAAATCCCACGCCCCTTTAGGGGCTGGGCATCGAGAGTCGACTTCTTCCGCAACCCGTTAGAACGTCAGCCGCCCACCGAGTTGCAGGATGCGCTGGGTTTGCAGAGCGTTTGTTCCCGCTCCAAGCGTGGTGCTGCTAATTAGACCGAAATTTGCATCGGCAATGTTCGTGTCCGGATTCGCGAATTCCGTGTGGTTCAATGCGTTAAAAGCTTCGACCCGGAATTCGACATTCACCCGCTCGGTAATCGCAGTGGTTTTGGCCAGAGCCAGGTCAAGGTTGGTGCGGCCCGGCCCGCGGAAGAAGTCTCGCGGCAGGCCGTAGCCGGACCCTGGAGTATCGGAAATCGCCTGAAAGGCCGCGGGGTTAAAGTACAGACCACCATTCGTTTTGGGATTTAGAATCGTGATCTTGTTGAACCCGGACGCAAACACGGCATTGGCGAGGTAGCCGTCGCCGGCGCCCGATGGCCCCGGATCCGAGCTTGAGGCCCCCGACAATTGTGAATTGATGCTGAGCGGGAACCCAGTCCGCCAAGTCAAGATGGGGTAGAGGCTCCATCCCTTTACCAGGCGCTTTGGCCCTGACGCCCAAGCCCGATCAAACGGCAAATCCCATCCTCCGCTGAAAGTGACCCGGTGCGTAACGTCGAAGTCGGAGGAGCCGCGGAGCACTCCGGGATCGTAGTACGGCACCTGCGAATCCCGGTTGCGGAATCCGGATGCGTCATCGATGCTGTGGCCGTAGGTATAGGCCAAAGTGAAGTAGGTGTTGCCCAATATCCGATTCGCGCCGTTCTGTTTCGTTAAGGAAGCCTCCAGGCTGTTGAAACCGGCGAAGCTGGCATTGTTAAACTCGAGTTCGGCGCCGCCAAAAGGACAAGCGGAGAAACTACCTGGGCTTGTGCCGCAGAAGCTGCCGAACGTATTCTGAATCGTCGGGTTCTCGTTCAGAATTCGGGCAGGGTTGGAGCCACTCCCCGCGAACGGGCCACTCAACGGGAACGGGTTGATGTCCTTCAGCGCCGTCAGTCCTTTCGAACTGCTGCCCACGTAGTTGACTTCCATCATCAGGTTTCTCGCAACTTCGTGTTGCAGGCTCAAGTTGTACTGGTAGGTATAAGGCGTGTGAAGGTGTGGGTTCACGAAGTAGAGAGAGCTCTCGTATCCTCCAAACGGAAGAAACAGCCCGGTCGCAGGATTGAATGCGGTAGCGGGGTTGGGTGGCTGGGACGGAAAGGGGTTGCTGCTCGGCGTGGCGGAGTTGGCCCATGGCGCGCTATAGATAGGCGAACCGGACGAGGTAAACGCCGGTTCGATTGGGAGGCCCGAAGAAGCGCAATTCGCGGCAGTGGCCGGATTCGTGAAACACGGGAAACTGGGGCCTCCTTCGCTGTAGAACGGTGGCGCGCCATTGAATTGCAGGTTGTCTTCGCCTTTGAGGACGTCGTAGAAGATTCCGAAGCCGCCGCGAAGGCTGGTCTTGCCGCCGCCGCTCGCCGGACTCCAGGCAAAGCCGATTCGCGGCCCAAAGTTGGTTTTGTCCGGAAAATTGGCGCCGCCAGGCGCGCCCGGGTCGCCGGGAAAAACCAGGCCAAGCGGCGCGTTGGGGAATCTTACCGACTGATCCCCGGGGACGATGGAAAAGCTCCTTCCCTTGGTGTCAGTCTTAGGCGTGCTGTACTCGTAGCGAATCCCCAAAGTCAGGGTCAGGTTGGTCCTTACCCGCCACTCGTCCTGCGCGAAGCCGTAGGTTGATTTGCTGCGGATGTTGTTGGCCGCATTTGCGCCCTCCAGCAGGTAGTTCGGAGCTCCCACCAGAAAGTCGGCGAAGGCGTTGCCGGTGCCCACCCCGCCCGCTCCGTAATAATTGAAATTGCTGTCGCTGAAATAATCGTAGAGCGTATTTTGCTGATACGCCGAAAACCCCGCGCCGAATTTCCACGTGTTGCGTCCTCGAACCCAGGTGAACGTGTCCGCATACCCAAACGTGTTTCCGATCAGGTGGGTCGGACCGTACGGGTCCTGCCCAACTATCAAACCGCTGTCGTTGAAATACAGCTGTGGAGGGCCATTGGAAATGTCCGACAAAATCCCGAATCCTGTCGCGGCGCCCGAGTTATTGTTGGAGAGACTGGCCACGTTGGTATCCGGCTTATCCTGCAGGATATTGCGGCGCTGCGCTGTCACACGAAATTCGTTGAGCTGGGTAGGCGAAAAGGTCCGCGTATAGGCGATATTGAGATAAGAGGTGTTGACTCGGGTCGTGCTGGGCAAGCCCGGCGCCGTTTCAGAGTTGTTGAGTCCGAAGGGTTGAAGCAGGGGATTTCGATTGCCGCCGATGGTGCCCGTCAGCTTGTCCTTGGAGCTGATGTTGAAGTCGATCTTGGCAGTCAGCTCATAGGGGTTGTTCGTGCTGCCCCCTACGGGAAAGATCTCTCCGCCCGCATTCGACGGAATCAGTCCGGTCTTGATGTAGGCTTGCGCGGCAGGGTCGATCTTGTCGATTATGCCATTGGCCGCATCAGCGGGGGTCGAGAAGTAGGGGTTCGCTTGCAGGAACGCAACCACGTTGGGATCCGGGCCGCCGTTCGGACCGGCTTGAGAGAAATCCCCTCCCAGCTCGGCCGTCGTGAACGTCTGTTGTTGCGGTAGCACGTCGGTCTGTATCTGCCGCTGCCCCTGGTAGGCAACAAAAAAGAATAGGCGGCTCTTGATGATCGGGCCGCCAAATGTCGCGCCAAATTGATTGCGTTTGAGATTGTTGCGGGGCAGGGGGACGGGATTAAGCAACGGATCTTTGTTGAAATAAGCGTTGGCGTCGAAATCGGTATTGCGCAAGAACTCGAAGGCGCTGCCATGGAAGTCGTTGGTTCCCGACTTGGTTACGACCGTGATCACTCCCGCGCCGTTGCGGCCATATTCCGCCGTGTAGTCGCTGGTCAAAATACGAAACTCGGCAACCGAGTCCGGATTCGGGTTGTAAACCACCGCGTTGTTGAGAAGATCGTTGTTGAGGCCGCCATCCAGCAAGTAGGTTATAGAATCGGAGCGTCCGCCACCCACGCTGAAGCCTAATCCGTTTCCCGCCCCGTTATCCGGGTTGTCCTCGGTGACGCCAGGCTGCAAAAGAGCCAGGCTCAGCACGTTGCGTCCGTTTAAGGGCATATTAACGATGGGACGGCTGGTCACCGACTGCCCTATCGTCGGGTTGACCGTCTCCACCCCCGCTGCCTGCGCTTCCACCAACACCCGTTCGCTGGCCGTGCCCACTTCCAGCTTTAAGTCAGCCCGAAACGACTGGTTGATCTCGAGCGGTGCAGTGAGCACTTCCAGCTGTCGAAAACCTTCGTGCCGGGCGACAATCTTGTACGTGCCGATGGGCAGGTTCAAGACCTGGTAAAAGCCACTCTTGTCCGAGGTCGTTTCGGTGGCAACGTTCGTCGCCGTATTCGTGACTGTGACCTTGGCGCCCGTCACCACCAATCCTTGCGGATCGGTGACCGTGCCCACGATCTTTGCGGTCGCCTGTTGTGCGCTTGCGTCTGTCGCCAACCACAGGGTCATGCACAAAATCACCACTGCCGTCAGTAGCTGTCCGAGTCTTCCTGTCTGGGGTCGCATTGGGAGCGTCTCTCCTGTGCTGCTTTTTGTGAAGTGCGAAAATTTTGTGCCACGGCTTCTGTTTTGTCAACCTGATCGCATCAGAGTGTCATAGCGCAAGCGGGGGCGTTCGCTTAAATGCAGCCGCGCAACGAAAAACCGGAACGTAACTGAGAAACCACACTTCCGCAATCGCTCCTGGCCACTGACCACTGACCACCGACCACTGTTCTCCATGAACAAGCGGAAGAATCGCGGAAACGAATCACGGTAAAATGGCTGGGCAGTGGGGGCTTCGACGGGGTACCGACCACCGACCACCGACCACTGACCACTGTTCTCCATGGACAAGCAGAAGAATCGCGGAAACGAATCACGGTAAAATGGCTGGGCAGTGGGGGCTTCAACGGGGTACCGACCACTGACCACCGACCACCGACCACTGTTCTCCATGGACACCGCCCGCATCGCCGCCCTCCTCGAACCTTTCCTCGAGCCATCGCTTTCCGAATCCCAGCTCGATCAAATATCGATATACATCGATCTATTACTCCGCTGGAACGCCCGCATCAACCTGACCGCCATCCGCAACGAAGAAGAAATAGTAACCCGCCACTTCGGCGAGTCCTTTTTTCTGGCCCGCCACCTCTTCCCAAAACCCTGTCATCCCAACCCTGAGCGAGCCGAAGGGAAAGAACCTGCTGGTGTTCTTGGTTCTACTGGTTACTGGTTACTGGTTACTGGCAACTGCCCTCCCCGCGTCCTCGACATCGGTTCCGGCGCCGGATTCCCCGCCCTTCCCCTGAAGATCTGGGCTCCACGCATCCACCTGACGCTGGTCGAATCGAATCACAAAAAGACCGCCTTCCTCCGCGAAGTAGCCCGGGCACTTACATTGACCAACATCAATGTAATCACCGACCGAGTCGAAACCGTAGCCGCCCGCCGGGGCCCCGACTTCCCCCAAGCCGACGTAGTAACCCTCCGAGCCGTAGAGCGCTTCGCGGCCATCCTCCCCCAAGCCGTATCTTTCCTGGCCCCAAAAGGAACCGTAGCGCTACTAACAACCACCCCCCAGATCCCCCAGCTAACCCATCTGCCCCCCCTGAAATGGCACCCTCCAATACATATCCCACAGTCACATTCAAAGGTATTACTAATTGGATACAAGGCTTAAAGTAGGAAATACATAGTAAATATTGCCCGCCAGAGTGGTTCATGCCGCCACTTATAGCCTCAAGAATTGGGTAAAAGTGGGACATTCATCGTTAAATCTCATTATGAGACACACCCATAATTAGTGTTTCACGTGAAACACTTCTCAAGTTTTGGAAGCACTCGACCCCGCGAATCCCTACAAACTGACGATGTGTTTCACGTGAAACACAACGCAATAGCGTTCAAGAGCCGCGAAATGTTTCACGTGAAACACTCGTCGCGTTTGCACAAAAATCTGGCATTGATTTCCGCAGGTGCGTTCGCATATTCTGACCCGCAACACACAGAAAACAAAATCATGGGACGCGTCATCGCAGTTGCCAACCAGAAGGGTGGAGTCGGCAAGACTACGACTGCCATCAACCTTGCCGCCTCACTCGCCGCCGCCGAGGTCAACACGCTGCTGGTGGACTGCGATCCGCAGTCGAACTCAACCAGCGGTCTGGGCCTGGTGAAAAATCCGGACCGTATCAGCATCTACGACGTCCTCATGGGCGTGGCCTCCGCGGAGGAGGCGCTGCAGCTCACCGAGCTAGAACAGCTCTGGCTGATTCCGTCGCACAAGAATCTGATCGGCGCGAACATCGAACTGGTGGCGGTGGAGCGGCGCGAGTATCGTCTGAGGGATGCGCTCGCCAGTTTGCTCGATCGCTTTCAGTTCGTGGTGCTGGACTGTCCGCCGGCGCTTGATCTGCTTACGTTGAACGCGCTGGTCGCAGCGGATGGGGTGCTGATCCCGATGCAGGCGGAGTATTTTGCGCTCGAGGGTGTTTCAGAGTTACTGGACACCATCGAGCGGATACGGGCCGAGCTGAATCCTGGGCTGGTGGTTGAGGGTGTGGTGATCACGATGTTCGATGAGCGGACGAACCTGGCGCAACAGGTGGCGGAGGAGTTGAAGAAATATTTCGGAGAGAAGCTGTGCACGACTACGATCCCGCGGAACATACGGCTGGCGGAGGCTCCGAGCCACGGGCTGCCGGCGTTGATGTATGACGTGCGCTCGCGGGGAGCGGAGAGCTACATACGTCTGGCGAAGGAGATCCTGGACCGGCAGGCGAGAGCGGCGAGCGGTCCGGGAGAAGCGGCTTAGATCGATGGACGTAAATATTTATGTACATCGATCTATTTACCAAAGAGCGAGTTCCCGGTTCTCAGTTCTCAGTAAACAAGTTTTCACCACAGAGGGCACAGGGAACACAGGGGCGGACTGAAGGAGCGTGGAAGTCAGAAGCACGGCGCTCCGTTGAGTGTGTGGCGAGAACTCCCTGCGGCGACGCGGGCGATGTAGATGTAGGGGTCCTTCGACTCCGCCTCGCCATCCGCTTCGCGGATGACGTGGCTCCGCTCAGGATGACATTTTTTGGAGAGAGAGGAACTAGTTGATGACTACATCGAATGCGGCGGTTGATAAGACGGCTGAGAATACTGGGGCGGAGAAGGTTCGCGAGAAGCTGGCGGAGAAGCGGCGGGCTTTGGGGAAGGGACTGGAGTCCCTTCTGCCGGGGCCACGGGTGGCGCCGGCGGCTCCCAGCCTTCCGCAAAGTACGCGGAAGGATGGGGCACCCGCACCTGCTAGTTCTCAGTTCACAGTTCACAGTTCTCAGGAGCCCGGCTCGTCGTCATCCTCTTCTGGCGCTAAGGGTGGACTGGCGGGGACGGTCGTCGCTCCAACCGATGCGGTTCCGGGGACTGTGGACGAGTTGCAAGCCGCGGCTGCGGGGCAAACACCGGACGGCGAGCACGTATTTGAACTCGCCCTGGATCAGATCCAGCAGAATCCGTACCAGACGCGGACGGATTTCGACCGGAATGCCCTGGCAGAGCTGGCGGCTTCGATCCAGGCGCAGGGGGTATTGCAGCCGATCGTGGTTCGGCCTCGGCCGGTTTGGCCAGGGTCGCATATGCTCGGGCCGCATGGGCAAGGCAGGGTCGGACCGCCAGTGATGCCCCCCGAGGGGATGGTGCCTGAGGGAGAGCAACGCTTTGTCCTGATTCTGGGCGAGCGGCGTTTTCGTGCGTCGAAGATGGCGGGGAAGACTACGATCCCGGCGATCGTGAAGCGGGTTTCGGAGCAACAGGCGGCGGAGATGACGCTGGTCGAGAACCTGCAGCGGCAGGACCTCGAATGCCTGGACCAGGCTCTGGCCTTCGCCAAACTGAGCACGGAATTCAGCCTGACGCAGGAAGATATCGGGAAACGCGTGGGCGTGTCGCGCGAGCAGGTATCCAATTATCTGCGCTTGTTGAAACTGCCGCCCGAAGTGCAGGTGGCGTTGCGCAACAAAGAGCTGACATACAGTCATGCACGCTTGTTGCTCTCCCTCGATAGCGAAAGCCAGATCATGAAGGTGGCGCGAGTGGCGATCGCCAAAAAGATGTCGGTGGCGTTGCTCCAAGATATGGTGATGGACAGCCACATTCCGAAGGACCCTCCGGAATCGCGGAAACCGGGCGGGGCGCGGTGGGTGGATCCGAATGTGCGGGCGGAACAACGGTCGCTGGAGGCGGTGCTCGGGTTGCGGGTGCGGATACGGGATCGTAAGGGGAAGGGAAAAATCCTGATTGAGTATGGGACGGTCGACGAGTATGGGCGGTTGATTCGGATGCTGCGGGGGAAGTGAGGCCGGGTTTCAGGGTTTCGGAAATATGTTTCACGGGGGACATTTTGCGGCGGCGATATTATACGTACAGCGATGTACATGCATTGAAAATGTACACGATTCCTGCCGCGGGCGACGGGTTCTTAAGTTGTTGATAACGCTGGAAGTTTGGGTGTGGTTAAAGAGGCACAACCGGGTAATTGTTACACTGTAATTATTGCACGACCGATTACTTGGTGGGTGGGATGCATCTCGGTCAGACCCAGCGCTGAAGCGCTGGGCTAAGCTCGGTCGTCCCTCCGGGACTTAGGTCGTTCTTCCCACTCTTCCCAGCTGAAGCGCTGGGCTAAGCTCGGTCGTCCCTCCGGGACTTACATCTGCTATCGTTTGCCGCGTTTCCGCGCGCTCGGCCGAAGTGGCCGGCATGTCTTTGCCAGGCGTGGCGATCAACCCTATAATTGAAGTTGGGCACGAGTCCACGGCGCCGACTGTAGGTCTGACTCGTGATTTTCAGCGATCGTTTCACTGAGCACCATTGCTGAACACCCTCACTGAACGCCGTCACTAAACGCCGTCACTGAGCACCGTCACTGAGCACCGTCACTGAGCACCAAGGAGACTTCATGTCCGCACCCAGCCGTCGTCCGGAGATTCGCCGGCGCCGCACTCGCGCCGAAAAAATCGCGAAGCTGCGCAAGCGCCTCGCCGCTGCTTCCGCTTCCAATGACAAGGACCGCCTGACCGCTAAGCTGCAGCGCGTCGGTTTGGTTTCTCCGGGGAATCCGTTGATCAAGAGCGCGTAGCGGAGAAGACGTTGCTGGGACCACAGGCAGCTGCCGAGCTTCGCTCGGCTTGGACGGGGCAGAGCCCCGTCACCACATGATCCGCCCGGTCCCCACACTTGCCGCTGGCTTTCTAGAATTCCACCGTCACTAATCTTGCCGGGTTCTTGCCCACATTCGTCAAGGTGTGGGTGTAGCCTCCCGGCAACCACTTGGCATCGCCGGACTTGAATTTTCCGGGCATGGGGCCCGTGGCTTCGACGTCGCTGCGTACATCGAGATCGGTGATGGCGACTAACAGATGCGGACCGTCGTAATGGTGGCTGGGCGTGACCGCGCCCGGTTCGAGGTTGACTTCGGACACGCGCACGCCATCTTTCACGAAAAGAATCTTGCTGCTGCCCCCCGGGAAAGTCTTTTCGCCACTTTCCTCCGGCCAATGGGATGGCGTCTGGCGCAATTTTTCATCCTGCATCAGCTCAATCGTCACATTGCGAAAGGGCTGGTCCGAGAGATTCCTGGCTACGTGGGCAAAGTTTCCCGCCGTAAACCGCGTTTCGCCATCCGCGAGCTTGACATCCACGGGCGGCTTGCCCTCGACTTCATTGGAGAGGTGAGCATCGCCGAAGGTGACGTAGACGTAGTCGTGGCGATGGCGGTGCATCAGCGTCGATGTATGGGGCGCGACCTCGACCTTGAAAACACGCACATACTCGTTGTCAACGACAAGGTGGTGCGAGGGTTCAGAGGTGATCTCGACTTCGGGCGCCGTCTGCGCGGCCAGGAATGGGAGCAGCAGGAAGAGGAACAGTATGCGCTTCATGGCGAGGGATTGTAGCACCGTAGGGGTGTTGCAGCGCGAGACGGCGGAACACAATTCGAGCTGCGCTCGAATGGACAGCCGAGGGCGGCTGTCCCTACGCAATTCTAAGCGGCGTACACGATCTTCCCTCCGACAATGGTCGCTACCACTTTTCCCGTCAGCTGCCATCCATCGAAGGGCGTGTTCCTCGATTTCGAGCGTGACTGGGCGGCGGCGAAGGTCCACTTTTTTTTCGGATCGAAAACGGTAACGTCGGCTATCGCGCCGCGGACAAGCGAACCGCGGCCGCGCAGATCGAAACAGCGCGCCGGGCCGGCCGTGAAGAGTTCCACGATGCGGGCAAGAGGGATTCGCTTCTCGCGGTGCAGCCTGGTGATCGCGAGCGCGAGCGCGGTTTCAAGTCCGGTGATGCCGAACGCGGCGCGCTCGAACTCCATCTCCTTTTCGTGGGCGGCGTGAGGAGCGTGATCGGTGGCGATGGCGTCCACCGTACCGTCGGCGAGCGCGGCCAGGATGGCCTCGAGATCGGAGGCCGAGCGCAGCGGAGGATTCATCTTGTAATTGCTGTCGTAGTCACGCATGTCCTCGTCGGTCAGCGTGAAATGGTGCGGCGTAACCTCGAATGTGACGCGCGCTTTGGCGCGCTTGCCCCGGCGCACACTCTTCAGCGCGTCGGCCGTGGAAAGATGGGCGACGTGCAGGCGGGCATTGGGAATGTGCATGGCGAACTGGACGTCACGCTCGACGATGGAGGCTTCGGCAGCGGCGGTCATGCCGCGCAGTCCGAGACGGAACGAACGCGCACCCGCGTGCATGGAGCAATTTTCGGTCATGCGCGTGTCTTCGGCATGTTGGACTACCGGGAAATTCAGCTCCCCGCTCAGGACCAGGGCCTCGCGCATGATGCTGTCTTCGAGAATGGGCTTGCCATCGTCGGTGACCGCGATGGCTCCGGCTCCTTGCAGCGCACGGAAGTCGGTAAGCGCGGCTCCCTTGCTTGCTCGGGTCACGGCCGCGACGGCAAACACATTGACGACCGCGCCGCGTTCGGGCTGACGAAGCCACTCGATCCACTCGGCCGAATCGACCACCGGAACCGTGTTGGGCATGGTGCAGACAGAAGTGAAGCCGCCAGCAGCGGCGGCGGCCGTGCCCGTCGCGATCGTCTCTTTGTGCGCCTGGCCGGGCTCGCGCAGGTGCGCGTGCAGATCGATGAAGCCGGGCGCGACGATGAGGCCGCGGGCATCGAATTTCTCGACTTTTTCGTTCACGCCGCCCTTGATCTTGTGGGGAGGAGCAACTTCGGCAACGCGGCCATCTTTCAGCAGCACGTCCATGGGCGCGTCGATGCGCGCCGCCGGGTCGATGAGGTGGCCGCCCTTGATTAGCAGGGTGCCTTGATCTTTTTTCGGGCCTGTCATCGTCATCGCATTTTTCCCATGGCCCGCGCCAGAATCGCCATGCGCGTGGGCACGC
>Ga0187864_10001942_pt1 | contig 18772 bp, 31 predicted proteins | sample June2016WEW_11_4_FD_132985 | JGI IMG/M metagenome (GOLD analysis project Ga0187864, IMG submission 132985) | Peatland microbial communities from SPRUCE experiment site at the Marcell Experimental Forest, Minnesota, USA - June2016WEW_11_40 | ecosystem: Environmental > Terrestrial > Soil >...
AAGCCGCGACCAGCGGCGGGAGGAAAAAATGTACGACCGAACAGAGACTTACCAATCGGGGCCTGTGAGTGTTAACGTCCGCGTCTCTCGTGCCTGCCGCAACATCGAGGTGGAGTTGGTCCGAGACGGTAAGCGCTTGGGATCGAGCCTGATAGCCATTGGCTCGCAGAGCCGGCAGCCACGAGGCAAGGCGCTCGACAGCTTGCGAGCGAAACAGATTGATCCAGCGACGCGCCGGGAATTGCTGTGCGCGATCCCGGTGTGTGTGCCGGTCGGGATTGCCGAGCAGATCGATAGTCTCAGCGCCGACGAGGCCCGCGCGGAGGCCGAACGGATCGCCGAGCATAATCGGAAGCTGGCAGCGATCCCCGGACTCAGCGTAGTCCAAGCGGCAATCGCGGAACACGAGCGCTACGCTTACCAGTTTGAGCGGATGATGGAGGATGAGAACAACGACGGAGTTAATCCCCCTCGCCCGGCCAAGAGTGATCTCGCCGCTTTGCGGGCACAATATCCGCGTGCCGCCGCCTATCTCGCAGCGGAGAGCATGGCGCAAGCCGCGAACGACCGGAAGTCCGGCGAGGGTCATAAAGCGATGCGGGAAATACTCGATGGCGCAGGGCCGGAAGCGCTTGAGGCAGCAGATCTCCGCTGGTCGACAGCGGCATCGGAAGCAGTTTGGAACTCTTAAATCCACGGGGGCCGCGCATCCACACGCGGGGAGAAAATCATGGAAAGACAAACGAGTACTATAATTATTAGCACACGACCAAAAATCATCGCCATGCAGGGTCACGAGCGGATTACGTCGGGCATGGAATACGTTGCCACCGTGCGGGGACATTTCGGCGGAGGGTACTCCGGCGCACATGCCGGAAATACGGCGGAAGAAGCGGCCCTTTTTGCGCTGCGCGAGAAGGCGCGCTACATCGACAATAACCCTCTCGGTGGCGATCTCTTCGCTCCCGAGGATGTCCGCGCAGCGATGCAAGCTGCGAAACTCTAGCCTCGCGGAGCGTCCGGGTGGTACCCGGGATGGGGCCGTTACGCGGCCCCTTAGAATCAGAAGCCGCGACCAGCGGCGGGAGAGAAACAATGACACATTTAGTCAATGGGCCTGGGCCCCACGGCAAGCCCCTTTGTGGCGCCAAAATGCAGGTGGGAGATCTCCCGACATACCACATTCAACGGTGCACGTGTTCGGGCTGCCAGCTACGATCCATGGAATTGGACCGTAACACGACTGCGATCAGCACGGATAAAAGAACTGGACAGTTCACAGGTGAAAGTCTGGAGTAAGCGCCGCGACCAGCGGCAGGGAATCTCAAATGCAAAAGATTTCTTCGGCAAGCAAACAACGGGTCATCCAGTTGTTCAATCCGACTGGGCAACAATACGAACGCAGGCCCGCACCGCCACACCTGACTGTGCGGGCTCTTATGCGCCGTAAGAAATTTGCGGCATTCCGGGAGAAATATGCTTTTGCAGTGATCGAGGGAGAGCATCTTGTGTGTCTCTCCAATTTGACTCGTTTGGGATTCGATTACTTCGGCTAGTCGGGAGCCTCAAATGACACAGCTTGGAGCGATTCGGAAACTCGAGAGATCAGATGCGAATCGAGACCATCGAAATTCAAGATCGTCACAATGTGATCGAGGTGCAAGTCAGACTACACCAAAACGAGCTGACCGCAATCATCAGTAGTGAACGCCGCCGTTTTTTCCCTGAGTGGGAGCGTGTTGAAAAGACGCACGCACGGGCGATGGCTAAAGCGGTAGATTGGCTGAATCGCGGTGAGGTAAACTTGCGGAATACGGGCGGCAGCTACGTCGGCCGCAACTGACGACTGACCACTGACCACTGCTTTTTGAGGTCTTCCATGGCTCACTGGCGAACGCGGTACGTGCTTTTGGCATTTCTAATGGATTCGGCGGCGGTCCTCGGCATGATGCTCTTTTTCGCCGTCTCGCTCGTTTGCGAGCACTACTTTCGAGCGTTTGCCGGGGCGATGGGTATCTTCGTCTGCGCGCTCTGGTGGCAGCTTCTCGGCGAAGAACTATGGTTCCGCTTGCGGCTTTGGCGGCGGATGGACACAATTCTATGACATCACGAATCACAAATCAGAAATCAGAAATCCCGCCCGATCCGAACGCGCGGCCACTGCTTCACCTGGCGGATGCTCGCCACTTTGTAGGGCAGGCGGATTACTGCCTCAAGGCGGCAATCAGGGAATGGCATCGAGAGGGTCCGCACGCGGTAGCCGCAGCACTAATTCTTCAGGACCTCAACCTATCCTTTGACGGATTGTTCCGGCTGATTCAGAAGGTAGAGAAGGAAATCGCAAATCGCAAATCGGAAATCACAAATGAAACACTCTAACGCCCGCGACCCGAAATGGACTGCCGCCCGAATCAAAGAGATCGTGATCGGCCATGAAGCGGAGTTGCGCCGGGAATTGCTTCAATACGTGGCTCCGGGACAGCTCGACCGGGCGCTTGACCTGTTTCTGCAATTCCGGCTGGCTGATTATATTTTGGAACTTCACGGTTGCGGGCCAAGAGCTTCCCGCGAAGAGATGTTGGACTTGACGTTTAAAGTGTGCCGCGGCGAAGTCTCCTGGCCTGAACCGATAGTTGTTTCTGACGAAATCGCCAGCGCACTCGCTCAGGCGATTGTGGAAAAGCATTTTGGCTCGAACTGCAGTAGGGCCGAACTGCGTTCGGCCCTTTAGGTAGGCAGATCGTAAATCGCAAACAGGAGAGTTTTATCATGCGAAAGATAATTGCCGTTGTGATGCTCATTGGCCTGGTGTGGATCCTGCTCGACAAGCTGGCCGGGAACGGGATTCCAACGGCGCTTGACCCTTCGCCCGCGCCGAAGTCGTGGACGGAGGTTGGACGCAGGGTCTTGGTTGACCAGGCGTGGGAGATGGCGGCGCCCTCCGGCTTTTGGCTGGAAGGTGCGCGCGGCGATCCCAACGGCGTGCGGCTATTCCTGGAAGGCCAGTTCGCCAGCTCCGATCCAAACGTGCGAATGGCGGTACTCGATAAAGATAACTGGGGCAAAGCGCAACAGGGCTTGCCGCCGCTGTCGCTGGGCGACGCCGCGCCCGGCGAGCGCTTCCGCCTGCCAGCGTCTACCACTGGTTATTACATCGGCTTCGCGCGGCAAACGCAGGCGCCGGGAGGAATCCCCACCAGTGGAAGCGGCTTGCTCTTGCTGGCGCTCCGCGCCTATCAGCAATCCCACCCCGCCCCGGCCAAGCTGAACGCGCACATCGAATTAGTTGTAGAATCGTTTTGCGACTTTCGCCAATGCGAGCATGAACGCAACGTCTGGGCGCACCGCTGAGGAGGAAGGCAGATGGGCAGATCGGCAGGTAGGCAGATGGGAAAAAAACCGAAAAACGAGAGACCGAAATGGCCAAGGCAGCCTTTGGAATGGCAAGAGTTAGTCAATTGTGCAGAGTTCTTTAGGGTCATCTACGATTGCCAACTTTATGGCTTGGTCACTGGGCCGAAGATCAATGCGGAACGATGCGACGAAATTCTTGAGGAAGGTCATCGAAGGGGCTTTGTGCCTGTGTCTACGAAGGAACTTATTGAGGTCTATCTCCGATAGGTAGCATTATCGCAGTGATGACTTACGACTTGCCGACTGCCTACTGCCGACTGCCTACTGTTTTGCGAGGGGGCCAGCCCGCGACCTTCCGTGTCGCGTGGGACGTGGCCAAGATTGCGGGCAACCCCCTCTCCCGTAGGGCCGAACGGCGTTCGGCCTGGCAGATGGGCAGGTCGGCAGATCGTGAGGTCGGCAGATGATAAGCACTTTTGAAGTTGGGCAGAAAGTCGAATTGCTTCCCATTCCGGAGGAAGAATTCAAGTCAGTTGTGAATCCATCAACTTTGCCGATTTGCCGGCTCACGGGCCGACGGTACTTCGCAGACGGGTACGGTAAATGGGAGGCTTGCTTTGGCCTAGTTTCTAACGTTGCTGAGTGCGATTGGGTTGACGATCCAAGATGGGTCGTGGTGATTGATGACCTTCCAGGCGGGCGCTGGATTGCCTGGCCAGTTCAGTACGTTCGGAAAATGGAAACTGGAAACTAGAAACTGGCCCGATCTGCCTACTGCCGACTGCCTACTGCCGACTGCCTACCTGCCGACCTGCCCACTGCCTACCTGCCGCCCTTTTTCTTTCCGAACTTGCTTCCCAACAGATTCGTAATGACGTCGGTGATGAGTCCCTGAGTGCCGCCGCGAAGAGTGATGTCAACGCGAAAGCCGTCTGGCCCGGTCCACACGACAGGCTGGCCGGCGAGCAAGGCGGAAATATGCGCGATTTCGAGTTGCAGATTTACGCCCTGATGCGATCGCTCGAGCGTGCCGTTGGCTACGGCTCCGCTCTTGAGAAGATCCCGCAATTCGGAATTCGCAGTGCTCAACTCATCAAAGTCTCGATCGTTCCCGCCGTGGTCTGGATGCTCCTCTTTCGCCAGCACGCGATATCCCGTGCGGATGATCTTCTCTTTCCAGTCGATCGTTGCTGTTGGTTTCGGCATCGGTTCACCTCAAGGGGAAAATCGAAAATGGAAACTTGGCAGAGCGAGATTCTTCGCTTCGCTCAGAATGACAAGCGAAGGACTCAGAATGACAGCCGGCCGACCTGCCGATCTGCCCATCTGCCGATCTGCCTACTGCCCACCTGCCGCCGGCTCTTCCGGTTTCCAGTAATCCAAAAATTCCTGAATAAACGGCTTCAATCGCGGATGCTGGATGAGCCCGGCAACGTCGGGGATCGGGACTGAGGCAATCAAGGCTTCAATCTCGGCCGGGGTCTTGCTACGAAGCTCCGTCGCCATTTCGGGCGCCAGGTTTTCGAGCATGTTGGCCACTTCATCACCCGTGGTTCCACCGCGAACAAGTTGGCTGAGACGAATCCAGATAAACGCATCGACGTTAGCTTGTGCCATGGCAATCAGTTGCTCCTCATTCATTCCGGCCTGGCCATCTGCGGGCCGAACGCTGTTCGGCCCTACCTGCCCATCTGCCGATCTGCCCACCTGCCCACCTGCCGTCTCTCCCGTCCGGGCCGCAATAACTGTACGCGCGCCGGGTCGCACATTGCCCACGGCTTGCGCCGCAACCTGCACGGGACCTGCGGGGCGATTTTGAATGATCGCGGCGGTCACGCGCGCCACAACGGAATCCACATGGCCGAGAATCTCCCCGGCGTGTTCGGCGAGCACGGCTTTCCAGTCGTCTTTACCTCCGCCACCTCCGCCAGCGCCCGGAATCACGCCCCACTCTTTCAGCGTTCCGATGACTTTGCCAAGCCCGCTCAGGCCGTCATCGTTGGGCTTTCGCAACATTCCCAGTTTGTCCAAAAGGTTGATGCTTTTCTCAAGTTGGCTTTCTGCGCTATCTGCCGGATTCGTCGCCACCGGAGCCGCTACGGGCTCAGGCGCGGAAATCGACTTCGCCTGTTTCAACAAGTCCAGCATCACCTGAAATTGCTGCATCGGGTCGGCTTGCTTGGGGATCTGCTCTTTGAACATGGCCCAAAGGGATTTGTTCGCCTCGCTCACCACGTCCATGATCTTCGTCACAGCCTGTTGCGGGTCAACCAGGTGGTTTTTGGAATCCTCTTGCGCCTTTTCGAGCATTCCAATCAGTAGCTCATTCGTCTTGTCTAGGCCGGTCTGCTGCGCCATTACGCTTCGCGCCTTGGCTTCTCCAGCGATGCGGAAATTGTATGAACAGAGCACGCGGTTATCGTAATTGACGATCCACCAGTAATACCCCCCTCCGTGAGTCTGCTTGACGTAATCCTCCGTGATGGGTTCAGCAAACTTCTCCAGAAAGCCCGATCCGCGGGGCGGTTTGTCCGTTTGATCGACCTGGTGTCCATAATGGAGTCGGAGCGATCCAATCGAGTGAGACCAGTCATCGGGAGTCATTTGCTGCAATTTTTCCCATGGGCCGAAGGGTTCAAGGCGCTTCTTCACCTCATCAATCGGCCGAGCAGGCTCAGGAGAAGCTTGCTGCATTTCCTCCATCGCCTCGGCACTCGCCGGGCGGATAGTTCTTTCTGTTTTGGTTGTTACCTCGAGCGCCGGGGCTGGCGCGCTTGCGGGCTGCTTTCGTCGGGTGCTAGCGGCTGATGGCATTTCGCACTCCTTGAATTTTTAACCAAGATTCGACGAATGAGACATCGCTGCGCTTGATTGACTCTAGCCTATTACCATACTTTCCATCCCGATAGTGAATCTTGACTCCTATATATTCTTTGACGTCTTTATTTGCACTACGTTCGCTTGCATCTTGACCTGCTCCCAAATGCCCGATTTCATGCAGCAGAATTCCGTACTTCCATTCTTCTGGAAGGTTGATCCACGCGGAAGCAACGCAAATCACGTTCCTTAAGTGAAACGTGTGAGCGTATTGGCGCTTGGCCTTGCGATGTTCGGCGTCCGCCTCCGAGCAATGGAGCACTTTAATAGGATTTTTAAAATTCGCCGCGAGGCGAGAGTCGCCGCTGTTCCGTACACATGTCGTTTGAGCGCTTGCGGGCTGCTTTCGTCGCGTGCTAACGGCTTGGGGCATCGGAAAGTCCTTTCTGTTTCTTTGTTTTTTTCGTTTTCCGTACGTAGAAGGGATTTACAATCCTTCTTCCTCGATCTAGTCTGTCGTGGCTGTCCTCAGCGATTTCCTTCAGGGATACCGCTATCAACTCAACCGCCGCGACAAAGCCTTCGGCCAACGCTAGCAACTTTTGTTGAACTCTGGGATCGGTGAACACTTCTAATCTCCTTTGCTCGATGGAATGGTTTGAATGATGCTCTGTGCGGCGGCTTCTCGGGCTTTGGTGATTTGCTCGTAGCTGTGGCGCAGGACCGCCCAGGTCTGCATCGCTCCGGGGTCCGCGCTCACCAGCCACGAAACCGCTTCGCGCACCGTGTCCACGCTTTCGGCCATGTCGATCAGCGGAGGCAAAAAGCCAATCAGGAACTTTTGGCACTCGATTTTGGTGAGCCGGTGTTCATCACTCACAAACGCCTCTGGAAACTTGAAAATGCAAGCTGGACAGTGGAAATTTGGGGTTGCACGTCACTAGTTCTAATGCCAAAACACGCCAATGTCAAGCCGAATCTAATGTATCTTACTGAAAGAGTGGGCATTGTAAACCATCTCGAAACTTCAGCATCCTCGATTTGCAATCACTTCTCTTGACCATTTCAGTGATGGCAGCATAGCGTTGCGAATGTGAACGTCCAGAACGTAGGCGCCTGGCAAACGATTCGACTCCCGCTTTCAGACGGTGATTCCGGCGTAGCACAAACAATCGCCATGGTCCGCCAGCTCGTGGACGAAGGGCTGACCGATCCGCGCGTGCGCCGCACAGCAACCGAAATCCTGAAAACTTCCGGCGCGCCGGCCTATGACGACCAGGCGGAAGTTCGGGCGATCTTCGAATGGGTGCGCACGCATATCCGGTTTGTGAAAGATATGGTCGGCAAAGAGATGCTTCAGCCGGCCTGGGCCGTGCTCGAGACGGGCGCGGGTGACTGCGATTGCCTGAACACGATTCTTTTGCCGTCGCTCCTGGGCGCGGTGGGTTATCCCACGCGCGCGGTCACGGTTGCGGCCGATCCCCACGATCCCAAGAGCTTTTCCCACATTTACATCGAGGCGCTGCTGGCCGATTACGCGGGAAACCCTTACTGGATCCCGCTCGACGTGGCGCGCGCCGATGCCGCGTGGATGCGCACGCCAGAACATTTCTTTCGAATCAAGCGCTGGCCATTGATGGAAGCCGCCGACTTTGACGATGCGCCGCTGGGCCGATTGGGGGCACGCATGAATCCGCGTTACTTGAATGGTCTTGGCCGCGCGCCCCAGCGTGTCTTCACCGTGGCGATCCGCAAGAGCCGGATGCCGCGCTTTGGGCTGGGAAGTCTTGGGCAGGATGACGGAGATTGGGCGGAAGGGCTGGCGCCGTCGCCTATTACGACGCCAATAACATCAACTTTGATCGCGCCAACCGATTACAGTGTTGGCCCGGCGGCGCCAGTCTCGCCGGTTGTGTCGAGTTCCGGGCCATCATCGACATTCCAATCTTCCAGCGGACCCACGATCTCGCAACAGTTGACGCCGATTTTGCAGGCAATTCCAGGAATCGAATCGGGCGCGGCAACCATCGTTGCTGCTTCGAATGCGCCCGCTTCAGCTTACAGCCTCCCGAAAACTACGTATCCGCAAAGCGGAACGGCCGTTATTACGGCATCCACGGGAGGCAGTTCTTTGTTGATGATCGCTCTTCTCGGGCTGGCCGCTGTGCTGGCCATGAGAGCGTTTAAGTAGGGCCGAGGAGCCCTCGGCCCTGGGGCGAGAGGCTTTTGCATCCGGGCCGAGGGCTCCTCGGCCCTACGCCGGGGCAGCGCCGGAAAGGTCGCAGGAGGAAGTTATGCCAATCGTTACGCCATCGACATTCAGGACCGGCGGGGCATATCCGCTCAGGCCGATTACGATTAAAGTGCCCACGAAGTACAGGATGCCGCGCTTTGGCCTGGGAAATTTCTACCGAGCCACGCCCGTAACCCATGCGCCGCTGAGCGGGCTTGGCAACGTGATCCGCTCGATTGGTCAATTTTATCGGCAAAGCTCCGCGTTCCTGCCCACTGCAATCAATCCTGACCTCACAACCAACTGCCCTGCTGTTGCGGCCGGGTACCCTTCCTGCCCGGCCGCCCCTCCTGGATCGAGAACATGCCCGGCGAAAGCTACCGGAAAGGCTTGCCCCGTGCAGACTGTGAGCGTGCGCCGCACCATGCCGCACTTCGGCTTGAGCGGTTTGCGCGGTTACTCAGGCAGCTACTACGTGGACACTGCCAGCGGCTATTCCGTCGAGGCGACCGGCCCCGGCACGGCCACGATTTTCGATAGCGCGGGCGACACGATTTATCAGTCAAGTTCGAACTCCAGCACGTTTAACCAGAATTACGGCCCCTTCTCGGTTGATGCGGTGGGCAACATCTATATCGGCGCCGTGGAGATTTGGGACACGGAGAACGGCTTGACTGGAGCAACGCCGCCGGCCGCCGCTTCCGCCGCTCCCGCAGTTTCCACCGCACCGGCCCCGATCGCACAGATCGCCGCGCAATCCTCTGGATTCTTTGCCGCTCCGGTGGGATACACTGCCACGCCGGCCACGCCAGCCGTAAGCGCTTCCTGGTTCGATAAGACCACGACTCTGTTTGGCATGACGCTGAAGAATTCCGACCTTGCTGTTGGCGGAGGAATCGCCGCGCTTTTTGTTTTGATGTCGCAAAAGAAGAGGAGATAGGTGCCCCAGGTTCGCATAGTCCGCTTTCCCCGGTATGGCCTGCCACGGCCCGAGCCGCGGCACGCTCGCCTTGGGCAGATCAACGCCCCCGCAAACCTTGTGCCCGGGCAGACGTACACCTTTACTTATAGCATCGGCCCCAGCGATTTGCAGACACTTGAGGGCGAAGATGCGGTTACGCTGACGGAAGATGCGATCGCAAATGCCTTGGCTTCATGGTCTCCCTTTGCCAACGGCTATCTTGGCTTCAGCGATATTGAGCTGACCTCTTCCACGCTCACTCTCTCGATTCTTGCGAATGACGGCTCGCAAAATCTGACTCAGGGAAACGTTGGAGCGTCGATTGCCGCCACTTTGAACGATCCGAGCCAGCCGGAAGGCATTGCGGTCTGGAATTTCACCTTGACGGGAGCGGGAACCGCTGGCCTTCAAACGCCGCCGGGATATCAACAGCTTCAGTCGCAGACTTCGCAAACGCCCACGCCGACAATTACCGACACGGTGAAAGCGATTTTAGGAACCGGCCCGGCGATTCCTCCGGCCAACAAACCTTCAGCACCCTGGTACGTGTATGCGGCCGGGCTGGGGCTTTTGGGCCTGGTGGTTTATTCGAGTACGCAGTAGGGGCGAGGCGGTGCCTCGCCCAACGGAGGCTCTATGGCGCAAAAAGCACGAATGAAGATTTTCGAGCGGATGAAGAACGGCAAGCGGCGCCACATCCTCACGATTCACGGCATTGGCCGCACGAAAGCATTGGCCAAAGCCAACGTCCGCCGCAACGCGCGCACGGCCCTGCGCCGAAATATCAGCGAGGGCTTTTACGACGCAACGGGTTTCCATCCAATCCGTTCCGCGAGCGATTATAGCCGAAAAGCAGCGGGTGAGAAGCCGCTTGGCCGACGCGGGAAACGCGCACACGCCCGTCGTTCTGGCGCCCTTTATTCTAAGTACGACTGACTTTCTCTGTGCCTCTGTGTCTCAGTGGTGATGAGATGGCTTTAAGCGTTCAACATATCGCCCCAGTCCCGAGCGGCTGGAAAGTAAAGACGGTGAGCCACAAGAGCGGACACCAGGCGCGAATCGCTTTCCCGCCCGGAGCGCAAAAGAAAGGTTCCGGCCGCCTGGTCGAGATCCTGCACCCGAAGACGGAAAAGAATCCCGCGCCCGCTTGCCTGGAGATTTACGAGCTTGCGGTGGGCCACGCCGGCGCGCCTGAGCCCGGAAGCCCCTCAGCGGTTGGAATCGGCAAAGGGATTGACGAGCTGATGAAGGCTCCAGTAGCTGTAGAGAATTCCGACTTGAAGGCTTATAGGGTTCGGGTCTTTGGACGAGGAAAAGAGCATATTTGGACTCGTTTTGCTTCCAGCTTGAGCGCCGCGACCGAATCCGCTAAAGAAGCTGTTCGCCGGGAATTCGGGAGTCCTGGCCGAGTAATCGATGTACACGAGACAAAAGATCCTCGGTCCAACCCAATTCGGCAAAAGACTCGCGAGCAGCTTGAGAAGATGCAAGACAAGGCCGTGCGCTTTCTCCGCGACGTGGTGGGCGATTCCGACAAGGCCGATGCAATTGACGACATGAGCGTTGAAGAATACGCGGACAAGAAGCGCGTCCACCTGGTAAATCCTCATCCGCTGAAAAAGCTGGCGAAGCACGCGCGCCGCGCCGCCAAAAAAGCGGCGAATCGGGTTTGCCGGAATCGAAAATCCAAAATCCGAAATCCAAAATCTCATGTTCGGCGGAATCTTGACGAGATCCCGGACGTTCAGAAGGTCTACGAAACCTTCATGGGCAAGTCGGACCAAACGATCACCGAATACGACGAGCCGGACAAGCGCCGCGACGACTTCGCGCACACCGGCTGGCTGGTCTTCCTGGTGATTCAGCCTTACAGCGAAGCGCTCGAAGGGATTGCGGACCCCAATGACTTGTCCGAAACCGAGCGGGAAATCACCGATGAGCACCCGGAAATCGCCACACTCAAGCTGTGGGAAAAACTCAGTGACGAGTTCGGCTGCACGTTTGTTGTGGTGGACTTCTCGAATAGCCAAGCGGTCCCCGACAAGCCCGGAGTCAAGACCTACGGCGACGGCGTGCGCGTGTGCGGCGCGGCCGGGTCGAGCCAACTCTACTTTATCGGCGGCCGGCAGAACATCGACGGCTTGCTCGGCCAGTTTGGAGTTGACGAGCAAAAGGATTTCATCGCCTTGGGAGTGCTCGTGGCCTACGGTTATTTGGCCGCAAAGCACATCCCTGACGACCCCGAGTTGAATGAAGTTCCCATTGTCTGGCAGCACGTGCTGGGAGAAGAGGGCGGCGATCCGCCCATGATTTTTTACGACAAAATCAACAAGCGGATGGGCCTGGCGGGCGGCACTTATACGATCGAAGCGCCCGGAATTACGAACTGAAGTGAACGGGCGAGGCAACGCCTCGCCCCTACGCAATCAAATGCGAATGCCGACTTACGGATTACCGGGGGCCTCAATGGCGCCGCGCTCGCTTGGACAGGCGAGCGTTTATCGTCCAACATACGGCCCCCGTCCCCATTTCGCGCGGTTCGGCTTGGGTGCGGCGGCTCCGATGCCTGCCGGGGAACAAGAGGCTATAGGAATAGTTCAAACGGGCGCCTCGACGGCCGGCGCGGCAATCGGCACGGCGGCTGCTATCGGCGGTGTGGGATCTTCGGCGGCTGCGGTTGCGGCGGTTGCCATTCCGGTTATCGGAATCGCGGCGGCGGTTGTGTTGCTCGCGCTGAAATTCTTCGGACACGGATGCGGGCAGGCTTGCACCGTGACGGCACAGCTTCACCAGGTGGTAAGCGCGACGGAAGACAACATTATTGCCGTGGCGCAAGCGGGATTGATCTCCGGACCCGAAGCGCAAGCGGCGTTGCAAGGGCTGATTCAGACCGGCGACCAGATCGAAGAGCAGGCTTCGCAGTATCCGAAACAGGTTGCCGCGAGCATTCAGCAATTCACGTCGAATATCGAAAGCTCGATCGAGGGGCTTTCCGATCTGCCGGCCGCGCCGTCTCAAACCTGGTCGCTTTCAGCCGCGCGCGCGCTTTACGTTGGGCACGGCACGGGCTCCGGCGTTAATCAGGCTTGCGGGGCGGGGACGTGGTACTGCGCTTCCATCAGCCAGGCGGATTCGCTGACTGACCAGATTTTGCAGTCGATTATTTCAAATCGAACGGCCGCGCCAGCGCCAGCGGCTGCTGGAGCCACATCTACAACCGGCGCGCCTTCCGCTTCGTCATCGGGAATCGTTTCCAGCGTGGAATCGGAGGCGGAGTCTGTTGGTGCAATGACCGCCGCGGGCGGGATGACAACGCTTGGATGGGTTTTGATCGCGGCTGTTGGCCTTGTCGCCGTAATGGCGATTAGGGGTAAAGGTGGTCTGTAGGGGCGAGGCGGCGCCTCGCCCTTACCGGGAGAACGTTTTATGATTTTTGCAACGGCACTGACGGGCATCGCTGAAAAGCTGGGAGTGGTGAACCCCGGCATCGGGTTAAAGGCGCGGCTCGAACATCAGCGGCACATCGTTGCGGAGCGGCACTACAAGCGGCTGGGGCGCCTGGTCATGCTGATTTTCAATCCCGACCTCATGCATCGCCCGGCGACAAACGGCCGCAAATTGTTGCCCGCGTTCAACGTGCTTGACTGGCAAGGCAGTATCGAGCGGCCCGGGCCGTGGCTCGGAATCTCGAACGATCATCAAGACCTTGTGCTCTATGGCGATGACGGCCACTTCATGCGCGCGGTTCCGCATCCGCCGGACATTCGAGACAATTCCGGCTCGGTGGCGATCGACGTGGAGCAACGCTACCGAGACCGCACGGTTGAGGCGCTGAAGAATTCGCCGTTCCTGATGATCGAGCCGGTGATGGAGATTTGGTTCAAGCCGACGGGAATTGCTTCATGGGCAAAGATCAAAGTGAGCGAAGATTTCGAGTACCGCCGCATGAGCTTTTTGATTGACCCGAATCGCGGCGAAGGCCACTTGATCGCGGGAAGATTTGCGATTGGCGCGGCGGCAGGTTAGTCGTCAGTTGTCAGTTATCAGTTCTCAGTAAAACCGGGGACTGAAAACTGATAACTGAGAACTGAGGACTTGGAGGTTCTCATGGCCAAGGCTTTTGTTGTTGGTAATCCGATTCGTAACAGAAAGAGCAAGGGCAAGAAAAAGTCGAAAAAACGTGCTCCCCGGGCTCGACCTAGGAGAAAAGCACGACCTAATCCGCGACCGCGGAGAAGGGCACGATCCAAAGCTCGACCGAGACGAAGGTCACGGTCGAATCCGCTTGAAGCGGTTATAACTGGCGCGGGCTTCAACCCGCATCGGAAAGGACATTCCATGGCAAAACGACGAAGAAGTAAGAAATCTCACGCGGGGGCTCGCAGCACAAATCGGCGGAGGCGGAGTAATCCGGGCCATCGCCGCCGACATTCAGCTCGGCGCAACCCGATTCTTCCGGTTGAAACGAAGCGGCTCCCCGGCCTGATCGCTGGCGGCCTTGCCGGCGCCATCGGCTCATCCTGGGTTCCCGCTCTTGTGCTTCCCAGCGTTACCGGATACCTCAGCTTCATTCTGAATGCGGCTGTGGCTATCCTGGGAGCATGGGGTCTGACGGCAATCGGGGCTCCCAACGCGGCTCTCGGGTTCTTGATCGGCGGATTGTCCGCCACCGCGGGCCTGGTGCTTGACAAGGTGACTGGCAAACAGATCATCCAAGTGTCGGCGCCTATGGGCCAATTCTATCGGCAAAGCGGCGCGTATCTGCCATCCGGCATTCGCGGAGATTTGACCAATGCTCCCGTCATGTCAGCCTTGCCCGCTGTGATTCCCAGCGCGGGATCGCAGAAGGCTAAAACGATGGGTTGGTCGCAGATGCGCCGGCGCGCCGGCTAAGTTTCCCGCCTCGGGCCGTGGTAGGGGCGAGGCGCCGCCTCGGATTGTGGTAGGGGCGAGGCGCCGCCTCGCCCCTACGTAGGTATAACCGCAGGCGGCAATAACAACTTTTTGCAGTGGCCCCGGCGAACTGGATTCACTCCGGGCGTCGGGGTCTGAACTCTGCAAACTAAATCTCTCCGCCAGTCGAGCCGGCGGAGCACGAGAGGACAAAATGAGACAACACTTTATCGAAGTCGATGAAAGCGAGCTTGGCCGTCCGCATCTGCGGAAGAGCAATCCGGTTTATGCCGGAGTGATGCCGCCTTCGACATCGCAGCCCGGCGTGCCCCTGATTTCCCTGGACATCAAGAAGCAGGATCTCTACACGTTCTTCCAGGTTGCCGTTGCCACGCAACTGAAAAAGCAAACGCTGTTCGCCCAAGGCCAGGGCGGGTCGTACACGCCCATCGGCGGGACGGCGTTCCAGCTTACCGAGTTGCACACGAACTTGTTGGTTGGTGCGTCCGGGGGCCTCGCGAATCCTCAGCGCTTCATGGCGCAAGGGATTTGCCGGTACGTCCGTGAGGACATCAACCCGGTCGATTTGCTGAACTGGAATTGCATTACGCTGGTGTCCTTCCACATTGGGGACAACAAGAAAAGCTACTTCGATTCCCAGTTGATGACGATTCCTCAGCCAAGCGCCCTCCAGATTCAGGGGACATGGGATCCCGTCGGGACTCAGCCAGCGACGTTTGCAACGACCGGCTGGCCGGTGAGCCACAACTACCTGGAATTGTTTACCCAGGGGTTGCTCGATCCGGACACGTCCCAACTCATCCACGATCCGGGCGTCACACTCGACCAGGGCCAGTATTTCGATCTCTCGCTCGATCCGACCTTGGGTACAGGGTCTTTCGGCGCTGTGTGGACCACGCTCGCCGCTGCCTCGGCCGGGTTTGGAATTAACGCTTACTTCCACCTGATCGGCGCCCTCGGCGTTTCGGTCCAGTAATCTCACGTAGGGGCGAGGCGATGCCTCGCCCTTACACGGGGGCGAGGCACCGCCTCGCCCCTACAACAGACAAATGCCCGATTAGGAGGGCACCATGAGTTCAGGGACAAGTACGCAAACCTGCCCTGCCTGCCAAGGCAGCGGAGGGAATCCCGCAACGCAGAGCACGACGCCTTGCCCGGTCTGCAACGGCACGGGCACTCTCGACAACCGATACCCCACGCCTTTCCACATCGTGTTCGGAGGAACGGCGGGTTCCTGGCAAGTTCCGAGCGGTGGCCAGGCTCCGTTCCCAAAGCAGATTGCTCAAGACTTTGAGTGGGAAATGATTTTCGCCATGGGCAAAGCGGACTTCCCGGACGGCCTGGCGCTCCAGCTTTATGACATGGGCTCCGAATTCAACTTCTCGGATTACCCGGTCGCCTTCGGTTCGTTCTGCGGAAGCGCGCAGCTTCCGTTCCCCGCCGGGCTCGAGCCGTACCGCTTCGGCAAAAAGAGCAACCTGCGAATCACTGCTTACGATATCGGCACGCTGGTACAGCCGGCTGCTGTAATTGGGGTTGGTGATGGGATTACGCTGAACTTCACTAACGTGCTGCTTCGAAACGGTCAGCAATTGGGCGGGCCGGTTCTGCCTGGAAAGCTGGTGGTCACTGCCGGAGCGATTACCGGGAATGACACGGCAACGCCCGGAGTGATCGCGGGCGCGGGAATTTCCGGGTCAATCAACTACCAAAACGGAATTCTGACGGTGCTTTTTGCCGTCGCTCCGGTCGCGGGAGTTCCTGTTACGGTTGCCTGGCAGAGTGGCGTTCTCATCAACAATGTTGAAATCGACTTGTGGGGACACGCTCTAATTGAGCCTCGCGGGACGGGCGCCACGGCGCCGCCGCTCGGTTCTGGACCGGCGCCGGCCTCGGGATCGTAGGGCCGGACAGCGTTTGGCCTGACGGGGCGGTCCAACCGGCCGCCCCAACTCGAAAGTTTCAGGAGGGTTTATGCCACCTTTGGATCAAGCTGAGCTGATTGCATTTTTCCAACAGCGGCTCAAAGGGTGCGACCTGTCAGCGGCGCAGGGTGGGCCGTCGCAGGATCTCGCATCTGGTGCTACAAGCGCTCTATTCTATATCGCCATGGAGCTCGCGCAGTTGAACCTAAACACGGAAGCACTGACGGCGGCAATCGAGAAGCAGCAAACGACCGTAACGGCGACATCTTCGAAATCGACGCCAACTCCAGCCCCTGCGGAGGTATAAGGTGAGTCGTATGGTTCTGGGTATCATCGCGTACATTTGGATGGCGGTCGGAGCGGCGTTCTTTTGGTACTTTGACCGACTCGAAATGAAAAAGGAGATACCTTATGGCAACATGCCTTCAATCTTCAGTCTCAATCGCTGGAGGATGATCTGCATGTTGGTTGCTCTCGTAATCGCCTGTCCATTCTTTGCGTGGACTTGCGTTTTGTGGATCCGTGCGAATATCGATCGATGCTTCTATGCAGTGAGAATCTGGCATTTGAAACGATATGTCCGACCGCCGACTGCCGACTGAGAGCTTTTATGAACCCTTTTCTTCAACCCGCGAATGGCCCAATGCCCCGAAACACTCTTGGTCTGTGGCTGGGGTATCGCAAGCTGATTACGCGGCCCTATGTTCCTTCCGTGGGAGAGCGCCAGCGCTTGGCAGGCACTCGGCCGTTTCAGGCAGTCATTCAATACGATCTGGACCCCCAAGCGAGCGATTCCTTTTTTACCGTTGCGCCTACGTTTTTTGCCGCCTGGGGCCTGGTCGGCTGGAGCGTTCAGCCGGAAGGCGTCCAGGTGAACTTGCTCGACCCGCCGCGCAATCGACAGCTTTCGGACAATCCCATCGTGATTAACAACCTGGTGGGAACGGCCAAGAACCCGTTTTTCTTCCGCAGTTCAATTGGCAGCTTGAAAGACCGCGGCGGTCTGTACTTTTTCGAGCCGGGAACTCAGATTCTCGCCAAAATCGCCAATCTTTCGAAGCAGCCGAATTCCGGAGCCATCGTGCTTTGCGGCCGAATCTTCACGCAAGCGCAGACCACGCCAACCGATTTGTCTCCGGAAGATCCAGACCAGGGCGACCAGTACGCCATGGAGCCGCCGTGGATCAAGATGCCGGCCGAGGGCGAGCCGTTCAACCCCGCCGCGTCGATCCCCGTCCCGCCCATCGGACAGACGGCAACGATTGTAAGCCACACGGTGGGTGTGGGCCGCAATGGCGTGGTAAACCGCCTGGCAAACGAGATCGAGGGCCAGCCCTGGGCCGATGGCGATGGCAGCCTGGTGTGGCAACTTACCCGGAACGGAGTTCCGGTCAAGAACCAGGAGCACATTGTCAGCTCGTTGGGGGCGGTAAATCTTCCGGCGGCTTTCGGGCCGATCCGAATTGTCGAAAACGATGTGGTCGAGCTGAGGATCCAGAATGTCTCGATGCCGGGTCCGGCCGATCCGACTGTTGCGCCTTTGGCGCGCGGCAGAATTGATGGCTGGGATTATCCCAAGGGGCTTGGATGAGTTGCTGCCTGCGCATGGCGGATGCGGTTCCCCCTCCTCGCTTTGCCCAAAGCGCGTCGGTCCGCATCCGCCGTTTTTTCGGCCATAGGATCGTGCTCACCAGGGCGAGATCGTTGATGCTGGGCCTATCCTGGCGCGAAGTTTAGGGCCGTTTTGAAAGGAATTGAGCGAGCATGAACAAAACGCAGTTTACGGGAGAAACCCCCTGGCTAAGCTGGATCATAGGTTCGGCTGTGGTATTTTACCTCGCCGCTATTTTGTTTATCCATTTACCGCCTTCCAAGGTGGAAGCCCAGTTTGCAGGCCAGCCGACTTTCAGCCAGTCATTCACGGTGCACGTTCTTTCGTCCGCCCCTCCCGGACTCGAGTACGTGAACATCCAGAACCGGGGGCAGCTTGGTGAAATGGTCAGCTACTCATGGGCCGTGGGCTGCGTTCCAGCTTCCGGGAGCACGGCCACGATGTTCCTCGAGGGCAGCAACGACGGAACGAACTGGTTTACCTTGGCGAGTTCCGAAGAGCTGGATTCCGGCGGGCCGGGCTCGGCGATCCTCTATTCAAACGGTTACTTCAATCAAAAGCGGCTGGCATGGCCCTCATGCGCGAATGGGAACACGTTCAAAGGCGTCTACATCGGTTACGGAACGCCGCTCCCGCTCACCTTCAACGCCGACAATATCCTGGCGGTTTCCGCTCAAGCCTTTGCAAATGTCTTTCCGGCGCTTTACCACCTGGTACGGGGATTCCAGTGTTACAACCCGAATTCCGCAGTGGCCTACGTGTACTTCAATAGCCTGCCGATCGCGGGACCGCTGATCGTCGGGGTCCCGGCTTCGGGGAGCATCAATTACGATGGACCGCCTTTCCTGGTGAGCAATCTATCGACCTTGGGCGCATTCAACGACACGGGCCACGCGGCGGCTGTTTCCACTGCCGTCCCGTGCAGTCTCGAACTCAGCGGCGGGCCGTTCTATCCC
>Ga0187864_10001943_pt1 | contig 18769 bp, 18 predicted proteins | sample June2016WEW_11_4_FD_132985 | JGI IMG/M metagenome (GOLD analysis project Ga0187864, IMG submission 132985) | Peatland microbial communities from SPRUCE experiment site at the Marcell Experimental Forest, Minnesota, USA - June2016WEW_11_40 | ecosystem: Environmental > Terrestrial > Soil >...
AAGATACGACGATCGCCGATTTGGCCGTAGCCGTTGGAAGCGGTCAGATAAAGACAGGGTCGCTCTCCAGGTCCGAGCGGCTCTCGAAGTACAATCAACTGCTTCGAATCGAGGAGGAACTGGACAGCTCCGGCTGTTACGCGGGTCTTTCGGGTTTTCGGCTGGTTTGAGGCTGACTCCGGCGGCTCATTGGGGGCGGCCCCGATATGGAGGGTATTTGGCAAATCTGACTCCTGCCTGTAGAGCGGTTTAGGCCATGTATCGGAAGGGATGCCTCAACATTGCGGCTTGACTTGACTTGTCTTTTCAAGTAGATATTCAAGGTTACCGAAGGCGGCATACCCAAGTGGTAAGGGAGCGGTCTGCAAAACCGTTACACAGCGGTTCAAATCCGCTTGCCGCCTCCAGAAAATTCAAGGGGTTAGCTCAAATGGGGCTAACCCCTTTTTTCTTTAGGTGTCCATATAGGTGTCCAAGCTAAAAACTAGATGTTCTAGAGACCCCCGTGGAACAGTCGCTTGGACACTCGCGTCGGCAATCCTTATTTTTCAGCGCAACCGAAACTTGCGAAGTCATCGGTTATTGCTAAGTAGCTAAGGTCATGCTATTTAAGGAATCTGCCAGAAAAGAGCTCCCTTTGACCACTATCCTCATCATGAAGGCCAGCGCATGGAAAATATGACGATTGCTGCTATAAAGACTTCGAATTATAAAAATTTGTATTTTGAACAACCTCTTGAGTTAGGTCGCCTAGGCGTTCTCATTGGCCCAAATGGTTCCGGAAAGAGTAACTTTACTGCCATTCTGGAGTTTCTGAAGAACTGTATTGTTGGAACGTCCGATGACAGCCAATCTGTTAGTCAATTTGAGAATGCTGCTGCAGCTCTTGGCGGGGCGAGAATGTTGGATAAGACAATTGGTTTTCCAGCAAATGTCAACCTTGAGTACTATTTTTCACCTATCCCAGATATAACGAAAGGCCTCAGCCTTGATCTTGACCTTTTTATAGGCTCAAAAGATTCAAAAGTTAGTATATCACGCGAGAATTTATCAGACTCCCTTCTTATTAAATCAGATCCATTCTATCATTATAAACTTCATGACATACAGAATAGAGAAGGCGTAGTATCCATATATAAACAAGGTGGTGGTAAGTCTCATTTTGAAACAATCCATAATGTTCCAACTAATGTGCTTGGGCTAAGTATTATACATCATTTACTAGAAAGTAGTAAGACTTCTCCTGAAAAAACTCCTGTATATCGAGTAAATAGAATATTTAATGAATATGTAAAAAGATGGTATTTTTATAATTCAAACTTCATGAATTTGGCAACGATAAGGAATTCAGAACCAAAAATAGGTCCAAGTGATATATTTATATCACCATCTGGACATAATCTCGCTCTTGTTACAGAGAATCTAATTCAGACAAATATAGATTTTGAAGATAATCTGAATGAGGCAATGAGGTCAATTATACCAATAACACGCAAAATTAGGCCAGTGCGTACCGGTCTCATGTCAGTCAATTTAGAATGGCACTTCCATGGCGTCTCTGATCCTTTTTATCTTAATGAATTGTCTGATGGCACTGTGAGAATGTTATGTTGGGCGGTTATATTGTTATCGCCTAGCCTCCCCACCTTACTTGTAATTGATGAACCAGAACTTGGTATACATGTTTCATGGATGCCCGTGCTTGCCGAATGGATAAAGCGAGCATCGATGCGGTCTCAAATAATCATATGCACTCACAGTCCTGATTTGCTCGACAATTTCACGGATTGTCCGCAGAATGTGTTTTGTTTTTCATCGACAAATAAGAATCATTTCTCGCCAAAGCCGCTATCGGAAATCTCGCTCCAAAATAAGTTGCAAGAGGGGTGGACACTTGGGGATCTATATCGAGTCGGTGACCCAAAAATTGGGGGATGGCCGTGGTAATCTGGCTGTTTGCCGGTGGAGGGGCAACAGAAATAAGGGGGCTTGTTCCCTTTTTAGAAAAGCATTATCCAGGCTACAGAGTTCATCGAATGACCCCGATAACGAGGAAACCTGGTCCTCGCCCTGGTTTCACATTGCCCGGACATGGCAGAACAGGTGAGAGTCTCGCTTCTGAAATCCGAGAAAGATTACCAGATGTGTTGGCCAGAAACGAGGAATGCGATGTTATTTTGGTCATCGATGATTTAGATTGCCGTAGCGAGACCGACCATCGGGATAGATTTTTGGATGCCATTGATTCGGCCCATGGTGCTAGCGCCATTACCAGGTTCGTTGGCTTCGCCGCGCCCGAACTAGAGGTGTGGATAATTGCAGACTGGGCAAATTCTGTTGCCAAACACCAGGATTTTCGTGGTAGGCATAATAGGATGCGCCATTGGCTCGTAACAGAGAAGAACATCTCTTTCGAAACTCCGGAATCCTACGGAATATATAATCCCGATAAAGATTCGTGCAACGAGAAGTTGTCGGACGCGATCATTGAATCGACGATGCTACATGTGGATGATCGACTTCTCCCGCGATACTCTAAGGGTTTACATACTCCCATACTGTTGCAAATGATTGATCCCGAGATCGTAAAAGACAAATGCCAAATCTTCAAAAAACTCCATGTATTTCTGAATGAAAATTGCAGGGCACCCCAAGAATTGTCATAAAAAAGTATTCAACGCAAAAATTGGGGAGTAACCCGTGGGCGGTTTCAGTCAAGGTAACCGGGAAATTACTTTTCCCCCACCAAGGCCTTCAGCTCTTCCTTGCTGACCGTGTTGTATCTCTTGAACACGTTCATGGTTTTATGGCCGCTTGCCGCCATGATCCGGAAGAAGTCATGTCCTTGAAGACGCCAATTGTTGATGGCCGTATGCCTCAGGTCGTGGAAGGTGAAGTCTTCAATTGCTGCCTTTTTTCTCGCCTCATCGAATGCCCACTGATGTTTTCCCTTGCCAAATACCCAGATGCCAGGCAGACCACGAGGCATGGCCTTGAACATTTCCACCAATTCCCGGTTTAAAGGAACAAACCGCCCTTCGTTTGTCTCGGTATCGTTCGGACGGAGCTTTATAAACCCTTCCTTCAGGTCAACCTGGTCCCATGTCAAATTCAGTATTTCCCCGTGTCGCATGCCGCCGACTGTGGCACCGGTGGAAAGGCATCAGTCGGCTTGTGTCCAGAATGAAGATCGGGAGGCGTTCTCACCCCCCTCTCTTTTCGATTTTCTCTTCTTCCCATCATCATCTTCGAGCGCCAGCCATTTTGTCCAGCCAGTTTATCACGCGGAATCGCACCGAAAAGCGGAATCCTTGCTGACCTGGCGACGAAGGGCTAAAACCCGCTTCCAGTTGGAACAGAGCCTAAAAGGAAAAGTTACGTAAAGAGGCCCTCGATCCACCCTTGTACAAGGCCACGCCGATTACGCGTACTATAATGGTCCAGATCAGTAAGTTTTTACCGGTTTGGCTTGCAGGAGGACGCCGACCGCTATTATCCCGAGCAGGATGCAGATTGGCTACATTTCAAGACTCCCAGAGGGAAAGAGCCGATATGGATATCCCGATTATCCTGAATTCAATTTGACAGTCAAGAACTTCCCACTAAGACTATTATTTTCGATCAAAAATTCAGGGATGTGACTCCGGCTGAGCAAGCCGATTCTTAGGCATTCTGGAGGGCTGCTTTTACCTGTGAGCAGTGAGACGGCTACGAGCAACTACACTGGGGACGGCGAAAAGCCGGGGGCGACAAAGAGTTAGGTCTTGAGAACAGTCCCCAACTGTTTCCTGAAGCAACATTCAGCCATCCTCTCTTCACTGAGAAGATATCTTTTGTCGGCGGCCTTCCACAGGTTTTGGTGGTATTCATTCTTTTTATTTGAGCATACAAGGATAACTTTCACGCCGTTATCTTTTGCCTTTTTGACTGCGGGCACAAAATCGCTATCACCGGCCACCAAAATGGCTGTTTTGATTCTCGCTTTTGCGCTAAGTTCAACAAGATCAATACTCAGCAGAACATCTACCATCTTCTGAGAGAAACTGTCTCCACGTTTCTCAAGCCGACCATACCGAATCTCAATACTCTCCTGCTGCTCCAGGAACTGAACGAATTTCTGGTATTGCTTGTACCGCGATTTTTCTTCCAGTGTGGGATTCTCCGATTGGTAGGGGGCCGACGTATAATAATAGACTCTGAGCAGGGAAATCGGAGGAATACCAGCATCTTCCATAATTTTTGAAATTAGGAGCGGAACGTTAGCCCTCATGTCCTGTTTCTGAAAAATCTTTCTGACATACTCTCCGTCAAAAAAAATCACAGTGTCTTCGGCCATGCAACCCCCAAAAATGGAAAACCCTTGCTTCCAGATGGAAACAAGGGGGGCATATTACTTCTGCTACCGGGGTAACAGAAGGGGCATATTTAAGATATCGGAAAGCGCGTTCGTTTGCTGAATGCAAATTAAACACTACATTCCCCCATTGTCAATTATTTTTTTACTGGCGAACCCTCCTGGTTTAACTGCACTCTCGGGCAGTATAGATCACGCTGACCAGGTTTGTCCAGAGCTTGAGCAACCGGTTTTTGGCTGAGTTACCGCTTAACTCCAGCGCTCTCGGTAACAGTAGCTAAAACTCGGTAAAAAGTGCTTTTTCGCACCGCAAAACCCTTACAGAGCGGTTCAAATCCGCTTGCCGCCTCCAGAAAATTCAAGGGGCCGGCTCTTTTTTGAGCCGGCCCCTTAAGCATCCGCATATATTTGCCTTCCTTTAATGCCCCCTCAAATGCAAATACTGTTTCCCCTCTTGGGTCGTTGCCGACGGCATGAAATCAGGCAAGGAGCTTCGCATCACGCCTTCGGCAATGAGGGGGGCGCGCATGGAGCGCGCCCTGCCGCAAGAATTTGGAACGGAATCCGGTGACAGACGGCCTAACTCAAAAAACTAAGGTGGGAATTTTGGCTAAGGGGGTTGACAAGAGGCTAGAGCGCCTTTAAGTTGCGCCTAACGAGATTGTGACTGTACTGTTGAATGGTTGGAACATTTAAGAGAATGATTATTTCGAAGATAAGAAGATAATAGGAGAAAGATATGAACAAAATAGTGGTTTTTGCAGTGGCTTTGTCGATTGTGCTTGGCAGCGGCGCTTTTTTAGGCGCGCAGGCTGGTTCCGACCTTTACCCTGCCATTCAAAGTCCTGCTCTTTATGGTTGCGTTAGCTGTAAACCCGCAACGGACAGGGACTTTGACATCGCATCAATTCCTGGAGGTTCCAGAGGGAACAATGAGTGGGAGAGGGACATGTATAATGGGCCGGTTAGCCCATATTAATAAATCTTGGGCCTGCCTCCAGATCCGTTCATAAAAATGGATCGAGACAGCCTTATTTCTGCGATGTGGTCACCTAAAAAACCCCGGCTTGGATTAGTCGGGGTTTTTTTTCACACACTTTATGCTCGTCGACACCGGAATCCGGCAATTTCCAACGTCCGGCGGTATGAAATCAGGCAAGGAGCTCGGCATCACACCTGCCTTCGGCAATGAGGGGGGCGCACGGAGCGGGCCCCGCCACAAGAATTTGGAACGGAATCCGGTGGGAGACCGCCTGACTCAAAAAACTAACGTGGGAATCCAGGCCAAAGAGGTTGACAAGAGGCTTGAGCGTCTTAAATTCGTTATAATAAGATGTTTACAAATATTTTCGGACTGTTGCAACATTTAAGAGAATGACTAGTAAGAATTTCAGGAGAAAGATATGAGCAAAACACTGGTTCTTGCAGTGGCTTTGTCGATTTTGCTTGGAAGCGGCGCTTTTTTCAAAGCGCAGGCGCAATACGGTCCTTACCCTGCCATTCAAAGTCCTCCTCTTTATGGTTGCGTTAGCTGTAAAATCGAAAGGGACAGGGACCTCGCAACGGGCAGGGATTCGCAACCGAAAAATGATTGGGAGAGGGACCGGATGATTGGGCCGATCAGCCCATATTAACAAATGTTTTGTCTGGGCAGATCCTTACCTATGGATGTATCGAGACAGCCTGATTTCCACTATGTGGTGAACACCCCAGGAAACCCCGACTTTGATTCGTCGGGGTTTTTTCTTTCTGTCATACGAGGAGCAATACGCGAACTCGGGAATTATTTGAAATCTCCCCGGAAGCTGGTAAGATTTTGTTTCGGAAGCGTTCTTCTCTATGTTATCAGATTTCAGAACTATGGGAGGTGATGCGAATGGAAGAGAAAAAACCCGCAACCGATCCGAAAGCAATGCTTGTCTCGATCATGGGAATCTTTCAGGGAGTTATCAGTGCCCCGGCGTCGTTTTACCGGCAAATGCCGATTTCGGGAGGCTATGCCGATCCCCTTATTTTTGCGGTTGTCATGGGTGTTGCCGCCGGCATCGTCAGGGTCGTCCTGAGCTTGCTGGGGTTTTCTTTAGCCAAATTCTTCATGCTGTTTTTGACCACAGTAATAATAACTCCGATATTGACAGGGCTTTTCGCCTTTGTGGCAGCGGCCATTCTCTTTGTAATATGGCAGCTTCTGGGGTCGAGGCAATCCTATGAGGTCTCCTTCAGGTGCGCGGCCTATGCGCTTGCGATCACCCCTGTTACCGCCGTGCTCAATTTCATTCCATATCTGGGAGTTGTGGCCGGCTTGGCCTGGATGGCTTACATTCTCGTGTGTGCTTCGGTTGAAGTTCACGGGACGGAGCCGAAGATTGCCTGGATCGTTTTTGGCGCTATCTGCGCCATTCTTGCGCTCGGCTCTGTTTCGATGCAGCACACGGCGAGGAGCTTCCAGCATAGAATGGAGAGCATGGGAAAAGGGCTTGGCGATATCCAGAAGATGAAACCCGAAGAAGCCGGCAAGGCGGTCGGCGAGTTTATGAAGGGCATGCAGAAGGGTATGGATAAAAAGTAGAAGCAGGAAGCAAGGAGCAGGAAGCAAGGAGCAGGCGGAAAATGGCCGAACCGAAACTGATCTACCGATGCCAGCAGTGCGGCTACATAAGCCCGAAATGGATGGGCAAATGTCCCGAATGCCGGGTTTGGGACAGCTTTTGCGAGGAAGTGGCGCCCGGGGGGGCAAGGAAACTGGCCTCGAAACTCGCAAAAACGCTCTCGACCCATCCGGTCAGTCTCGATGAAATCCAGTCCGACGGCGAAATGCGCTACCATACCGGCATCGGCGAGTGGGACCGGGTGCTCGGAGGGGGGCTGACAAAGGGGTCTGTGGTTTTGCTCGCAGGCGATCCAGGCATCGGGAAATCCACGCTTCTTCTCCAGGCGCTTTCCAAGATGACCAGGGACGGTCCTGTTCTCTACGTTTCAGGCGAAGAGAGCCCTCAGCAGTTGAAGTCCCGCGCTCAGAGGCTCGGGATCAGCTCCCGCGACCTGTTCATCTTTTCCGAAACCTCACTGGAAGCCGTACTTGACGAAATCGAGAAGAACCCTCCGCTGGTCGTAGCGGTGGACTCTATCCAGACCATGTACGCTAGGCTCCTCGATGTGGCCCCGGGGTCCATCAGTCAGGTGCGGGAATGCGCATCGAGGCTCATGAGGGCGGGCAAAGAAGGCGGGATAAGCATTTTCGTAATCGGCCACGTTACAAAGGAGGGCGCCATAGCCGGTCCGCGCGCCCTGGAGCATCTGGTGGACACCGTTTTATACCTCGAGGGGGACAGGACGCACACCTTCCGGCTGCTTCGGGCGGTCAAGAACCGTTACGGCTCGACAAATGAAGTCGGGGTTTTCGAAATGAAGGAAAGCGGCCTCGAAGAGGTCTCCAATCCCTCGCAGCTACTTCTGGCCGAGCGCCCCAAGGGGGTCTCCGGCTCCGTTGTGGCCTGTTCGGTGGAGGGGACTCGTCCAATCCTGGTCGAACTTCAGGCCCTGGTCAGTTCGACCGGCTGGATGCAGCCGCGCCACACCAGCATGGGAGTTGACACAAACCGGCTCTCGCTTTTGCTTGCGGTGCTGGAAAAAAAGCTCGGGTTCAATTTTGCGCAGCAGGACGTGTTCATAAATGTGGCCGGCGGAGTGCGGCTCGTTGAGCCCGCAGCCGACCTGGCGATGACCACTGCGCTGATGAGCAGCTATCTGGACAGGCCGCTTCCGCAGGACCTTGTGGTCTGGGGCGAGGTGGGGCTCGCCGGTGAGGTAAGGGGAGTCGGGCACAGCGCGCTCCGGGTGGCGGAGGCCTCCAAGCTGGGGTTTAGCGCCTGCCTTATGCCCAGGAGCAATTCGGAGCGGCTTTCGCAGGAAATGGATGCGGGCTGCATAGGCGTCCGTTCCCTTCAGGAGGTCTTGCAGATAGTTTTTGAGGGAGAAACGGGACTGCCCCGGAGCAGCGTTCAGTGATAAGGACCTGCAAATTCTGCCGGATAATTTTGGGCGAACTGCTCGCCTCGATCGTGCTGGAAGATGAATTCTGCGTGGCTTTCCTGGACAGCCGCCCACTTTTTCAAGGCCATTGCCTGCTAGTCCCCAGGGTCCATTACGAGACGCTGATGGATCTGCCGGACTCCCTCATCCGGCCGCTTTTTTCGGACGCAAAGCTTCTGTGCCGCGCGGTCGAGGAAAGCATGAGCGCGGAGGGAACTTTTGCGGCAATCAATAATAGGGTCAGCCAGAGTGTTCCCCACCTCCATGTGCACGTGGTCCCAAGAAGAAGGAAAGACGGTCTGAGAGGTTTTTTCTGGCCAAGGTCCCGGTACGCAGATGAAGGGCAAATGCGGGAGGTTGCGGAACGAATCAGGGCCGCAGTTCGAATGATGAATGATGAAAGATGAATGATGAGTGCTGAATGATGAGTGCTGAATGATGAATTATTTATTTCTCCGCGACTTGAGAGTCTTGACGCTCGTAACGAGGATGGCGGTCAGCTCGTCTGCTTCGTTGAGCAGGTCGGCGAGCCGTTCAGCTTTTAGGATGTCGGCATCGGCAAGGAGCTCAAGCCAATACATGGTTTCCTCCAGTTCTTGCAAGGCGCCTTCGGTCTTGCTGATCATTTCAGCATCCGACCGGCTTCGATTTCCCTCGCGAACTTGTCCACCCACAGATGTTCCGGAACGCAAAAGCTGCTTCCCGATCACCTGTGCTTCGGTCGTCTTCGGCAAAGATGAGTAAAGTCGAATAATCCGCAAGGCAAACAGCTTGGTGCGTTCCAATATGCCCACCTTCTCACTCTTCATCACTGTCTCCCTGACTCGTTACTCATCCTTCATCATTCATCACTCATCATTCAGCACTCATGACGACCGTGGGCCATCCTTGCCGCTCTATTACGCTATCTACCTGGAACCCGGGTCGAGCGAATTTTTTGACCGATTCAAGCCTGCTTTCCAGAAATCCGGCCAGTACGACCCGCCGGGCATTCCTCCACTCCCCGGCCGCAAGGGTTTTTTCGAGGATGGGCCATTCCAGGTTCATGATGAAAAAGTCCGGGCGTATTCTTAGACACCCCATCCGGTCAGCTTCCACCAGGGCGATCCGATCCGCAACTCCGTTTGCCCGTGCGTTTTTCCATGCGGTCTTCAGCGCGAGGGGATTACGGTCTATTGCGAGGACCAATTTTGCCCCCGCCAGGGCGCACGCGATCGCAAGGACCCCGGTTCCGGCGCCAAAATCAAGCGCCGTATGGATTTCATTGGACCCGAAGATTTCAGATATCGCAATCAGGCACCCTTGAGTGGTGGGATGAAGGCCCGAACCGAAAACAACTCCGGGATCGATGAAAATTGCGATCCCGGCGGCAGGGCCGCACGCCTCTGGTCGTGGACAGGTCAAGGAGAGCGTCGAGATCCTTTCGGCGGCGGCCGAAGAGGGGGGAGGGACCGCACCTTGGATCAGCGCTGCCGCCGGGTCAGCCGGCAGCCGGATATTGAAAGATCCAAGGCTGATCTGAGGGACGGAAATGTCCTGCCATTTGTCATAGGGCAAATCGTATCGAGAGGTTAGCCGCCAGTCGGGACGAGATTTGAGCCACTCCAGAATGGGTTCGGCAGACTCTTTTCTGTAAAAAAGATAATAAAAAGGCGGCTCCGGCCAAATCCCCTCGAGGCCTTCATCGGGGAGATTGCGGGGCCGGCCGCTTCCCTTTAGCTCATACACCCGGAGCATCGCCCCTCACAGAGAAGGCATCCCGCGAACGCCCAAAGCGGACTATAGACACGTCGAGCGGTCGCCTTCCGCGCTACGCGAAGCACCTTCCGCCTAACGGTAAACTGGATGACCAGCTTCCGGCTAACGGCCGGTAAGTGGAATCAGCAGATTATTACCGCTAAGGAATGTCCGCGAGAGCAGTTCACCAAATGATCCTTTAGCAGTGTTGTTAACAAGTCTGCCATACGAGACTTTAACGGCATTATTACCGGAACGTTATTGAGTGAGCCATCTCCTGTTGGGCATCGGGGCTTTTTGAGCACCCTGGGACGTAGTTGTTTCGACTGGCTTTCCGGCATTTATCGGAACGGTCTCTTTCTCGTCAGGGGCCGGTTTGGCTCCCGAGGCTGCAGCGTCTTTAAGAAGCAATTCAGGATTGCGTGTAGCCAGCGCCTCAGCCTCCGCCGAGGCCGCCTGCGTATTTTCCTCCGGTTTGCCGAAAATCTTTTGGTTTATCTGTTGGGCAAACAGGTTTACCTGGGGCAGAATGTCGTCGAGGCTCTTCGTTTGAGCGTAGAAGGAGACAGGCTCCGTTTTGCCCGACACCGGCGCCATTTTTGCCTCTATACTTACCGACTGGCCCGTGCCGGTTATGCTTCCGTAGAGAACATAATCCGCCTTGAGGGCGGCGCCGATCCGCAGAGCCTCGCTCGGCGATATTTCCTTTGCTCCCCGGGCGGCCCTGTCCGTTTCGGATTTGTCCACGACCTGCACCTTTCCCTGCCATGAAAGCCGGGAAAAGAGCATGTCGCGCATTCCGCTTTGAAGGTAATTAAGATTTGCCGGCGTGTTCATGGCAAAGGGCAAAATCGCCACCCTGGCCGGTACGGTGTCGCCGGCAGGGGTTTGAGCCGCCGTACAGGGCGCCGCAAGTCCTGAGAGAAGAAGCAGAAACAACGCAGATAAAATCAATGCCCTGCTATAAGACATGCCATTCTCCTTCGGGGAGGAATATGTATTCATTTAAATAAACACCCGTTGATTGCAGATTTTGACGAGTCAGGCAGCGATATGGCCCGCCTTTGCCACAAAAAGCTCCGAATTTCAGCCGTTTTCGGAAACTTGGGCGCAGAGGGCCTTTTTCCCCGATGCCGTACAATAAATCAGGCGGGGTCCCCTTATCAAGTCTTTTTATTGTCGTTCGGGATGAGACGAAATGAAACAAACGGTCCCGGAATTTTACGAAATGTTACGATTCAGAGACGGCTCCTTATTATTGAAGCTTTTTTCTTGACATTAATCGAAATTTTGAAATAAATTCTGTTCAATCTTGTCAAGGGGCTCAATATGAACTCTTCACCGATAGAAAAGGAGGTTAAAAAACCAATAATATCGGGATGATGGGGCTAGCAAGGAGAAGGGTCGCAAATAGTGTTAATTCTTGAGGAGGATAGATATGAAGTATTTTCTGAAATTGGGGCAAAAAACGATCTTCAAAGCGCTGACAGTAACGATGCTGCTTGGCGCCTTCATGGTCTTCATGGGCGGTTGGGCCTGCGCTCAGGAAAAGACCGTTACGGAACAAATACTCGACATCCTGTTGAAGAACCACGAGATCACTCAGGAGCAATACAATGACCTGCTGAAAAAAGCCGAGGCAGAAAAACTGGCGGAGGCCCAAAAAATTGTAGAAGCGCAGAAAGCGACGGAGGCAAAGATAGCGGCGGTGCCGCCCAGAGAGAAGAAACCGACAGATTTCAATACGTATTGGGCTAACGGCCTCAGGTTTACGACGGACGACAAAGCTTTCGACATACATATCGGAGGCAGGACCCAGATCGATTTTGCAGATGCGGAACCGAATACCACCTTGACCCATTGGTCGCAGGGAAAATTCAGCAAAAGTTTCAGTGAGCCGCAAACCGATGGGTACGGGGAACAACTGCGCAGAGTGAGATTGGACATTGACGGGACTATCTGGAATAATACCGAATTTATGACTCAAATCGAATTTGCCCCGTCATATTCGGCCTCTACAGTACTCAAATCAGCCACCCTAAGCTCTAAAACCACCAAGGGTGTAACGACATACAGTTTAACCACAGCAACCACATCACTCACTACAGGCCCTGCGGTTACTTTCGCGGACGTATGGTTGGGCACCAAGGATATCCCATATATCGGACGCATCAGGGTGGGACAGATGTACGAGCCTCTCTCCCTCGAACAAGAGACCAGCGACAACTGGACGACTTTCATGGAGAAGAGCCTCCCGGTTAATGCACTTGTTCCCGGTCGCAATACAGGCATCGAGATGTTAAACACGGCATATGATGATCGCATGGGCTGGATGCTGGGCTATTTCTTCCAACAACAGGCAGCAACATCAAGCAATGGCGTGTACAAAGATACGACCGGGGATCTTTTCTCACCACATCTGGATGCCACGCAAATAGTGGGGCGGGTCACGGGTCTTCCCTGGTATGAGAACAATGGAGAACATCTGCTCCATGTTGGCGTTGGCTACACGCATGAGTTCCGTTCCACTTCAACTCTATCGACTAACGCCGGCACGCTCGACTTCAAGTCCTCACCCGAAGCGAATATGTTTAACCCACTGGTCGACACCGGAAATTTCCTGGCTAAAGGGGTGGATATCGTAGATCCGGAAATTGCACTGGTATATGGGCCCTTTTCCGTGCAGGGCGAGTACATGTGGGCCCAGGTCCAGAATATCATGAGCACGTCCGGCACGTCACTGGGGCCCGACCATAATGCCAGTTTTTCCGGCTGGTATGCGTACGCCAGCTACTTCCTAACCGGCGAGCATCGCATGTACAATAAGACCGCCAGCCCTTCCGATTATCAGGCGACCTTTGGCAGGATCATCCCGAATTGTAACTTTAATCCTCTAATTGGAGGCATAGGGGCATGGGAAGTGGCTTTCCGGGTTTCCCAACTTGATACCAACGACACCACTGCCGGTTTCAACGGCGGCGTGGAAACCGATTACACATTGGGCATAAATTGGTATCTGAATCCAAACATGATGGTGAAAATGGATTATGTTCATGCGGCAGTCGGTTCACATAATTCGGTGGCCGCCGGCGCGAACACCAGCTACGGCCTCCTGCCCGTGGCCAGCTCGGACAACATTTTCGAAACGCGCTTCCAGATAGCCTTCTGATGATCTGCGCGGATTAATCTCCGGAGGTCTCGACGCAGCCCCCTCAGCCGAGCGGTTTTGCTCTGCGCAGGGGGCTTGCTCGCTCACCCCTTTCCCAGTTCCCTTCCTGGATGCTTGACATCGGCCACGGAGTCATGTTCTTAGCCCGGATGGATGAACCTCCATCCGGGTTTTTTTTATGCGGCAAAAAGTGCTAAAATCCTTATCCGGGCAACGTTTTTTGCGCCCAGCGCTACACTGAGGAAAACCTGATGGCCCAATTTCTCAAAGTCAAGACCACTGATGAGGTTTTGTCGATCCTGGACGGGATTCATCCGCTGCCGCCCGAGCCGGTTTCACTCGCACTTGCCTGCGGCAGGAGGTTTGCTTCAGATATCACGGCAGCCGAGCCGGTGCCTCATTTCGCGCGCGCGACGATGGACGGCTATGCTGTCCGTGCGCGGGACACCTTCGGAGCATCGGAAAGCCTCCCCTCCCTTTTGGAAAGATCTGGAGAAGTGGTCATGGGGGAGGCGGCAAGGCTCCCTGTCGCGCCGGGAAAGGCGGTGGAGATCCCGACCGGCGGAATGCTTCCCGATGGCGCCGACGCGGTGGTGATGGTCGAATACACTTCGGTGCTCGACAATACGACAATCGAGATTACAAGGCCCGTGGCGCCGGGCGAAAATGTGCTCAAGCCCGGTGAGGATATAGCGCTCGGCGAGACCCTGTTCAGGAAAGGCGCCGTGCTTCGGCCCCAGGATATCGGCGTGCTGGCTGCCCTCGGAATAGTCGAAGTGGAGGTTTTCAGTGTCCCGCGGGTCGCCCTGATTTCGTCGGGCGATGAAATAGTTCCGGTTGAGACGCGCCATCTTGCGCCTGGAAAGGTAAGGGACATTAACAACTTTAGCCTTGCAGCCCAAATTAAATCCGCCGGAGCGCGGATCGGGGTGCAGGAGATGGTTTCCGACCGGCTTGAGGACCTGGTCTCTGTCTGTCAGGAGGCCCTTAAGGACCATGATGTGATCGTCCTGTCAGGCGGTAGTTCTGTTGGGGTGCGGGATTACACGACACAGGTCCTGGCGGGTCTGCCCGAATCGGAGCTTCTGGTGCACGGGGTCGCGATCCGGCCCGGCAAGCCGACGATCCTTGGGCGTACAGGCAAGACGCTTTTCTGGGGACTTCCGGGCCAGCCGGTATCCGCGCTGATCATCTGCCAGGCGTTCGTGCTTCCCTCTCTGCGCAAGCTGCAGGGAATGATTGAAACTGAACCTGTGTACGCGCGCGCACTTAGGGCGACCCTCAACCGGCAGCTCCCCTCAGTGCACGGCAGGACCGAGTATGTGCCGGTTGCCCTGTCCCGTGGAAGCGGAGGTGCTATGGAGGCATCGCCGATATTCGGGAAATCGGGGGCGATCAGCATACTGGCCCGCGCCGACGGATACGTGGTTATTGCCGAACATGTGGAAGGTCTTGACCGCGGCGCTGAGGTTTCCGTTTTTCTCTTTTAGACATTAGACAGGATTGACAGGATTAACAGGATTAACAGAAAAAGAATGCAAAGGGGACTGGATGCAAGACGCGGCCCTGACGGAAAAATCATTGGGTGCGCAATGAGGGTCCACCAGACATTGGGACCAGGGTTTCTCGAATCGGTCTACCACAAATCGTTGGCCCACGAATCGAGCAAGGCCGGTCTGAAGGTGGAATGTCATCGGGCTGTTCAGGTTATCTACAATGGTGTCGTGGTCGGCGATTTCATTGCCGACATGTTAGTTGCGGACAGGGTGCTTGTCGAGAATAAGGCCGTGCAATCCTTGGTGCAGGCACATGAGGCACAACTCGTAAACTACCTGGCAACCACCGGCATAGAGATCGGATTGCTTCTGAACTTTGGGGCATCGAGTCTCCAGTTTAAACGCAAGTATCGCACGTATCGTTCAAAAGGCTAAACAGATCTCGACGCTCTGCGAGGTTATTTTTCAACCCTGTAAATCCTGTAAATCCTGTTAATCCTGTGTAAATCCGTGACCTGTCCCGGACTGGATCCGGGATTCGGGGTGGGTCGCATGGAGAATACTTTTCACCAGGCCGGCAATTTCTTTATCTTGAAAATCAGGCTTTTCTGAACGCGCCCATGTAAAGCCATCTGCTTCTTTCCATTTCCTGCGTACAGCCACTGCATTCCTTCCCTGCGGCGCCCACACGCGCGGGTCGGTCGGCCCAAAGACGGCGATCGTGGGTATTCCAGCCGCTGCCGCCAGGTGACTCACTCCTGAATCGCTTCCGACGTAGACCCCGCACAATGAAAGCAGGGCGGAGAGCCTCAACAGCGGCAGCCCGCTTACGATGGGGACTCCAGCCTCCCTCATGGCCCCGGAAAATTCGTCCATATAGTCATCGGCAGGTCCGATGGACAGGAGCACTTGAAACGACAATTCCCCTCGGATCCAGTCGAGCATTGCATGCCAGTTACCGAGCGGCCAGACTTTCCGCCGCCCGCCGCTTCCCGGATGAATGAAAACCGGCTTGGAATAAATCCCCAGTTCGCGAAGAAGGTCCCTTGCGGCCCGTTTTTCAGAGACAGTAGGCGACAGAGTAAGGGGCTTGCCGCCAATAATCTGTTCAATCCTCTTACCGGCTTTAGCCGGAAGCGGCCATCCAAGGCCGTTCAATTGCCTGCGCAGGAAACGGGAAACATGAGTATGGGTATCGTTTGCCGCAGGGAAAGACTGAACCCAGTTTACTTTTGCCGAAAGGCGCGCGGAAAGTCTTTCGGCCATGAGATGAGATCCGGCCTGTCCGAAGATGAAAAGATTATCGGCCTCGATCAGGAAATCGGGAAGAGTTGCCGTCCGCCACAGGTTGTCGTGCAGGAGGCGGGAAATGAGAGCGCCTTCAAGGGAATGACATTCCCCCAGGTAACTCTTTCCTGTCAACAGAGACACATGCTCCGGTTTTGACCAGAAGTCGATACGCGCCCAGTCAGAAGTCCCGGCAAGCTCATCTATGGCGGAAGCCGCCATGAGGAAATCCCCGAGCGCCCCCTGGTGGAAGACCACAACCCTTTTTTTTCTGATGGACCTACTCCCGTCATTTGGACACGCAATCCCGTATTAATGAAGAACTGCGGTGAACGGTCATTTTTTCACAGGTTGTGCCGCAATTTCCAGAAAATCGGAAATTCTGAAATCGGGGCTGTTTCGCGTGAAGTAGTCTATTTCGACGCCGGCCAGTTGGCGGTAGACAGCCTCCCGCCAATCGAGCAGCGCATTATAGGAGCGAAACAGCGCCTCTTCAACGGTTTCGCCGGGTTCGATATTGAAAATTCCCCTCCACAGCACCGGCCGTGGATTTGACAGGTATTGGCGCAGCATTGCCTCCCTGATTACGGCGGGAACAGTGAAGTATACGATCGTAGTCAGAGACCTGAGCCTTTTGAGGAGATTGTCTCCGGTATAGATCACGCTTCCCGTGGTATCCAGCACCACATTTGCCTCCGAGCCGACGCAGGCGTTTTCATCGATCCAGTCGAGGATTTCGGCCATAAGTTGCTTTTCAAAGGAAAGATAGAGTTCTTCCCTCTCCTGGTAGCCGTCCTGGAAGGGGAAACCCATCCATTCGCCAAGGGTCAGGGGGTTTCGGTCCTCTCGCCTCAGCCTATCGGAGAGTTTTTGAGTAATGAGAGCGTCGAGGCAAAACCGTCTGAATCCCTGCCTGGCGAGCTTTTCCGACCAGTACGACTTTCCCGAGCCTGACATTCCAATTAGAGAGATAAGCACTCAAACCCCTATTCCGAAGCAATGCCCCAAGCGGTCATGATTCATTTTCACCGATTTTATCTTTGACATAAAGGTGGAAATAGGCAAGAAAAAAACGGCAAACTCGGAGAACAAGGGGACCATTCATACAGCCGAAGAGAATTCCTCTGAAAGAAAGAATCATTTTTGCGCTCGATGTGGACTCTGCCGAGCAGGCAAAAAAACTTGTCAAACACTTGGAAGGTCATATCCGTTTTTACAAGGTCGGGCTTCAGCTATTTATAACCGACAGCAGTGAGCTGAAACACCTCTATACATTTTGTGAGATGACTCAGGCCGCCAGTGTGGTTATATGGGTGCCGAATAGGCTCGTTCCCGCGCTTCGCAGGACGCGGGACTTGGGCTTTCCATGGTCCGCTGCGTTTGTCAGGCGCATGGTGGAACAGTTAAAATTCGGAGCCATGAAGAGGTTGGCGCAACTGTGACGGTTGAATTGCCGCTTGTCACCGGAAACTATTCTTAGTCTGCCGGAGAGGCTTTATGTCAGTCGTCGGATATGTGCTTAAGCGACCCTATACCGTCGTTGCGGCTTTGGCGCTTGTCTGTTTGTTGGGTATTAGCGCCGGCCTGCGCTTGCCGGCGGATATTTTTCCTGAAATTGACATCCCTGTTGTCAGCGTCGTGTGGACGTATAACGGGATGAACGCCAAAGACATTCAAAACCGTATCCTGACGCTGCATGAACGGCAGATGGCGTCACTCGTCGATGACATTTCCCGCATCGAGGCGACGAGCTACAACGGCGTGGGTGTTGAAAAAGTCTACCTGCACGAAGGGGCGGACGTAACCCGCGCTGTTTCGCAGTTGGCAAGCAGCGCCCTCGTCGTACTGAAATATATGCCACCCAATATCACGCCGCCGCTTGTCATACGCTACGGAGCAACCGACGTTCCGATCATCCAGTTGAGTTTGTCCAGCAACTTCTTGCCGGACACCAAGCTGAACGATCTGGGACAGAACATCATACGGCCTGACCTTGCCGTGGTTCATGGCGCGGAAGTTCCCTATCCTTATGGCGGCAAACCGCGCGTCATTATGGCGGATCTTGACCTGCAGGCTCTGAATTCGCTTGGTCTGTCACCGTCCGATGTAGGTCAGGCATTGCAGCATCAAAACGTCATTTTACCTTCGGGTGATGTTAAAATCGGCCCCAAGGACTACATGCTTACGATGAACAACAGCCCCGATATCATCGAGGCTATCAATGCATTTCCGATCAAGCAAATCGACGGCAAAGCAGTCTTCATGCGCGATGTCGCGCATGTGCATGACGGATTTCAGGTGCAAACCAACTCTGTGTCGGTCAACGGCACACCGGGCGCCCTTATGACAATCCGAAAGACCGGGGGCGTATCGACATTGGCGGTCATCGCCGGAATCAGGGAAGCGCTGCCGGATATCCAGAAGGTTCTGCCAAGCGAAGTTTCCATTAAGGCGATCTTCGATCAATCACTTTTTGTTAAAGCTGCACTCAACAGCGTCGTCATGGCCGGTGCGATGGCGGCAGGCCTGACTGCTTTGATGATTTTGATGTTTCTGGGCAACTCGCGGCTTACGCTTATTATCCTTGCATCAGTTCCGCTGTCGATTATTACCGTCGTTCTGGTGATGTATGTCTGTGGACAGACGCTCAATACGATGACACTCGGCGGCTTTGCGCTTGCGATCGGCATTCTG
>Ga0187864_10001945_pt1 | contig 18752 bp, 17 predicted proteins | sample June2016WEW_11_4_FD_132985 | JGI IMG/M metagenome (GOLD analysis project Ga0187864, IMG submission 132985) | Peatland microbial communities from SPRUCE experiment site at the Marcell Experimental Forest, Minnesota, USA - June2016WEW_11_40 | ecosystem: Environmental > Terrestrial > Soil >...
CCCGGTCAGCAAAATTGGCGACGGGACCTGAGCCGCGCCGCCGGGCCCGCCAGGGCCTGAATTAAAAATAGGTCGCCCTCTGCCCCTGGGCAAGGAGAAGGGGAATCAGGCAGTAAATTTCCGGTCCAGGCTGCGGTATTGAATGGCCTCCGCTACGTGGGCCGGGGAGAGCCCGGCGGCCCCTTCCAGGTCGGCAATGGTCCGGGCGATCTTAAGGATGCGGTGGTAGGCCCGGGCGCTCAGGCCCAGACGCTCCATGGCCACCTCCAGGAGGCGCTGGCACTCCGGCGAGAGGACGCAGTGCTGCTTCAAGAGGCGAGGGGGCATGTGGGCGTTGGCAAAGATGCGGCCCCTGGCAAAGCGCCGGGACTGAGCCTCCCGGGCCTTCAGCACCAGGGTCCGCATCTCCGCGGAGCCTTCCGCGGCATCGCTCGCGGCCAGTTCCCGGAAACCCAGCCCGGGCACCGCAATGTGCATGTCGATGCGGTCCAGCAGCGGCCCGGAGATGCGGCCCCGGTACTGCTGGATCTGTTTGGGGGTGCAGGCGCAGGCCCGCCGCGAGTCGCCGAAATAACCGCAAGGGCAGGGGTTCATGGCCGCCACCAGCATCACCCGGCCTGGGTAAGTAACCGAGCTGGCCGCCCGGGAGATGGTGACCCGGCCCTCTTCCAGGGGCTGGCGCAGCACCTCCAGGGTGGAACGCTTGAACTCCGGCAGCTCGTCCAGGAAGAGGACCCCGTGGTGGGCCAGGCTTACCTCGCCGGGCCGGGGGTTGGTGCCGCCGCCGATGAGACCGGCGTCGGAGATGGTGTGGTGCGGGTTCCGGAAGGGCCGCACCGTGATCAGGGGCTGGCCGGGCCTGAGGCGCCCCATGATGCTGTAGATCTTGGAGGTCTCCAGGGCCTCCTCAAAACTGAGAGGCGGCAGGATCGAAGGGACCATTCTTATCCAATCTGCTTATTTTTCCTTCAGATGCAAACCGCTCGAAAATAGCTCGGTTGAAGTTTATACTGAGATTTTCAAAACTCCAAGGTTTTGGTGCCCCGGCTTCGACATCCTTGTAGACCGCTATTTTTCCAATAAGGCTTTCAGAAAATATTTTTTTATCATCTGGACGGAGATTGGCAAGCTCTATCTGCATGTTCTCTAACCATTCGGAATTATCTTTCACAAATTCTAACAAAGCAAAACTGTTCGCTCTTGCGCTTTGCAAGGCGTCTCTTTTAATGCTAAAATCATTGATACGTGATTTTAATTCTATCATTTCCTTATCATTACCCCTAAGCTTGTCATAACAGTCGTTTATATCAAAACGTTCATCTTCTATCATCGTATATATATTTTGTTTAGCTCTTTCTTTTCTTTTCAATTCTCTTATCATATTTTCTATTGCTATGTCAAGTTGTTTAATCTGCTTTTCATAGTTTTCACATTCGAGGCTTCTCTCTAAATAACTTGGACAATACTCACCTCCAAGTTCAAATCCACCAAATGAAAGTTTATTAATTAATGAACTCCACACTTCGCTTTCAATTTCCTCAGCTTTTATAGTAGGTAATTTACATTTACTTTTGCCGGCTGCTTTGAGTCCTTTTTTAGATGTAGACGCCCAACTACAAGAATAGTATCTCGGAAAAGTCCCATTTTTACGGGTTGAGCCATGGTGAGGCTTTATAGTAGCGCCACATTCCGCACAAACCAATAAATCTCTCAGCCAATAATCTCTTGAGATCGAAATTCTTTTTCCTTTTACTATATTGAATTTCCTTTTTTCTTGGACTTTATCCCATTCAGACTTAGAGATAAGTGGTGAAATATTAAATGTAATATGCTCGGAAGAAGGTTTCATTAAAATAGCTTTCTTTTTGCCACCAATATTATAAACCTTCTTCCGTCTGTTTCCTTCATATTGGTACTGATTAAGAATATAATTACCATAATAAGCCGGATTATTTAATATATACTGAATCGTAACGTTACTAAAAGGCGCTCTTTTGCATATAATTCCTTCTTCTTTTAATTTTATTGTTATATCCCTATAAGACATACCTTCATGTATGTACATATTGACAATTCTTTTATAAACATCGCTTTCTACCGGGTTAATTTCAAGGACTTTTTTATCTTTGTTCCAGAGATACCCGTAAGGTGGCTTCCCAATAAATGTATCTCCTCTCTTCCACCTTGTTATTTTATTCTCGTTCATTTGCTCATTAATAATGTCTCTTTCAAGTTGAGCAATAGAAGCCAACATTCCAAGCATAGCTCTCCCATAAGGGTTAGCTAAATCAATGTTCTCCTTCAAGGAGATAAACATAACCCCATTTTTATTTAATTCTTCAACATTATTCAAGAGTTCCCTGGCGTTACGGCCAAACCGTGAAAGCCTATGAATAATTAAGCAATCAAAACGTTTTGCTTTGGCATCTTCTAACAGACGTAATAACCCATGACGTTTTTCGGTGACGGCACCGCTGATACCTTCATCAGCATAAATTTCGACTAACTCAACCCCTTCTTTGCTCTTGCAGTATTTTTCGATAGCTTGCCTTTGTGTCGAAAGGCTTTCACCTTCCTTTGCCTGGATTGGGGTAGAGACTCTCACATAGCCGGCGGCTCGGCTTGTCATAGTGACCCCCATGTCGAATAAAATTGCTTATCTGCTCAGTGGCACTTTATATAATCGGAAACCTGCCAAATGTCAACTATTTTCCAATTTTTCTAACTCCTTTCTTTTTATAGATTTCTTGGCGTTGGCTATGGCTTCCGGAAATTTTTATGGCAAGCTTAACTGAGAAATGAAGGAATGATTGGTGTAGACGATCGGAGGTGTTGGATTAAATATGTTGACAGTTTTAATCCTCCCCAAGATGGAAAAAGTCTGAAAATTTGCTCAAGGTTTTCTCCCGGTAGTGTATCCCACCCAGGAAATTTACTGAATTGCCACCCCCCTACCCCCTTATCACGTTTTCCAAGCCAAAAATCGCTTATTAGCAGACGAATAAACGGGTGGTCTGAGCCCGTACGAAGCCCGTAGCTGTGCGGCAGAATCTAATTGAATGTGAGAGTGCTTATAGCAGAAATCATCGGATATCTGTGCGCTTTAGGCGTGCGGCCCTTTTTCGTTGGCTACAAGCGCCTGGTTAGGCTTTTCTGAATACTTCCCAAGTCGCTTTTCTACAAATTCAACTGTAAGGTTTTCATCATATCGAAAATAGATAATATTTACTCCGTTCTTTTTGCATAAAGACCTTTTGCGTTCATCCATTTCTTTAGTCATTTCCAATGCTTCTTTACCACCAAACATTTCAACGGGTTTATAATGTTGTTGGCCTTGATACTCTATTGCTATCTTTAAGTCCGGGATAAAAATATCGATACGCTGATTGCCAAGCCACTCTGGCCTTGCTTCACGAATGACATTTAAAGAAGGAAATAAGTAACATATAGTTTTGTATAGCTGCGTCTCATTTATCCATCCTTCCCCAATGCGTGGTATTCCAAGTTTGTCTCTAATTTTATCTTCTGCCTCTCTCTCACCTATACCTTCTTCAATAACAGTCTTTTTAATATAAGCTCCATAATTAACCATTACACTGCTTCCATACATTGGATTGCAATATATCATATCAGATTTGGTATCAGTGCATAAATGACATATATTTTTCCTAAATTTAGCTCTCTCAATCGCACTGAGAAACTTATGAGGCCATCCTTTGTCTGAATATCTACTAATTTGATCAAGAGCCTCTTTCTTATATTTTTCAATAGCTTTTCTAAAACATTCACAAAAATATGAAGTGCCACAAAGTCTACAACTAAATTCAATCCACCAAGTCCATTCTCCTGTTTTGATTGGATAAAGAAATTCATGGGGGCATGAGCAATGAGAAGGCAATCTTTCATAAACAGAGTCAAATAAACCTAAAGGAATGAACAGGTTGTAAATATAAATAAAATATCTATTCCGAGTTTTTAAAGACACATATCGGAGCTTAAAAATATAAGACTCATACTCATCTATGGGAAGCCATTTAAGATAGGTTGGTAGTGAAATATCTTTTTCACTGATAAAAAAGCTTGGCAGTGTTTCAATTTTTATACTAAAATTTTTAAAGATATAACCTTTATTATCTATGATTTCCTTGATCGAATCACACGATCCAGCAGAAAAGCCATTTTCATCTATGGAAATAATTTTCCCTTCTGTAATAAGTTGCTGCAAATTATCTTTTATACCCCTAATTACAAGGTCTTGCATGAGAACAGAAAGCAATCTACGAGGCTCTTTTATAATTGCAAGTAACTCTTGTGAAAACTTTATCGGATTAACGTCTATGACAATATTCATTTTTGTTAATATTATTATGTATCAACCATTGCAATTTTTTCTACACGTTTAATCAATCCGTCAATCGTATCTGATACGCTGTTAAGATATTCACCGGATAATTCAATCCGATCATTTTTATTCCTCAAATAACCATGTGAATTTTTTATTAAATCTTCAAGATCATCCTTTTTTCTTGCTATACTCACTCTCCCATTTGCATGAAGTAAACAATCTCTGACCTTTTCATAATCCAAAAGCAAATTCCATTCACGATCTTTGCCCAAATCCACATTAAGGATGTTTCTGACTACTTCCTTAAATCTTTCTAAACTTCCAGAGTATTTAATGTCTTGGTTCTTAGCAAACCATTTCCGAACATGATAAAGAAACTCCTCTAAATACGAATACATCATTAAAAAAGTGTTTGTTCTTAGCATACTATCGAATGTATTGATATAGAATTCTTTTTTAATTATAAGTTCTTTTATTTTATGCTGGTCGTTACAATAGCTAATTTCCTCATTAATATAAGATACCTGAACCTCCATTAACCTCCTTTGCTCATTGTGAAATTCAATAATTAGTTGAAGATTCCACGTCATGAAACAACTGAATAGTTTTTTCTTCTTAATGTCAGCTTGTGAAATATTCATCTTTTAATTTCTCCTTGCCTAACAATAATTAGCTGAGATTATGCAGCAGCCTTGGCCACCGCAATCCAAAATGATTTTCGGGACCCCTTGCCCGGAAAAAATCCCCCAAAGTTTCTGTTCTTGAAGCCGAATCTTATCGTCAACAGCACTACTCTCAAAAGAAATCATTTTGGAGGTAACCAGCTAAGCACCTTAGCCAGGTGATTCAGGTATCGCACCTTCTTAGTCTTGCTATCATATTCCCACTGAGCTTCCTTAATTTCTCCGCCATCCATGCAGGTTAACGTCACAGTCCATTTACCGCCGGTTTCCGTTGCCGACCAGGTATTGCCTTTAAACCCACCCATTCTCTCGAAAGCGGCCACCACTTCTCTAATGCTATCGATTGCCTGTCCCTTACCTTCTACTCTTAATTTGGCCTGCTGCACAGATTTGATAGCTATTTGCTCTGGGGTGAAAGGTGGTACTATTACCGTTGCCATTGTGGAAATGTGCCGACCTTCATCGGGAAATTCTTTGTCCCATGGAACTAAGGCATCCTTAGGAAGCTTGCTCCCTCCTTCACCTATTAGGGCAATTACCCCTTCATCTTGTACCCCAGGTGTCAAACGACCGGAGTTAAATTTAACCTGATAGGTACCCGGCTTAATCGATTTGCCATGATCCGAGAAGGGGCCGGCCGAAAAGTTCCCTTCATCACCAAGGACAACCTCTGCTTGCCCTGCTCCTTTCCCAGACTTAAAGGTAATAAGCAGCTTGGTTCCTTTGGGCAGCAGAGCTTTGCCAGATAGGGTTATGGTCCCATCATTATTCCTGTTGGCCACAATTTCTTTAATAAGGGATTTTGTTCCCTCAGGGGGCAGTGTGTAATTGCTATCCGCTACCCAGCCCAACACTCCGCAAAAAACCAGTACCAGAAGCATCACGCCGGAAATTGTCACCCGTTTCATTTCCCCTATTCTCCTATTGATTGATGTTGCATCTTAATGATGGGCGCTCCCTTACTTAAAATAATTTTCCAAAATCCTACCCGTGATCTGTCGCCGGGATAGAGCATGAAGGAAAGAACCGGGCAGGATAAGGTCTGGGTCTTCATTCTCCCTTGCCGCCACGCTTCTTTAAAGTACCATCTTTATCAAAAGTGAAAATAAACCCCTTCACAGAACGGTAACCTGCGAGAAGGCGGTAGATAGGGAAATCTTCTTCCCCTGGACGAATAATATAAATCCAAGTTTCTTGTCCATTAGCTCCCCGTTTTACTTGGCTTGGTTCTCCCATCATGGCCTTAATTGACTCTTTAGTTTCCGCGGCGTGAGCCGGGTACGAAAAAGAGGTCAAACTAATCATTGCTAACGCAATCACCAATACAAAGATCCTTTGTACTTTCTTCATTTCACCATCTCCATAGTTCATACACCTGACACGGATGGGGGGAGATTTAGGCTAAATTTCTCGTCGGCGGCATGTTAGCACAAACATAATTAAAAGATCAATTTTCCCGTAAATTCCGGATAGCCTACCGCCCTGTATATCCTTCAGAATGTGCCCTGTGCTTCTCCCAATTCTCCAAAAATTCCCTGGCAAGCTCTTTAGATCGAATAATCAAAAGATTTTCAGCATTGTTTTCTTCAGCAGCCCGGGTGAAATTAAAACTACCGGTGATCACGACTTCCTGGTCAATAATCATGACCTTGTTATGGGCGATGGCATGGGCTGAATCAATGTACGTCGGGATTCCCATGTGAGCGGTAAAATCTGCGGCGCTATACTTCGCCGTTTTTTGTGATTTGTCCAGGATAATTTCTGTGTGGACTCCCCGTTTATGTGCGTCAACCAGGGCTTTCGCTATTGGTTTCGATGTAAAAGAATATGCCTGTATCAGGATCTCGCTTTTGGCCTTGTCCAGCTCCGCTACAGTCGCCTCAGTGCATCGTCCTCGGGGACTGAAATAAACCTGGGCCGTAACATTGGTGAGGATGATTTCCTTTGCTGGAGAACTGCAAGGCAGGATTGATATTGTTAGGCAAATTAGTGCACATATGACCAGAAGGGCTCTTTTGGCCAACGATATCTCCTCATCGGTGGTCCAAACAGACGGTAGGTATTTTCTGGCTACACGCATCGCAACGCAAGCGGCCTTCCTTGCTCCCACTTCAAATGTATACAATCTATAGATAGTCGATTGCACTCTTCATGTAGACAAGGAAGCACTACTTCCGATATCTTATCTCCCCAAATAACTCCTTTGAGAGCAGCTTTAATATTTATAGTTTCCAATTTTGATAGTGGATCGTGTATCACTACTCGATATTCTGCCTCATCCCGGTAATCTATATGCTTTTCAAAATAAATATGGTCAAAATTACTGCTGATAAAGTCTTTTAAGTATTTTTCTTCTCCTTCATTTGCTAATCTATCGCCATTCAATGTTAATGATTCATGATGTATCTCATAGTTTTGTAAGTAAGAGACTCTTTCATAAGAATATAGTTGGTCTGAAGTACACTCATGGCTAAATATTTCTTTGAGGCTTCTCTTAGAGAAAACAACACATGCCCCGGCGTGATTATCACCGTATTGAGACCACATTCGTGACTTGTTCCACCCTTCACGTGTTGCGTGAGGATCTTCTAAGTCTTTGCGATTTTCCAAAATCATGATAGGCGGATAATTGGAACAGAAGCAGGCCACACGGTATTCATTGCGAATTATCTGATTAATCTTTTTGGATAGCTTCTTTGCCTCTCGTACTGATGGAAGATAGGAAAAACCAATGAAGCCAAAGAACCTCTCTTTATACTCACGCGGATCATTTGTATCCTTGAATAAGGAGAGCTTTAGTTTCATTGTTGGCAAGATTTCATTTATGACGGTTGCTGCCTTCGTGTAGTGAAAAAGAGCATCTTCAGTTTTTATAAACTCAGAAAAATCTGCGCTCATTCGACCTCACTTGTGGGCAATTCATTGAAAAATGCATGAAAAGACCCAAACCTCCTTCGATTTTCTGGACAGAATAGCACGAACTGTCCAGTTCTATCAAAGCAATATTAGCTGGGGTGCGGCAAATATGCCGCCCACTTCCTGCGCCATTCCTTGAGCAGGCCCGCTACCTTAAATGCCCCGTAATGCGCCCGCATTTCGACACCTTTTTTCGAAATTCACATTACCACAAAGGAAGGAAGTTTGTCAAGGCGGGGGGGTAGCGACGCAGCCTTGGACTCATTAATTTTTTATAGAAAGGTTAATCAGCTTTGCTATGGCAGTAGCCTGACAGAGCGAGAATCTTAAAAAAAGTTTTGAGCTAAAATCTTTGGCAGGGTTTTCACCCGGCAGTATATCATTTTGGAAGATTTCACCGAATTCCATCCTCTTACCCCCAGCGGCAGCGTATCAAAAAGCATAGATAGCTGTCGCTTTGTCGTAACCACTGGCGCTCTATCCCACCTATCATCTAAGTTCTCAGCCCACCTGTCTTTTCACCGAAAACGAACGTTAATATTTTTTCCAAGGCTTTTATGAAATAGGTTGACATTCATAGAAGTATATACTAATTTAAAAAGTAGAAAATAGGTTTTTATAGAACATTCAGAGGAGGACAGCAAAAATGCAGACTAAGCCGAGATTGATGAGAAGGAAGTCGGCGAAATCCGTCATCACCCAAGACTGCGAAAAATGCTCAGCCGAAGTGAACCTGCACTTGGTATCGACTACACCCGAGATATACCGAGGTAAATGCGAGGCCTGCGGTGAACAGGCTCAAGTGACGGAAGGCAAACCCCAAACCCAAAAAGTGATCGGCTACTTGAGGGTGAGCACCCAAGATCAAGACCTTGAAAAAAACAAGGCTGATATCCTGGTGTTCGCCAACGAACGCAAGCTCGGGCACGTCAATTGGGTAGAGGAAAAGGTTAGCGGCGTGAAAACCTGGAAGAAACGTGAACTGGCAAAAGCTGTCGAATCACTAAGCGCCGATGACTGGCTCATTGTGCCTGAGCTTTCCAGGCTTGGCCGGTCCACTCTTGATATCCTTGATGTACTCTCCGTGCTCCGTGAGAAAGGCGTGAACGTCTATGCCATAAAAGGAGCCTGGACGCTAAACGGCACCATTGAGGCCAAGATTTTCGTTACCATGATGGCTCTCTTCTCCGAGATTGAGCGTGACCTGATTTCTGCAAGGACTAAAGAGGCTCTCAAGGCCCGGCAAGCTGCCGGTGTGAAGCTCGGTAGGCCCAAAGGCCCTGGCAAGTCAAGACTGGACGAATACCGGCCAGAGATTGAGGGCTTATTGAAAAATGGCGCTACCCAAAGGTTCGTCGCCAAACGCTACGGATGCTCGGAGACAAATTTGAATAACTGGCTGAGGAAGAACAATATCGACCGGACCCCAATTTTTCAAAATTAAAGGTAAAGACGCCGAAGCGAGACAAAATAAGACTGGGCTTCCGCCCAAACTCAATCCATACCCTTTCCATACTTATTCGTGATTTTAAAGTCCGCCACAATCTTAGATAAATTATGTATGAATTAAGTATTATTTTGATTGAAGCCGAGTATACATAGCAGATAGTTATCTGTTAACTATGGTATTTACTTGATTTAAACAAGCTAAAATAGCTATGATGAATAAACTCTAACATTGTACCCCAAAGCTCTTAATGCCTTGCTAGTCCTACCATTTCTAGGAGGAATAATTTCAGGCTGTGCCCATCCTATAACTTCGGCAATGGAGTTTAATCCATAGTGTGGTATAAAATATTTTTCATCATTAGTTACTTCAAATAGACGCTGCCATATAAGGTTGCTATTTCCAGTATAAAGAACATAATTTAAGATGCCAGCAACATTCATCTTTACCTGATTATGTATTTCCCAAAGCCATTTTGAATAGATTTTTATCCTTTCATCTAGAGACATGCTTGCCTGGGAATCTACCCCCATCCTTCTTAGCGGGATTTTTGCTACATGATCTTTTGTTGCATGAGTGTATACACATATTTTTTGGAATTCCCCTTGTGTCAAGTCCAAAATGTGATCTTTGCTCAGCATCTTTTGTATATAAGGTGCGGACTCATAAAAAGTTTGATCTTCATGCGTTGGAGGTTTTTTGAGCGATTTCCACCATGCTAAAGTTTCTTTGAGTGCCGCACCTGGATCCCGTTTATTCGCCTGATAAAATTCCTCATAAGGATGCCTATTACCTTCCTTTACATTATTATAGTAATACGCATGAAGGAACTGATCTGTCTGCCATGCAGATGGAATATCTTCTTTTACCCATGCTGGTCTAAAGTTGATAATATCTTTAGCTATAGAGCGCAAAATGGTAAGCGCTTCAGTCCATTCAATTCGAAAAGCTTCTTTCCTTCTTTCCTGGCTATGTGATCTAGATGAATAATGGAGACCATAAAATTCCCTTACAGTCCGCATCTTTTTAGATATTTCGTCAATATTAAAAATACCGCTTCTTACTTTATTAATCCGCTCTAGCTCATCTATTATTTCTTTAGATAGCGGGAAAGATCGATCCAGTCTCTTAAGCCTATCAAAAAAACCATTAAGCTCAGCCACTAATCCAGATTCAATAAGTTCTAAGTCATTTATAAATAACCCAGCCTCGATATTATCTAGCCAAGCTTTGTCAGTAAGATTTGCTGAACCAACATAGGCACCATATCCTTGCCACCATATAAGTTTGCTGTGCAATATATCGGGTATTTGATAACAAAATATATTTTTACTTGTTAGGCTTAAGAGCTTTTTCAATAGTGGGATCTTTACTGGTACAGTGTGATCAAAACGCATCCAAATGTCCAACCGATACTTGTTGTCAATACAATTTTGTAGAAAATGATCTTCATTGCTACCATAGGCAATAGCTGCCAAAACACCATCAATTTGGGCACTAAATGGAGGAAGAATATCCCTTAAATACAACCCATTTATACCATTAGCAATAAATTTCATCGTTTCACACTACAAGTATAATTCTTAGTGGTATGACAATGTTTATAGACCCATATAAAATGATCTGAATAGCGAAAATGTGGTGGATTTCCATAAATTCTTATGTCCGATGATATTATTCCTTGCTGGAGAGGTTGCCTGATCAAGTCTTGACCATTGAAGCTTAAATGTCAAGGATTTTTAAATCGAACCGGTTGCTTTGGAAATTCCATCTGGCTGCAATTACCACCTTCCATAGTCCTTTTAAGCAAATTTACTGAAATCGTCCCGAATCACCGGTTAAAGATAAAAATTTATAACTATAATCTTAGCATCTAAACCGCTACTGTAAGGCGTTGAAAGCGCTGTAGCCTTGCTCATATTCTCAGACGAGTATCTCAGCACTCGTCTTTAAACGAAAAGTTGGCTGTCACTAATGGTAAGCTCGACTGGAAGCAAATCTTTATGGTTAGATCGATTGCAGCCCTCATAAACGATGCTGGTGAATTTTATCGGAGAATGAACGTATGGTTTAAAAATGTTTATGATTTTCAATCTACCCCAGTAGCTTCGAGCAGATTATCAGCCTGATGCTCAAATTATTCTGAAATCGAGACATTCATCTTGATGATAAACCGATTCTGTGACTGCATGAGAGCCCCGACGCCATGTCTGTCTTAAGAAATGAATAGTTGTGATGCTGTCTTTCAGAACAGAACCTGTTTTTTAAGTGGACTGGGCCACAATCGGCAACTTCATGAAGCTATCACCCAAATGGCCAACAATGTGCTTTTCAAGAAATACACTAAATTAAATTTCCTCCTGAAAAGGAAGAAATGCCTTACCTACCAAGGCCTCTCGGAATTTTTGATTAAGTACTATATGCTCTTTTAAGAATCGACTATAGTTGGTAATCTTTCTATTTTTATTTTTGAGTTCTTCCACGTGTTTCATTAACTTTTCATCCCATGGTATATATGGAATAAATATTGTTTCTACCCAACTTTCTATTTGTCTTTTTAATAATTGCCCACTCATTCCATCCTCATTGTCAAGGTTCTCTATTTCTGCCTTATTCAGCCGTATTAAATAAGCTGTAAGCCGGTCTAAATCAATTATCTTGAAAGAAAAATATTTCTTAAAATCAATTTTATCAATAGGCATCCATGAAATATCTAACCTTAATAGATTAATCGCTCTCCTGTTCAATACAAGTTCTAACCTAACGACATTGTGACCATTTACTTTTTTCGGATAAGTACGAGTGCCTTTTGACGTTTTCCTACAGTCGCTGGAATAGAAAGTAGTTTTAACACTAAATGACGGACGCCTTTGATATCTGAGAAATAAATGTTTATCCAAGGCATCTCTTAACCGTACTGGATCATATGTAAGAAAATCGAAAGCAATTTCAAGTTGGCTAATCTTTGGAGAGACGGATAACCGGCCGAAAAATGACTTAAGCAGGTCTATCATTTCTTTAGTTGGGTCATTAATTTCTATGAATATAGGTCGTCCCCCAAATCCTGAATCTCCCGAGTTATATAAAATCTTTATCCTTGTCTCCCCATTGCTAAACATTCTATTCCTATCATATTTTCCTTTCTTAGGAAATGTCTCTGACATCTTCTTAAAACCATTTTCTTCCAGTAAATTAGATATCGGCCTTAGTAAACCAACTGATATAGAACTCAGTTTAATTTTGTCTATTGCCGGTTTAAGTCTGAAAGCCGGTATGTCTGAATCGTCTTGTGTATCTGAAGTGTAAAAACTGTCTGCACTATTGTTGCGCTTGCCCGGTCGACCGGATTTAGGCTCAGTTTGCTCTTTCCGACGCTCATTCGCATCGTTGGGAGCCTCTTGAAAAGATGGATCTTTTTCTGGCATTTTTCGCCTCCAAGGTGGCTACTTCCAGAACTGGGGCGAGAATCCTTGGCATCTCGCCCCTTGACCCCGTGGCCACAGGGCGTCCTGGAAATTTTTAGATTTTAACTCTTGGTGGAACTGTGCCGAATCGTTCCTTCAATCAAAAATTAAAAACCTCGCTTGCCTATAAGATTAAATCCTCACGAACGAGGTTTCTCTTAAAAGAATCGAATAGTTGATTAGATTAAAATAGTCGGGAGGCAGCGGGCCAGCATGGTCTTGCCGGCGCCCGGCGGCCCCATCATCAGCTTATTGTACATAGTTTAAACCAGGAAAAACATTGGGACACGCTTCCACTCCCGTTTCCCGTCCATCACCAGCACCCGCCCGTCCTTCGCCACGGTCAGCCCACGCCATTCGCCGGACTTGAAGAACAGGCCATACAGGCCCTGGCCCGGCCAGACCTGGATTTCGTCCAGCAGCCGCCTTAGCTGGCCCCGGAGGCTCAGCCGCAGGTCAACCCGCTCCTGGCCCTCAAGGCCGTCCATCCTTTCTACCAACTCCTGGACGCTCCGCAACTGCTTCCGGGTGTCGGCCTCGGCGGTGGTGGCCAGGGCCACCTTTGCCCTCAATTCCCCCGCCTGCCTGTCAAGCTTGGCCTTGCGGGTCTGGTGGGCCTGCACCCTGTCCTTGACCAACCTCAGGTACTCCGGGCTGTCGGCGTCCTCCAGACTGTCCATGAGCTTGGAGATCCTCCGCTCCACCTGGCCCAACTCCCCCTCCACGCCCTGCAGCTGGCCTCTCAGCGAAGCAAGCTCGGACTTGCCGCCATCCGGCAGGATCTCACTGGGGTCCAGGCCCTTCGCGTAGGACAGGATCAACGGTTCAAAATTGCCGTACCGGATGAATACCCTCTTGCAGCCCAGGCCCCGCCGGGCCGTGTCGCAGACCAGGTAGGAGCCGCCCTTCGGGGGGACTCCCTTGGCGACGTAGGCCATGGGGCCGCGGCAATGGGCACACTTGGCCAGGTGGCCGAAAAGGTTGTTAATGGGGCCGTTCCTTCCTCCGGCGTTGCCGCTTATCGCCCGGTTGTACTGGATGGCCGCTTGCACTTGGTTGAAGAGGTCCGGCTCAACAATGGCCGGGAAGTAATCGGGGATGGGATCGCCCTCCGGCACCCGCTTCCCCTCGACCTTCCTGTGCGGCTGGAACTCGCCGAGCATGGCCCGGTTGTTGTGGAGTAGCTTGACGACGTACGACTTGCGCCATCCTTTTTTCGGTTTCCAGGCCCCGTTCCGGTTCATTTCCTGGACAATCCCGTCGGACCCCTTCCCCGCCAGCTTCATCAGAAAGATTTTCCTGATGGCCTCGGCCACCTCCGGAATGACCTCGAACCTGCCGTCCGCCAGCCGCAGCCAGGCGGGGCAGCGGGCCGTCAGGGGCCTGTGGCCGTTCCCGGCCTCCCGGCGCTTCCTGTCCCACGATTCCCGGCCCCGGAAACTCTTGATCTTGCTTTCCTCATGCGCCCTGGACATGATCACCAGCGACATGAGGAGCTGGCCGAAGTTGGCGTTGATGCTGTCCTGGTCGTACTCCATGCGGTCTGCCAGGGTCACGACCCTGACCCCGGCCCGGATGAGGCCGGTGAACTGCGTCAGGGCCTCCAGGACCTGCTCCCTGCTCAGGCGGTCCAGGGATTCCACCAGTAGGACGCTCCCAGGCTCGACCTCCCCGGCCTCCACGAGGCGGTGGAACTCCCCCAGGGCACCCTTGATCCTGTGGGCGCCGTGGAAGGCAGACAGCCCCCGGTCGGTCAGCCGCAGGGAGTCGTCAAGGGTAAGGCCATGGGCCTGGCAGTACGCCTCGCTCTGCTCCACCTGCCGCCGCAGGCTGTCGCCCCTCTCCTGCTCGGGGCTACTGAACCTGACATACGAATAGGCTCTCATGTCTCATCCCTACTGATCATGTTCGCCAGCTTGCCGTTCTCCTCGGGTAGGACGTCGGCGTAGAGCGCGGTCATGGCGATCTGAGCGTGGCCCAGCTGCTTCTGGACATAGCGCAGGTTCTTGGTATCGTGGAGAAGGTAGGTAGCGTAGGTATGCCGGGCGCAATGGATCGAGTAGTGCGGCGGCAGCCCCGCCTCCTCGGCGGCCCGCTTGAAGGACTTCATCAGGGTTATCGGCTGGCAGTGCCGGTTCCCGCGCCCAGGGAACAAAGGGGCCTCTGCGGTAGGGTTGACCAGGTGGTGCTTGGTGTAGCCTTTCAGGTGCTTCACCAGGGCGCTATCCAGGTAGACGGTGCGCTTCCTCCCGCCCTTGCCGTTCCTGACAATGAGGTAGGGGTTCTCGGCCTTCAGCGCCAGGTCTCCGATCCTCAGGGCGGCGATCTCGGCGACCCGCAGGCCGGTGAACAGCGCCAGGTCCACCAGCATGTACCGCACCGGCCAGGTGGTCCTGCCCTTCTCCTGGTCGAGCTCGGCCCGCTCCTTGCAAGCCTTGAGGAGCCTGGCCCGCTCCTGCCGGTCAAAGAACTTGTCCCGCTCTATCTGATAATGCGGGCTTCCCATGATTACCCACCTCCTTTTTTTATAGCCTATGACAATTATATTATAGGCTATATAAAAAGGTCAAGAAGTTTTTTATAGTTTCCTATTATTATCTATAGTCCTTTTTCCCGCCCCTGCCCTGCCAGGGGCAATCTATAAGAAACCGGGGGCCGGGGCCTGGTGGGCGCTGGGGGGGCCATGTCAACCCCCTGGCCGCCCACGCCAACCCCGGCGGCGTCGACCTGGGCAGAGCAGGGGCGGGGCGACCCTGGGTGGAGCTTGGCAGGGGATTCCTTTCTGAAACATCCTCCCGCCACATTCGACGAAGTCGAAGAATGCCCCTGGCGTTTGAAAAACGCCATTATCATCCCGGAGTCATCATGACATGGTGCCCTGAAGCGTAGCGAAAGGGCTGTCATGATGACGAAGGGATGATCGGAGCCACAGCCATATATAGGTACCAAATCCAAAAGTGGCCGTAATAATATACTTTTTGCAATCACCTTAAATTCCAATAGGTTACAGATGTAAATTAATATTTGCCTGGGGGTGCAAATATTAACACAGTGAGGAGGCAAATATTAATTAATATTTGCCTCTGGTCAAAAATTATGAACATTTGAACTCCCTGAACACTCTGTTCCAATGATCGTCATTCTTGAAAAACCAATTTAACCGGCTATTGCCCCTGAACGTCAGCCAAGACCCTGCGCAATACACCATCGGCCCATTCTCGGGGGGGAACTTGCCCATGTTACGGATGATCCCGGCCTCACAGGCCATCCGCAACAGCCGGTTGGCCTTGACATACTTCCAGACGTATCTTCTCTCAGCCAGACCATAGTCCATTTTAAACAAGGCCGTGGGCCATGACCTCAGTTGCCCCTTCTTATCCTTGTCTTCATAACAGAACTCCCCCCTCTTAAACCTGCCGGTGCCCACCAGGGCGTCGATCAACTGATCGCTGGTTTTTTTTCTGGTCATTTCCTTCACAATCACTAGCAAGTTAGTAAGCTGCCTTGTTCCCTTATATCCATCCGCCACGATATCCAGGATCCACTTAAATGGGAACCGCTCCGTACGCTCCGGCCCGGAGGCATCGACCGCCGCCGCCTCGCCCAGTTTGCGGTCGGCCTCTGCGCGGAGCTCCCTGGCATAGTTGGCCTTGGCCCTGTTGAGGCAGCGAATGACGAACCTTTCACATCTCTTCTCGTCCCCGGGATAGCGGCAACAAGCCTCGTCGGCGGCCGCCAGGTAGGGTTCCACAAGATAATCGGCCTGGCGATAGCCCCACTCCTGCAGCCAATACAATGCAAGGCATCTATTGTAGTCGGGGCAGGCTCCGCAGTGGGGGGAAGAAGGACATTCTCCCAGGAGGCGGAGGCAACCCGCCGGCCTGGGATGATCATGTTGATTTTCCATGGTTCGCCTCCCTCAGCGGCGTAAAAACCTGCGCAAGGAGAGGGCCTGAGGGTCCCTCTCCCTTGACCGGTAGCTGGCCGGCGCGCAGGCAAGCATAAATTCGTTTTATGGAAACAGCTCATCTCTTCTTTCGCCCCGCCTGGCGAAAAAATCCCTGGCGGAGGGGCAGGGTGTCGGGGTTCTGCCTCATCCCACTGCGGGACCCGTTGGGGCGGGCCGCCAGGAAACTCTAAATTCGTTTTATGGATAGCAAGGGCCATTGCTTGTCCCCGCCTGGCGAAAAAATCCCTGGCGGAGGGCCAGGTGCCCCGCCTGGCCCGCGCCCGAAGGCACCGGCCGCCACGTCCGGCCGCCAGGGAAGCCTTTTAATCCCGTTGGGGATCGTCATCGGAGAACTTCTCCTCCAGCGCCTGCCGGACGACTTCGCTGAACGAGGTCCCCTGCCGCTGGGCGAGCGTCTCAATCCGCATTCTGGTCACTACGGGCAGGTTAATGCTGTTTTGGCCTCCAACAAATTTTTTTGCGGGTCCCCGTCTTCCCATCGTCGCACCTCCCGAAATAAAAAGGGGGTCAGCACCCTCCGTACATCGGAGATCTGCTGGCCCCGGGTGTCCCGACAGCCATTTACCTATCTATTAGCCTAATTATAGCCCAGGCTGCCTATTCCGCCTAACACAAAAATTAAATTATGATATTTTTTTTGTCCCGGCCCACTCGATACCCTCCCCGGTCTGCCGGGTGAAGGTGGCCCTCGGCTTGGATTCCTTTTCTGTTTTCTTTCTTTCCCGGGCCTCCTGGGCGGCCCGGTGGATGGAGATTTTACCCCGCTCTACCTCTTGCCTGGCCTCCGGGTCCGACATGACGGCCCGGACCTCGGAGACCTTGCTGGGGGATATACCGACTGTCTGGGCTGTTTGCTGGTGCGATGGGGGATTCAAGTTTTTAGGGTTAAAAACTTGATTTTTAGCCTCTTCACTTCTCCTGCTCCTGCCTGACCTCCGGGTCCGACATGACGGCCCGGACCTCGGAGACCTTGCTGGGGGATATACCGACTGTCTGGGCTGTTTGCTGGTGGGAATGGATTATTTCACTTTTATTAGGGTTAATAAAAGTTAAGTCCGTTCTTTCACCCTGTCTTCCTACCCTATCCACCGCCTCCACGCACCGCATGATCTCCGCCTCGGTCAGGTTTATTGGGGTTAGGAGGGAACATTTAAATTCACCCCGTTTTCCTCCCCATTAGACCCGTAAATTCTGGGCATAAATCGGTGGGCCTTGCCCACTTCCGCCAGCTTTGCCCTATGCTTCTCGGATAGCCGTCTCCTTGTCCTGGCCCCGGCCAATTCCGCCACCTGCGGCAACACTTCCAAAGGAAAGTAAATCTCCGCCTCACCGTCGAAGTGAAAGTCCGCCCTGACGCCGGCAGAGCCCTTAACGGCCATCCAAATTAACTTGGCGTTCTTTGGCCTGGGGGTCCATAGCCTAAGGGTCAGGGGTCCTAGAGAATAGACCGAGATGAAGGCCCCGCCCCGGCAAGGTATCTGCTCGTGCCATATCCGCTCAGGGGAGCGGACCTCCGGCCTTTCATGCTGCCAGGATTCCTCCAAGGATACCTTATAGCGATTGGCCGTTAGTGTTGCCAGGCTGTTCATTTTGTCCTCCTCATTCATGGACCTGCTCTCAGTCACCTCTTCCCAAAAAGCAAAACCCCCACTCAGGCGGCGTGCCGAAGCGGGGGTTTTCCAAACAATAAATGGTAGTTAGACAGATTCGCTTTATATCTGTCGATTAGATTAACTTTATAGTGATGCGATTGCCGGGGTATTTGTAGCCGGAGTTCTTGACCGCGGCCCGGACCCGGTCTTTGCTCTCTTTGACTGCGGCCTCGGGCAGGCCCACGGTGGTAAAGGCCGGCAGCCCCGGCGCCAGGTCGACTTCCACCTCCACCAGGTAGGCGTCCACTCCCTTGAGGGCGCCGCTCTTCACTCGC